>Ga0315280_10001914_pt1 | contig 34684 bp, 45 predicted proteins | sample YL17G06_40_MG_FD_203697 | JGI IMG/M metagenome (GOLD analysis project Ga0315280, IMG submission 203697) | Sediment microbial communities from Yellowstone Lake, YNP, Wyoming, USA - YL17G06_40 | ecosystem: Environmental > Aquatic > Freshwater > Lake > Sediment | place: USA: Wyoming | collected...
CAAGGGCATATGGCCGAGTTGCCAGCTCAGGCATCGAGAAGAGATTTGCATCGCGGTGTAGGGGACTCATCCAAATGTTAAGCGTACTTCTGCCGTAAAGTTTTCTCCATGGAGGAAGGTAGATACAGCGTTTGCACTTTTCCAGCATTGGATAGTAGAGCCTGAATCTGCACCAGTAATCATGGTGCCACATCACAAAAGGTTTCTGCTCAGCAAGTTTTTCCATCTGTTCCTTGTTGGTCTGCATTAGAGTGTGAATGTTGGAGAAGACAACAAGATCACATTTTATCGTTGAGGCAGGAGGGAATCGTTCAGGCGTAATCGTGTCAATTTCATGTCCTCTCCGCAGTCCAGCAATCACTATCTGTTTGTCGGTTCGTTCAGCTCCTCCAGGCTGCACCCAGAAATTCAGGTCCTGTACCCATGCGACACGCAGATAGTTCACCTACCGCGAGGCGCTTGCATGATTGGGCTTCCCACGTTGTATGACCTTATGGGAGCTCTACTTTCTCCTGGAGCGTGGTCTAAAAGCCAGTTTAGTGCACGTTCATAATTCGGGAAGTCCCTTGCTGCCACAAACTCTCGGAATCTAGTTCTAAGGCCCCGATCGCAGCGGATTCTCAAGTCCTTGTCCTTTCCCTCAGCCGTATCCACAGTATCCACAAACTCCGCAAACAGCATATATAACAGGTCATCCTTTTTAAAAGCTTTGGCGAAGGAAAATGAGCGTAGAAGTAGATAGTGAACCATTGAATGCGATTGAGACGCAACTTCTGAATGACCAAATTGGACCTATCCTGCGAACTGTTTTGCCTCCCGACTTGATCCCAAGAGCTTTCACCGCAATCAGGGCCGCTATTGAACAGTCGAAAAAGAGACAGGGCCAGAGCTTCGGCGGAATGCTTCCCAACTCAGGACAACTGGGAATCGGCTTCATAACCCCCAAAGAATTCAACCTTGCAACCACATGGACCCTCAGGTCTAACTGGGCGTCTAGCTCATGGCAAACACTCATCAGCTCCGCGACCCTCAGCAAGTACACACACCTGGTCGTCCTTGGATACGAAGACACTGAAGCTGTTGTCAGGCCGATGGCCGTAAAGCAAACTGCTGGCGGCGCCGAGCAGCCCATAATTGAACTCACAGAAATGAGGAAATCCGACAAGCACTTCATGCCAATCGAACCATTCATAGCCGGACCCATAAGCACTTTCACCTTGGAAGTATTCCTCGACACCACAGGCTACAGCAATTTCAGACCATGGGGATTTGTCATAGCACCGTACGCCTATCTAGTGAGCAAGACATACCTCTCCTAAGCAGGGAGAATAGAGGAATCAATCATGGTCAACGTCACAATTGAGAGGTCCGCAAGGCTTGAAAAGCCCATGGGTTTGGGATACGGAAGAATGGTCGAAGGAGTCATAAATGCTAATTGGGGCTCTGCAAGAACAGTTTTAGCCGCCGACGTCGGACTACGAACCATCACAAACATGATCGTTTCAGCAGGAACACCACTTGACATTGACGCTTCAGCAAGAGTCGTTAGTCCGGGAAGCGTTGGAAACACCGCGCGTGTCAGAGCATTCCTGAGACAAAAAGGCACGGTCACGTTTGGCTGCGTATCAACACACAGGGTTTACCAGGTGCCCTTCACAGGAAGCCCAGACATAGCCATAAGCCCAGGCTCAACAGCAGTGAAAACAGCACCAGGCAGTCCACCCATATCATTCCAGACACAAAGGCCAGGCAGCTTCAAGGCAAGAGGAACCCCCACGGTGGCGAACGCACACTTCATAGCAGTCGGCCCAGGATCATATTCAGTAAACTACGTCGCTGTCGGAGACTAGCACTAAATCTCAATCCACTCTTTTTTTCTATTGGCCAGTCTAGTGGACTCTTTAAAGTGGAAAAACCTTAATACTCTAGAGGCTAATTCTAATAATGGGATATAGATGAGCGACATTCAAGTCAGAAGAAACGAAGTTTTCGACTGGCGCAAGAAAGAGTGGGTCGACGAAATACTTCCAACCTTAACCGTCAAGCAAGCCGGCATAATCAGGGGTACAGGCGCCACAGTCACAGCTGGAAGCCACAGGATCGGCCAAGGAAGCACCCTCCTCATAACAGCGTTTAATATTGCATCAGGATCCCCAGATTTCTGGTGGGCTCTAACACATGAGGGCACACCCTTTCCAGGAGAAAAACGGGGAACAATAGATTGCGGCTACTTCGGAGCTAAGGGCGAAACCAGAGTCCTAGGCAACGTAAAAGAACCAATCAAAGTTGTAGGCCCAGGAAGCATGAGATTACAGTTCCTAACGCCAGGCTCAGCTAAGGACTTCAGCTTCAGTTTTGAAGGCGTAGAACGCTAAGGAGAAAGCTTATGCCCTCAGTAACTACCAGTCGCGTAATCACCGTGGATCAGATTCCAGACGGTGTGATCACAGGCGTCAAAGTCGCTGCACATGTGATCGGAAGCACAGCTCTAAAGTCCAGAGCAGTAGGCAGCATGGCACTAGGCTCAGCCGTAATTGCGAGAACTATACGGTCAAGAGCGGTGGGTAGCTCTGCACTAGGCACAGCGATAATAAAGCGCACCATGTATGGTAGTCCAGTCGACTACACTAAAGCATACCACATTCAACAAAGAGGCTCCGTTAAGGTCAGGGCTTATGCGACACCTGGTTCTTACACAGCCTTTCCGACCGCCTACGGATCATTACCCATGTTGGGCCTCGAACCGGGAACGCCTGATGGCATAGGAATATCATTCTACCAGCGGGATAGACTGAGACCCGGCAGCTTTAGCATCATAGGATCGCCACTCGGAAGATACCTACAGTATTCAGCATTCGGATTCAGATGATAAATTGCGACTGCGAATTCTGTGGTACGCAAAAGATGCGCCTAACGTTCCGTCTGCTTATGGGAAAATAGCAGATTACGTTGTCCTGAAAGGTTTGAAGTCACATCACGACATGGCATTGTTCTGTACTGTCGGCTATGATAATTGCACCGTGGAAGGTGATGGCATCCTTTGGTATCCAAGACTTGCAGACATGAATGGCGAAGACGTCTTTCTCGAGCACTACAAGGATTTTAATGCTGACTTGTACGTGACGGCTACTGACATTTGGATCTTTGATAAACTGCCTAATTTAGCTGCTCAGGGACAAGTGGCATGGGTTCCATGGTGCTACATTGATTATGAACCGTGCAAACTGGACTTTCAAAAGTTAAGTCCAGCTCTAAGGGCTATTCCGACGTCGCGGTGGCTTCAGGGACGATTGAAGGCCATCGGGTTGGAAAATGTGGGAGAACCAATATTTTTAGGTGTTGACCACAACATTTTTAGACCTTGGAATGAAAGCGATTCCGATGGAAAAGAAATCACGAAAGCCCGTCTTAAAGCCAGTTTGGGCTTTCCCTCAGACTGCTTTGACATACTGATGGTTCAGATGAACCAGGAGTTTAGGAAGCCCTTCGAAGAACAGTTTCATGGGATACAGATTTTCAGAGAACGAAACCCCGACGTGGATGTCCGGGTGCACTGCCACAGCTTGCCCAGAAGCCACGATGGATACAGCCTACCTGAACTTGCGCTTCAATACGGTTTAGACTATCAGAAAGGCGACATCCGCTTCGCAGATATTTACACGATGGTATGCAAAGGTGTCCTCGGCTATAGCGAACATTCCATGGCTAAAATGTATAACGCGGCTGACGTGTTATTGAACGCCACTGCAGGAGAAAGTCCCGGAATGCCAGTCTTGGAGGGTCAATCCTGCGGGATACCAGTCATAACAACAGATTTCGCATGTTTCCCAGAATTCACCATTGCCGGATACTGTGCCAAAGTGCAAAAGTATGTCCATGCCCCAACGATGCCCTGGTGCAAAAAAGCCCTGCCTGACCCATACTCTATCGCAGACTGTTTGGAAAAGGTGCTCAACTCGGACCCAAATCGCTGGCTAAAAGTCGGGGTTGAAGCAATGAAGCAATACTCATGGCAAAACTGTGTAGACGCGTGGCTTAAACAACTAAGCGAAATTGACGAACTTATTCAACTGAAATGCCTAAAAATCCCTGTGCCCTCAGAAGAGATCCAGAAAGTAGCAGACGAAATCCTCGTTTTAACGTAAATCTAGACGTCTTTGCGATTTAAAACTTGTAACCTCTGAAAAAACAGAGTATTTTCTTGGGCCTGATTTTAGACCCCAAACGAGAGAAAGGAAAACGGAAAGAAGGTTTTTCTAGTATGTTTTGATCCTTGAAGTCTGTGTGGGAACCTTGGGAGTTTGAGTTTGAACTGGTGGGGGGGATGAACGTATTCCTGGCGGTGTCTTTCCGGGCCCTCCGGTTATCCCTGTCCTCGATGTTGACCTTAACCCTAATCCGCCTGTGGGTGTTCTCTGTTGGATACGAGTTCTAGCATCCTGAAGTCTTGCTTGAGCCTTCGCGATGATGTCTTGGACTCCTCCAACACCTGTTTGGCCGAACACTTTGATGCCGCCTGACGCGATGCCGCCACCCATTGGAAACATGGGGTAACTGCCTTCACCGCGTACTCCACGTCGACTCATGAGCTGTGTTCGTAACTGTTCTACTCGGTCTCGTATAGGACTTGCTGACATGCTTTTACCTCGGGCTTAGCGCACCCAGCGGCGCGTTATTTCAGCTTGCTTTCCCACAAAGTTTATGGCGCCACGCAGTACGCCGCCAGCCAGGGTCGTCACGGCTTGAACGGGCTCTAGTTTCTTCAGGTGGTCGATTGAGTTTTTCCCGGTGGTTGCAACATTGTCGGTGATGATGCTTACTGAGCTTATCCTATCTCTCACGTTACTTTCAACTTTGGGTACGATGTCCATCTTGGTTATCTCCACATATTGTTAAACGGTCTTGCTTAATAAGTTTTATTGCCTATTTTCGCTCGGTTTTCGCTCGGTGTTCTCTGGTCTAACTATGGCCATTAAGGGTCTTCTGAGAATGCGTGTGTTTCTACGTCTTAGAGGGTGCGGTATAGCGTCAAGAATGCCTCTTGCTTGCTCTTTCAGGTGCTCCGCGTCTTTCCGTATTCTGTCACTGACATCTTTAACGGACATTGTTTCAGCTCATCTGATTATGCCGACAACAGGATGTTGAAGGACATTGCAGATAATGCTCCAGAAGACCTTTCGAGCCGGACCGATGATTAGTGTGGCTCTGAGACAAGCCCATGTTGAAAGTGCTATTCTTCCTGGGAACCAGATGTTTATGCGTTCAGGAACATTCTTGGCAATGTCTATGACGTACTCCTTTGTGGCGCCCGTGCTCTTCATCACTGCTGTAATTTGCGCGTCTGTCAATTTCATCAAACTTCACCACTGTAAAAGAATGCTGTTCCTCATATTAAAATTTTGGTCTTCAGAGCATATGGTGCTCTGTCAAAAACATGAGAACGTATAGAAAACCTAGTCCGGCGTAGAATGCTGCCCACGCGTAAGTGTTCTCAGTCAGGGTTGCTTGTTTCCTCACCGTAAGCATTGCCAATAGGCCAAGGCCCAATAGAATCAGCATTATGAACTTACCGCTGATTATCGAGAGAATGCCAAACATAATACTGCAGACGCCCATTGTTGCAAGTAGGCCCTTTACTCCCCAAGTGTTAGGTATGGTTTTGATTTGGAACTGTTTGTCGGCTTCAGCGTCTCCCACGTCTTTTGTGGCTTGGAAGCCGAAAACCCATAGAAAAGCCAATATGCTGTAGCTCCACGCGACAGAAGATAGACCTCCGAACACGCTCCACACGGCCAGCATTGGTAATAATCCTCTGCTTGTGGCCATCCAGCCCGTGTTTATGAGGGGATTTACTCGTCTGGGACTGAAGGGCGCTATCGAATAGAACACTGCGAAGAACAGTAGTGCGAGAATCACCAGACCGAAGAACATGGTTACTGTAAAGGCCCTTCCAACCGCAAACAAGGCTAAAAGCCAACCCAAGCCTAGCGCTTCGTCCTTTCTAACCAATCCGGAAGGAATCGGTCGGTACGGTTTGATAATCTTATCCAGGTCGGCGTCAGCATACTGGTTAAGACATTGCCCACATGCTTGAGCTAAAGCCAAGGTTAGGGCTACGAAACCCGCAGTTTTGACATGTTCAAAGGTTAAGTCTTTCACGGGGGCAAGTACCCCGAATAGTCCCGCCAGCAACGGTGCTATCAGAGTAAATGCTCGGCATAGCTGAGCGTAGCCGACTAGTTTTCCAAAATGTTTGCGAAGTCGGGGATATCCCTTGCGGATTCCAAACTCAGACATTTTCCTAGTAGCTCCTTATGCGCGAGATCACGATGCAATTGGGAGAATTCCAAAAAATGTAGAGCAGAAGCTTCTTTGTTGATTCGTCTAGTCTTTGAAGGACCCTTGTCTTGACTGTGGCTATAATGTAGAAAAGACTTCTCTCCGGTTCAGAATAACTGCATGTTGGACTTGCTACAACTAGGTCGTTTGGTCCATACTGGAGTTTCAGACCCGTTATCCTCGTTCTATGCGTCTGTTCCGTTGCAAGGCCCGCGTATTGGACGCTCTTAAGTCCTACACGTGAGCGACTTGTTTCGTGCCATACGCCGTTCTGTAATTGCAGGGTTACACGATAAAGCTCGCCCGTAACCACTACTACACCAGGCACAAGTTTATGGTCAATTTCGAAGCTCAACGTTATGACGGGCCTGTTAGCCTGAGTTGGCTCGGAAACAATTCGGGCATCTACATAATCCCTAGAGTAGTCGGATGTTAGGTTGTTGATTTGAGTGAGTTTCCGCTCTGTGGGACTCGGGCTGATGATCACCGAGTCTGTGGGAATGGCAGGCATAGGTCACGCCGCAGCTCTCAAATTGATGTTGGGCTAGACCTTATATTAGCGATTGTCAGGCCTTCCGGCGCTAGTATCGGATCAATTTCCACATGACCAGCCATAAGAGGATTTCTGAATGTTGCAACAACTGTGTGACCGCCTGGAGGCAAAACAACCTCGCTTGATTCAGCTATGGTATTGCGACCTGCATCCCAAAGGTTAACCTTGACTTTAGTTTCTTCAGGTATTTGAGCATCAAAGCTGAATACTGTTTTCAAGGCAGGCCTCACAAGCTGGAAACTGTAAGGAATGCTGGGTGTCAAGAGTGTCTTACCATCTAGTGCTGGAAACGTGGGAATTCTAACTTGAGCAGCTGATGGCAGCCTTGCGAACTTGTCGAAGAAGTTGAATATTGCCTGGTTCTGCTTTGCACCTACGAGTCCCAAATACATAATCAGCAGTTGCTTGTAACTGTCCCATTTCTTCTTGAACATCTCAACTTCTGCCACTAGTTCCGCTACTTTCGGATTTTTGAACACGCTCAGTTTCTGGCCCGTCTGACCGATGGAGAAGTATTCGCTTATCGTCATGCCTGGACTCCAAGCATCTCCTGCAACAACTTGTATTCCACTGGCGGGGTAGTCAGCAGCCATCGTTAGCAGTTGCTCATAGTGTCCACGTGATTCGCGCATCCACTCAACAATAGTATTGGGCTCCAGGTCAACTGCGGCCCGGATTCTTTCTAGAACTTGGAACCATCTTTCAGGCAGTTGTAGGTTGAGGCTAGGTAGTCTTTGAAAAGTTATGTTTTCAAACATCACGAAGCTTCTTAGAATTCCGCTCATCTTTAGTACCTCATTCGAAGGTTTATGTGTGTTCTTGGATATAACTTTTGAAGTGATCAAACGTTAGCATGCCCCATCCTCGGTCATTGTTTTTGTCTTCTCCATACATTTGACAGATTTCCTTGACCAGTTTTGTGTCTAACAGAACCCCCTTACTCAGAAGCATTTGTCTTGCACACGCGAGAAGACCAGCTACATGAGGGGCTGCAATCGACGTTCCACATAGGTAAGAGAACCTCTGAGGTCGTCTGTCGCCTTGAATATCCAGAAGGTTGATGGTTCCAGAGTCCACTCTGACGCCCGGCGCGATAACATCAGGTTTTGGATCCTCGCTCCAAGGTGAAGGGCCTCTGCTAGAGAAGTCAGCCAGATCCCCGGTTATCTCGTCCAATGCTCCCACCGTTAAGGCATCAGGCGCTATACCTGGACTGTTAAGTGTTCCTGCTTTCGGCCCGGTGTTTCCTGATGCTACCACACAAATTCTGTTCTGTTCAGTCAGCATATTTATGGCTGCCACTGTAGGGTCATCTTCGATTCTGCCAGGAACTTGGTCGGACCCTAATGACACGTTCACAATGTCCGCGCCTAACTCAGCTGCCTTTTGCAAGGCAGCCAAAAAATCACTTTCCTTTCCTGCTCCGATGATGTAGCCCAAGCATTTTACGCTTATCAGATCTGCATCGGGGGCCATCCCACTACACGACACTCTAAAAGCGGGATCCTGAGCATCCCTTCCACCTATCACAGTGGCACAGTAAGTGCCGTGCCCTGATCCGTCAGTGTATTGTCCTCTCATCACAGTTTGATGCTGAACAAACGGGATCTGCTGATGTAGTCCTGCTCCCGTATCAGCAATAACCACCTTTACACCTTTTCCCGTCCAGCCTTCCACGTTGGCCTCAGCTATACCTAAAAGTTTCTTTGTCCAATATGTAGTCGTGAACTTCTTGTTGTTCAAACCGTCAATATACACGCCCTGGTCTGGAATCTTCTTAAAGGCATTCATAATACGGTCTGGAAAAATTGTGTCTACACGATGATCTTGGGCTAGCTGTTCGATTATTAGGGGGGTTGCAGGGAAGCTTAGAAGGTTAAACATTGGAATAAGTTTAGGGTCAGCTAAAGCTGCTTCGGCTGCGCCGGCCATCACAGGGAAAAGAGTTTTGATGTAGCCCTTAATGTTTGTGGGTATGAGAGAAGATATCTCATGCCATATTTCGTTACATCGAGGAGACTGCACGATAATCGGGCGAATGCCACGACTATATAGACTGTCTTCCAGCTCCCTTGTCAGCCTAGGCAAGTGGGAAAACCGTGCTTATGCGATCTGCGTATAGGTTACGTTTGGATCACATGTGTCGTCAGTTGTTGGTGTGCCAGAACAGTTGTAGATCCCGGCTCCTTGACCGTCCCGGAAAGCTTTGCCCATCGCGCATGAATCTTGGAAGTCCCAGCCCATGATCATGACAACCTGTAAAGCTCTAGCTCTGATGAGCGATTGGCTGCCTATGCCTATGAAGCCTTTACCAACTCCACCCGAATATGGCACACTGTCTTTTATGAAGCCTTTGACCACAATTCCCCCTGACTCGCAGTAGTCCTTCCACGATTCACCTTCGTTCTGAGCTCGCACGACTGTTATGTCCCATTTGGGATTCACCAGGTCATTCATCGAAACAGCATACGGATTGGCAAAAGATCCACCGACTACTACGATGTTAGCGAATTTGCTCAGCCAAGTTATAAGTTGAGAGCTTGCAGGAAGAGCTCTTGCCCCTATTCCTAGTGCCGAAGCTATAGCCTTCGCATTGTCGATTTCTCCTTGGGGCGCGTTATCACCGTAAATCACGATCCAAAGTCTTCTACCGCCTAGTCCACTTAGTCCTTTACCGATTGACAAGTAATTCACCGTTGAGTATTGTTATGATTTTGGGTGTTATAAATTTTTGCCCTGAAGCTTTGAGAAAAACAAATAAACAGAGGAGGGTACTATTCTATTGGTTTTAGACTTGGACAAGAATGAGTTAAGCGACGGAATAAACGAGCTTTTAGGACTGAAAGAGTCTCCGATAGATTTTGCCGGCAAGCTCTCGAAGGAAGACCTGACAACACTGCATGACTCAGTAGAGTCTCTTGCGTTAGGAGGACTACTTGGAAAAAAGATCCTTAATCGGCCAATGGGTGAGCTGATGAAAATGCCATTACAAGATGTTCTCAAAGAACTCAAGGAAGGACAGGGACTTCTAGGCTTGGGACTTTTGGGCAGATTATTCTCAGAGGATAGAAGACCTCTAAGGGACAGAAAAGCCAGGTGAGCCTAGATGCTTCGAGAAGCTGCTGCAAGGGTAATCACTGGTCTTAAGCAGGCAGGAGCCAAAGTTCCCGTCATCAGCGAAATTTCTCTTCCGGCAGAAGTGGTCTCAGTTAACGGTTTCTACCAGCCCACTCTGGACAGTCTTGGAAACATCGGAAACATTGCCAACATCTTCAAGACTATTCCGCAAATGGCATATGGCAAAGCGAACGGGGCAAACGCTGGAACATGGTATAGCGTCAAATATCCCAAGGCTATCTCAGGAGCTGTTCCGGTAGCCATAGGATACGGCCGGACAGGAAGCATAATTAGTAGAGGCATCGCAAAGATTTCGGACTTCAGCGGAATCCCAAGTATCCCTAGCATAACGATACCCAACGTGGTCATAAGCAAGGTAACGATAATAACGTATCATTGTAGAAGCTGCGACAGAGGATTCTTTTCCACCATGATTGAAATAAACTGTCCCAGCTGTGGAAGCAACAATATTGAGGAGATCACAGGTACGGACAGGTTCGAAAAATGCGGGTGGTATCTAGCGTTGTGGAATGCAAAGAAGTCACTCGGTGATTGGACCGTTACTATTCCCGCCTTGATCACTTTCAGTCTCAATTGGATTAGAGATCTGGTTGCTGGCTGTTTTGCATTTTTCGGATACTTCATGTTCAACGTTAGAGGAGCCTTCGTTCTGGCTGAGGCTTTGAGCACGCAAGTTGACTTGACACAAGCCGCAATGCAAAATGCCGTAAATGTGCCTATAAACGACTTGAACGCGAAACTAGGATCGCATGTATCTGACATAAACGGACTCATATCCACCATCAACTCTCGATGGAGGGACCAATTGGATGCTATTGCGGGAGCTGTTAACCTCCGACTAAATGACCTGTATAACATGTGGGGGATTCCCTCTAACATGGTCATCACTCCTCTGCACGTCAGAAATGTAACAAGTACGGGCTTCGAGTTTCAAAGCTTCGGAAACACAACGTGCTCGTGGATTGCTCTCGGACAACCAAAAACAGTTGTTTAGACCTGAAACTCTTTACTTCTGAACGAGATTTCTAGAAATGACTCTGTGACCATCATATAGTAGCTGGTCTATTCGTGCTACGACAATAGCAGCTGCTAATGAATCCCTCTTCTTCGATACATCACACTTCAAAAGATCCTTGAGTTCTTCTAACTCGTTAATGGTGATTGACTTATCTGTAAGTTTGTCAAGAAGCTCATCTCTACGTGGGGCCGTGGGATGCTTCAGCATTCTAATCACCGAACCTTGAACTGCATTCCAGAACAATTCCATCTTGACTTCTAACGCTTTTAACCTTTCCCCTTTCTCTTCATCACCGGCGATAATCTGATCGAGTTTTTTCTTGACCTCATCAATGTCCTTGCTACGTTCGCTTGCTGCATCCTCAAGCTTCCCAATTCTCCGTGCTTGTGAAGCCATGTACTTGAAATAAGCAAAAAGAAGGCCGAGAACACTAATTAGGACACCGCCAAGAGAGAGAAAGAACTGAATGTTCACATCCATCATTTAGCCCCCAAAGTTGTTACTGCTTTGAGGAAGCCCTTAAGCCCAAGGACTATGCAAGCAGACCCGATTATCACCATAACCAGTCCCACGTCCTTCATATCGAACAGTGACGGCACAGAGAATATAACATGGTCGGTTTCAGCGATAATCAAGATAAATCTGCTTGCCCCCAAGACTATGCAGCCGACCGTTACCTGTCTCCAATACGCAACAAAACCAGACTTAACCCCTACCTTCCAAGCGGTCCTAGCTAAGACGATTGTCAAAAGAAAGCTTATCGTGTTCAAGACTACAGCCGATTCGTCCAAAACGGTCTCCACTACAATAGTTTTACGCTGAATCATTTAAAAGGTTATTCTCGTTGCTCAGGCGCCTATAAATCTTAAATATTCAGAGCTGCCTATTTACTTTGGGACTTTAATGACTGCCGACATGGAACGGTATCGTGACTACCTTAAACTCATAGTATCCGCAACCTACCACAGAACAGCACAGATGATGAGCTCTCCAAAAGATATCGGAACACTTTTTGAAGCGGTACAATGGGCCAGTCAGAACACGGAACTTGGAGGCCGCCCTGAATGGATCATACCTAACAGGATGTTCCTCTGGTCAGGCGTCAACGTGCTCGACATTGACACTTCGACTCTGAGGTTCATCGGCGTAGGGCGAAAATCTGATGCTGCAGGAGGAAAAGTCACAACTCGAGTGACCGTCATAATGAGGATCGGCTGGTATAAGTTCCAGTTCTTGACTACGCTCAGAACCTTGGCACGGTTTAAACCTTCGGGCCTAAGCGCCACCCGCGCCATTGTAGGCGCATCCAGGTGAAGACCCAGATCGGTGGGTAAATCAACAACACGGCCACAGCTTCCCATCCGATAACACCTTGTATTGCGGGCATGACGGCCAGAAAGCAGAATGCTTCGTTTAACACGATTCTTCCCAGAACCTTGTCCCGCTGCCATTCAGGTTCCATAGTACTTAGATACATCATCCAAGAAGCAGTGTAGAATATGACGCTCAGAACAAAGGCTAGTTGAGAAGACTGTGATACCATTAATACCAGGAATAGAAGGAAAAAATGGAAAACCTTCAGCAACACCGCGTAGTCCCGAGCTTTAGAAGAAAAGGTAAGGCGAGCTCCTTCCACGTGGCAGCCGAGTTTTCTTAACAGGTTATTTTCCCTTGGAGCTTCAAGGTCTTTAAGGGATCCAAGAACAGATATTTGAATGAAAACTTGGACCCACGAGTAAGCTACAAGAAACAGTATCACGGGGCTGAACTGCGATGTCGTGGAAAAGTACGAGATCAACGGCAGGATCCCCCAGCCTGTCGCCACTCCGAGAATGGCGATCGGCGTGACTTTTGCGAAGTTGTCATACAGCAGGCCTGAGGTTATAGCCAGAATCAGGAAGAAAGTCGGGATTGGCTGTAACCTGGTCAGGTACGCTGCGAAAAAACAGAAAAGTATCATTAGATACCGGTCAACTTCATCAGCTTTCCTAAGGCTGATTGCCCCTGTCACTAGGGGAAAATGCTTCTTCTGAGGATCTTCAGCGTCAAACGGTACGTCCATGATGTTGTTATGGATGAAGCCGGCAAGATGGTAGACAATGCCGCAGATGAACCATAGGAGGAAATCCATTGAGAGAATTGTGCCTCCGGCTAGTAGGTAGCCGCCGACAAAGAGGGCTGTTGTTAATCCAGCTGTGTGAACTCGGCTTAGTTCAATCCAATGTCGTAGACCCAAACTTGGCTCACAGTCCAATTCTCGTCATGATGTCTTTCATTGTTACTTGATATGTTTCGAATGCTCGAGTTAATCTTGCAGTTTTGGCGGCTAACACTTTCGAGTTGTTAACCACGGGTTTCACAGTGGATGGAGACACGTTCCCTTGTTTGACCGCAGCTGTAAGATTGTTGAGTGCTGCTGTCAGATCTTTTGCCGTTGCGTTCCATTCCTTGCCGGAATTCAGAATTTCGTCGACTCGACCCTTCAGTTCGGATCTTAGTGTTCCGGCTAAAAGGCCACCGAGTAATCCGCTCATTTTCAGTCCTCTTACGCAATTTTCTCAATCAGTGGTTTCAGCTTGCCGAATGATGGTGAACTTCGCACTTCCGTCCACACGCTTCTCATAAACTGTAGTGCTCTTGGAGTTCCGCTCTCGCTTGAGAAGTATTTGACTTTGCCTTGAAGCCATGCTTCCATGAGGTCAAACTTCATCCCGGTGTCAGGCCTTTCACCTAAGAAGCACCATAGAAAAGCCCTGTCCCACACTCTAATTTCATCATCAATCTTCGAAGGATCTTTGACGACCTTCAGTACGCCATTCTCAAGTCGGAAGAAGCGCTGTACTTTGACTCTTCGCAGAGTTTCATCAGTAATGTCTAACTCGATTGTTCGGCCACCCTGGAACCCGTAGGTTGATTGGATATTCTTCATTGGAATGTCAGTGTTTGCTATCTCGATCACTGAGGCCATAACTTCCATTAGGATGTTAAGGGCTATCTGTTTAAGACGCTGCTTCAGCATCTCAACAAACCCTTCTCCAACAGGCTTGGCTTCCAAGATCAGGTCGGCAGCCTTGAGAATAGGCGTTTTTAGAGACTCGGATAAGAATGGTTTCCCTGCAACTACGCCGTTGCGGATCTCCATCGAAAGCGGTATTTTGCCCAAGGCCGTCACGTTGAACTCTTTGCATAGCGCTTCAAGGTCCAGATCTCCGAAAACATTAACTCGTTTTCCACATTCGCATTCGAAGTGTGACATGTTTTCGATTACGCCTATCACCGGCACACCCTCGCTTTGATGAAGCCTGAGCATTTTCTTCGCTGACTCAACGTGTGCCGGTTGGACTACAACAATGGAGCCTAGAAGGTCTTTGCCGAAAGTTGTAAGAAGCTCTATAAACTCGTTGTGTACGCCTGCTGGCATGTCGATTATTGCTGTGCTCGCGGTCCAGTTTGAACTTTGGAGCACATCTCGCAGAATTTGAGCATATTCAGAAGCGTCCATGCTAACAGGTTTATCCCCGCTTATCGTTGCCATCGAGAAAAATTCTATAAAGTCTGTTTCCGAGGCAACACTGCCCGGCGGGCCTGTATTTTCAAATCGTATCTTAATTGGCGTGAATGTGTTGGCTGCCACTTCGATGATGTTTTTTACTCCCAGCAGCTCTGCCGCGTTTGGATTAGCGATATCAGCATCTATCAGGGCAATTGGGCCTTTCTTTATCGCTAGTATTCGTGCAATGTTTATGGCCGATAATGTTTTTCCAACCCCGCCTTTCCCGCTTATCACCAAAACGTACCGCATAACCTTCACCTTTAGTGGTCCGTAACAAAACCCTGTTTTGCTAATCGATCAAAGAACCTGGATTCATCCGACGCACTGGCCGTTTCGAGTTCCTTTGAAGGCCGGACTCCAAAGAGTATCGGCGCACCATCTTTTATTAGCACTTCCAGAGGTTTCCTGTCCTTCACCAGTTCCCTGGCCGTGGCCGATACCTCAGTCAGCCCTTGTCCAAACACCCTATAGCCATCATCTTTGTAACCATCAACCGTCCTCTGTGAATTGCTAGCTCTTATCTCAGTTTCGAGTCGACTGAAACGTTCATCACTCCTTCTTTCTTTGTCAGCCTCCCTCTTTGCATCTTCAGCTTTGTCAACATATTTCTCCACAGCCTCGGCAGCCGCTTCTGCAGCAGCCTTCTTGACATCTTCAGGCTTCATTGGAGGAGCTTCAGTTTCGCCCCTTCTAGGCGTTTCTTCTCGCAGAACGCGCCGTACTGTTTCAGCTACTTTTTCCTCTGTTACAGGAGCGGGGCCTTCAGGCCTGAAGAGATCTCGCTCTACCTTCATCCTGTTTAGCACTCTAAGTTCAGGATCCTCGGAGGATGCGAAGCGACTTACTTGGCTTACTGGAACATGCAGTTTTCTCATTAGTGGTCGATGGTCTTCGTCTATGATTATGCTGCCATCACCATCTCTGATCGGTTCTTCTATCTCGACTATCTGTTCAGGTCCAGACTCCTTTGGTTTCAATTTCTCCGTTAACTTATCCGACAATTCACGAAATTCTTCCTTGACCATTGAACGGACATCTCCCTGTGGCTGATATGGCCACTGAGGCCATTGTTGCCCTTGCCCCAGATTTGGTTGCCCTAGACCCTGTGGAAGCACCATAGGAGTTCCACAGTTAGAACAGAATTTTGTCCCCACAGTGTTTGTCGCTCCACACCTTGGACAATTATACGATTGCGGCTGAGAGAATCCGAGTGGCAGCATGCCTGCTCCTTGTGCTTGTGCTTGACCTGGACCTGCTATGATCAAGGGGAATTGGAGATTCGTCTTGCCCTCCTGTTGAGCCTTCTGGAGCGCTAGAGAATACTTTTGTGCAATAATGCTAGCGGTGCTGGTGCTGATCCCTTTCATGTTTGAAAGCAGATATGCAACTTCTTGTGGCGCCAGCATTCCCTTCATTTTTGCCCAGTCCATCACTTCGTCTTTTACCTTTGCGGGTATGTCAGGATGTTTTGTTAGAATTTCGTTTAGTATGCTGCTTGTGTTTGGCTCATCCTTGTAGAGTCCTTGTCCTGGGCCTTCAGGGGGAGCCCCGCTCTCCGTGTCTTTCTTCTTCCTCCAGCGGCTCACTCGGCCTTTTATTCTGCCTATATCCATTTTGTCCATTTGAAGAATCTGTGCTAGCTCCTCTACGTTGGTATTTAGGTCTTCTTCGAAGAGTATTTTCACAATGTCTTCGTTTGACTTGCCTGCTTGTCGTAAAGCTTCGATTTTTCCAGCTAGGGGACTTTGCGGTTGGTCCTCTTGCTGACTTTCCTCTCCTGCTAATCCAGCCATTTCTCTTCCACAAAACTTAAGTGTTATCTTCGAATATTTATGCTTTTGTTGAAGACCATGACGAAAGTGCTGATTGTTGGTGCTGGACCAGCCGGGCTAAGTGCTGCAATATCAATCCTTGTGGAAAACCAACTTGACGTGGAAGTCATGGACTCGAAGTGTAAGGTTGGAGCACCGGAACGCTGCGCTGGCGGCATCTCAAGCTTCATGCTGGAGAAGCTCGAGGCTGAAGCTTCGAACAACTTCAACTATTTTCTTCATCTCGCCTTGTTTGGGCCTGGCTCGATCGCTACGACCATTAACCGCGTTCGCATGTACGGGCCCAGCATGAAGTATTGGGAACTTAGAAGTGTGCCCAATTATGGCTACGTCTTAAACCGTGAAGCGTTTGAGGGCTACTTGGCTGAGAGTGTTGAAAGACTCGGGGGCAAAATCATTCTTAACACGAACGTCAAAGCTGGCTTTTTAGATTCTGCGAAGGCAAAGTATGATTATATTGTTGGGGCTGACGGGCCGACTTCGACTGTTAGAAGCTGGCTTGGGCTGCCCGAGGCTAAACGTGAGGATGTGCATTTAGGCGTTCAGAAGACCTTCGCCATGGATTATTTTCCAACTGAAACTATCGAGCTGTATTTCGGAGAGAAAGCAGCTCCGAAGGGATACGCATGGGCTTTTTCATGCGGCGAGAATAAAGTTAGAATGGGCCTAGGTGTTCCTCTTTCAGAAATCTCAAACGATAAAACAGCAGCGGCAAAGCTCCTGGAAGACTTCATCGGAAGACACGTCACTGAATACTCGAATGCCGTGGAAATAGCCAAGTTGATACCGACTGGTCCGATGCCCGGCACCGGCGTCTATGGCAAGGTCCTGCTGGCAGGAGACGCGCTGCCCTCCACGGATCCAGCCACAGGCGGCGGGGTCATACAGGCCCTAGCTTCCGGCCTAGCGGCGGGTAAGGCCATCTCGGAGGGAAAACCTGAAAACTACGACAGGTATATGGACTGGCTGAGAAAACAGAACAGGACCCGGCTCAGGTTGAAAAAGGTTCTCTTCTCGTTCACAGACGAGGACCTTGACTTGATGATCCAAACATTGCAGAAGTTTAAGCCTAAATCAGCGTCCGTAACCAAAGAATTGAGACGTGCAGTGATCTACGTGATAGCCAGGAAACCACGGATGCTGAAAAAACTCTTCAAAGCGTTGTGATAGAGAGAAAAAAGGGAAATTGTTGTTTAGCTAGTTCTACTCGCCCTCTATGTAGTCTTCGACTTTCCCGACTATCTTCATCGCGAGCTTTGATAGCATCAGAAGAATTCCGATGAATATCAGCATCACCGTCAAGATGATCCATTTGACCCACGTCATCATCGTATCAGTGCCTGCTGCCAACTGTGGAACTACAACGTAGGCGCCGTACAGAAAGTCAAGGGTTGTTGCAAAGATCAGCCATAGAAGAAGCACGAGAGTCTTGAAGCCTTTGGGAGTGCCTTTCTTTCCATTGTCAGACATCTGTTTCCCTCAATGGCAGGGTCAGTTTTCGGGTTTAAAAGGCTTTTTTAAGGACTGTCACGTGTAGGAGCGCAATGTCTAGGTATGCCTTTAAAAGTCGTTTTTAGTAATCAGCAAACTATCATTCCTCAACCATGCATAGTGATTCTTATTAACATTCAACAGACGATAGTGATTAAGAGAAGGTTTAACGAAGAGAACGACATGTTTTAACCCAAAAAAGTTGGCTATCGCTCTCTGACTGTCACGCAAACGATACATGTATGAAGTGGTGACTGAAATACCATACTTGATCCCTTCTTTTTCCGCAAGTATATCATACAACATCCTACAATTGCGCGATGGCAAATGAATGATGTTGTCAAAACCTAAAGCAGGTAGAATTCTATCAGTCGCAATTACTTCTGCTTGGACTGCAATTTTTGGGGAACTATATCCCCAAAACTTCCTGAGTTTATCGGAAAAACGCTTCTGAATTACCTTGTACTTCTCTTTATTCAACAGCTCCCATTTTCGGTGGTTTTCACGTTCTTTAGCTATAAAAAGCGGGTCAGTTCGGTGTTGCTTTGCATGTGCTAAGATTTCGGTTCTGTGTTTAAGGTAGTATTCCTTAGCATATTTGACTCTATCGAACATGGGTTGCTAAAAATACTTTAAAACAAATAAGCTTTATGGCACTTACGCCTATGTACTTTGGAAGGAGATAAAAGTAGTGGGTGAACAGCCAACTCCTCCGAAGCCATTCACCGCACAAGTTCAGGTCGGGGGCAGAGTTCAGATCCCGGAGCCACTCAGAATCGTGTGGGGCATCAACGACGGCGACTTTGTGGAAATGACCGTTAAGAAGGTAGAACCCCCGAAAACTGAGGATAAAAACGAGGACAAGAAAAAAGATAGCTGATAGAAAAAAGCGGTGGCTATTAGGACTTATCTTTGAAGTAGAAAGCCCAGCTCATCATTACGAAAGGCGAGAAGACAGCTGAGACTTGCAGCCACAGGTCCTTGTAAGTATCCGGGTTGTGAGCGCCTTCGTAGATTGCGAAGATTATACCCGCGAGTAGAGCTATCATTGAAAGAATTGCGAGGTAAAAGGGCTTATCTCTTTCCGGTACTTCTGGGACTGTCGGGACGGTCATTGTTTACACCCTTGTTCATGTCTGTATGGCTACCGCGGTTTATAAGAGTTGGGAAGGTTTATTAGGTAAAGCTGTGTAAAGTGGTAAAGTGAAGTAAAGTGTTAAGGGGGTGAATGAATAAATGTTGGAGAAAATATTCGAAGGGGTTGAATTCGGAGATCCTTGGCGTTTCAACGCAAAGTCACTCTGCGCCGTCGTTCCTGTCCTAAGACACAGCGCCATTCCACGTAGTTACGTTCTTCTTGAAGAGGTAAAAGACAAAGTGGAGATCAACGACACAGGAAGCATCGGGGCAGCCACAATCAGGAACCATTCTGATTCTGATGTTTTTGTAAGGAAGGGCACGTTATTTAAGGGCTCTTCCCAGGAGCGTGTTGTTGTCATGGGTTTGGTGGTTCCTCCGCAAACTGAAAAGACTATTGAAATCCAATGTGTTCATGCTTCTAAGGGAATCAGGATGGGCGCCGCCTTCAGGCCAGCTGGTGTTGCTCCTCGGATAGTTATGCAGTCGTGCATGGCCAGACGCGGCCAAGCTGAAACATGGTCAGCTGTCAGTAGAGCTTCAGGATTCCTCATGGCTGCTTCAGCACCACATGTTGGGCAAGAGTCAAACCCTATGAGATTACGGTCAGATTTTGCAAGGACTATGCAGGACCAAGCTGTTGATGATTTGGTGGGTACTCTTGAAGCAACGCAGAAGTTCAGAGAAGATATAGAGGATATTCTTCGTAGAGTTCCTGGGGAAATGGTGGACCAGGTTGGAATTGTGGTGGTTGGCATGAAGGGCGTGGTGGGCCTAGAAGTTTTTGATCACCCGGACTCTTGGCGGGGCTTCTCCAAGTCGGTGGTGAGAAGCTACGCCGACGTGTTAAGCGAAGAGTCAACCGGACTGTTCGAGATAAAGCTGGATGCGGTCCTGAACGCTGTAAGAGAATTCGTCAAGAAAATACAAGAAGCGGAACCAAAGAGTTTAGGTGACGTGCGGGACGGAACTAAGCCAATTCACACTGCAACATACGTTTTAGAAGGAAAAGATGTCGTGGGCGAATTCACAGAACTCAAGTCGGAAACGATACATGTTATAGCCTCAAGAAAAGAACCAGAAGAAACAGCAGACCGAGCAGTAAGGCTACACGCATCACAATGGCCGCCTAGAACTGATCGAAGAAGCGAACCTGTAACGACAACACCGCAACGAAGATCCTACCAATACACACAATACCGGACTACTTCAGGACCACTGGATCCTATGAGTGAAGTGTTCACAGGCAAGGCCACCTGTAGCCTCATGATGGCTCTTAACCAGAATCCAAAGACGTTTAACGAGCTGCATAAAGAATTGCCGGTGTCTACGAGAACATTAGCTGCAAGACTCCACGGCGGTCAGGACAAGGGGCTCATTGGAACGGACGTTAGAATAGAGAATGGTCGGAAAACATGGACTCTAACCCCGGACGGAAAGCAGGCGTTGGAGTGGGCAAGGAGAAAAACCCATAAGTAGAAAGGCCCGAATTGGCCTTCTTTCTCCCTTAACTTTTTTATAGAAAGTAATAAATACAAAGACGATATTTGTTGAAATATGCCACTACAATTGAGCAATGACTATAAAATCGGATTTATTGACGGTGAAGGATGTTTTGAAATCTACGCCAAAGATTACAAGCCACAGGTATTTGTGATGTTCCAAGTATCTCAGACAGGCGAAAAGGGAAAACCAGTACTAGAAGCAATTAGAGACTTCTTCCAATGTGGAAACGTCACAATACTGAAGAAGAAGGGTTCTAGGGTCACAGGAACAAAGTATGTTCGTTCTTCAGACCACTATGGTTACCAGGTATATCGCATTGAGGACATAATAAAAGTGTTGATCCCGTTCTTCGACCAGAACCACTTAATCATAAAGAACAGTGACTACAAACTATGGCGGGAGGCAGCATTCATCATATGGAAGAAGAAACATACAACCCACGAAGGAAGGAAAAGGATGCTAGAACTAGCAACTGAACTCCATAATAGCAGGTAGGATGGAGAAAGAAAAGAAGACCTAATAAGGCTTATTTCAGAGAGAAAGACCAGATAATCTTCTATATTTTAAAAACAAAAAAAATTTGAGGTTCTCATCTGCCTTTCATACAAACAGCGTAGTTTGTTATGTTCGTTTTATTGTTATAAAGAGCAATGTTTATATGTTTGATTGTGTAACGTGCTGTTTGTCGATGTGCAATTGATATTAGCACGTTGACGCATTGGATAAGGCAATAACCCAAACCTAGAACGAAAGCGGAATCTGGACACATGATTAAGGTTTCCTTACGGTTTCCAGCGTCTTAAGCCCATTGATCTGTTAAGCTGTTCAGAGTGAACAAAACAGCTAGAACGTGAGCCCTTCAGTCTAAAATCTTGGTTGTGGTCTAGGTTGACACAAGCGGTCTAGCGGTTCTAAGGTCTAGTATTTGGGTGAGTTGTTACCAAGCTGTCGGAGAAAACTTCTCTACGGAGAAGGGCTTAAACCGTTACCTCTGGACAGAGAAACCAAGAATAAGCCTATAATGCGGTTTCATGTCAAGAAATTGACGCATGGGCGAAAAATCGTTAAGTTTTAGACGGTTTTTCAAATAGGTTAAAAAATAACGGTTTGAAGCTGAATAAAGCCTATGAAATTTGACAGTAAACTTTAGGATTACAAAGGCTTCTCTAAGCCGTTACTCACAGCAACAGAAGGGATTTTGATGGCGATTCTATACGTTGGAAGATGTAAATGTGGTTTTCAAGTCCACAGTCAAGAACCTGCTACCTTTAAGACACTTATGGCTAATCACCTCAACACTTCTCACCGACAGGACTACGTTTTCACGGCAAACATACCCATAAAGGACTTCGAGGACTTCACAGTAACACGGATAAGAGATTCTGAAACCATCACTACGCTTCTCTCAGTCTTTCATAATCGTGGATATTGGACAGCCATACGGACGCATCCTCAACTCCAAACCCTTTTTTCTGGATTGAGTAGCGGGGAGAATAGCCTTTCTGAAATCCTAAGACAACATAGCGCAAGGGGATAGTTTCCGCACTACACTAAGGAGATAGTGGTTTGAAACGGAAAAATGCTCAAGGTGCTGGAACCCAACAAACCGAAGTAGTTGTTCCGACTGAAGAGGACATACAGAAATACCTCGTTGCCGTCAACGGCGTTTCTCGTGTTGACCTGCTAGAAGGCTTCGCAGACCTCGTAGGCGAACGCATGGGTTATTGGATGGGAAGACGACTGCAAGGACAAGAGATGTCCGACAAATGCAAGAATGAGCTAACGGCAGTCAGGGACAAGAGCAAATCCCTGAGAGAGCACGTTGCAGAGCTTATTTCAGAAGAAAAGCCCGAAGTCAGAGATGCCATCAAGGCAGAACAGAAGGAACTCATAGCCCTACGCAAGACCGCTTCTGAGGTTACGAAGCCGTTCAGAACGAAGATCAGCGAGCTTACAAAGGCAGTAAAATACTGCGACACGGTAACGATACCCGACAGCTTAAAAGAGCTAGGAAAAGCTGTCGCCCCACGCTTCAGCCTGTCGGAATGGGTTAGCAAAGCACTTGAGGCAGCCAAGAACAAGAAAAAGAAACAGTAGACTCAATGCTACTGTTTCAAATTCAATCCCTCCTTTTTTCCTGTCATAGCTGTTCGGCTTGCCCGAATAGCGACATGGAAAGGTCGCCCCCCAGAGCTAACCGTCTTATGGACAGAATAAAGGCACTAATTCGTGGGCTCTCCAAAAGCCATTCTCCACGATGCACCACCTAGTTTAGCAGAAGGTTTAGACTTACCTTTTCTGTGGCCAAATTAGAAAGAAGGTGCTGGAGAGTGCTGGAGATAAGCCCATATATGTTAGAGGAGCAAAATGAGTATAGGCACTTCAGGGAAGGGCGGGATTGCGACGGTGCTTGCTACACTGGTTATAACGTTTCCCGTGAGGGCTAACCGCATAAGAGCCCCTCCAGCGCCCCCTAACGAAGTGTCCATATTTTTTTGCCCATTTTCCTGAAATTTCGACTAGCGGAAGCTAGGCTGGAGCCTTAACTCTCTTTCTCCTCTCTCCAGCAAAAGGGTTGGATAAGAGCCCACGTCAAAGAAGAAGCGTCTATGCGTATAATCCTCAAAGGTCTGTGGATTAGGAAGACCGCTGGCTGTTTTTAAAGGGGACAGCCGAAACCCCAATGAAGTCTTTTCCACAGTTAACCGCTTAGGACTTGTTCGTCCAGCAGCCCAAAGGCTTGTTGGACATGAACAAGGCACTCTCCGAGCCGATTGGCGGTGCAAGCTAAAGGAGAGTTGGTAGCTCGTATAACACACGAAAAGAAACATCATTACTTCTTGCTTTATGCCATGACAGTCCACCCCCAATTAAAAGCTGTCATGGTTCTCAGCAAGGACATGCTATACATCATGCTTAACAGGTATGCTAATCATGTATGTTATACATCTCCTTCGAGTGGGCGGAAGCGGGCAGCCTGCACGAGCGATCTGCAGGCGAGGAAATGGTGTGAGGCAAGCATAGCGCTTACACTACTACGAGGAAATATACAAGGGTTTAATTATTTCCTATGCTTACGCTAGGATATGCCTTCAACTGAAAAGGATAGATTACGGTGGAAGCGTTACTACAGAGGACATAGAAAACACAAGATCGACAAAGCTAAGGACTAGATGTTTTTTCCCGTGAATCTCATGTAACTGCTAGCCACAGAAACCAACATAGTGAAAGCCATAGAACAAGGAGCCTTCTTCATAGACGACTAATTCCCTCTTCCCTCTTTTTCTATTTCGGGGTGTAAGCCACTGCCCAAACGCAAAAGCGTTACAAAGTGGCTGCTTCGCGTTGCAAGGGAATGCACCAACCCATATGAACTAGCGGAAATCATGTATCAAGCCCTAGATGGCAGGAGACACAAGTGCAGGAAATGCAGAAGATCCTCTGGGGCCTGCTGATAGTAGCTGTCCTAGCAATACTGCTCTTTGCATACGCGAAGTGGAGATGGAGACAATAATCCTTCCTTTTTCTGTTTGGGGTGCTCTGGTAGTATAGCGGTCAGTATTTGTCCTTGTCACGGATAGAACGTGGGTTCGAATCCCACCCAGAGCGCCACTTGGGGGTGAATTGTATGGGTTTTCAGATATACCGAAAGTCGAAGTCTATTTTTGGAGATTGTGAGGAAGTTCGAGGAGAATTTCCCACGGCGAAAGAAGCTGAAGAGCATCTGACAGCGGAACTCAGAGAAGCAGGGTTCTCGATAAGACGGGTTTAGTGGTGAATACGGATGAGTGAAAGAGTGGTTTGTGATCGATGCGGAATAACATACGGCGACAAGGAGTCTATAGATTGGGCAAAGAAAATGGCCGAATCATGGAAGGAAGACTGTAAGAAAGACGGAGTAGAAGCTCGAGGGATAGCACCCTGCCCGATCATTGGATGCAAGGGAGAACTTCAACTGAAAACTTAACTCTCCTTTTTCTTTTTCGGGGTGATAAATCATGACTGAAAGTCGTCTGAGCCATGGGTTAAACGTTATGGGTGGACTGTTGCTGTCAGTTGCCATCGTACTTTGCACCTTAGCATTCAGTGGTGACTTCAACATACTTCCCGGCATACCTCATCCTCTAGCAACAACCTTCAGAGTCGGTACTTGGGTCGCCCTTGTGATAAGCGCATGCTGCTTTATTGCTCATGAAGTACTTGTACGCCGCCATCGCAAGAATCCTTCATAGTCCACCTAATCCCTTTTTTCTGTTTGGGGTGAAATCGTTGTCTATATTCTGTGAAAATCAAGGAAGAAACGTCACCATCATAGTACCCAGCAAAGTTGCTAAAGGATGCCGAGTCAAGGTTCAGCAATGCCACAAACCTCGCCGAGACGAAGATTGCAACTCCTGTCAGGCCAAATACTCGTGTGCGACGTTCCTAGAAGAAACTGAATTCTCGTTGACGCAGCATGTACTACATGTAAAACAACGTCAGCGTAGAAGAAAACATTAGCCTCCCTTTTTTCCCATTTTCCCACTTTGGCATTTTCGGGGTGATGCTATGTCAAGTGTAAGGGACGTAAAAAGCATGTCTCCGGAAGAGCTCAGAGGCATTAGAATGCAGTTGATCATCCTGATGCTTGACGGAGATCCGCAGCTTGCGGAACGGCTGAGAATCTACCTGAAATAGCAGGTCCGTTATGGAGGAGAAGGGATATTTGGGGTGACTCGAAGTGATGGATGTAAAGCAGATTAGAGCATGGGTCAAAGTACAGTCTGAAGCCAAGGCTTTTGACACTGAACAGATAGACGAAGTAGCGCAGGGCCTATTCCGCATGTGCCAGTGGTACGAGGGAAAACCAGCTTCTTTCGGACACTTCCTCACGGCTGTCTTGTCAAATGATTTTGTGAAGGCCGTGAACCGAGCGGATCTCACCAACAGGGCATCTCTGCCGATCTACGCCAGGTTCCTCTACAACGAATTTCCGGCGGACTACAAAGAGAAGTGGATGGCGCAGATGGCGGCAGGAGCCAAAAAGGTGCTTGTGGAGCTGGACCTCAGCAAGTTTGACGAAGCGATAGGGCCAGGGCAAATACGGCAGGTTCAGGTAGTTTATGATAACGTCGGCGAAGGCGCTAGTTGGACTGAAACAGCACCACATAAGATAGTCGGCGCTCGCTAGACCCTCCCATTTTTCTATTTTTGAGGGGTGAATATTTTAGGGTGAAAGACCAAGAGTGCATGTGGTTGCTGGACAATTGTTCGAGGTCGTAACGGTTAGGCTTTCCGTTACGGTTTCATTCCTTCCAGCAACCACATGGACCTGTACTGATTTTGGGGGTGAGTTGATTTGAGTGAGCTTAATCTTCGGAAGGATCCCGCATACGTAGCGGCGCTGATAGTATTCGCAAGGACTGCTAAGAACCACGGCGAATTCACAGATGAAGTCGTCAAGTTCGACCAGCAACTAGAAACGCAGCCAGTCTACACGTATGAAGAACTCGAAAAATTCTGGAAGACGTGGCATTATTGAATAAAGCCTATCCCTACACTTTCTCCGCTTTCTGCCAGGGGTGCCAGACTTGGGTAGAGACATGGATGAATCGACACTGAGAGTCTTTCTAGGCAAAATGCCCACGCATGAGATTATCGAATGCCTGATCGGAACACTGCATGCTATCTACGATACGGACGAGAAATTCCATGAGATAACGATGCATATAGTCACATGGGTTCAGCTGTTTGAGATCCAGAGTGGCCGCGACGACTTAAGGCAGTATAAGGAAGAACGACAAAAGAAGCTGTTCCAAGAACTCCTCAAAAACAAGACGGGAGCTGAGTGGAAGAGAGATGACGTTTTCGAAGCGACATTCAAGGACTGGAAAGATTCAGGATTGTCCTTCAATCAATGGGTAGTTGGTTAAACGGTAGTTGGTTAAACTCTCCTCTTTTTTCTGTTTCGGGGTGAAAGCCTTGAAAATCAAGTCTAAATTTGTAGACAAAAGCGGAGAACGGAAGTCTGGACAAGTGCTGCCGCCAAACAAAGAAGGCGAAACTGTGCTCGAGGACAAATGGGTCAAGCCATTCTGGGATCTGATGATGGACGCCCTTCGCAACGGCGACGACGTTGAAATAACGATCGTACGGACCTCGCCTGGCACACTAAGCTATATATCATAACCCACCTTTTTCTGTTCGGGGTGAAGCATGGTGCCGAGAAGCAAGATGCTATATCTTGAATTACTTGCTGAAGAACTTGGAAAGGAACCGATGTCGCCGACTGGAAATGTGAGAGTTGTTGTTCCGAGTGGTAAATGTGCTGTCTTCGACGAAAAGGAATTTGACGATTTGATAGAGAAGACAAACACTAAACTTCGCCTTCTGAAGAAGCTGAAAACCCAAGCGGAAAAACATTCGGAACTTGATAGACGAAAACTATCTGGGAACCTTCGGAATCCCATTCACAGTCAAGAAATTTGTTCGGAAAAGTTGTTAAACTCTAATCCTTCCTTTGTCTAATGGGGTGAAGAAATGCCTGAAGATGATAGCGGTATCAAATGCGTCGAGTGTAAGATAAGAAAAGCAACAAGGGAAGACAGGTTATGCGACAGCTGCCGCTTCACCAAAACTCTTGACACAATAATCAAAGATAAGGGAAGCGGCTAAACATGAGGAAGTACCTCTGCACAACCTGCGACGTCGGGTTTAAGCAACATAAGAAACTGAACATTTTCCAAGCAATATGGCACAAGCTGAAGGGACACGCTGTCACAAGGGCCTGGGAAGGTTGGGAGCATGTCCCTGAGAAGACTGAAGCTCGCACTCAACACATGGAAGACAAAATAGGCTCCGGAGAACAAAGGGTCAACAGGGAAACAGTCGTGTTGTTCGACAGGCCTATTGTTGTCAGGCGTCCTGGCAGCCAGGCCACGAGGCAGGACATTGGAAAGTTCATGAAGCATGGACGCCAAAGCAAGCCATATCGCAGAAGTATCAAGGCAAAAGTCAACCCGGAAGAAGTTATGAGAGAATTGGAAGAGGAGAACGACTAGATTCCCTTTTTTCTACGGGGTGAAACTGTGTCTGCTGAAGAGCCGAGGCTATGCTTGGACTGTCCCAGGAAACGATACGTGAATCTTGTGAGGCAGACAAGCTACACCACCACTCCAGCTGTGGAAACAAGTGTGAAGCTCTGTGCAAAGCTGAGAGCATTAGATGTCCCTGAGGCCTGCCCCCACTTTACTAAGGGAGAGCAGATAACACGTTTTTTGGATGGCAAGAAAACAAAGGGCAAACGTAAGCGGAGAGAGATGGGTTAAAGTGTCCCCCTTTTTCTGGTTCGGGGTGTAAAAATTTGAAGCTGTATGTTCCTGTAGAAGTCTATCAGCTGATAGTCTCAGGCGCCTACGTAACAGAAGACCTAGCTGATGCGAAGAGAAGATTCAAGGAATACACGGGAGTCGACTTCGACGAGTTCAAGGCAAAATGGGATGCAGACAAGGACGCGACAAGCGAAGAGTTGCTAGGTGATTTTGACCAGACCAAAATCTTCGAGTTTGAACCGGGAAAGGAAGCTACTCAGCAATAGCCCCTTTCCTTTTTTCTGCGGGGTGAAATGATGCCAAAGTCAACCGTCACTAATCCCCGTATTGAGTGGGATGTCTACGAATGTGAACATAACCACTACACATCCTAGTACAGCGTAAGCAACAATGGCCAAAAGTTGTTAAGCAAGAGATAGGCTGTCCAGTCTGCAAAGGCATAGCGCACTGTAGCGGCACAATAAACACGACAGCCATCATAGACGTGTTAGAAGTGGAAAGACGACTACGAGAGCATTAACCCTCCCATTTTTTCTGTTCGGGGTGTTTGAATTGTTGTTAAAGACATCCACAATCGCAGTCGAAATAAAGAAGAAGCCCGTTGCTAACGAATTGCTAGCGCAGTTGCAGGAGCCAAACCTGACTACTAGGGCAAACGGCCAGCCAGTCATGGACGTGAAAGTGGCCACTGAGAAGAGGTACTTATGGCTAAAGAAGGGAAAAGAAGTCAAAGCTGAACTGATACTGATAGATCCTGAAACACAGAAGCCGGTCCCTTCCAGCGAAGTCATAGAGGTTATAGAACACACGAAGACAAAATGGCTCAGCCCAAAATATGAAGAAGTCGAGTCCAAGGACGTTCAATTCTTCGTTCTAGATCCAGATGGCAAAATAGCCAAGAACGAAGACGGCTCAGACAAGCAGGTCATGCCCTTCGAGCCCACGGACACTATTGAAATCGAGGATCAAAACTGGGTCCCGTCCACCTTCTTGGAAGAGTGGAAAATAAGCTACGTTTACGAGATCTTCGCCACATCAAAGAACGGAACGCAGAAACTCTTCGAAGAATGGGAGAAACACGAGAAGAAAGACGAAATAGGCATGACAACCTTCAGCCACGGAAACGGATTCAAACAGTACTACGCCTTCTTAGTCCCGTTCCAGAGAGAGGGTAAATGGGTCTGGCTGATGTGCCTAAGCGACACCAAGAAGAAATACGAACACACTGAAGACGTGCCCACCGACGCAAAAGTCCCAATAAGGGCAGTGCCAACGCTGGCCACGCTACCACCTATCCAAGCGCTAATCGTACCACCATCAACGAAAAAGAAGAAGGCCTAGAACCTTCCAAACCATCCCCTTTTTTCTGTTCGGGGTGATGAATATAATAGAACTTACAGTGACGTTTTATTGCCAAAATCCTGAATGCAAAGGCAAAGCAGAGCAAACAGAAACTATAGAGATTCGCAGAGGGCAGCGTAAAACTCTGAAATGTGGCTATTGTGATGAAGTTGCTGTAGAGATACAAGCAAACAAGAAGACTACATAATCTCTCCTTTTTCTATTTCGGGGTGTTTCTTATGGATGAAAAGAAGAAAGTCTATGACCGAGTAGTCGCTTGCTTGAAAGACTGCTTCCTAAATTCAACTCCACCAGTCGATATTGAGAAACTAGACCATCAAATTGATCCGAACGACCACGTTATCACTAAAGCCAAGTTTGATGAACTACTTGAGAAACATCAATGCTCAATCTCTGACAGCATATACATGTTCGTGAACAAGTCCCCGAAGATAGTAGACTAGACTTCCCCTCCTTTTTTCTACGGGGTGTAAAATTGAGCTTAAGAAGAGTAGACGAAGCAAGTAGAAAGAGGAATGTCCAATATGAAGTCGAAGAAGAGAAACAAAAGAAGCGTCGACTGAAGGAAGACCACTACATAAACCTGTATCGGGCAGTCTACGGCACCAATGCGGGACTCTATACTTCAACCATCAGCAAAATGCCTGAGGGCGAGCTCGAGGACCTGATCAAGATTCTGACGCATATTAACACCAAGATGGAAGCGTGTTTTGTTTCGTGGACGGATGATGAACTGAAAGAAGAGCTGAGAGAGAACGTGTTCGAACGCGTTCCAACACCGGCAGAGATAGAGGCGTTCAAAGAGCATCTGGCTAAAGATGTTGGCCAATGGCTTAGTGACAACCTGAAATCATTCTTTATGAAGCTGAGAGATGAGGGTAAGCTATGATACAGCAGACACAGCCTATAAAGCCAATGCTGTGCCACGAAGTCGAAGTGGACGGATCCCTGCTTAAAGAGTGTGGGTTAGATGGCCAGGCAGCCACAAAAGCTTACCAAAGAGCAATAGTTGAAGCTCTCAAAAACCTCATGATACGAGGATACGTGGCCGAACGTAAATGGGATGGCACACGTCTCCTCGCCATAAGCGAAGAGGGCATAACACTACAGAATAGGAACGGAGTAATCTACACTATTCGGCTTCCAGAAGTCATCAAAGGACTGCAAGCCTTCCACGGCCGCTGGATCCTAGACGGCGAAGTAGTGTTCATCGACGCTAACGGTGAGGAACAGTTCACACCGTGCCAGCGTAGATGTGCAACACACTTTCCAGACTTTCTGCTGATAAAGCAATTTCCCGTAAAAATGGAAGTGTTCGACATTCTACAGGCTGACGGCAAAAGCATGGAAAACGAGCCCTACACAAAGAGGAAAGATGAGCTGATGGAATTCTTTGCGGATGAAGATGGGGTCCTGCAAGAGTGCCCAGAAGAAACGATACAATACGTGCAGTTTGAAACGGATCTGCTGTTAGAATGGAAAGAAGCTCTTAGAATGAACCGGGAAGGTCTGATCGTGAAGCAAGTGGATAGTCTCTACGAACATGACAGGTCCTATAGGTGGCTCAAAGTTAAGAACTGGCGATTCGAAAGCTGCGACGTCGTAGGGTTCACAGCAGGAGAAGGCGCCAGGGGCCCGTTCTTCGGCAGCCTAGTTCTCGCGCAAAACGACAAATTCAGGGGATGTGCAGGAGGCGGATTCAACGAGTGGGAGCTCCGCAAAACCAAAGACACGTTAACAGATTCTTCACCAACAGAACAGCCGTTCAGCAGCGACCAGGTGGGCGAGCCCTACAAGGCCATCAAAACAGAACTGCAAGTACTCGTCAAATACTATCAAACAACAGACGCCGGTGTCATGCGCTTTCCAATCTTCATAACATCTAACTAAACCCTCCCTTCTTTTTCTATCGGGGTGAAAAAACATGGATGTAGAGGTTAGAGAGAAAAACGGCAAATGGGAAATATTGGCAGATGGAGTCCGGAAAAGGCAAGAGCAAGACTCCAAGTCCTATGCTGGAATCATAACGCACTAAAGCAGTTCTATCCAGAAGAATTCGCAAATCGCTTTCCTTCGGCTAGGCCGGCGTACAAGGCTCATAGTAGGTTCTTATGAGTGGTTTGCGGGGTCTTGACACCCCAAAAATGTCCAAGGCCGGTCCCCTTGGAAACTCGTGGGGAACCGAAAAGAAACCTTGGGGTCAGTGGTTCAAAAGGAGAAGATCGGGAGCAAGTAATTCCATGTTCCCTTACTCCCAAGCGAGGCCGCATGGTTTTGCTTGCTCCAATCTTCGCCTGAAAATCCACTCCCCTGTACCTCACATTTCGAAGCCTGCACTGGCCAAGGGTCTATAGGCTCGTTGTTTTGTCCCGAGCTGAATCTTGAAGACTTGATGAAGCCGCAGAGAGCTTTTTCGCTTTAGCTAAGGTAAAACGCATGGGGTGATACTATGTGGCTTAGAGTTTGGGACAAAACAAGAGAGAAGGACGGAAAAAACGAAGCTATCTACGAGATACACTCTGCTATAAAAGAAAATATCCGCGAGATGCATTTTTGGGCTGAAAGGGTCCAAACAATGCTGAACAACATAGAACAGGGACGATTCTGGGTCAGAACACAAGAAGATGAAAAGGCTCTCCCTGAAGAGACCGTCACTTTGCCCAAGAGGATTTGGGATAACATTCCTTACGCATTCAAATATTGGGACGCTAAAAACAACAAGGAACCACCAAAGGAGCAAAGTTGAACTTCTATCCCCTTTTTCTATTCGTTTTACACCGAGAAAGCGCATGGGTGAACTACGTATAGCTTTAAGTAGTTACCTCAGCCAATAATTCTTGGGGTGAATATATTGGAAAAGAGAAAAATCATGCTGGTCTTTGTGACTCTCATCGTAGTAGCATACATGGCCTCTGCAACATACGCGAATTACGTCTACAACATGAACGTCGCATCAATAATCGCTGAAGGGAAAGCGAGGTATCCTGACCACCCTGATCTGGTCAACTACATCCACTTTGCACCATTTTGGGAAACGGCGGCAGGTCAAACACTTAGAATTACTGGCGTATCAATGATGGGCCTCCTCATAGTCTGTGTTTGGTCATTTTTACGCAAAGAGCCAAAAGCAGATTCAGGCGACGAAACAGGAGGACAAAAAAGGAAAACTGCAGCAGGTCTGACCCTCATATTAAGCATGACCCTCTTGCTCTCATGTGTCGGATCTGCGGCCCAAGCTCCCATTCAGGTTCAGCGAACTCCGGCAGCACGAATAATGGACGGTCCGCTTGAACCCATTACAGTGAACACTTGGCTTTTCTTTGATGAAGAATGCACAAACGGCGGCGATAGGAAGTATAGGTATGACGTGACATTCACGTATCGGGACACATTGCAGCCATTTGACAGAGCTTTGGATCCATGGTTTGGATTCAACATTACTTTTAACATCAATTTCAAGTGCTTAAACGGCTACAACACATTCTGGAGTAGCAACAATGGACAACACGACACTTTGGTTCTGCTGCAGGACGCAATTCACCAAGCCGGTGGACAGTGGGACGCGGTGAATCACTGGTGGTATTGGCAACCATCTGAACAACTTGGCCCTGATGGACGTTACTATCAAGTCGACTTCCTACTGTTCTTCTGCAACCAAGGGATGGAAGATCCTTCCTTGGGACTGTCCGTTCCCGACTGGAACGCGGCACTAATATCCATGGGGGCTGACCGGCTCGTCATACGGCACGAATTGAGTCACCAGTTCTATAGGATGCACTGCGGCAGCTTGTTTTGCGTTATGAACCCGGACGTATCAGGCTACGCTTGGTGCAGCAGTTGCGAAGAATTCATAACAGGCCACAGAGAAAAATGGGGCTACAAGGAATGGCTGTTTGTGCACTCGGGCGTAGGAGGAACAACTAGCCCATCATCAGGCACGTATCATCAGAAAGTGAGGGGCACTGAAGTAACCATAACCGCCTTTCCACAGGCTACACCACAATACGCCTTTAACCAATGGGCCTTCGCGGCTTCTCCTCCAGTGAACATCACAAGCAACCCTTACACGTTCACCATTGGAGACGATACCGAAGCCCAAGCACAATTCGTTAGGATTTTCAAGCTGACGACCGTTGCAAACATCACTCAAGGCATGACAGATCCGGAGCCAGGAGACTACTACTACACTCGCGGCACGACACTTAGCATATCAGCATCAGCAAACCCAGGATACTACTTGGCCAGTTGGATAGTCGTTGACCCACACACGATCGTTCCCTGCGGATTCCTAGATCTCACAACAGACACGATTAACGTGACGATGATATCAGACCTGCAGGTTCAACCCATCTTTTATCCGTTGCCAAGCGACCCTAAAAGCGGCGGCTACAGCGGCTCAAGAATGCCCGTTATAGACTAGGGCATCGTCTCTTTCCCTTTTTTCTGTTCGGGGTGTAGAAAATGTGTTGGAAACAAGAATGGGCAAGCGCAATCAACAACATCAACTGGACCATAATACACATTGAACGAGCTCAGGCAAAACTTAAGAAGCGGTTGGCCAGAAATGAGCAACACTTTGAATATCAGATGCAGCAGAAGTACAAAGACAAACAAGCACTTGCAGAGATCCAAGGCCTCATACAAAAGAATCGAACGGCCTTCAACGATTGTAAGGCATTAATCGATGTTCTTCGAGGACACCAGAAGATGCTTCAAGTCATGATCGAGAAATACGGCATAAGCAAGGCAAAGGAATCTCAAAGATTGAAAGCGTTGATGACCGGCAATAGGAAAGTCAAAGGAAAACCGTGGACAGATACGCATTCGTCTGTTGCTTAATTTCCTCTTTTTTCTTTCGGGGTGTTTAGATTGGAAAAGTACTTTGCTGATGATCAAAGGAGACTTTATGACGGAAAGCTGAAGGACGGACTCTGTTGGAAGGCCTGCGGCGTAAAATGTCCGCTAGGGCCTGAGTTTCTGAAGGAGCTCTACTCCTGGAGTCACGCTAATCCTCTGCATCCTTGGCTAGCATGGAAAGTATGCGACCCTTGCGAGGGAGTAAACTTTGAGCAAGCTAGAGCTGCTCTTGAAGCGAATACAGAAACCAGTGGAACCTAAGCATCAACCACCGCCACCGAAAACCAGTACAAAACTAATGATGCTTCTGAACCGTTTGAGCACTCGAGAGTGGCTGCTCATTGTTGAAGGACAGCTGATGGAAGCTATTGCTCTCCTAAGAAGAGAGGCCAAGTTTATCGAGCATTTACCACATTGCAGGTATTGTCAACTGAACCTGGAGCTGGACGTAGAATGGTATATTCACCTCCCTATTATTCACCTTCATATAGTAGCTTGTTCCACGCACTTGGAACTGGAGGCTCGCTTGCAAATCTGAGTTTGTTGAAAGCTCCAGTGACGGGTGGTTCAGTGAAATATTGAAGTTTG
>Ga0315280_10001915_pt1 | contig 34683 bp, 27 predicted proteins | sample YL17G06_40_MG_FD_203697 | JGI IMG/M metagenome (GOLD analysis project Ga0315280, IMG submission 203697) | Sediment microbial communities from Yellowstone Lake, YNP, Wyoming, USA - YL17G06_40 | ecosystem: Environmental > Aquatic > Freshwater > Lake > Sediment | place: USA: Wyoming | collected...
AAGACCGTGATCACGAACAACCGGGACACCGATGCCATGCTCCAGGATGACCGGGGCGGAAACTGGATTCCCATCCCACCGAGTAAGGAGATCGTCTTATGCTCCTGGTCTCCGAAGACGATGTACGCGCCTTTCAGCAAAGTCGTCTTTGAGAAGAAAGGGACGGTGTCCGTCACGAGGAGATTCAATTTCCATGACCCGATGGAGGATGCTCCTCACAGCATCGTCCTCGATAACAGGGACGGCGGCGAGCAGGAGGTCATCAAGATTGACGACGACTATGTGTCCGTCGTCCGGGGTATCCCACGACGGGTGCCGATCTCGCTGATTGATCCTCGAGTCGGCTATAAGGCAATCATCTGGAAAAAGAAAACGATCAAGGAGCCTATTCCGGGCAACAAAAATTATCTCGCCACCCGGACCATCGTCGAGAAGGTCCAGGTTGGCCGAAAGGCGGCTGAACTTAGAGCGATCAAGAAAGAGCTTGAGAAGCGCGCTGTCAAAGAAGCTCGCCAGGCGGCTGACCGGGCCTTCAAACGAATCCAACCGGTGGAGGGAGAGGATGAAACTCCCTCATCCGAATAACATCATCGAGGCGTGGGAATCGAACGATTACTTTCGGCCTCTCTTCGGAAAAGACCTCTCGTCTTGGAAAGGCTGGCGGACATTCCTGAAGGCATTGTACGGCATCCCGTTTGCGGATGATGAGGAACGACTGCTATTCCAGCTCGGCACATTGCGTGAAACGCCCTCTGCTGAAGGGTATCCTGAAGCGTATGCCATCGTAGGGCGGAGGGGCGGAAAGAGTCGCATATCGTCGCTCATAGCCGCGTTTGAGGCGGTCCTGGGCGGGTGGAGTGAGAGAGTCGCCGCAGGCGAGCGGGCATGGGTGTTCGTCATCGCCACGGACAAGTCGCAGGCGGGCATCATCCTGAACTACTGCCGTGCCTTCCTGCACCTTTTCGACGATCCGAAGGAACCGAGGGAGTCGTTGGTAGAGAGAGAAGGGGTGGATGAGATTCACCTACGGAATGGAATCTCAGTCGCCGTGAAGCCCTGCACATTCCGAGCCAGCCGAGGATACTCAACTTGCTGTGTCATAGCGGACGAGATCGCATTCTGGCGTGATGAGAACAGCGCGAATCCAGCCGCTGAGATCATCACTTCCATCCTGCCCGGACTCATCCCCGGAGCAAAGCTTATCGGCATCAGCACTCCGTATGGACGGATGGGATACCTCTACGACATACACCGGGAACATTTCGGAAAAGCGGAAAGCGACTTCCTGGTCTGGCAAGCCGACACCCGGACTATGAATCCGCTATACGACGAGGCTATGATCAAGCGGTTAGTCAAACGAGACCCGATAGCCATGCGAGCCGAATACGATGCCCAATTCCGCGAGGACGTGACTGCCTTCCTGCCGCTTGAACTGATCGAATTGAGCATGGTCCGTCAGCTCGCTCTGCCGAATCCTGGTCATACCTATACTTGCTTTTGCGATCCTTCAGGTGGACGGCATGACTCGATGACTTTGGCGATTTGCCATTGTGAAAACGAGAAGATCGTCCTCGACAGGATAGAGGAGCGGCATCCGCCGTTCGATCCTCAGGCGGTGGTGAAGGAATTCTCGGACATGATAAAGGCCTACGGGTGCCACTCGGCGACTTCAGACCGATTCGGCGGTGTGTGGGTCAGCGACAGTTTCCAGAAGCAAGGGATTCGGATGGACATGAGCGATCTGTCCGCCTCAGATTTGTATCTCAACTTCGCCGCCTTGCTGAACTCAGGCCGAGTCGAGTTGGTCGAGCATGACAGGCTCAAGGTCCAGTTGCAGTCCCTAGAAAGACGGACAGGGCAGATGGGCAAGGATAAGGTTGACCACCCGCCCGGACTTCACGACGACTTGGCAAACGCCGTGGCCGGTGCCGTCGTCATGGTAAGCCATGACCGGGCATGGACAGCAGAGGAGCAGAGCGCTCGTATGCCGATGAAGTCCGGGCATCGAGCCGACCGGTTCATGTCTCCCTCTCTGGCCGCAGGCAGGCGGCGGGAGGAGATTCGCCAAGATGCGGATGCTGAGATGGCTGCTTTTATGAAGGAGTCAGGATGCTCGACAATTATTCGTGGCTGAATCCGGCCCAAACCCGGTACTTCGGTCCGAAATCACGGCACATCTATGCCATAATCAATGAGTTAAAAAAATCTCTGAATATAAGTTGCTGACAGGTAATGAATTACTTGATTTTTGATCGCAAGTTCCTTAAAATAATGATCATGATTATCCTGAGAAAGACGGAGGCAAAGCCGTGGTACCCGTATGGCTAATCCAGACGCTTCCGTTGACCGAGGCCTCTTGTCGGTAGGGCAGGTGGCCGAGCTTCTCAATCTTCATCCCACTACCATCTACCAGAAAGTCACCGAGGGTGGCATCCCTCACACCCGAATTGGTCGTGCCGTCCGATTTGACCGCCGCCAGATTGACGACTGGCTTGATAGGCGGGCAGTAAAGGAAAACCCCTTAACCGAGATAGTCATTTCTCATGACGTTAGTCTTGAGGCTTTTGATAAGCAATTCCTAAGAGGAGGCAGTACCGTGGGCAACAAAACCTCGCGGTACTGGAATTATGGTATAGGAGGCGTATTTAGCCGGACGACTGCAGGTGGCCACGACCGATGGTATCTGCAGTACAAAGATGAGAGCGGCAAGTGGCGACAGGAAGTTGTCTCGCACGCTCTGACTAGAGCGGAGGCCGTGGTTGCTCTGCAGGCCAAGGTCCGAGAGGTCTTCGAGCAGGTCCATCACGTCAAGCCGAGGACAAAAAGGATTGGGTTCGCCGAGTATTCGAAGATGTACCTGGACGACTATGCCAAGGTGAACAAGCGCAGTTGGCGGACGGATGTTAGCGCGATGAAGATTCTGGACAGGTACTTCGGGCGATTATCGCTGGCTGAGATCGGAGGTCACCGGCTCGAACAATACAAGAACTGGCGGCTCGGTAACTACCCGGTGACCAAGACGACGGTGAACCGCGACATGGCCCTGCTGAGGCGGATGCTATCGCTGGCCGTCGAATGGGGATATCTCGACGAGACGCAGATGCCGAAATTCCGTTTCTACCCGGAGAAGGACAACCTCAAGGAGCGCATCCTGACCCAGGAGGAGGAGCAGCGGCTTTTGGCGGTCTGCCCGCCGCGCCTAACGTCCATGATCATCGTGGCCTTGAACACAGGCATGCGGCTTGGCGAGATTCTAGGGCTCCGCTGGAATCAGGTTGACCTGGCCTCTGGGCGGATACGAGTCGAGCGGACCAAGAGCGGCCGGATTCGGTATGTGGACATGAACGAGGTCTTGATCGCCGAGTTCCGGCGGCTCCGAGAGGGGAGGGGCAGGTCAGAGTTCGTCTTCACCAGCCCCATCACCGGCCAGCCTTTTGTCGATGCCGGGTCGGCCTGGGCCACGGCCTTGCGTCGGGCGGGCATCAAGGGCCTGCGATTCCATGACCTGCGCCACACTTTCGCCACTCGCTTGATCGAGCACGGGGTGAATCTCATCACGGTCAAGGATCTTCTCGGCCACAGCTCGGTCGAGATCACCCAGCGGTACACCCATCCGAACGATTCTTTGAAGAAAGCGGCCGTCGCCGCCCTGGTTCCCACGGCCCCTGCGGACGAAAGTTTATTGAATATTTATGATGGAAAGTCCGCGCCGGATGAGAAGAAGCCGCTATCCGACCTACGCTCAATGAATTAGCGAACGACCATGATCATCCGAAGTGAAAACTACGAATCAGCAGGTCGGGTGTTCGAGTCACCCCGGGCGCGCTTCCTTTTTCCCCATATTGACCTTAAAAACTAACGGCTTACATCTGGGATCTCATCAGTCGAGCTTTCAGTCCTTCTAAGTCGTTAGCTACCAGCTCGACAAGAACTCGACACGTGGCGGGCACCCGACTTCATCCAGGCCTCGTCTCCTGGCGATCGCAGGCGCCCTTAATGACGCGGCCCGTGTGCTCGGGCCACAGCTTTCACCAAGGCGCCATAGCTTGAAAATCTCACATTATAGCTGGTACATTGAGCGGAAGCAGGTCAAAGTTATTCGCCCCAAATACACGAAAATCCCTACTCGATCGTCGATACTAATGAAGGCCATGAAAGCGAATACGGACGCCGCTTCGACGCGGAGCGAGATTGAGCGAACGTATCGCGAACGCAGGGGCGGCTTCCTCGCCTGGGCGCGGGCGCACGCCCCCGACCTCGCGACGGCGGAAGACGTCCTCCAGGACGCCTTCCTGAAGGCCCTCGCGAACGCAAGCGCGCTCTCGATCGTCGAGGACCTGGCCGGGTGGATCTTCGCCGCGATGCGGAATAGGCTCGCCGATCTATGGAGGGGAAAGGCCGCGCGTCGCCGGGCCGGGGCGACGGAGCTTGCCGAGGAAACCCTCGTCGAGATCGCCGCCGCCACGGGATTCGATCCCCATGACGAGCTCGTCCGCGGCGAGCTCGCCCGGGCGATCGAGATGGCGATCGACGCCTTGCCCGCGCCGCAGCGCGAGGTCCTCTTAGCCCAGACTGTCGAGGGGCTGACCTTTCGCGAGCTTGCCGAGCGGACGGGCACCTCGATCGACACGCTCATGGCGCGAAAGCGCTACGCGGTCAAGAAACTCGCGTCGGCGCTTATCGAATGGTACGACTTTGAATGATCGGAGGTAGATCATGTGGCATTCTGAACGGAGCGAGCATTGGCATAAGCGATGGTCGGAGCGATCCGTCAGGGCGAAGGTCCTTGTGATCGTGGGGGTCGCCGTGATGGTCCCGGCCTTCCTCGCGCTCTTCGGCGCGGTGACGATGTGGTTGTGGAACTGGCTCATGCCGACAATTTTCAAGCTTCCCGAGATCGGTTTCTGGCAGGCGATCGGATTGCTGCTGCTCGCTCATATTTTCTTCAAGGGCGGGCAGGCCCGCCGCGCGGGCAAGGCCCAATGGCGGAGAGCGAAGCTCAGGGAACGGATGCGCGAGGACGAGCCTGAAGCGAAAAACGTGGCCTGACGCTCTCATCGTATTCTGTACGAAACCGTGATTTTGCGGCGCCTTCCGTCCGTATTGGCACGCTATTGGCACACGGGGAAGGCTTCCCCGAGGGCTTCTTCTGTGCCTTTACATGAGGGACTCTTGCCTTTATTGCCCGGTTATATTATCCTCCGACTCAAGAAGGAGGGGGCAAAATGGACGAGAACTCAAGCGGCGTATTAGCGCGATGGGCCAAGCAGTATTTCCTTATTGCGATAATTGTATCAGGATTCTGGGTGCTAAGTGCGCTCGGCACGCTTTCGCTCGGAGAAAAGTTGTCTATACGGCCTATAGTCATTCTTGCTCTTCTGGTCTGGGGGGTCTGGATATCCCATTTGACCGGGCTGCGCGCGACCTCAAGCATCCTTGCCGCAATACTATGTATGTTATACGCACCAGCGGGGGTCTTAGTGTTAATGACCCCGGGTCCTGTCAGGTTTTTCGGCTTGATTCCAATATCATTTGCCGTCTTTCTTTATTTTTTCAGCACGAAAACTTGGGCATTACACGAGCAGTTCTGGCTTAGTGAAAGCAATCGAAAGGCCGCGAGCAATAAGGCGAGTTGAGTGATGATTCTCGCTGGCCCTATCTGCGTATGATTCGAGGCCATTGACCGCCTAACCAGCGTCCAACTCACGACGGGGAACCCTCCGGGCAACCGGCCTCCCCGACGTCCTCATAGCTGTCCGTGCTTCCGGCGGCCGTCCGCGCAGGCAAGATGGCTTGAATAGTCTACCTTGATATACTAGATTGTGCGAAGGCAGTTCATAGTGCGCGAGCAGGATAGCCAGATGAAAAAGAGGGAGAGGAGCATATTCCGAGAATATTTTGAACTCGTCGCGGAGACTGCAGTTTTTGTTTTCTTCGTAATGACGTTCGTCGTCCAAGCTTTTCAGATTCCTACTGGGTCGATGATCCCAAAGCTCCTTGTAGGAGATTTCCTTCTGGTCAACAAAATCGCCTATGCACGGCCCTTGTTTCCACTTGAGGGCTTTCTCTTGCCGCATAAGCGAATAGACAGAAAGGATATCGTTGTATTCAAGTGGCCCAAAGACCTCACTAAAGACCTCGTCAAACGCGTGATCGGTCTGGCGGGGGACAAGGTTGAGATACGAGCAAAACAGCTTTACGTCAATGACGAGGCCATCGACGAGCCGTATAAGATCCACAAGGACAATCAGGCCTATTCAAAGGACGACGCATATCATTACGACCTAGCCATGCGTGATAATTATGGACCGATATTCGTCCCGGCCGGGACTCTTTTTGTTATGGGAGATAACCGCGACGATAGTGCGGATAGCCGAACGTGGGGCTCTGTGCCTCTGGACAAGATCAAGGGGAGACCGTGGATCATATATTTTTCCTACGATGCTGAGCGCGACGCATATTTGAAAACGGGCTTTCGCGACAGGATAAAGAAAATATTGGCCTTTATTCCAAAAGCCCGCTGGGGCCGTATTCTTAGGGTCATCAACTAACTCCAACGCGGGCCGTCCTTGACATATCTTGTGGCCATATCTATACTGGCTGATACATGATGCAAAAAAGATTCGCCAAGCTGACGCTCTTTGGGCTCCTCACGTTATCGCTCGTCCTGGCCTTCAGCACATGCGGCGGGAACGCGTCGAACACGAACACGACAGGCTCGACGACGCCGTCCATATCCGCAGGGGCGGCCCACGCCGTGGCGGTCAGGACCAACGGGACGCTCTGGGCCTGGGGATGGAACACATACGGCCAGCTCGGGATCGGGACGAACACGGATAGCAGCGTGCCGGTCCGGGTCGGCACCTCGTCCGACTGGCTTTCCGTTGCCGCCGGTTCGTACCACACCGTAGCCATCAAGGCTGACGGGAGCCTTTGGGTCTGGGGGGACAATTTTGCCGGCGAGCTCGGGGACGGAACGACCACGAACAGCAGTGTGCCGCTCCAGGTCGGCACGGACACGACCTGGCAAACCGCGGCGGCCGGCGATTCCGATACGTTGGCCATCAAGGCCGACGGGACGCTCTGGGCCTGGGGCCTGAACACGTACGGCCAGCTCGGGATCGGGACGCATGCGAACAGTCCGACGCCGGTCCAGGTCGGTACGGACACCGACTGGAAATCCGTGTCCGCTAGATACGCGAACAGCGCGGCCATCAAGACGGACGGGACGCTCTGGGTCTGGGGGTGGAACGCCTACGGCCAGCTTGCGGACGGGACGACGACGAACGGCCTGGCGCCCATCCAGGTCGGCACGGACACCGACTGGCATTCCGTGTCCGCCGGGTCCGGCTTCTTCGTCGCGATCAAGACGGACGGGACGCTGTGGGCGTGGGGGCTCAACGACTTCGGCCAGGTGGGGGACGGAACGGACACGAACAGCACCGCCCCGGCCAAGATCGGCACGAGCACCGACTGGCAATCCGTATCTGCCGGGATCAGCCACGTGGTGGCGATCAAGACCGGAGGGGGGATCTATTCGTGGGGTCTCAACAGCTACGGCCAGCTCGGGTTCGGGACGACGACGAACAGCGACAGCCCCGCCGAGATCGGTTCGGACACGACCTGGCAAACGGCCGCGGCCGGAGAGTTCCACGCCGCGGCGATCAAGACCGGCGGCACGCTCTGGACCTGGGGACGGAACGTTCATGGCCAGCTCGGCAACGGGACGAACACGACCAGCCCCTCGCCGGTCCAGATCGGCAAAGACACCAACTGGTAGTTCCCGCGACTTCCTCGGATCCTTGACAGGCTGCGAGGGCTTCTCTATATTCGCAAGAGGGGATAATCTTGAGCAGCAACGTCGTCCAGGTCAACCGGGCGCCGGTTCTGACGCTGTGGGCCGCGGTCGTTGCCGAGCATCTCGGATTCGACCACGCCGCGGCCCTCTCGCTCGGCAAGGCCCTGGCCGGCCTGAACGCCCAGTCGAAGGGCCGCACCCTGGGGATCTATAAGCCGGCCGAGAGGCCCGAGGGCGCTCCGCCTAAGAAGGCCAAGCCCGGGGAGGAGTTCCGGGTGGAGCTCCTTGGCCGCGCCATTCCCGCCAAAAGGACCGGGGAGGGCATCCGGGCCGTCGTCGAAGACGCGCCCGTCAAGCCCGACGGCGTCGAGCGTTACCTGCAAGGGAAATTCGGGTTCGCGCTCCCGGCCGTCGAGAAGGCCATGAGGTCTCTCGCGGATTCCTTCAAACCTGCTGAGCTTGAAGCCGCGGCGTACTCGCTCTACGAACGCTTCCGCCCGGCGATCCCCTCCGGCGTCCGCGGCTGGGGGGCCAAGGGCGGATTGGACCTCGACGTTATCGTGTCCCTCAAGCGCCGCAGCTGAGCGGCTCTCCGGCGCCGGCCCGTCGATTGACTCCTTTCGGTGGTCGGTGCTATCCTTGTCCCAGTTTCACTCGAGCCTTGGAAACTGAAGATGGGTCGCCAGACCACAGGGGTGCGGCAATGAAATCACTCATGAAACTGGCCTTGTGTCTCCTCGTCATCGCCTCCTCCTCGGTCCCTTGGGCGGCGCCCCAAGGGAACAGGTCGATGGCGCCCGGGATCGATAGTCGTCCGGCGCCCCAACTCCGGGCCGATCTCGGCCGGATGCCCCTGGCCTTCATCGCGAACCAGGGACAGATCGACCGCCGCGCCGAGTACTATATTGCCGGAAAGGACAAGGGGATCTTCTTCACATCGGAGGGGCTCACGTTCGCCCTCGGCCGAAACCGGGCCCCAAAGGACCCGGACGCTTCGGGGCGCATCGCGGACGCGGCTCATCCGGCCCGATCCGCGCAGCAGGGGCAGGCGGGGAGCCGCTGGAACGCGAAGCTCGATTTCGTCGGCGCGAATCCCGGCGTCCATCCCGAAGGCGAGGCGAAGACCGAGACCGCGTTTTCGTTCTTCAGAGGCCGTCCGCGGGACTGGCGCACGGGGGTGCCGGCCTATTTCCGGCTCGTCTACCCTGATCTATGGCCCGGGATCGACCTCGTCTATTCCGGGACTTCCGAACGCCTGAAATACGAGTTCATCGTCCGTCCGGGCGCCGACCCCTCCAGGATCCGTCTGGCCTACAGGGGCATTTCCGGTCTTGTCGTCGATGCCAAGGGCCGGCTCCACGTCGAGACGCCCGCCGGCGGCTTCCGTGACGAGACACCCGTCGCATACCAGGTCATAGAGGGGGAGAACGCTGTGGTCCCGGTCACCTTCCGCCTGGAAGGACCTGAAGGGGCCGGCGGCGGCGAGGAGGTTCGTGCCGAACCCGCGTCCGCCTCCTTCGGGTATGGTTTCGATGTCGGCGACTATGACCGTTCCAGGCCCCTTGTCCTGGACCCCGCGACCATCGTCTACTGTGGTTTTATCGGAAGCGCGGCCGACGACCGGGGAAACGCCGTCGCCATCGACGCTTCCGGCAACGCCTACGTCACCGGCTTCGCTGGCTTCTACGATTTTCCCGTGACGGTCGGCCCCGACCTGAGCTTCAACAGCGCCACGGGCGGGACGGACGCGTTCGTGGCCAAGGTGAACGCCGCGGGCACGGGCCTCGTCTATTGCGGCTTCATCGGCGGGAGCGCGGACGACGTCGGAAAGGGCATCGCCGTCGATGCTTCCGGCAATGCCTACGTCACGGGCTGGACCTTTTCTCAAGATTTCCCCGCCGTCGTCGGCCCGGGACTGTCCGCTCACGGAAACATCACCCAGTACAGCGACGCCTTCGTGGCCAAGGTCAGTGCCTCCGGAACGAGCCTGGCTTATTGCGGCTTCGTCGGCGGGTCCTCGAGCGAGCAAGGCAGCGGGGTCGCCGTCGACGACGCAGGGAACGCCTATCTTGCCGGGTGGACGGAATCGGTTGATTTTGCGACGACGACCGGCCCCGACCTCTCCTTTAACGGGGGCCGGGACGCCTTCGTGGCCAAAGTCAACGCGGCGGGCACCGCGTTTGTCTACGCCGGCTTCATCGGCGGCCAGGTCGACGACGCCGCGACCGCGATCGCCGTCGACGGCTCGGGGAACGCCTATATCACGGGGTACACGGATTCCACCGCGGCCGAGGGTTTTCCGGTCCGGAACGGTCCGTCCCTGACGTACACCGGAAATCAGGATGCCTTCGTGGCCAAGGTGGATTACGATGGCACCCGGCTCGATTATTGCGGCTATATCGGCGGGACGGACATCGACGCCGGCTCCGGGATCGCCGTCGACGCGTCGGGCAGCGCCTACGTCGTGGGCACCTCGGACTCGCGGTTCCAGTTCCCCGTCAAAGGGGGACCGGACCTTGTCCACCATGACGGGGACGACGCGTTCGTGGCCAAGGTGAGCCCGTCGGGCGCGGCTCTCGTCTACTGCGGCTTCATCGGCGGCTCGGGCGACGACCAGGGGAACGCGATCGCCGTGGACACTTCGGGCATCGCCTATATCGCCGGATCCACTGATTCCGCGTCCGATTTCCCCCTGGCCGGGGGGCCTTATCTTGTCGAGGCCGGCCTCGTCGACGCTTTCGTCGCCACGGTCAGCGCCACGGGCGACCGGCTGATCTATTGCGGCTACCTCGGTGGCTCGCAGAACGACGCAGGAAACGGCATCGCGGCAGACGGCGCCGGAAACGTCTTTGTCACGGGCTACACCCACTCGGGCGATTTCCCGGTCGCCGTCGGCCCCATCCTAACCCCGGGCGGCGGGCTCCCGGGCGCCTCGGATGACGCCTTCATCGCCCGCATCAGCGAGGAGCTCCCGCCGCTGGCCCCGACCAGCCTTCACGCCACGGCCGCGACCGTGACCGAGATTGACCTCGCCTGGACCGACCGGTCGACGAACGAGACCGGCTTCAAGATCGAGCGAAAGAACGCTACGGTCGCGACGTGGTCCGAAGTCCACGCGGTCGGACCGGACGTGACGTCCTATGCGGACACCGGGCTCGCCGAAGCGACCCCCTATAATTACCGCGTCCGGGCCACGAACGCCGTCGGGGATTCCGGCTATTCCAACGAGATCCTCGCCTACACCCTCCCGGCCGCGCCCATGGACCTCACGGCCACGGCCATCAACGAACGACGGGTCGACCTGGCCTGGGCGGACCACTCGGCGGGCGAGAGCGGTTTCCGGATCGAAAAGAAGGTGGGCGTGGCCGGTTCCTGGACGGCCATCAACCTCGTGGCCCCCGACGTCACCACCTACTCGGACACGAACGTCGTGGAGAGCACGACTTACTCCTACCGGGTCTACGCCTACGACAACGGCGGCGATTCGGACCCGACGAACGTGGCCTCGGCCACGACCCCGGCCCTGAGCATCCCCATCGCCCCCTCAAACGCCGTGGCCACCGCGCTCTCGGCGACCTCGGCCAGGCTGACCTGGACGGACAATTCCTACAATGAGGACGGGTTCAGGGTCGAGCGCAAGACGGGGGCCGGCGGCACGTGGGCCGTGGTTTTTACGGCCGGCGCCAACTCCGGGGCGGGCTGGGTCGACAGTTCCCTCACGGAAAGCGCGACGTACTATTACCGGGTACGGGCGTATAACAGCGCGGGCGACTCCGGCTATTCGAACGAGGCCCCGGTCACGACGCCGGCCAACCAGCCCCTTTTGCGGCTTCCGGTCGCGGACATCGCCTTCGGCAGCGTCAACGAGTGCGCGGCCTCGGACATGACGACGACGCTCCACAACGATGGAGGGGCGACGCTCACCGTGTCGAGCATCGGGCTCGCCTCGGGCTCAACGGATTTCACGTACAGGGGTCCGGCGACGCCGTTCAACATCGCGCCCTTTGCGTCCCAGGCGATCACGGTCAGGTACGCGCCGCTCGTTTCCGGCGCTGAGGTGGGCGTCCTGGCCGTCCATTCGAACGACTCGGCGAACCCGAGCGTCACGTTCAATGTCTCGGGCAGCGGATTCGTTCCGGCGATCGGGCTCTCGCTCCAGGTTCAGCGCCAGGTCGAGAGGGCCTGGATCATCCGGCGGGAATACGGCCGGATCACGCTCACGGTCACGAAATCCGCGCCCTTCAACGTGACGACCTACAGGTTGTCGCGCCGGGCGGGGACCGGGGCCTACGTAACGATCAAGGAATTCACGGAAGCCGACCTGCCGACCGGCACGGTGACCTATATCGACATGTTCCTGGCCGCCGGGACGAGCTATGCTTACAAGGTCGAAGCTCTGAACTGCGCTGGTGCCGTCCTCGCGGTTTCGGGCGAAACGGGGGCCGGCGGGATCCGAGAGCCGGCGACCAGGCGTGAGACCCGGCCGGTGAAGAGGTAACGCCCATGATGAAGATGAGGATCTCGCTCGCCGTCGCCCTCGTTCTGGCGGCGGGAACGGCCTTCGCCGCCGACCATGCCATCCTCTCGGCCGGGCTGGGGTATCTCCACCCGGCCGACTCCGGCTACACCGACGTTTATGGCGGCCAGGTCTTTTATCCGGAGTTCCAGGCCGGGCTGCGGCTGATCAGAGGCCTTTACGTCGTGGGCGGGTTCGGCACGTTCACCAATAATGGGGAAACACCCGACCTTCACCTTCCCGCCAGGTCCACGCAGAGCTTCTTCACGGCGGGACTGGCGTACATCGCGCCCATTTCGGGAAAACTGGGGGTCAAGGTCGAGGCCGGCGCGGCCGACGTGTGGTACAAGGAAGAGTCGATGGGCACGTCGGTCTCCGGCTCGAAGCTCGGCTTCGAGGCCGGGATGGGCCTGCTGCTCATGGGGAAGGTCGCCTTCGCCGGAGTGAACCTCGGCTACCTTTCGGCAGCGGACACGGTCGGGAACGTCAAGATCAAGCTCGGCGGGGCGCGGGCCTCGGTTTGCCTGGGCGTCCGGATATAGGCGGCTGGAGTTCGCAGAGGCCTGAGGCCGGGGCACCGGAGCCCCGGGGGGTATCCGGGCCAAGCGCCAGCCGGCTGAAGGAGTCGAACAATGCCCGTCAATAGGCGTGAGTTCATCGCCCGGGCCGGCGCAGCCGCGGTCTCGATGACCCTTATTGAACCCGGACTCGTGCGGGGGACCGCGGCCAATTCCAGGATTCGGCTCGGCCTCGTCGGCTGCGGCGGCCGGGGCGGCTGGATCTCTGGCTTGTTCCAGAAGCACGGCGGCTACGAGATCGTCTCCGTCGCCGACTACTTCAAGGACCGGGCCGAAGAGGTCGGCGGCGCCTTGGGCGTCCCGGAAGCCTCCCGGTTCACGGGTCTCTCCGCCTACAAGCGGCTTCTGGACAGGGGCGTCGACGCGATCGCCATAGAATCCCCGCCCTATTTCCACCCGGAACAGGCCGCGGCCGGTGTGGCCGCGGGGGCACACGTCTATCTTGCCAAGCCTCCCGCCGTCGACGTGCCGGGATGCCATTCGATCTCGAAAAGCGCGAAAGAGGCGGCGGCGAAAAAGCTCTCATTCCTGGTGGACTTCCAGACCCGAGCCCATCCCGCCTTCATCGAAGCCGTCCGGCGCGTCCACGGGGGCGCCCTCGGAGAGATCGTCTTCGGCGAAGCCGCATACCATGCCGACTGCCCGTTCGAGCAATGGTACGACCTGGTCAGGAACGATTCTGCCAACCCCGAGAGCCGTCTCCGCGCCTGGGGCCTCGACAGGGCCCTCTCGGGTGACATGATCACCGAGCAGGATATCCACACTCTCGACGTCATGAGCTGGGTCATGGGGGTCCCGCCGCTCCACGCCGTGGGCACGGGCGGCCTGCGCGCCAGGCCGATGATCGGGACATGCTGGGACCATTTCGTCGTCCATTACGAATATCCGGGCCGGGTCGGGGTCGGGTTCAGCGGCCGGCAGTTTAAGGGCTACGGGACCCCCGAAGGCATCAGGAACCGGATGTTCGGCTCGAAGGGTGTCCTGGAGACCGAATACGGCGGGGCCGTGCTCATCCGGGGCGCTGACTATTTCAACGGCGGAAAGACGCCGGAGATCTACGAGTCCGGCGCGGTGGCCAACATCGCGGCCTTCCACAGGGCGATCACGGATGGGCGTCCCGACCAGTCGACCGTCGCGCCGAGCGTCCAGAGTGACCTTGTCTCGATTCTGGGCCGGAAATCGGCCTATGAAAATCGGTTCGTCACGTGGGAGGAGCTTCTCAAGGATGAAGAGCGCCTTATCCCGGACCTGAAGGGGCTCAAGGGCTAGAAGGAAGGGGAGAGCCGGAGATGTTCGAAAGGATCGTGACCGGAGTTGTTTTGATCGCCGTGGCCGTCGCCCTGCTGGCGTCCGAAGGTGACGGTGCGGCCGGCGGCGTCGGCATCAGGCTCGGCGTTTGCGACTGGACGATCGGAAAGGCGGGCGACCCGTCCGCGCTCGCGCTCGCCGGGAAGCTCGGTCTCGACGGCGTCCAGGTCAGCCTCGTTCCCGATGGGACGTCCCTGGCCCTCACGCGGCCGGAGGCGAGGCGGGCCTATCTCGAAGCGGCCGAGCGGACTGGCGTCGCCGTCGCCTCTTTTGCCGTGGGCGAACTCAACAACGTCCCGCTCAAGAGCGACCCCCGTGCCGAGAAATGGCTCGAGGAGGCCGTCGATATCGCCCATGCCATGGGCATCAGGACAATCCTCGTCCCGTTCTTCGGCAAGGGCGACCTGCGGGACGACGCCGGGGGGCTCGAGGCCGTCGTCCAGGCCCTCAAACGCGTGGCCCCCCGGGCCGAACGAAGTGGGGTCGTCCTGGCCCTCGAAAACTATCTCAGCGCCGCGGACAACATGAAGATCCTCGAGCAGGTCTCTTCGCCCGCCGTGCGAGTTTATTACGACGTCGCGAACTCCCAATCGGTCGGACACCCGCTTTTCGACGAGATCCGCCGCCTCGGTCCGCGCATCGCCGAGATCCACGCCAAGGACATCAAGGGCCTTTACGGCCAGGGCTCGATGGACTTCGCCTCCGTACGAAGGGCGATGGAGGACATCGGCTATCGGGGCTGGCTCATCATCGAAGGCACGGAGATGCCCCTCGGCCTCGAAAAGAGCGTCCGCTATGACGCGGAGTACTTGAAGTCTCTCTTCGCGGAAAAATGAGAAGTGGGAAGCCCATGAAGAAAATCCTGAGCGCCCTCGTTTTCCTGGCCGTCCTGACCGCTCCGCCGCTCCTCTTCGTCCAGGAGTGGCACCTCGACGTTCCTTACGTCCCGACCAAGCCCGAGGTCGTGTCCAAGATGCTGGAGATGGCCCACGTCGGGAAAAGCGACGTCCTCTACGATCTCGGATGCGGCGACGGCCGGATTGTCATCACGGCCGCCAAGCGCTACGGCACGCACGGGGTCGGCATCGACATCAACCCCGAGCGGATCAAGGAGAGCCGGGAGAACGCGGCCAAGGAAGGCGTCACGCCTCTCGTCAAGTTCCTCGAGCAGGACCTCTTCCAGACGGATTTCCATGATGCAACCGTGGTCACGCTCTACCTCTTGAGCTCCGTCAACCTCAGGCTGAGGCCGGTCCTCTTCGCCCAACTCATGCCGGGGACCCGCGTCGTCTCCCACGATTTCGCCATGGACGGCTGGAAGCCCGACGATTCCGCGGTCGTCGAAACGAACGGAATGAGCCATGACGTCTATTTCTGGATCATGCCGGCCAATGTTTCCGGCTCTTGGGCCTGGACCTGGCCCGAGGAAGGAAAGCTCGATCCCTGCCGGCTTGACCTGGAGCAGCATTTCCAGACGGTCACGGGACGGCTCAACGTCGCCGGCACGGACTTCGCGTTGATCGACGCGAGCATCTCAGGCGACCGGATCAAGTTCTCGGTCGACAGGGTGGAGCCCGGCAAAACGCTCCGAGTCGTTTTTGCGGGCCGCGCGGTCAGGGACACGATCGACGGGGTCATGGCCGTCCGGGACTCGGGTCGGGCGGCCGAGAAGCCCTGGAGGGTGGAGCGTAACCCCGCCACCCGGAAGGCCATCGACGTCGACGCCCCCAACCTTTATTGACTATCCCTGGACCTTGACCCACGTCCCCGTCCTCTGGGATTCGACCGCCGCGCCAAGGACACACATCGCCTCATGTCCGGTCCGGAAATTCGGGAAGCGGACCTCGAACGGCCGGCCGGCGCGCTTGGCGGCCAGGGCCTCATAAAAATCCCGGAAGAGATTATAGACGGCGTCGTGGTATCCCATCGGATGGCCTGTGGGCAGGGTGTCGTATTTCCCGGTGCCTGGGGCCTGGAGCTGGGAGGACTCGGAGAAGGTCTCGTTCCCCCTGTCACGGCGGCCGATCCACAGGTCGTTCGGGTGGACGTGGCTCCACGCGTACGATTCTTTGGTGCCGAAGACCCGGAGCTCGAGGTCGACCTTGTGACCGGCCGCCACCTGGCAGGTCGTGAAACTGCCGTGGGCCCCGTTATCGAGCTTAAGGAAGAGCGAGGCGTAGTCATCGACCTTGATGTCGACCTCCTGGTATTCGCCGCCGACCTGGGTGCTGAACGCCAGGACATCGGCCTTGGGCTTCTTCCGTTTTGGGATGCAGGTGTGAAGATCGGACATGACCTCGGCGATCTTCCGCCCGGTAACGAACTGGACGAGGTCTGCGAAGTGGCTGCCCAAATCGGCGACGACATTGGCGGCGCCGCCGACGGCCGGGTCGAGCCGCCAGGAATAATCCGTGTCGTAGAAGAGCCAGTCCTGCAGGAAATGGCCCATGAAGGCCCGGACCTCGCCGAGATCCCCGCGACGGACGCGGGCCGCTGCCTCCTGGACCACCGGGTAATAGCGGTAGCAGAAGTTGATCCCGGTCAGGGTCTTGTGTTTCTCGGCGAGCCGGACGAGCTCGGCCGACTCCCTGGCCGTGAGGGACAGGGGCTTTTCGGACAGGACGTCCCTGCCCGACTCGACGGCCATCCGGTTGAGGTCGAAATGGACGTTATTCGGAGCGCAGTCGTGGACGACCTCGATGTCGCGGTCGCCGAGGAGTTCCTCGCCGCTCTTGTAGACCTTGGGCACGCCGAGCTTTTCGGCAGTCGCCCGCGCCAGCTTTTCGTTGCTATCGGCCAGGGCCACGACCTCGGCGCCGGGGATCCGGCGCAGGATCTCGATGTGGACCGTGCCGATGTAGCCCGTGCCGATGACACCGACCTTGAGTTTGCTCATGACTTCCTCCGCTCAGGATTTTTCATTCGGTCAAGCCGGCGACGCAGCCGGACGCCCAGGCCCAGGCCAGGTTGTAACCGCCTCGCGGCCCCTGGACGTCGAGGATCTCGCCGGCGAGATAAAGCCCTTTCCGGAATTTCGAACCGAGCGTGCGGGGGTCGACTTCGCGCGCATCCACGCCGCCCGCGGTGAACTCGGCCTCGTTCCAACCCCTTGTTCCGTAGACCGTGAACCGCTTCTCCTTTAGGGCCGCCGCTAGCGCTGCGGCGGTCGCGCCGGGGTCGCGGGCCGACTGGGGAAGCATCCCCGGGATGACGGCGCCGAACCGGTCGGGGAGGATTCCGGCGGCGAGGTCCTCGACCGGCCAGCCGTCCCGGATCCGCTTGAGGAGGCGTGCGGCCAGGGTATGCCGGGCCAGGAAGGGAACGAGATCTAGAACGACCGCGGCGCTCGTCAGGCCCTCGCGGTTGAGGGCGACCGACAGGCCTTCGCTCACGTCGAGAACGGCCGTGCCGGAGAGCCCGTACTGGGCAAAGAGGACCTCGCCCTCGGCCGAGCCGGCCGGCTTGCCTTCGACGTATGCTGTGGCCTTGGCCCGCGTTTTCAGGCCCTGGAGGAGATGGCACATGCGGTCCTTGACGAGGATGGGGACCGCGCTCGGGACCGGCGGGACGACGTGGTGGCCGAACGCCTGGGCCAGCCGGTAGGCGCTGCCGTTCGACCCCAGCGCCGGGTAGGACCTCCCGCCGCCGGCCAGAATGACCGCGGCGGCCTCGAAACGGCGGCCGTCGCCCGCGACGACCGAGAACGCCGCTCCTGCATGCCGGATCTCAAACGCCTCGAAGCCGAGCTCCACCGCAACGCCGAGCCTGCGGACCTCGATTTCGAGGACCCTGAGAACGGAAGAGGCCTGGTTGGTGACGGGGAAAACCCGGCCTTCCTCGGCGTACGTTTCAAGGCCGAGGCCCCGGAAGAACGCCCGGATGTCCTCCTTCCCGAACCGGTCGAGGACCGAAGCAACGAGGTTCCGTCCGGTCGAGGTGAAAGCGGCGTGGGAGAGCGCCTCGTTCGACAGGTTGCAGCGGCCGCCGCCCGTGGCCAGGATCTTCTTGCCGAGGCGCGGCATGCGGTCACAAACGACGACCGCGGCATGCCTCCTCGCGGCGCTAATCGCCGCGGCAAGGCCCGCGGCCCCGCCACCCACGACGGCCACGTCGCAACGCTTGGCCATGGGCTAAGCTTAACCGATTCCGGCCGGGCGCGTCAAAGCGGCCGCGGAGCTGCCCGGGGCGAAAAAAAAGAGCGCCCCCCCGCGGGGGAGCGCTCCAGAGATGACTTCCGGTCGATGGAGCGGCCTTAATTAAGACCGTTCCTTAGGGCCCGGCCTCAGAAGCCGATGCCGACGAGGACCATCAGCGTCCGGTTCTTGGTGGACTCGCCGGCCGGGGGATTCTTTTCGAGGTTGGCCAAGCCGAGGTTGTACCGAACTTCAGCCGAAAGCTTGAAGGCGACCAGCTTGAAATCGATGCCGCCGCCGAAGGCGAGGCCGTAGTCCGTGGATACGGTCTGGTCTTTGATGTCGGTCGTGGTGGTCACGCCGGAGACCGAGTCGTACGAGACGTCTTTGGCCGACAGCCGGTAGGCGCCGTAGGGGCCGCCGCAGATCATCGGACTGATCGGGCCCGGAAGGACGTTGATCCTGAGAAGGACGGGGACCTGGATCGTGTCGACACGCACCTCATCCCAGTCCGCGCCCAGGGCCATTCGCCCCCCAATGCGCACATAGAGGATCTCAGGTTGGATCGAAAACAGGCCGAAGCCGATGCCGAAGAAGACCCCGCCCATGGGCGTGTTGAGGTTGCTCAGGGGCACGGGGGGCGTGATCCCGGTCATGGAGAATTTCGACATCGCGTACCCGCCCTTGACTCCGACGCCGGCGGCGGCCGTCTGCGGGACGAGAGCCGCCACGAACAGAAATGCCAGGGAAACGATCAGGAATTTTTTCAAATGTGCCTCCTTTGCTCGAGATGAAATTCCGTCATTCCTTCCGATCGAGACAAGCTTACGCCGCCCCTCGGAGGCGTCCATCGTCCCTCCGGGTGAAATCGGGGGGTGAAATCTCGCCGGTTTTCTCACCCCTGACAGTGAGAAGGTGGGATGGTATGCGGGGGGCGTCAGCGTCCAGGGCCTGGCCGGCTTGTTGACCGTGCCTTTTTCCATATGTTATAAGTTTTGAGTGAGGTTATGAGCCTTTCCCTCCTCGGCGAATTGGTCATCATCCTGGCGGCTTCCGTCCTCATCATCTTCGTCTCCCACAAGATCAAGGTGCCTCCCGTCGTGGGCTTCCTCCTGACGGGCATCCTGATCGGTCCGGGCGGGTTCTCCCTGGTCAAGAACACGCGCACCGTCGACGTCCTGGCCGAGATCGGCGTCGTCATGCTCCTCTTCATGATCGGCCTGGAGTTCACCCTCGACAGGCTGAAGCGGATCCAGCGGAACTTCTGGGTCGGCGGCGGGCTGCAGGTCGTCCTGACCACCGCGGCGTCGGTCCTCATCCTCGGCCTTCTCCGTGTGCCGATCAAGGAAGCGGTCTTTTACGGCTTCCTCATCTCCCTGAGCAGCACGGCCGTCGTCCTCAAGATCCTGTCCGACCGGAGCGAGACCGACACGCCGCAGGGACAGATCTCCCTGGGCATCCTGATCTTCCAGGACCTGGCCATCGTGCCTATGATCGCGCTCGTGCCCGTCCTGGCCAACGTCCGGTCGGGTTCGCCCGCCGCCATCCTGGTCCGGTTCCTGGTGAGCGCGGCAGCCATCGGGGCCGTGTTCGCCTCCGCCCGGTTCCTGATGCCGCGGGTCCTCCACCTCATCGTCAGGACCCGGATCCGCGAGATCTTCCTCATCGCGTCCCTCTTCGTCTGCCTCGGCATGGCCCTGCTCACCTCCTCGCTCGGGCTGTCGCTGGCGCTGGGAGCGTTCCTGGCCGGCGTTGTCATCTCGGAGTCGGAGTACAGCCACCAGGTCGTCTCGGACATCCTGCCCTTCCGGGACGTCTTCAACAGCCTCTTCTTCATCTCGGTCGGGATGCTGCTCCACGTCGGGGCCGCCTGGCGCTCGCGGGCCGTCGTTGCTGGCCTGGTCCTGTCGATCCTCGTCCTCAAGGCCATCATCGTCGTCCTGACTGTCCGGATCCTCGGCTTCAGTTCCCGGATCGCCTGGCTGACGGGGCTGGCCCTGGCCCAGGTCGGGGAATTCTCCTTCGTCCTGGCGGGTGTCGGCCGGGCTAACGGGCTCCTTCCCGAGGCTGTCTTCCAGGTCTTCCTTGCCTCGTCGATCGTGACGATCCTGGCGACGCCGTTCCTCATCCAGGCCTCGCCTGCGCTGGCCTCGAGAGCGCCCAAGCCCCTCCGCTGGGACGGACGCGGCCCAGCGCCCGTAGAAGGGTCGAAGAAGAGGGCCGAGGACCACGTCATCATCGCTGGCTACGGCCTCAATGGCCGCAACCTGTCCCATGTCCTCGGGGAGGCCGGGGTCGGTTACGTCGTCCTCGACCTCAACCCGGAGGCCGCCCGCGCCGCCGCCGCCCGCGGCGACACGCTCATCTTCGGCGACGTATCGAGCCGGACCATCCTGCGGGAGGCGGGGATCGAGCGGGCCCGCGCCATCGTGTTCGCCATCAGCGACCCGGCCACGACCCGGCGGGGGGTGCGGGCGGCCCGCGAGATGGCCGAGGACGTCTTCATCATCGTCCGCACGCGCTACGCCTCCGAGATCGACGAGCTCTATGCCCTGGGCGCAGACGACGTCATTCCCGAGGAGTTCGAGACCTCGGTCGAGATTTTCACCCGGGTCCTCGAGCGCTTCCACATCCCGCGGAACATCATCGACGCCCAGGTCAAGGTCATCCGCGGCGAGTGCTACGGCGTCCTGCGTGGGACTTGCGAAGCCGTGCGGCCGTCGATCGACAGGATCTCCGACATCCTCGCGGCCGGGACGGCGGAATCGTATTTCGTCACGAAGGGAGGCTGGCCGGCCGGCCAGACGCTCGGCGCGCTCGACCTCAGGAACCGAACGGGCGCCACGGTCATCGCCGTCGTCCGGGGCGAGGAGTCGTTCTCGAGCCCGGGCGCGGAATTCGCAGTCGAGGCCGGTGACACGCTGGTCCTGGTCGCCAGCCACAGAGACATGGACCGCGCTTTCCATTACCTGCGCACAGGACGCCCCGAGGACTCGCCGGGAGGCGGCGGGGAGGCCTGACCGTGGACCTCAGGTTGCAGCCGTCCTGGCTCCTCGTCGGTCCCACCGGCGCCGGGAAAACGCCGCTGGGGCTGTGGCTCGAAGAGAACGGCTTCGCCGGGCGGCGATGCGTCCACTTCGATTTCGGCGCCGAGCTGCGGGCCGTCGGCGTCGGCCGGACGGGTGCCCCGGTCCTCGCCGCGGACGAGGTCGAGGTCATCCGGCGCTCGCTAGCGACAGGCGCCTTGCTCGAGGACCACGAGTTCCCGATCGCCCTCAAGATCCTTCGGGCTTTCGTGCGGAGGTCCAGGATCGGCGAGAGCGATCGCCTCATCCTGAACGGCCTGCCACGCCATGTCGGCCAGGCGCGGATGATGGAGGACGCCGTGCGGATCGAGACGGTCGTCAGCCTCGAGGCCTCGCCCGAAGTCATCCGCGAGCGCATCATCCTCGACACGGGCGGCGACAGGGTCGGGAGGGCGGACGACGAGCTGAAGGCCATCCGCCAGAAGCTCGTGATCTTCAGGATGCGCACCCTGCCGCTCATCGAGTACTACGAGAACCGGGAGGTGCCGGTCGTCCGCGTCACTGTTGGCGCCCGGACGACGGCGGAGGAGATCGCCCGCGCGATCCCCGGCCGGCTCGGCGCCACCAAGGCCGGATGATCGGAGACTGCCGATGAAGAGATACCGCGTCCCATTCGGTCTACTGGCCCTGGCACTGTGCTGTTCGGTGCCGGCTGGCTCGGCGCCCGGCGCAAGATCGCCCGCGTTCGGGACCGTCCTCTACGGCGCCTCGTACTATTGGGAATATATGCCCTACGAGAGGCTCGATCGCGACGTCGAGCTCATGGAAAAGGCCGGGCTCAATTTTGTCCGGCTCGGAGAATCGTCCTGGGGCAACCTCGAGCCGGCCGACGGTGTCTTCGAATTCGGCTGGCTGCGGCGCGTCCTCGACCGGGTCCACCGGGCCGGCATCAAGGTCATCTTGGGAACGCCGACCTATTCCATCCCCCCCTGGCTCTACAAAGAGCACCCGGAGATCCAAGTCAAACAGGTGAACCAGCCGCGCTACACATACGGCCTCCGCCAGATGACCGACATGACCCACCCGGTGTACCGGAAATTTGCCGAACGCATCATCCGGAGGCTCGTGGCCGAGTTCCGGGACCATCCGGCTGTCATCGGCTACCAGCTCGACAACGAGAGCCATCCCTCGGGCACGGCCGACGCGCACGTCCAGGCCGCCTTCCGCGAGCACCTCCGGCGGAAGTTCAAGACGCCCGAGAGCCTCAACCGGGCTTGGGGGATGAACTACTGGGGACAGCGGATCGCGAGTTTCGACGAGCTCCCGCCGCGCGACGGCGCCCTCAACCCGGGCTACAAACTCGAGTGGGAACGCTTCGAGCAGGGGATCGCGGCCGACTTTCTCGGCTGGCAGGCGGGCATCGTCCGCGAGCTGAAGCGTCCGGGCCAGTTCGTCACCCACGATTTCGTCGGCGGCTTCCCGGGCGACGTCGATCAGACCGCGATCTCGGCCTTTCTCGACGTCCCGGCGGTCAACGTCTACATGGGCCTCCAGGACGACATGGACGGCGAGTTCATCGCTTATTGCGGGGACATCAACCGGTCGCTCAAGGGAACGAATTACCTCGTCACGGAGACAACGGCTCAGACGACCGGCTGGGACTCGCGGGCGCAGTTCCCGCCGTACGACGGCCAGTTGCGGCTGGCCGTCTACGCCAACGTCCTCAGCGGCGCCGAGCTCGTCGCCTATTGGCATTGGCATTCCCTTCACTACGGCCAGGAGACGTACTGGAAGGGCGTCCTCGGCCACGACCTCGAGCCCGGCCGCGTCTACGACGAGGTCTCGCGGATCGCCCACGAGCTCCAGAGGACGGGTCCTATCCTGGCCGGCCTGAAAAAAAAGAACCGCGTGGCCATCCTCTATAGCCTGGATTCCCGGCTCGGCTTGGATTTCATGCCGTTCGATACGGACACGGCCTACATGACCGTCCTCGACCAGATGTACCGGGCGCTCTACCGGCTCAACATCGAGACGGATTTCGTCTTTCCCGGAAGCCGGAACCTGGCGGATTACGACCTCGTTTTGGTGCCCCCGCTCTACGTTGCGGGGGACGAGCTCCTCGGTCGCCTGGCCGATTATGTCCAGGGCGGGGGACACGTCCTCATGGCTTTCAAGAGCGGTTTTGCCGACGAGAATTCGACCGTCCGGTCGACGACGATGCCCGGCCCGCTCAGGGGTCCGTGCGGTTTTATCTACCGGGAGTTCACGAATCTCAAGACGCCGCTCCCGCTCAAGGGCGATCCATTTCGGGCGGGCGCGGGGAACGCCGTTTCGATCTGGGCGGAGTACCTCGTCCCGGAAAGCGCACAGGCGCTGGCGTGGTACGATCATCCGGTCTTCGGGCATTACCCGGCGATCACGCGGAACAGGTACGGGAAAGGGACGCTGACTTACGAAGGGACTTTTCTTTCCGACCCGCTGCAGGAAAAGGTCATCGCAGAGGCCCTCGTTGCTGCTGGGATCCCGCTCGAGGACTCCGGCCTGCCCGCCGGCGTCCGTGTCAAGCACGTTGTCCTCGCGGACGGGACTCACGCCCATGCATTCTTGAATTTTTCGGCTAGGCCGCAGAATTTCGCCTGCCATTACCGGGCGTCGGTCGAGGTCCTGAGCGGCCGGAAAGCCGTCCAGTCAGGGACGATCACCCTCGGGCCCTGGGACCTCGCGATCATACGGGAGTAGGCCCGGAACTCGCGCCCGGGCAGAACGCATCCCTCGCTGTTCGCGCGCGCGATCACAAAATGATTGACAGCCGGGCCGCGGTTTTCAATAATCTGCCTATCTCTCCTTAAGGAGCTTTGATCATGCTTTCGACTCTTCGCCGGAGAACGGCACCCGCTTTGGCTGCCGCCTTGTTCCTTTTGTCCTTTGCGGCGTCCTTCGCTGGGGCACCCGCCAAGCCGTCCCCAAAGTCCTGGCCGTCGGAGTGGGATAGCTGCACATCCGTCGAGGTCGGGCGCCTGGCGAGCGTCGACGGCTCTGTTATCACCTGCCACACCTGCGACGGGCCGTACCGGACCTGGCTCAACATCGTGCCCCGGCAGAAGTGGCCCGATAAGGCCATGAACAAGGTCTATTCAGGCAGGATGCACACGGAGACGCCGGCGGACATCCAGGGGATCGTCCAGACCGGCGAGATCCCCCAGGTCCCGGAGACCTTCCAGTTCCTGAACACGGCCTACCCCTGCCTTAACGAATACGGCCTGGCCATCGGCGAGACGACGATCGGCGGCCGTCAGGAGCTCGTTAACAACGAGGGTGCGTTCATGATCGAGGAGCTCGAGCGGGCAATGCTCGAACGGTGCCGGACCGCCCGGGAGGCCATCAAGCTCGGCGGCGAGCTCGTCAAGCAGTACGGCTACGGCGACTTCGGCGAGTGTATCACCATCGCCGACGGCAAGGAGGTCTGGCAATTCGAGATCTTCGGGGCTGGACCCCTCCAGAAGGGTGCCGTCTGGGCCGCCGCCCGAATCCCCGACGACCAGGTCGGCATCTCGGCCAACATCCCCCGCATCAGCGAGATCGACCTCAAGAACCCCGACCGATTCATGGCTTCGGACAACGTCTTCCAGGTCGCCCAGGACATGGGCTGGTGGGACCCGAAGAGCGGCAAGCCCTTCAAGTTCTGGGAGGCCTACAACGGCCGGAAGCCGTTCTCCGTCCGCGAGTTCTTCGTCCTCAGCACGCTCGCCCCGTCGCTCAAGCTGAGCATGGACATGCCGGAGCTGCCGTTCTCGGTCAGGCCGGAAAAAAAGGTTTCGGTCCGCGATATCCTCCGGATCTACCGCGACCCCTATGCCGGGACCGACCTCGACATGACCAAGAACCTTCTCATCCCGAAGCGTCAGCCGAGGGGCCCGCGCGGCGAGCAGACCGTCCCCGCAACGCCTCCTCCGGCCCCTGAGATGATCCCGAGCCCGATCGCCAGCGCCTGGATGCCGCGGGACATGATCCAGCTCATCAACACCCTCAAGCCCGGGACGATCCCGATGGCGAGGACGATCCCCGCCTCCTTCTGCTCCTACGCGACGGTCATCCAGGTCCGGGGCTGGCTGCCGCCCTCGGTCGGAGCCATCTGCTGGTTCGCCTTCGACAACCCGGCCATGAGCGCCCGCATCCCCATCTTCGCCGGGGCGACGGAACTCCCGCCGGCCTTCGAGGTCTGCGGCCAGCACCGCTACAGGATGGATTCGGCCGACTGGGCCTTCCGCCGGACGAACCGGCTGGCGAGCCTGAAGTGGGGCCAGACGAAGGACCAGGTTCTCGGGACGATCGCCGAGTTCGAGGAGAAGGCCTTCGCCGACCTGCCGATGCTCGAGAAGAAGGTCCAGGACATCCTGGCTAGCAAGACGCCGGACAAGGAGCCGTTCACGGCGAATCAGTACCTGACGAAATACACCAACGACTTCGCCCGGGCGGCCATTCAGAAGTCCCTGGAGCTCGGGGACAAGTTCTGGATGCTCCTGGCCATGGGGCTTTAGAGCACGTACTTGAAGAGCTTCATCCCGGCCGCAAGGGGGGCTTTCTCCTTATAGATGTCCCAGTAGCGGGTCTTGGCTTCGGCCAGCTTCGCGTAGAGCGGGTGCCCTGCGTCTGGGACGTGGGTTGCTGCGACCGCGTTCGCTCGGTCCACGCAGAGAAGCTTCTGGCAGCGGTTCATGATGCCCGCCGTGCCGATGCTGGCGATGACGACGAGGTCGTTCGCCTTGACCCGTTCCGTGAGCTCCCCATACGTCAGGTGCCGCTCCTCGACCTTGACCCCCATTTCCGTGAGCAGGGCGACCATGCCCTGAATGGTGACCGAGGGCAGGATGAGGTCGCTCTCCGGGATCTTGACGACCGTCCCGTCCCGGAACCCGAACAGGCAGCAGGAGGAGTCCCATTCGGTGATGTGACGGTCCTCGAGGGCGAGGTGGGTCCTGTCGTCCAGGAACAGGGCGGCCGCGGCCTGCAAGTCAACCTCCTTGGCCGCCTCCATCGCCTTGAGGCTGATGAGATAGTTGATGCCGAGCTTCAGACAGCCCGTCTTGTTGGCGCTCGAGGCGCGGACGAGATGGGGGATGACGACGCCGGTGAAGGGCTCGCCGAGATAGTTGTCATAGCGGCAGAAGGCGGCCCTAAGGGAGGGCTGCGAAGGGAACGTAACGCCCATGGACTGCTCCTCGTCCACCGTGAACGGCCGCAGGTAACCCTGGGCGCTGGCCTCGGCCATCTCCGCGAGGAAGGCCCGGACCGGCGGGTCCTTGAAGTACTGATGGACGATGATGTTCTCCATCTCCTCCACGGCGGGAATGAGCCCGGCCTGGCTCTTGCTCAGGTTGAAGGCCATCCCTCTCTGCATGCGTTCGAGGTTCTTGTGCCAGTTGAGAAAGACGACTTCGAGCTGGCCCTTGGCCGTCTTCTTGACGAAGAATCGGATGCCTTCGAAACAGAGGAACGTGGCGTAGAAGATCGAGCGCGAGACCCCGTAGACCTTGGCGTCGGCCTCCAGGATATCGAACTGTTTTGCGGGAAGGAGGTAGCGCATCTGGCGCGGCGCCCACTTCACGCCTTCGAATTTGGCCATAAGATGACTCCTTGATCCGTTATTTCACGACGGGCTTGAGGTGCTCGATGAAGTACTCAACCCGGGATTCGGGATAGCGCTGAAAGCCGATGCCGTGCTGCTGCTCGGGATACATCATCAGGTCGAACTTCTTGTTCTCCTTGAGCAGGGCCTGGACGAGCTGGATGGTGTTGGTGGGGTGGACGTTATCGTCGACGGTGCCGTGGTGGATGAAGAGGTGCCCCTTGAGGTTCTTGGCGTAGGTCAGGCACGAGCCCTTCTCGTAGCCTTCGGGGTTGTCCTGGGGCCGGCGCATGTAGCGCTCGGTGTAGATCGAGTCGTAGTTCCGCCAGTCCGTGACCGGGGCGCCCGCGACGCCGACCTGAAAGACGTCGGGCGCCTTGAGCAGGCAGAGGCAGGTGAAGTAGCCGCCGTAGGAATGTCCGGTGATGCCGACCCGCCCCGTATCGACGTAAGGCCTCCTCCCGAGCTCCTTGACGAAGGCCACGTGGTCCTCGAACTCGACCTGCCCGAGCTTCATGTAGTGCAGATTCTGGAAGGCCTTGCCCCGTCCGGAGACGCCGCGGTAATCGCAGGTCGCGACGAGGAACCCGAGCTGGGCCAGGGCCTGGCTGCCGTCGTTCATGACGTAGCGGTTCATGACGCCCTTGGAGCCCGGGCCGCCGTAGATGGAGAGGATGACGGGGTACTTCTCCCTGGCGTCGAAGCGGGCGGGGAAGTAGAGAAGGGCGTCGAGGTCGTACTTGCCGTCAGCCGATTTGAAGAGAAAGTGTTCCGGCTTTCGGAGCTTAAGTTCCAGGAATTCGGGACTGGGCACGGCCTGGCCGATGACCTTAGATGTCTGGCCGTCCGTGCGGCAGAGGACCGTTCGGGCCGGGGAGTCGAAGCTCGATAAGGAATCCGTGTAGTAGGCGAAGCCCGGGGCGAAGCTGACCATGTGCGACCCCGGGTCCTTGCTCAGACGGGCGAAGCCCGTCCCGTCGAGGCCGACCTTGAAGAGCTGGGTTTCCGTGCCGTTGGCGACGGCCCCGGAGAAATAGATCCAGCCGCCCGCCTCGTCGACGCCGAGGATGGACTGGACCGGCAGGCGGGCGTCGGTCAACTGCTTAAGGAGTTTTCCGGAAAGGTCGTAGAGATAGATCTCGCGCCAGCCGCTCCGCTCCGACGTCCAGAGGAAGCGCTGGTTGTCCTTGAGGAACATGATATCCGTCTGGTCCGTCAGCTCGTCGATGTAGCAGGGGTCCTCGTCCCTGAGGACGAGACGCGTCCTTCCCGTGGCCGGGTCCGCGGCGAAGATCTCGACCCTGTTCTGGAGGCGGTTGAGGCGGTGATAGGTGAACTCCTTGCCGTCCTTCGTCCACTGGCCCCGGAAAAGGTAGACATCGAGGTCGTCGCCGGTGTCGAGCCGGACGATCTTCTTCGTGGCGACGTCGACGACGAAGAGCCGGACGATGGGATTATTGGCCCCGGGCACGGGATAGCCCTCGAGCTCGTAGCGGGGCATGGGGGCGATGTCGTGGACGATGGGGTACTTGGCGACTGGGCTCTCGTCGAACTGCATGAAGGCGATCCTCTTCGAGTCGGGGGACCACCAGAAGGCCTGGTACTGGCCGAGCTCCTCGGGGTAGACCCAGTCGGGGAAGCCGTTCCGCAGGTCCTCGTAGCCGTCCGTAGTCAGGGCGGTCTCGTTGCCGTCCATGTCCTTGACGTATAGGTTGTAGTTCCTGGTGAAGGCCCGATATTTGAGGTCGGGGGAGAGGACGTCGCCATAGCCCCGGCCCCGGACGCCCGTGACGGTCCTTTCGGGCTCGTAGGCGTTCAGCTTGCCCGTGGCGAGGTCGTAGAGGAAGACCTTGTTCCAGGCCGAGAACTGGATCTTTTTCCCCTCGTCCAGGAACTGGAACGACGCCGGTCCTCGAAACCCGGGACCCATCCCAGGCATGGAGCGTCCGTCGCCGCCGAAGGGCAGCTTGGTTTCCTGGCGGCCGGTCATGAAGTTCAGGGCGGTCAGGAGCTTGGCCTCGTCGAACGCGGCGGACTTTTCGCCCGTCGCGAGGTCGACCCTCTTGAACGTGCCCTCTTCCTGGATGACATAACCCTTGCCGTCGGGCGTCCAGTTGAGGCCAGACAGGCCGTCAAACTTGACCAGCGTCCGGCCTTCCTTGCGGAGCTTATCGTATAGGGCCCGCCCAATAATCGGTTGCTTGGCGGCGGGCTTGGCGGGCGGTTTCGCCTGGGCGAGGGCGAGGGCGGGGATTAACCCGACCAGGACAAGAACAAAGGCGACGATCGATTTCAAGTTTCTTTTCATGAGACCTCCTGGCGTGCCAATCATCTATCTCTCGATCCTGCTTATGGAGAGGATCTTGACCGGCGGGACGAGTTGCTGCCCCTTTGCGGGCAGTTTCTGGACCTTCCTCACGACGTCCATGCCTGCGACGACCCGGCCGAAGGCCGCGAAGCCCTGCCCGTCGGGATTCCGGCGGCCGCCGTAATCGAGCTCCGGCTGGTCGTTGATACAAATGAAAAAGCTCGACGTCGCGCTGCCGGGCTTATCGCGGGCCATGGAAACGGCTCCGTCGGCGTGCCTGAGTCCCGTTCGGCGTGTCGTCTCATGGACGACGGGAGGGAATTCCTTGGCCGCGTCGACCTCGCCTCCCTGGATGACCTCGATCTTGATGTTGTTCGCGGGCTGGTTATCTATGGTGACGGTCCGGAAGAAGGTCGTGCGGTCATAGGCGCCGGCGTCAACGTAGCGGAGGAAATTCGCCGCCGTCAGCGGCGCCCGGGAGGCCTGGACCTCGACGACAATTTCACCGACTTCTGTCCGGATAAGCACTCTCGGGTTCTCAGCCGCGGACGCGACCCGGCCGGCCATAAGAAGCGAGATGATGAAAAGGGCGAGGGGCATGGATCGGGCGAGCGAGCGCTGGCGCCCGGCGGCTCCGCTCATTTGCCGCTCCCGGTGAGTCCGGCCAGGCCGTTGAGGAAGAGGTCGGCTGTCGCCGGCGTATCATAATGGGCGAAGCTCGCTCGGCATAAGGCCGGCTTCCCGAGGTGCCGGGTGACGGCGGCCGAATAGTGGTTGCCGTCGGCGATCTGGATCCCGAACTCCTCCCACAGCCGCGTTTTTGTCTCTGTGGCCGTCCGCCCTGGGATCTCGAAAGCGAAGGTCGGGTCGCGCTCGCCGGAGCGGTTCGGGTCCGTGAGCCCGAAGGCGGTGAAGCACTCCGGGAGAAGCCTCCTGAAGCCCTCGAGGACGCGCCTTGTCAGGCGCCTCTCGTACGCCGCAACGGCGTTCATGGCGAACACGAATTGCTCGCGACGGTTCGCAAAGCCGTGCCCGGGCCCGCCTGCTTCTTCTGCGACCCAGAGGAGATATTCAAGAGCCGCCCGGAGGGACGCCAGCGAAGCGTTGTTGAGCATGCCCTGCTCGAACTTCCACGGCGGGGCGTCCTTGTTCGTTTCGACGCGATAGGGCCTGAGCTTGGACGCGACCGGCTCCCGGACCCAAAGGACGCCGAGCATGGGACCGAAAACCTTATAGCCGGAGAAAGCCAGGGCGTCGCAGCCGATGTCCCGGACGTCGATGGGGCCGTGAAGGGCGTGATGGACCGCGTCGACGACGACCAGGCAATGCGGGGCTTTTTTTCGGACCTCGGCGATGATCCCGGGCAGGGGAGGCACGGTGCCGAAGCCGTTGGAGGCCATGGTCACGGACACGAGCTTGGTCCGGCCGTCCACGAGCGAGATGAGATGCTCGATATCTAGGCTGCCCTCGGCCGAAACCCTGGCCCGCCGGGCTTCGACGCCGCGCCCCTCGCCCAGGACCGTCTCCCACGCGGAGATGTTGGCCATGTGGTCGAGGTCCGTCACGACGAGATTGTCTTCGGGCCGGGCCTGGTCGCGGTAAGCGAAGGCCAGATTGAAGAGGGCGGCCGTCGTCGAGACGTGGAAGGAGATCTCCTGCCCGCCCCTGGCGTTGAGGAAGTCAGCGATCAGGGCACGGACCCCCTCGTGGAAGCTCGCGGTCTCGATCTCTCCGGGGCAGATCGAACCGGGCATGGGATTGAGAGACCGGTTGGCCGCGGCCGCCGCCTCGACGGCCGTGTCGACCATCAAGCTTCCGGCGCCGCTGTTGAGGTAGATGCGCCGCCGCCCCTGCGCGTCCCGGTCGACCGTTGGAAAACGGCCGCGGATGCGGGGATGGATCCGCTCGATGAGCTCAGGCGCTGGGCTGTTCGACATAGGGCCTCAATAGGGCAAGGACAAATCAATTTATAGGAACGGCGGGCAAAATTCAATTCCTAATTTGAACGGCCGCTTCCCCGGCCCCGTCAGCGAAGGCCCAGCCCTTCCGGGCGCGGCGGATGTCGTTTCCCCAGAGCACGATGTCCTTGACGCCGGGCCCCGAGAAGAGCAGAAAGGTCCCCGTTCCCTCGGCCGCGCGGCAGTCGCGGACGACGGCATCCTCGACCTTCTTGAAAAGGATGGCCGGCGCGGCCCCCCCGTCATGGGCCTGGCGGGCGGAAACGCCGTCGAGGACGAGGCCCCGGATATTCTCGAAGGACAGCGCGCTCTGCCATCTGTCGTAGAGCGGTTTCTCCCAGATGACTTCGAAGTCGCGGAGCCGAAGGTTGCGGGCCAGCTCGAAACGGATCGCGTCGACGGCCTTGTCATAGGGCGCATGTGTATCGTGGGCGATGAAGAGCTTGACATTCTCAAAGGTGACGTCATCCAGCCAGGAGTCCGGGTGGCCGTTGCAGATGCTCATGCCGAAGCCGTGGGCGATGACGTTCTGGATCTTGACGTTGCGGATGGCGCCCGCAGGCCGGTCCTTGTCCTTGGGCCAGTTGGCATGGACCTCGCTCCGCTTGCGGATATTGAAGTGGAAGGGCTCGCCGTCTCCCCACCAGAACCATTCGTACCGGACGGTCTCGATGGTCAGGTTCGAGAGGAGGACGTCCTCGACCGCCCCGCCGTCGAAGGTCATGAAGGCGATGCCGCGGTTCGAATTCGTGATGACGCAGTTGTCGATGGTCACGTTGCGGATGCCGGCGATGTTGCCGTCGCAGAACTTGATGGCGCTCGAGGCCGAGCTCAACCGGCAATTGGTGACGGTGATGTTCTCGCACGGCCGGGCCGGCCCGAACCAGTCCATGGAATAGAAGACGAGGGCGTCGTCGCCTGTATCGATGGTGCAATTCGAGATCCGGAGATCCTTGCAGCCGTCGGGATCTATGCCGTCGGCCCAGACGCCGTCCCTGAGGCTGGTGTGGATATGAATTCCGTCGATGACCAGCCGCTCGCACTGGACGGGATGCATGGTCCACGAGGGGGAATCAAGGAAGGAGACGCCCGAGATCCGCACGTCCTTGCAGCGGATGAGGAGCACGAGTTTGCCCGTCTGGTCGGGCTTTGGAAAAGAACGCATGAGCGGCAGACCGAGCTTCTCCATCTCGACCTGGTTCGGGCGGATGAAGTCGTCCTGGTGCTCTCCCTTGAGGCGCCGTTCATAGCCGGCCTCGCCGTTGAAGACGCCGCGGCCCTCGATGCTGATATTGACCAGGTCTTCACCGTAGAGCAGGGCGTCCTTGTCGAAAAGCGTCTTGTCGTGGATGGAATAGACCGTCGCCCCGGCCTCGATGAAGAAGCGGACGTGGCTCCGCAGGCGGATCGTGCCCGAGCTATAATCGCCGGGCGGGACGTAGACGACGCCGCCACCAGCTATGGCGCAGGCGTCCACGGCCTTCTGGATGGCCCCCTGGGCGATGTCGGTTTTTCGGCCGGTCGCGCCGTAGTCTTTGACGTTGAAGACTTGGAGGCCCGATGGGAGACGGGAAGGTGAGGTATCAGCCACGCCCGGAACCGGCCCCGGGTAGGCGTCCGCGACAAACGGGAGAATGAGGACCGAGGCGAGTGCGACAACCAGGCGGGTTTTGTTCACGGAAACCTCCTGCGGGCGGGATATTACAGCGTCGAGGCAGTCCTTTTCAAGAGTCCTTTCTTGTCCGGACCGCCGGGAGTGAAGTAGAATAGGCCGCGCGAGGCCCGCTGGCTCGACGCCGCTCAAGCCGCGCGACACAGCCGGCAGACGGGAGGGAAGCTCCATGAAAAGAAGAGAGGTTATGAAAAGCCTCGTGTCCGCCGGGATGGTGACGGGCGCATTCGGCCTATCAACCCCAGGATCGGCGTCGGGGCGGTCGCCGCTCGCGCGAACGGTGGACCCGCTCCTCGAAAGGGTCAAGCTGGCCATGCTGACAATGCAGCGCCACGCCTGGGAGCAGGGGGTCGCGGCCCAGGCTCTCCTCGAGCTCGGCGAGGAGGACCTGGTTGTCCTGATGGCCAAGGAGGCCGTCGTCCGCATCTGGGACGACGGGCGGCTCGGACAGGTCTGCGACAACCACGGTGTCACCGACCCCGGGGCGAACGGCGAGGCCGTGCTCTGGGCGGCCCGCAAGACGGGGGACCCGAAACTCAAGGCGGGCGCCGACCGGATGCTCGATTATTTCCTCTACAAGGCGCCGCGCCGCAAGGACGGGACGCTCTATCATATCGATGGCAAACCCCAGGTCTGGATCGATTCGATGTACATGGCCCCGCCATTCCTGGCCGTGGCCGGCCAGCCCGAAGAGGCCCTGCGCCAGGTTGAGGGGCTCCGTAAGCTCCTTTGGAACAAAAACCACAAGCTCTTTTCCCACATTTGGGACGACGCGAAGAATGATTTCGGGCGGAAGGCTTTCTGGGGTGTAGGGAACGGCTGGGCCGCGGCCGGTATGACCAGGCTCCTGAAAGCCCTTCCGGAAAGCATGCCCGCCGAAAAGAAGCGGCTCCAAAGCTACATCCGGGGCGTCCTCGATGGCTGCCTGGAGCACCAGCGGCCGGACGGCCTTTTCCACGACGTCCTCGATAATCTCGGATCGTTCGTTGAGGTCAATCTGGCCCAGATCCTTGCCTACACGATCTACCGCGGCGTCAAGGCCGGCTGGCTTGAATCCCACTACAGGGCGAAAGCGGACAGGATGCGGCAGGCGGCGAGAACCAAGGTGGACGGCCTCGGCCTCGTCCAGGACGTCTGCGGCTCGCCGACCTTCGAGGCGCCGGGCACGGCGACGGAAGGCCAGGCCTTCTTCCTCCTAATGGAGGCCGCCGCTCACGACCTCACGGGATAACGGAAGCAAACGGTGCGAGCCACTCAGACTGTTAAGTATCTTTAACCAAAGTGGACGGGTGGCACGGTGCCAGTCACCGCCCGCCCGAGGCGGAAGGGGATTGCGCGAGAGCGCTGGGGGATCCAAGGGGCGGCTTCCCCCTGGTCCGAGGAAGGCCTCCCGCAGCCGAGGAGGGGAGGTCCAGGAGGGGGACAGTTGCCCCTCCGCCCACGGGGGGATGGGTGGAGCCGAGGCCGGACGGGGACGCGCCGGGACAGGACCTGTCCGACCTCTTAGACCGGCCTCTTCGGCGCGAGATCGCCGCAGCGGATGCCGCGAGGGTTCATGCACTTGTTGCAGGAGATGCACTCCGAAATCGCCAGGCGTCCCTCACGGAAGTTCCTGACCAGCTCAGGGTCGCGGATGAATGGCCGGCTCATAGAAACGAGATCGACGAGGCCTTCCTGGACGAACTCCTCGGCGACCTCGAGCGAACGGATGCCGCCCAGGCCGAGGACCGGGACGTCGACGGAGGCCTTGATCCGGGCGG
>Ga0315280_10001916_pt1 | contig 34658 bp, 28 predicted proteins | sample YL17G06_40_MG_FD_203697 | JGI IMG/M metagenome (GOLD analysis project Ga0315280, IMG submission 203697) | Sediment microbial communities from Yellowstone Lake, YNP, Wyoming, USA - YL17G06_40 | ecosystem: Environmental > Aquatic > Freshwater > Lake > Sediment | place: USA: Wyoming | collected...
GCACTCCTTGGTCGGGATGCCGTAGCCCTCTCCGATGTACTCGTCGTAGACTTCAACATCGTTCGCTGCAATCTTACAGTCGGCGTGAACAAGCCTCGACGCCTCGTTCGCGATGCCCGCGACCCTCCCCTTGAGTGGATCTCTCTTCCTGGAAACGCTGATTCCCAGAATCCTTATTCCCGTGTTTAGGGCCTTCGTCCCGAGAACTAGACCTGCCTGGGTTCCTCCAGACCCTGACGCGTGGATGAGGTGGTTTGCCTTCAGACCCATTGCGTTGAGTTGGGTCACCAGCTCGAGCATCATGTTTGCGTAACCTATCGATCCAACACCGGTCGCGCCTCCGACCGGAATAACCAGGGGGTTGTGGCCCTTCCTCCTTAGTTCAGCCGCAAGGCTCTCCATCTCCTGCTGAGTCCGGTCGTAGTCGCCTTTGACCACCCTAACCTCCGCACCGAATATGCGGTCTAGGAGGAGGTTGCCTTCCTTCTCTGCCGGTTCATCGCCTCTGAGCACGAGGATTGTCTTTATCCCAAGTTTGTTCGCCGCGGCGACGGTCATCCTAGCGTGGTTTGACTGGACGGCTCCGGTCGTGAGAACCACGTCTACTCCCTTGGCGAGGGCCTCGCCCATCAGGAACTCGAGCTTTCTCGCCTTGTTCCCGCCCATGGCCAAGCCCGTGTTATCATCTCGCTTGATTAGGATCCTCGGTCCTCCTAGGGCTTTTGAGAGTCGAGTCGCCTCCTCTAGGTGTGTGGGGAGGGATGCGAGGTGTGCTCTTGGTAGGTGTCCGAACTGCATATTCTCAACCAGCTGATTTAGAGTCTGGATGAACAACCCAAAATAGCTTTGTGAAGCTCCCGCGAACCTTCTCGGACCGAGAATTATAGAACCAGCTTGGCGGTTTTGAATACTGTTTTTACCTGAATGTCCAGAGAACTCTATTACGGAGTAGTCGCTGTCGGATGGGATGTGTATGGAGAGGGGCTTTGCCAAGAAGGCAGTGCTCTTAGGATTGGACTCGGCTGTGCCGGGGTTCGTTGAGAGGTTTGCCTGTGAAGGTAAGCTTCCGAGCATTCGCAGACTGATCGAAGGAGGCGTTTTCGCCGAGGCTATAGGCGCGATACCCACTCTGACAGGTCCGAACTGGCCCACTATAGCTACCGGTGCTTGGCCTAGAACGCATGGCGTGACAGACATGTGGGTCCACATCCCCGGTGAGCCTCTAGACAGGGTGCACTCGGGCTTTCTGACCACGTACTGCCGTGCCGAGCACCTCTGGGATGCGGCCGAGAGAGTTGGGAAGAGGTCGATCATACTGAAGTATGCCTGCGCAGTACCCAGAACGGTCAATCTGGGTGTTCAAGTCGACGGATACGCCACCCCTTGGTGGGGAAGCAACCTGTTCGAGATCTGCCCATGCAGGTGTTTCAGCATCCAGCCACTTCCCGGAGCCACGAGTGTCAGGCTCTCTGTCGCAGGGGGTTGGAGTAATGCCCCTAGGAGCTACTCAAAGCCCCTTGAAACGACCTTCTCGTTTTCACCAGCGAGGGGGAAAGGTGGTGTGACCTTCCACGGGCTGGTGATAGACTCGGCAGGTCGAGGGTACGATCTGCTCATCATATCAAAATCGAAAGATGCCTCAGAGTTGGTTGCGAGGCTCTCGGTCGGTGAGTGGAGCAGCTGGCTGAAGAGTGAGTTCGAAGCGATTCAAGGACACCCGGTCTACTTGACCCAGAGCCTCGGGCTACTTGATGCAGGAGGGGGCAAGCTCCTTCCGACCTACGATCTGAAACCTGAGTTAGCTAGGCGGGTGGAAGGTGCTTTCCGCTTCAAGTTGATCGAGCTCTCCAAGGACGCGAGCTCATTCAGACTATACCTCAGCCAAGTCTACCCCACAAGGGGGTACACGTACCCCGATGATGTGTCCGACGAGCTTCTGGCAAGTGTAGGTCCATTCCAGGAGCACATCGGTCCCTACCCTCTCTATTCGGGTTGGATAGACGAGGAGTCGTACTTGGAGGAGATGTCCTACCAAGCGGACTGGCTGGGGAAGGCGGGGGTTCACCTGATGTCCTGTCACGAGTGGGATCTCTTCTTCCTTCAGTGGCACGGCTGCAACCACGCTCAACACTCCTTCTGGGCGGGAATAGACCCGATCAGTCCGTGGTACAAGCCCTCCGAGGCCGAGAGATACTGGAAGATCTTCTCGAGGTTCTACGGCATGGCGGACAGGATGGTCGGTAGGATAGCGGAAGGCGCGGATGAGGACACGCTAATAGTTGTGGTTTCCGACCACGGGCATATACCACTGATCAAGGGAGAGATCCTGATCGCCAACGTCCTAGCGAGGGCTGGCTTGCTCAGCTTCAAGCGGACGAACGGGAGTGTTGCAGTAGACTGGTCTCGAACGAGGGCTTTTCCGCAGAGGAATGTTCACATCTACGTCAATCTGAAAGATCGAGACCCTGACGGAATAGTTGAACCAGGCAAAGAGTACGAGGAGGTCCGCGACAAGATCATAAGCACGTTATACGGGCTGAAGGACCGGGACGGCAACAGCCCTATCTACCTTGCGCTCAAGAGGGAGGATGCGGAGATGCTCGGTCTGGGGGGTGAGAGATCGGGCGATGTCATCTACCAGATGGCTGCGGGCTACCATGGGGACCCGTCTACGGTCACCGTGGACCTTGAGCCATTCTCCTACGGCAAGACTGGGGCGAGGACTATGGCTGATGACGTGGGGCTTGCGAGGAAGCCGACGAGTGTGCACGGTCAACATCTGAGCACTACCCGCCTCGGGCTAGGTTCGATCAGGAGCACGTTCATAATGTTCGGTCCAAGAGTAAGGAGAGGGTGCAAGCTTTTGACCCAGGTGAGGTTGGTTGATGTGGCTCCGACCATCGCCTTCGCCCTCGGCATCCCCGTACCCGCTCAATCGGAGGGAAGAGTGCTCCTCGAAGCCTTCGAAGGTGTTTGAAGTCCATTTTTGGAATCGGCTTGCTCAAAGAACTAGATACCTCGCCATGTGCAGTGAGTTGATCGTGGGAGTCGGACACGTTCTATGGCTTGGGTGTAGGCTCAGGAGGTGCCTAACTAGTTGACATGTTGAACCTCCCTCACAGACCATGTTGTGCTCTTGGCAACTCATCCACCAACCTTTAAGCTTCTGTTGGCAAGAACTCTGAGTTAGGTAGGGGCTGGTGCGGTTGCCAGAACTCAAGGAGAAATTGATGAGCCTAAGAGATGCCGCGGGGCTGGTCCGGAGCGGAAGTACGATCGCATTCGGAGGAATGGCGATTAGAGACCACCCCATGGGCTTCATCTACGAGTTAGTTCGTCAGAGGGTCAGCGACTTGACGATACTTGGCTGGGCTAACGGCAACGATGTGGACGTGCTCGTTGGAGCGGGTTTGGTGAAGAGGGTTGAGACCTCCTACGTCGGGCTCGAAGCGTTCGGGCTCGCCCCCAACTTTCGAAGGGGGGTTGAGAGAGGGGAGATCGAGGTGAAGGAGTATACGGAGGTCACAGGCGTGGATCGGTTCAGGGCGGGTAGCATGGCGATCCCGTTCTTCCCTGTGATGGAGCTCTTCGGATCCGATATCGTGGCGTATAATCCGGACATCAAAGAGGCTTCCTGTCCCATAACTGGGGAGAGGTACCACGCTGTCCCGGCTGCGAGACCGGACGTAGGGGTCGTCCACGCTCCCTTGGCGGATGTCTACGGGAATGTTCTGTATGGTCCGACACGCGTCCTGATCACCGATACCGACATCAGGATAGCGATGGCGGCCAAGAAGACTATTGTGACCGTGGAGCAGATCGTTGATCACGAGCGCGTCCAGCGGAACGCCAGCCTGAACCTCATACCCAGGTACCATGTGGAGGCTGTGGTGGAACTGCCTTTCGGTGCTCACCCGTGCGCTTATGACTGCCTCTATGACTTCGACAGGGAGCACTTTAGGGAGTATGTTCAAGCCGCCAAAGCGCCCGAGACGTTCAAGGCCTACCTTGAAAAGTACGTTCACGGCGCTGAGGATCATATGGACTATCTGAACCGGGTAGGGGGTGTGAGAAGGCTACTGCCGCTCAGGCACGGGAGGTGTGCCTAGATGGTGGAGTACGCGCGGCGGTGCACGACTGAGGAGGTGATGGCCGCTGCCATCTCGAAGGAGCTGAAGGATGGCGAAGTCGGCTTCACCGGCCTGGCTACCGGGACGCGGACGGCGACATTGATCGTTGGGATACCTCTTGTGGCTATGGGGCTAGCTCAGCAGACGCACGCTCCGAACTTCATGATAATGTGCGCGGGCTGGCTACTCAACCCCAAGCTGGACGAGATCCCTACCATTGAGAGCGAGTTCGACTGCCGCCTGCTCTCTTGGACTTGCGAGGCTCGGATATGTGATGACGAGAATATCGTCTACATGGCTAGGCGAGGGGACATCGATGTGGGCTTCTGCTCGGCGGCTCAGATAGACAAGTACGGCAACACAAACAGTGTCAGCATAGGCGAATACCGTAAGCCCAAGGTCAGGCTCGTAGGCGCGATCTTCCAGACAGAGCACATGTCCATATTCAACCGGGAGATCGTGATGATCGATCAGGAGCGGAGGAACTTCGTGGAGAGGGTGGACTTCATCTCTGGGGTGGGCTATCTCGACGGACCCGGGGCCAGAGAGCGAGTGGGCTTGAAGCGTGGGGGTCCATGCAAGGTGGTCACCAACATGGCGATCTTGGGTTTCGATCCTATCACCAAGCGTATGAGGGTTGAGTCCGTTCACCCGGGCTTCACGATCGAGGATGTCCGGAAGAACACCGGATTCGAGCTACTGGCGCCTGACCCCGTTCCACAGACTTCTCCCCCTACAGCCGAAGAGGTCAGACTGATCAGAGAGAAGATCGATCCAAGGGGTGTTCTTATTCCGCGGGGAGACTGAAGTGACGAAGTACACTTTAGACCCGATCTTGATTCGACCTCCAACCCTCTCTTTCTAATATCCCCGAGTTTTTCAGCGCCTTGGTCTGTAACTTCGTTTTGTCATTCATATGGAACACGATGCATATCAATCAGAAGAGGGCTATCGAGACATACCCGCGGATGAAAGATCAACGACAAATCGCATCATCGCTCTGGAGGAGCACGTTTGAGAGTTCTTTCATATGAGTTCTCGCGACGTTTCGAGGACTACTTCCGGGGGCAGATTGTGGCCAGGGGTATTCGTGTGCACTTCCACTCCATCACAGAGTTGCCTGAGCAGCTTAGACACTACATGGCCTTCTGCTGGCATAGAGAGGACGGCCTCCACATATACTTGAACAACGAGCTCGATGTGCGTCACGCTGAGGTGACGACGGCTCACGAGCTTGCTCACGAAATACTCGTCTATGAGGGGTATCCGGCGGCCCTTCCATCGAGCCCTAGTGATGTTCAGGCTCAGATACTGGCGACCCGCCTAGGCTCCTCTATTTTGAACGCGCTTGTTAACCGTCGGATTGGCGAACTCGGGTTCGACCTGAGTCTTTTAGATGAGACGGGGATTCGAGCCCTAGTGAGAAACACCCCAAAAAACCCTGATCTAGAGAGGATGGCCCAATGGGAGAACTTGGTCTACAACGGACTTGCCTACCTAGACAACCATCTGGACAAGCAGTTGAATCCGCGCACAATGCCCGAGCTGGACGCCCAAGCTGTGTTCCTTAAGACGATTCCAGGTCAATGGGATCTGATTGAGGAGATGTTAGCCGTAGTGGAGGCCATCGGAATCGAGAAGCCAGAACAGTGTTTAGAAGTTCTGATTCGACTTAGGGACATCCTGCGGCTTGGAGGGAAAGTGCTGGTCTTAGACGTGAGGTCCGGCGAGTTCCACTGAGCGAATAGATGTTTGAGGTAGGCTCGAGTAGTAGCACTGAACCTGACAGTGCCTCCCGCTTCGAAAAGCAGTTCTTGAGACTTTTTATAGCCTAGCGTAGCAAATCCATTACACCTGCGTCAATGAGTACTCCTGACGAGAGCGATCGTCGGGTTGTTGAGGGGTCTAGGCTTAGTTTATGAAGCCGATCTTGACCACGTGTCCCTACTGCGGGGTTGGCTGTAACCTATACCTCAGGGTCACTGGAAAGCGTGTGGTTGGCGTCATCCCGTCTAGGTTTCACCCCTTAGCCAAGGGTGGGCTGTGCGTCAAGGGATGGAATGTTCACGAGTTCATCCACGACCCAGCGAGACTCGTGCATCCCCTGATCCGAGGAAAGGCGGGCTTCTCCAAGGCGAGCTGGAGAATGGCGATAGGACTAGCCGTCGAGAGGCTCAGAGATGCGATCGCCAAGTACGGACCTGATGCGGTGGCGTGTCTCTCATCGTCTAAGTGCACTAATGAGGAGAACTTCCTCATGCAGAAGTTCGCACGCTGCGCCATCGGAACCAACAATGTAGACAACTGCGCCCGGCTGTGCCACTCCAGCACTATCGTCGGTCTGATCAAGGCCTTTGGTGAGGGTGCGATGACAAACTCCATCGAGGAGATCGAGGGTGCTCGGGTCGTCTTCGTCGTCGGATCAAACACCACGGAGGAGCACCCGCTAATTGCAAGGAGGATCCTCACGGCTATAGAGAAGGGAGCTAAGTTGCTGTTGGCGGACCCGCGGGGAATAGAGCTGAGCAGGTTCGCCACCGTGCACGCCAGGCTTAGGCCTGGGACAGATGTCGCGCTCCTGAACGGGATGATGAACGTGATCATCGCTGAGGGGCTGCACGACAAAGCGTTTGTTGAAACTAGGACCGAGAACTTTGAGGCACTGAGGAGGACGGTAGAGCGATACCCTCCTGAGGTCTCGGCAGAAATCACAGGCGTCCCCGCGGCGAAGATCGTGGCGATGGCGAGAATCTTCGCCAGCTCGAGGAGATCGACGATCCTGTATGCCATGGGTGTCACCCAACATACGACCGGCGTCGACAACGTACTATCCATAGCCAACTTGGCGATGCTGACGGGGAACGTAGGGAGGAAAAGCTCGGGCATTAGCCCGTTGAGGGGGCATCAAAACGTGCAGGGAGCTTGTGATGTGGGCGCGCTTCCAAACCTCTATCCCGGCTACCAACTGGTGTCGGACTCCGAGGCCAAGGCGAAGCTTGAGTGGGTTTGGGGAGTTCGGTTGCCTGAGAAACCTGGATTGACTGTCACCGAGATGATGGACGCCGCTCTGGAGGGAAGGGTGAAGGCGATGTACATAATGGGCGAAAATCCCGTCCTCTCGGATCCCAACTCCAGCCGCGTGGAGAAAGCTCTCAGCAACCTAGAGTTTCTCCTGGTCCAAGACATTTTCATGACTGAGACGGCGAAGTTGGCTCACGTCATCCTTCCAGCAGCCTGCTTCGCCGAGAAGGAGGGAACCTTCACTAACACCGAGAGACGGGTGCAGAGGGTGAGAAAAGCGATTCCACCTCCAGGGAGAGCGAAAGCCGATTGGGAGATCCTACCCCTACTCAGCACCAGAATGGGCTACCCGATGCGATATACTTCGCCTTCTGAGATAATGGACGAGGTCGCGAGGATCACGCCAATCTATGCTGGCATATCCTATGATAGACTGGAGGGGTTTGGTCTACAGTGGCCGTGCACAGATCGAGATCACCCCGGAACGAGGTTCCTTCACCGGCGGAGATTTTCGCGGGGAAGGGGGCTTTTTAATGCTGTTGACTACGCCCCACCCGCGGAACCTGCCAGCCCTCAATTTCCATTTGCTCTGATCACAGGTAGGTTGTTGTCGCAGTTTCACACAGGGACGATGACTAGGAGAAGCCCCACGCTCGAGCGTGAGGCTCCCGAGTGCCAAGTGGAGATGAACCCGAAGGACGCGATCTCGCTCAATGTAAGGACTGGACAGTTTGTCCGGGTAACATCGAGGCGGGGCAGCATCCGCGCCAGAGCGCTGGTTACAGATGTCATCGACGAGAAGACCATTTTCGTTCCGTTCCACTACGCCGAGGCGGCCGCCAACATCCTGACTAATCCAGCTCTAGATCCAGCCTCCAAGATACCGGAGTACAAAGTCTGTGCCGTCAAGATCGAGAGATGTGACTGACCTATGTCGAAAGTCATTCTGCCTACAGGGCGCGTGGTCGAACTTCTGGATGATCTGATGAGAGATTTCGAGGTTGTCGCTCCTGTAGAACTCGGAGGAGACACTATCTTCACTCACATCAATGATGCTGAGGAGATGGCGCTAGAGTATCCAAACTCGAACGTTTCGCTAAAGGAGTTCCTCTTTCCCCAGACGGAATGCCTCTTCGAATACTCGGTCCAGAAGGGGATGTTCAGGCTGAAAGAGAGACGGGACAGAAGGAGGCGCTTGATATTCGGAATAAGACCCTGTGATGTCGCAGGTCTTCGATACCTCGATTCCTTGTTCAGCGGAGACATCCTAGATCCAAACTACTGGTCTAGGCGCGCCAACACAAAGCTCGTCTGCATAGCCTGCACGAAACCTTGCACAGAAGCCTGCTTCTGCACCTCAACTGGCACGGGTCCTTTTCCTGAAACCGGGTTCGACCTAGCTCTCACCCCAGTTCGGGCTGGCTTTCTGGCAGAGGCACTAACCGAGAGTGGCAGGGAGATCCTAAAGAGGAACAGTCAGCTCCTCGAACTCTCAACTGAAGCTGACGAGGCTGAAAGGGAGAGTCAAGCTGCCCTCGCACTCCAGAGATTCAAGAGAAGAGTTGATATAGCGCGAGCGGTAGTCGGTATGAACCGCTTGTTTCGAGACAGCATCTGGGAGAGCACTTCGAAGAAGTGTCTCAGGTGCGGCGGGTGCACCTACGTCTGCCCAACTTGCTACTGCTTCAACGTCTTTGATAGGTCGAGAAACTCGAAGGGTGAGCGGCTCCGCCACTGGGACTCCTGCCAGTTAATCGGGTTCGGTAGGAGGGCTGGGGGGCTGAACTCTCGTCCATCGCAGATCGAGAGGCTGAGACAGTGGTATTACCACAAGTTCAGCTACTCTCTCGATCAGTTCGGGATGCTGGGTTGCGTGGGGTGCGGCAGATGTGTGGAGACGTGCATTGGCAACATAGACATCGTCCAAGTCCTGAACGAGCTGGCTAGGAGGTGATATGGCTACGTCAAATCCGTACCTGCCCGAACCCGCCGTGATCGAGAAGATCCGGGTCGAGACTCAAGACACAAAAACGTACACACTTGTGATAAGATCCCCTGCAAAGCAGGAGAGCTTTACTTTTCAGCCTGGTCAGTTTGGAATCGTAAGCATACTCGGCGTGGGAGAGGCGCCCTTCTCGTATAGCTCGAGTCCGAGGGTGAAGGGGTCGTTCGACCACACTATCAGAAGCATGGGCAGCCTCACGAACGCGCTGGCAAAGCTTGGGGAGGGAGAGGTCGTCGGGGTGAGGGGTCCGTACGGGAAGGGGTGGCCAATCATCGAAGCGGAGAACAAAGACGTTCTTATGGTTGCAGGCGGACTGGGCTTGTCTCCTCTGCGCCCTGTCATAAGCGAGATAATCTATCGGCGCAGCGCCTTCGGTCTGGTTGAACTTCTCTACGGGGCTCGCACTCCGGGCGACCTGTTGTATCCGCACGAGCGCCCCTTGTGGGAGAAGACGGGGATCGATATTCTCCTAACGGTCGATCAGGCTCCACCCGGCACCGCTTGGAGCGGCGATGTGGGTTTAGTTATCAAGCTCTTTGACAAGATGAAAACTCGACCGCAGGATGTCTTCGTGTTTTCCTGCGGGCCCGAGGTGATGATGAGAGCTGTCATGAAAGGGTTGCTCGATCGTGGTTTCAATGGAGACAGGATCTACGTCTCGCTGGAGAGGGCCATGAAGTGTGGAGTTGGGAAGTGCGGGCGGTGTATGGTAGGTGGGAAGTACGCCTGTCGCGATGGTCCGGTCTTCTCCTGCTCGGACTTGGCGAGACGACCTGAGGGTTTGATGTAGCGTGTCTACGTGAACCTCTCTTTGCCACTCGAACTCTTGCTGGTTGGGCGGGGCTTGGGCAGCCACTTGAAGAGATCCTCACCGACGCTGCGGAGAACTTCGCCGGCGGCCTCCTCGCACCTCTCCCATGCCACGCTTCGATATCTTTCCAACACCTCAGCCTTGACCCTCACGGCTACTCTATTTCCTGACGTAGCTGTAAAGATGGCGCAGATACCAGGACTCGGTTTCACCGAGAGGGTTGCCTGCCCGATCGCCGCCTTTATCCCGTCGACCGCACAAAGAGGAGGCTTGACGCCTATCGTCTCAACCCGGCACTCCTGAACCTCACCGTTGCAGAGCCTCTTTCCCAAGAGCCCCGTTCTCAAGCCTATCACAAGGAAGGGGCCCAGGTGGCCGTGGGCTCTCACAGCCTCGTCCAGGAGCTGCGAGGATAGGGTCATGGATGGCAACTAGGACTACTAGGCATACTGTGGCATCTAAAAAGCGTTGCTGAACCAGCGAAAGTTGTTACTTCTTTGCGCTGCCAAGGACGGTCGACTGATTCTCGTGAGTTCTTGTTATTGCTCGCAACAGCCAATGTCAATTTATGCGGCAAGGTGGGCGACCGAGTCGACGTGGCTCTGTTGGAGGAGTGGAAGTCCAAGGGTCTTACCTAGCGACTGATCAGAGCCTGAAACACTTTCCAGTATTCCTCCCTTCGAAAGAGAGATGAGTCTATCCAACACAAAACAACAACTGGCGATTCTGAGAGGGGATGTCTGAATGATCAGTCTCATCGAGATAGCTGCGCGAGCGTACTCGGGTCCGAGGATGACCGAGAAGGAGTGGAACCTTGGGATGTTCGCTAAGATGCAGCAGCTCGTGAAAGACCACCGACTCGCATACTCGGGTCCTGAGCTCTACTTCGAAGTTGACGATGGGTATGTGGAGAACGCGTGGAAGGCGGCGGTTCAATTCCTGGTGGAGCAGGGGATCTACTGCATCACGACCAACCGAGTCATCAAGCTCGCCGAGGACGAGGTGTTGGAAGCTGCTAGAGGGGCTCCCCCTGAGATCGTGATCGGAGAGGGAAGGGACGCTCGAACGATTCGGAAGAGAGAGGTTGAGGATCGTCGACAGGTCAATGTGATAAGTGGGGGGCACAGTCCCTGGCCCCAAGACCTAGCTTCAATGGTTCAGACCAGCTTTGCCAAGGTCAACAGGGGCGACATGATTGAGGGGTTTAACCTCGCACAGGTCGACGGTCGCGAGGTCCACGGACTGCCGATGGCTGTTTACGCGGCGAAAAGGGAGATGGCGGTCATGCGAGATGCTCTGAGGAAGGCTGGACGCCCTGGAATGGCTATCACCTTCTATCCCATTCTGACGAGTGCGGGTCCTATGATCGCGCCTATGGACCCTGATGCTGGTCTAAGGAGGACCGATGGAATTCTGCTCTCGATCCTTCCGGACCTGAAGGTTGAGGCTGACTACATCGCGGTCTCCATCGCCTACGAGGAGTATGGGGGATACAAGGTGAACGGTGGATGCTTCTCGGTTGTGGGCGGGTTCTGTGGCGGAGTCGAGGGGGCCATCATCGAGACGATCGCGAAGGCGCTTGCGGCTTGGATTTGCTATCGGGACCAGATGCAGTACACGGTCCACATCGCCGGTCCGGGAGGGCTTCTGCCGAGATGGGAGATGGCCATGGAGAAGGGGGGCGCCGAGGCTCGGCGGGGCGCGGGTATCTGGCCGATCTATGTCGCAAACAGGGCTTTGGCAGAGAACACGAACATTATCCGGTTCGGAGCGTTCGAGAGGAGCCCTGGCGTGGGAGGGATCGGATCGGAGACTTCTCTTCTTTACATAGCCGGGGACGCCATGGCGAGCACTGTCTTGGGGTGTAACTTGCCGTGCATAGCTGGCAACAGCCCTGCTCCCTACTTCGTCGAGTTTCGCGCTCGGGTCTCGGACGCCACTGTTAGGGCGGGAATCGGGCGGAAGGATGTTGGAGGGATACTGAAGGGCATCGACAAGGCGATCGGGGAGAGGGTTCGTGGACCCGTCGCGGACTATGGTGACCGGCGGATGCTCGCCTACAAAGACTTCCAGAAGTTCTTTGAGCCCATCAAGGAACTCTACGACTTCGCAAACCAGCAGCCGAGCCCAGCCCTTATGGAGAATGGAAGGAGAGCGATTGGTGTGCTTGAGGAGCTCGGACTTGAGTTTCGGTGAGACCAGTTGAGAGCTTCTACTAGCAAACTCGTATAACATCAGATGGGTGTTTTCTCTTGGTACTTCCACTCGGTAAGGTGCCGATCGATGTTCTGAAGGGGACTGTACTCAAGTGTGTAGGTTATAGGAGAGATGACGTGGTTCAGGGACCGGGGGTGGGCGAAGATGCGGCTATCCTACGTGTCGGCGACATGCTGCTCGTCACTCACTCGGATCCGATAACCGGAGCAGTTGAGAGAATTGGCTGGCTGGCGGTCAACGTCAACGCGAACGATGTGGCCACCCGCGGGGCCCGACCACGATGGTTTCTCTCATCGATTCTGCTTCCCGAGAGCTCGGAAGAAGAGGTTGTGAGTAAGATCTGTAAGCAGATCCATAAGGCGGCGCTGGACCTGGGCGTCGCGGTCGTGGGAGGACACTCAGAGGTCACACCCGGGCTGAATCATCCAGTCGTGGTTGGTTGCATGATGGGGTTGGCTGAGGACGGGCGTTACGTCACGACCCATGACGTGAAGCCAGGAAGTGCAATCATTCTCACCAAGGGTGCGGGGGTCGAGGGGACAGCGATACTCGCATCGGACAGGAGCGATGTGCTAGAGAAGAGATTCAGTGGCAGGTTCCTTCAGCGGGCTAGGATCTATTTTAGAAGGATAAGTGTGGTCAAAGACGCGATGACCGCGTTCAGCGTGGGCGGAGTCTTCTCGATGCACGACCCAACGGAGGGAGGGGTTGCTGGTGGCCTCCATGAGATGGCCGATGCGTCTGGGACAGGATTTAGGGTTGAGAGCGAGAGGATCCTCGTCAGCCCGATAACGCAGAGGATCTGCGAGTTCTTCGAGATAGACCCACTCCAACTGATCGGTTCCGGTGCTCTACTCATTTCGGCTGACAAGACGTTAGCCGAGGAGATTGTACGGGCGTTGTCTTGCGAAAGGATCGAAGCTTCAATAATCGGGGAGTTCACCTCAAAGCCGCGGGAAAGGGTTATCGGCTCGAAGGCTGGGGTCAAGCCTCTGCCCAGACCGATCTCTGACCACCTCTGGATCGCCCTCTCGAGAGATAAGACGTGGAGTTCACTGAGCAAAGCGGGTAGTACTTCCTCAGTACGTGAAGGTTGAAACCCATGGGTGGAATCACTCCAGAAAACATTCATAGGCACGTCCGCTATCTCGCCGATAAGGTAGGCCCTCGAATTCTAGGAACGGATTCCGAGAGAAGCGCGGCTGACTATGTGGCTAGGAAGATGTGCGAGTTGGGCATGTGCGTGGAGCGTCAGGAGTTTGGCGTTTCAGGTTTTCTTCCTGAAGAGGCGAGATTGGAGGTGATGAAACCGTTTCAAATCGAGCTGAGGTGCGTACCTTTCTGCTACTCAGGTAGCACCGGGTCTGAGGGAGTTGAGGGTGAGCTCCTCTGTGTGGGGGAGGGAAAGAGCGATGACTACGAGGGTGCGAACGCTGAGGGAAAGATCGTTCTGGCTGCGCAACCGCCTCAGGGCACTCCGGGTATCTACGACAGTCTGGTCCGCGCGGCGAGTGAGAGTGGGGCCTCGGGAATTATTATAGCCAAATCAGAAGGTTTCCCCGTAAGTTTTGCGTTGCCAAGCGCGATGGGATTGATTCCGGCGGTGTTTGTCTCCTCTTCGGATGGAGGACGCCTACTGATGAGGCTGCTTAGAGGTGCAGTTCGAGTGAAACTCAAGGTTATGGCATCGTTTCCCAAGGTCAGTTCTCAAAACGTCCTTGGGTGGCTCGGACGCGACCGCCAGTCTGTTGGTCGGGTTTTATTATGCTCGCATTTGGACTCGGTCGTTGGCTCGCCTGGAGCTAACGATGATGCATCAGGCATCGCTGTGCTACTTGAGGCTGCTAGATCGCTTGGTGAGTCCGCCATAAGGGGCTGCGTGGGCTTCGCCTTCTTTGGTGGAGAGGAGGCTCACTACAAGGGTTCAGAGGCGTTTATTAGGGCTCGCCCTAACGAGTTGGATAGTCTGAGGGCGGTTATCAGTTTGGACCAGGTTGGTGTTGGGGCGGGGTCGCAGAACAAGTTGTGCCTTAAGACATCGACGATTCACGCGGGTCGGAGGATCGAGAGCCCCGAGTGGTTGTCCCAAGCGATCACTTGCGCTGGTAGAGGTAAGGGTATCTTGGTAGAGAAAACGACTGTTCTCGGCTTCAGTGATCATGTCCCGTTCATGCTGAGGGGGATTCCGGGCATTCTGATACGTTGGATGGACGATCCTTGGTACCATAGTTCACTGGACACGTCTTTCAATGTTGATCCTTACAAGCTGAAAATGGTTGTCGCGCTAGTAGTGTCGTCCTGTCTGCGCTTGGTCGGGAAGGGCTCGCTGGCATCGTAGGGAGTTCAGCCCAGAATTACTTTCACGTACCTCCCTCTTTTCTTTCCTTATTGACGCACAGAAAGCATAAATCGATTCGTGAGTAGCCTAAACTCTTGGAGAGCCTGCTATGGGAAACCTCCCGAGCGTCTTCAAGGACGAGAGTAGGCTCTCGATCGAGTACGTTCCAAGTCAGCTTCCTCACAGAGAGAAGGAGCTCAGGCTTCTCGAAATCTTCTTTGCGTCGACTCTGGAGAACCCTGGAGGGTTGAGCCAGAGGGTTCAGATCACCGGCGGCATCGGGACGGGGAAGACCGCGCTATCCAAACTCTTCGGGTCTCGAGTCGAAAACACGGCGCGTGGAAGGGGGATCAACCTCAGGTACGTCCACGTGAACTGTCGGGTCAACAAGAGCTTGTTTACGATTCTCAAGCGAGTCTTAGAATCCCTGACCGTGCCATTTCCACAGCGTGGTTACTCGGATGAGGAGCTACTTCATAGTCTGCTTAGGTACTTTGACGAGAAGAATTGCTTCTTGATAATTGCTTTGGATGAGCTGGAATCGCTTATCAGAGAAGAGGGTTCCGAGCCACTATACGCGTTAACGAGAGTGCAGGAAGAGCGTCTCGGTCTCCTCCAACGCTTCTCGCTGATCTGCATAGTTCGCAGACCCGAGGTCTTCAAGTCCTTGGATGAGAGCACTGTCAGCACTCTTTTGCATAACGTCATACACCTAGATGGGTACTCGCTTCCCCAATTGGAAGATATACTGAACTATCGGGTGCAGGAGGCCTTTAGAGAGAACGCAGTCCGATCTGAGACCCTTAGGCTCATCGCTGACGTGGCGGGTGCGCGTGGTGACGCCAGATACGCCATTGAGATCCTTTGGCGTGCTGGGAAGTACGCGGACTCAGAGGAGTCCAAAGCCGTGTTACCTGAGCACGCTAGGAAGGCTGCTGCTAGCATCTATCCTGCCGTGAGGAGGGAGAGCCTTGGCTATCTTGGGCTTCACGAGCGGCTCCTTCTGCTTGCAATAGCAAGGAGGTTGAAGCAGACCGAGGCAGCTTACATAACTATGGGCGATGTGGAGGAGGCTTACCGAATAGTTTGTGAGGAACACGGGAAGGAGCCGAGAGGGCACACGAAGATCTGGGAGTTCCTGCAGGAACTGGAAGATATAGGCGTGATTGTGACGAAGATCTCCGATACAGGCTTCCGGGGTAAAACGACTCTGATGGGGCTTCCTGAGATCCCGGCGGCAATCCTTGAACGTGAGGTTACGCGCCTGTTGGAGGCTGGAGAGTGAAGTCTGGGCAGAGACCTCCTCTGGAGGAGGTTCTATCATCAAAAGGTAGAGTGAAGATACTCAAGGTGCTTGCGGAGATTGGAGAACTGTATGTCTCCGAGATCTCGAGAAGGACGGGGCTGAACAATACTGTGACTACGCGGCATCTTGTCTTTCTTGTGAAGGCTGGTTTGATCGCTGAGAAGCGGTTTGGTAAGATACGGATATTCACCTTTCAGGACCTCGATCCTGGGGCTCAAGCGATCAAGAAATTGATCGATTTCTGGGAAAGCGAGCAACCTTAATTAAATCCGCGGGTTATCGGGTATCTTACACGCTTGGGGTGAGCTCTGCTGGACCGGTCCGGGGGATCAGGCATCTCGATGGTAGACATAACGGGTAAGAGGGATGTTCTTAGGAAGGCGGAGGCTGTCGGTCGAATCCGCCTCAAGCCGTCTACGATCAGGTTGATTAGGGACCACAAGGTGGAGAAAGGTGACCCCTTGGCCGTTGCGCGGGTCGCCTCGATTCAAGCGGCGAAGAACACAAGTCAGCTGATACCGCTTTGCCACCCCATCTCCCTGACAGATGTCCGTGTGGATATCGATCTCCACGATGACTCCGTGGAGGTTACCGCTGGGGTGAAGACGAGAGGGAAGACTGGAGTTGAGATGGAAGCCCTAACGGCCGCGGCCGTGGCGCTTCTCACCATATGGGATATGGTCAAGAGATACGAGAAGGACGCGAGGGGGCAGTATCCCACCACGGTGATTCGTGACATCAGAGTCCTGAGGAAGGAGAAAGGGAAGACCCGGCATGAGCCGAACAGCAGCTGAGCACAAAGCGAGAGCTCCGCGGAGACTGGGATTCGCCATTCTGACAGTAAGCACCTCAAGACACCGAAGGTCAGTCGAAGGTGAGGTGGTGGAAGACCCCTCTGGCTCGCTTGCGGAGAAGCTGTTGAAGGAGGCTGGACACGAGGTCGTCATGAGAACCTTGGTCTCAGACGATGAGAAGATGATTAGGAGAGCGGTTGAGGCGGCGATTAAAAACCCGAAGGTTCACGCCATCGTCTCATGCGGAGGAACGGGTGTGGTCCCCTCTGACGTCACCATCGAGACAGTGAGTTCTCTGCTCGAGAAAGAGCTTCCGGGGTTCGGTGAGATCTTCCGTAGGATTACCTACGACGAGATCGGTTCCGTCGCAATCCTAACCAGGGCGGTTGCTGGTGTGGTCAAAGGAAAAGCCGTCTTCTGCCTCCCTGGGTCTCCACAGGCCGTCGATTTGGCGGTGAGGCATCTGATAGTTGCCGAGGCCCCCCACATCGTGGAGCACGCGCGAGAAGAACCTGGAACGAGTGTACGCTCTTGATCCGCGACACCTTCGGTAGACCGGTCCTTAACTTTAGGGTTTCTGTTACCCAGAAGTGCAACCTGCGGTGTCCGTTCTGTCACCGTGAAGGCGAAGACAAAGCCTCGGCGGTTGAGATGACAGTTGAGGAGATTGCGAGAATTACCCGTGTGGCCATCAGCCTTGGAATCTCCAGGGTCAAGTTGACTGGGGGTGAGCCCCTTCTCCGCGATGACATAGGCGAGATCGCGAGGAGAATCTCGCTGATACCCTCGATAGAGGATACGGCAATGACAACCAATGGTGTCCTGCTCAAGGAGAAGGCGGAGGGGCTGCGCAAGAGCGGCGTGAAGAGGCTGAACATAAGCTTCGTCTCATTAGACGAGAGGGTCTATCAAGATGTTACCGGTGGACACCTTGAGAGAGTTCTTGATGGAATTAGGGAAGCTGCCCGAGCTGGTTTCTATCCGATCAAGCTCAACATGGTAGTCCTCAGTGCCGTCAATGAGAAGGAGGTTGACCGGATCACTCAGTTCTCGCGTGAGAACGGTCTTGTCCTTCAGCTCATCGAGCTGGAACCTGTTAACGTGGACAGTAAGTACTACTCTGATCACCACATGAGCCTCTCCCGGATAGAGGAACACCTGAAGAGCATGGCGATCAGTGTGGAAACGCGTAGATACATGCAGAACAGGAGGGTATATCATCTTCCCGGCGTGAAGGTTGAGGTGGTGAACCCGATCGAGAACACGGAGTTCTGTGCTCACTGTACGAGACTCCGCCTGACAAGTGACGGGAAACTGAAGCCCTGCCTTATGAGAGACGATAACCTCATAGACCTCTTGACTCCACTGCGAGAGGGCGCTGATGACGCAGCTCTGACCAGCCTGTTTCTTAAGGCGGTTGAGAGACGTGAACCCTACTTTAAGCCTTGAAGTGGCTTGGGTGCGGTCTGATCACGCCCCTCCTCTGATAGCTTGCATTTGAATGAACTGGATACTCCTTTTGACGTACTTATCAAATACGTTTGGGTCGCCCAGGCAACGCTCGCACAGGCAGAACTTACCACCGTCCTCTCGACTTTGAGGACGGCTTTCCACCGATTTCAAGTCGCATTCATCTGCGAATCTGCATCTCTCGCAATCAATCTGTCGGCTACAGACAGAGCAGATCTTCGGATCCACCTGGGGGATCGCTGAGACTCCAGTGAAACCTACCTCCTCTTCGAGAATCTTCGAGACTAGGGCTCTTATCTCATCTATGTTGGATGGGTTTCGGATGTAGTAGGATCTGTCCTCCCTTCGGTAGCCCACACCTATCCTCATCAACTCCCTGAAGGTCTCGTTCGGGACGTACGGGAGTCTGAAGCTCCTACCGTTGAGGGTTCTCATTCCTGATCCTCGTCATCCGATTCCATCTTGCTGGTAGAATCTCCTGAAAGGAAGTGAACCTCATTTTCCTCGAGTTGTAGCCAGGAAGCGATCTCAGCTGCTGCTTGGCTGTCGCTCTGGAAGATTGTCCTGAGGTAGGGAATGTACTCGTTTCCCGCCGCTCGCCTTGAGACGTGGCACCTCACGCCGATTTTGCGGCATATCTCTTCCCGGAGAGCACGGACGGCCTTTGTTCTGCTCAGTATTATCCACTTCCAAGGCGGGAACCTGTAGTTAAGCCGCGAAGCCCGTCTTTCTGCTGGGAAGATGAGGCCTCTCATCATGTTCTCCATCGCGTAGGGCAGAAGACCCCAGTTTTGGGTGCGTCGGATCCTGCCGAAGAAGACGTCTGCCTTGGAGACCGCGTCGTATGCCTTCGCGAGCCGTGTCGGGTCGGTGAACCTGAGGGGAAGATTGTCGTGGACGGCCTGAAGCAGGGTTTCGGGGTCGAGCTGAGAGTTGTGCTCCGCCCTCCAAGCCTCGCTCATGGTCTCAGCCGAGAAAATAGCGTTCAGCGTGTCGGAGACTCCGATCTGTCTGTCTCTTGAGGTGAGCTGTTCAATGTCTGATGCCTTTAGTCTCTTCTCATCTTGGACTAGCATCTGGAGATCGTTGATCGCCGATCTGATGTCGCCGTCGCTTTTCGCAGCGATGGCTCTCAGCGCTTCTTCGTCAGCGTCAACTCCCTCCAACCGGCATATCCTCCTAAGGGACATCATCATGATGGGTATTCGAACTCGATAGAAGCGGATTGACTGGCATGCTCGGACAATGGATCTGAGTCGCTGGTCCTGGATGTCGTTTGCGGCTAGGATGACGGGAGATTGAGCTTCCGAAATGATCTTGGTGATCGTGCGGACGCCTCCCCTGTCCTCTCTCCCAAATATGCCATCGATCTCGTCGAGGAAGAGGAGGTTGCCGCGGGCGCCGTAGAGGATACGGTCTAGGGAGTCCTCCCTGACCGTTGGCTCAGCGAGGCGTGTGAGAGCTTCCTCGGTTCTGATGTCGCTGGCGTTCATCTCTATGAGTTGGTACCTGAACTCCTCGGCTATCGCGTGGACGAGTGAGGTCTTTCCCGTTCCAGCGGGGCCATGCAGGAGCGCCGCTTTTGACTTCGGCCTCCACTTTCGAAGCCAGGTGAAGAGGGCGATCTTCGCCTCATCGTTTCCTATGACCTCAGCTACGGTGTGGGGGCGGCACTTCTCCGCCCACATCTCTCTCTCCATCTTGGACTATTCAGCTCTCCCCTTGTTGAACCTGCCAAACTGAGCTAGGAGGGCGGTCAGTTGTATGTCCTCGCTCGCACCTTCGACTAACCGGAAATCGTAGTCCCCGACTATGTTTGCGAGCTCAGCCTGAGTCTGCTCCGGGAGGTCGAGGTTGAAGATCTCGCGGTGTATTTGGCGTATGATGTCGCGGCCAGATAGTCCGTAGGTGGTCATAAGCTTGTAAAGCGTCTCTCTAGCGTCCCAGTACCTGCCGATCAGAGCCTTGTTCAGCATGGCTTGTACCTCGCCCGGGCTAGCTCTCCCAACAACGGTCAAGACGACCTTCTCGTCTACGGTCTTGCCTAGTGCTGCCGCCGCCTGTAGCATATTCATTACCTTCCTAAGGTCGCCCTCAGAGTACTGTATGATCGCATCGATGCCGCTCTCTACAAGCCTTACTTTTTCTGAGGCCGCGATCTTGCGTAGGTAGTTCGCGATATCTTCCTTCTTCAGAGTGGAGAATCTGAAGACCGCGCATCTGCTTTGAATCGGCTCTATGATCTTGCCCGAGTAGTTTGCGATCAAGATGAAGCGGCACGTCCTCGAATTCGTCTCCATTATCCGGCGCAGGGCTGTCTGGGCCTCAGCCGTCATCTGGTCGCATTCATCTAGGATCGCCAGTCCATACGGGATGTTGCCTAGAAGTCCAGTGGCGTGGCGGGAGAATGATTTCACTCTCTGTCTAACCATGTCTATGCCCCTCTCGTCCGATGCGTTCAGCTCAAGGGTGAACTCCCTCCAGTTGCTGCCGAGTAGTTGTCGGGCGAGGCAGAGCGCGACGGTGGTCTTGCCTGTGCCAGGGGGACCTACGAAAAGGAGGTGTGGCATCGTCCCAGACGACCGCGCGAGTGAGCCTACACTCTGGACTACCTCGCTCTGGTTGACGACCTCGTCTAGGGTCTTTGGCCTGTACTTCTCAGTCCACATCACAGCCCCTTCTTCGCTCGTGTTGGTGACCTCCGGGAGGTTCTTCATTGTATAGGACACTTAGTCAGCTATTTACTATTCTATAGCGTCTGTGGCCCCGCGCAACCATTAAGTTATTAAGCGGTTCAGATTTACTTTGAAAGCCCATTCTCTTCGGAGGAGCGGTGATGGCTGATAGGAACATAAGGGCCATGAACCGGGATCTAAGGTTTGTCAGCTCCAGGTTGAAGAAGGCAATCCAGAGAGGGGAGTCGGTGGTTGTAGAGGGCGCCTCTCACCTTCACGGACTGGCTGCCGGACTAAGGAGCGGCGATGTTACAGTTATTGGCGACGTGGACGACTACTTTGGAGCGCTCAACGCCGGGGCGAGGTTAGTTGTGAAGGGGAACTCCGGCAGGTTTACGGCTGACAACATGACATCGGGTGAGGTGATCGTGGAGGGGAGCGCTGGGTACGGATCGGGGATGGGTATGTACGGCGGGACTCTCTTCGTCCACGGGGACTCCGGAGACTACACTGGAGTCATCAACAAGAGTGGCACAATAATCGTTCTCGGGAACGTGGGCGACTATATTGGGGTCTACATGGTTGGCGGGGACATAATAGTGCTGGGAAATACGGGACGTAATCTGGGGGACTGGATGATCAGAGGGGCGATCTACGTTGAGGGTGACATAGGTGGCTTGGGCCACAACACGAAGCTTATGCGAGTCGCCCAAGACGATTGCGAGAAGCTTGGGTCTCTCTTCAAGAAATATGCTCTCCACAAGGATCCGCTGAGCTTTAGGAAGGTGACATCTGAGAGTGTCAGGCCGTTCTACGGCAGGTAGAGGTGGCCGGGTTGCCGATATATGGAGCCTATGAAGTCTTCTTTGACCGAAGGAAATGTACAGACTGTGGGGTCTGCGTCAAGTTCTGCCCAAACACTGTTATTGAGGTTGACAAGGAGAACAGGGTGTTCGCGAAGAGAGAGAGGGCGTGTGTCGGGTGCAGGATCTGTGAGGACAAGTGTCCTCATGATGCGATCTTCATACGCTCAACCCAACCCGAGAGTCTCACTCGAGGCATGTGGACGACAGATGTGATCGAGGACATTCGATCCAAGGCCGATACAGGCAGGTACCTGATAAGAGGCTACGGCACAAACGGTCCGCTGCCACACTTCGATGGCTTGACAATAGTCCCGGCTCAGCTTGCCCCCCCAGTTCCTCTAGACAAGTATCGAGAGGAGTGTGACATCTCGGTTACGATCGGTGAGGGAAGAGCTTCGAGGCCTCTGAGGCTCAGGATTCCGATAATGATAGCGGCAATGAGCTACGGTGCCGTGAGCAAGGAGACGAAGACCGCCTGCGCGTTGGCTGCAAATCTTTGCGGAACCGCGACGAACACAGGTGAGGGTGGAACATTCCCCGGAGAGTACGAGTCAACGAAGCCGAACGGCTACTTGGTCGCCCAGTGGGCCTCGGGCAGGTGGGGAGTAAGCCTAGACTACCTTCAGAACTCAGACGCGGTTGAGATCAAGACAGGGCAGGGCGCGAAGCCAGGGATGGGCGGACACCTACTAGCGGATAAGGTTACAGAGGATATATCCAGAGTGAGGGGTATTCCGGTGGGAACCGATGCGCTCAGCCCCTGCCGGTTCTACGACACTTTAGGCTTGGAGGACCTAAAAAAGATTGTAGACCTCCTCAGAGATGTCACGAACTATGAGAAACCCATAATGCTGAAGCTCGGTCCCGGGAGGATCTACGATGATGTCAGGATGGCGGCGTTGGCGGGTGTCGACGCTGTAGCCGTCGATGGGGCACAGGGCGGAACTGGGGCGGCGCCGGATATAGTAACACAGAACGCCGGGATACCTACGATCGGGACGATTGGGCCCGCGGTTAGAGCTTTGAAGGATCTGGGGCTCTACCGGAAGGTGAAGCTGATCTCACTCGGGGGTTACAGAAACGGTGCTGATGTGGTCAAGGGTCTGGCGCTGGGAGCGGATATCATTGGGATCGCCTCAGCGGCGATGATCGCCATGGGTTGTCGTGTGTGTGAGCAGTGTGCCAAGGGGATGTGCCCCTATGGAATTACGTCTCAGGACCCTGAGCTTCGGAAACGGCTACAACCTGAGAGGGCTGCGCAGAGGCTGAAGAACTACCTCAACGTTGTTGTCGAGGAGATGAAGATGCTGACGATGCTCTCAGGACACAGGAGTATCACGGAGCTGGGTCGGGAGGATCTTCGAGCCCTTTCGTTCGACGCTGCGGCGATCTGCGGCGTGAAACTGATCGGGCTTGAGGACTATGTGATCCCACAGCGGAAGCGCGCCTGAACACGCGTTTTTGGTTCTTCAAACTCCATTTTCTCTGAACGACACTCTTATCTTAACCGGGGCGCACTCATCGGTTCTCGGAGGATGGGTAGGCTTGACTGAGGAGGCTCGCGCTTCGATCGAGGACTTGGACATAGAGTTCGAGAACATGTCCGTCAAGGTTATCACCAACAGGGTTTTTCCTCAGATCAAGATGGCCGATGGCTTCGTCGGTCCAGCCGATGAGGGGAAGGAGCTGGAGGTTAGGCATTGGGTCGCGCGGGAGCTAATCCGGGCTGGGCTGGTCAGGCCGCGTGACGAGGAGATCCTGGACATAAGGGCTTTGACGAAGGTGCACTGGAGGGAGATGATTCAGACTGGTAGACAGATCTCCACCCTGCCCGAGAATTTCTATCCAAAACTTCGACGGTACCTTGAGTTTCTCAAGGAGAGAGCCTCCTCAGATTCCGCCGCCAGCCAGGAGTACGATCGAGCGATAAGGCTTGCGTATGATATTCGCGATTGCAGGCTCAGGAAGATCGTGACTCTCGCAGCAGCTCCGGCCCAGACGGAGAACGTACTCAAGAGTCTATCCGGGGAGGAGAGATTCCTCTATGACTCGATCTTTGCGCTGGTGTCCAGCTGGAAGCTCAAGATTCTGAAGAGGTGATCCCTGATGAGCGAGATTTTCGGTCCGGAGGAGCGATTCCAGAACCTCTTCAAGACCGACAAGTATCGTGAGAGGATATCTCAGATGGCGGTTGTCTCAACCAACGCTCTCGTCGTCGACTTTGATGATCTTCTGACCACCGACGCGGCTCTCGCCGACAGCCTGATGAAGAATCCGGACGAATTCCTCCCCCACGCGAACCATGCTGCTTTTTCCCAGTTGAAGATCGAGGACCCCGAATACGCTGAGAAGATAGGCGGGGTCCGGACGAGATTCCGACGCTTTCCCGAGACAAAGCCGATCAGGTCCACTGGCGCGAGCGACATCGATACTCTCATCCAGATCGAGGGCATCCTGGTTAGGGCGACATCGGTCAAGCCCCTCCTAGTGACCGCCGCGTTCAAGTGTCGTAAGTGTGGGACGATCAATAAGGTCAACCAGACAGGCATATTCGTTCAGCGTCCTCTCGAGTGTGACAATCCGACCTGTCGCAGGGGGCCGCTCGACTTCTCGGAGTCGGAGTCGGAGTTCATCAACTCGCAGGAGATAAGGGTCCAGGAGCGACCAGAGGATCTCCCACCCGGGCAGTTGCCTCGCTCTGTCGATGTCAAGCTGGTGGAGGATCTGGTCGACGTGGCTCGACCGGGCGACAGGGTCTCTGTAAACGGAGTTGTGAGGGCGGTTCAGGAGGCCATCAGAGGGAGGGGGAAGCTGCGAACCTTCGATCTGTACATCGATGCGAACAATGTTGATGTCGCGGGTAAGGAGCCAGAGATAGTTCAGATCACCCCTGAGGAGGAGCGTCAGATCCTCGAGCTCGCCCAAGATCCTTTCATTCACAGGAAGATAATCCAGTCGATCGCTCCCTCGATTTATGGTTACGATGACCTGAAGGAGGCGATCATGTATCTGCTCTTCGGCGGTGTTCCTCTAACCCTTCCCGATGGTATTACGATTCGAGGGGATGTTAACGTCCTCTTGATTGGCGACCCTGGAACGGCGAAGAGTCAGCTCCTGCAGTATGTGGCCAAGATCGCGCCCCGAGGCCTGTACACGAGTGGAAGGGGCTCAACTGCTGCTGGGCTCACAGCCGCTGTCATGAGGGATATCTCTGGTGGGATGACGCTCGAGGCGGGCGCCCTCGTCTTGGCTGATAAGGGTGTCTGCTCCATCGATGAGATGGATAAGATGCGTCCTGAAGATCGGGTAGCCATACACGAGGCGATGGAGCAGCAGACGGTTTCTGTCGCGAAAGGTGGCATCATCGCCACTCTTAACGCTCGCGCGTCTATTCTTGCCGCCGCTAATCCGGCTTTGGGGCGGTATGATCCGTATAGGACGGTCACGGAGAACATCAATCTTCCGGTGACTGTGCTCTCGCGGTTTGACCTGATCTTTGTCGTCCGGGACGAGCCAGATGTGGATGTTGACACCAGGATGGCTGGGCATATTCTGAGCCTTCACAAGACTGGAGTGACGCCGGAGGAGCCTCCGATATCTCCTCAGATCCTTAGGAAGTACATCAGCTATGCGAGGACGGTGAAGCCGATCCTCTCCGATGAGTCGTTGAAAGGATTGCAGGAGTTCTATCTCCAGATGCGCTCGATCTCCGAGGCTAGTGGCTCACCCGTGGCGATCACACCCAGACAGTTGGAGGCGTTGATCAGGCTCTCTGAGGCCAGGGCTAGAGTCTCGTTACATCAGGTTGTCCAGGCGATGGATGCGGAGGCCGCTATACGGCTGATGAGGAAGTCCATGGAGCAGGTGGGGATCGACGTCACTTCAGGCAAGTATGACATTGACATAATCATGACCGGGAAGCCGAAGAGCTTGAGGGACAAGCTTCAGGCCGTGCTCTCATCCCTCGTTGAGATGGAGAAGGAGACCGGGATGGTTAATGCTGAGGCGCTCTATGCCAAGCTTCAGAAGGACTTCGAGATAGACCGTGTGGAGGCTTCCAGGCTGATAAGTCAGCTGACTAGGGAGGGGACGATCTACTCTCCGCAACCTGGCTTCCTCAAGAAGACTTAGATGGAGGGAGAGCTGGGGTACTCCCTACTTTTCGATTCCTGCCATCTGTCTGATCTTCTTGCCGACCTTCTCGATCTGGAGCTCCTCGACTTCTTTCATTAGCTTGTCGAACTTGGGGCAGCCCTTGTTGTACTCTTCGACCCACTCCTTAGCGAACTTCCCGGATCGTACGTCAGCTGCGATTCTCAGCATGTTGTCTCTGACGTGCTTGTCTATGACCTTCGGGCCGATTGTCAATCCACCGTATTTTGCGGTGTCGGAGACTGCTCGCAGCATTCCGATGAAGCCGCGCTGATAGATGAGGTCCATTATGAGCTTCGCCTCGTTGCACGCCTCGAAGTACGCTAGCTCAGGAGGGTATCCGAGTTCTATCAGGACGTCGAAGCCGTTTCTGATCAGCTCTATCAGGCCTCCCACCAGTACAGACTGTTCTCCAATCAGGTCGCTCTCCGTCTCGTCCTTGAACGTCACCTCTATCACGCCAGCCTTGGTGCTTCCAATTGCCTTCGCCATGGCTAGTGCGGTCTGGAGAGCCTTCCCCGACGGGTTCTGATGGACGGCCACGAGGGAGGGGACGCCGAAGCCCTCGAGGTAGGTCCTTCTAAGGTTGAAGCCTGGGCTCTTGGGTGCCACCATGACCACATCCACCTCCTTTGGGGCTACTATCTGCTTGAAGTGGACGTTGAAGCCGTGGGCGAATCCTAGGGTCTTACCCTTTCCAAGGTGGGGAGCGATCTGTTCCTTGTACACCTGGGGCTGAGCTAGGTCGGGGATGAGGATGTGGATTATGTCACCTCTCTTCGCCGCCTCGTCGACGGTGTAGACCTTCAAACCGTCCTGCTCCGCTTTCTTCCAGGAGTTTCCTCCAGGGCGTAGACCTACGATCACGTCCAGTCCAGAGTCCTTCATGTTCTGGGCTTGGGCGGACCCTTGGCTCCCGTATCCTATCACGGCTACTCGCTTTCCCTTCATGACACTCTCATCGACATCCTTGTCGTAGTATACCTTCACCATACGGAAACTCTACCTCCCTTTCACCTCTAATGCTTCAAAGCCTCGTGATAGAGCTGTGATTCCGGTTCTGGCGATCTCCCTGACGCCAAACTCCTGCATCAGCTCGATGAATGCGTCGATCTTGTCGGGTGTTCCCGTTATCTCCACGATCAGGGATCTCGCGTATACGTCGACAACCCGCCCCCGGAATATGTTTGCGTACTGGATGACATCGGACCTTTTCGCTGGGTCTTGGGTGGTCACCTTGATCAGCGCTAGTTCCCTGATCACGGCCTTGGATGACCTCAATTCGGTCACCTCAATGACGTCGAGGAGCTTGCTTAGCTGCTCGACGACCTGTCTTAGAGTGTTCTCGTCCGCGTTGATCGTGATCGTCATCCTCGCGGTTTCCGGGTCGACGGGTCCCACGGATATGCTCTCGATGTTGAAGTTTCTTCGCCGGAACAGGCCCGACACCCTGAACAGAACTCCGGGCTTGTGCTCCACCAGGGTCGCTATGACGCGTCTCTGCTCGGGCATACCTACTCCCACAGCATATCTTTTAGGCTCTTTCCCGGTGGTATCATCGGGAAGACGTTCTCCTCAGGCGATATTGGGATATCGATCACGGTTGTCACCTCGCTGCGAACAGCCTCGGCAACGGCTCTCCTGAAGTCCCCGTAGGACTCCACTCTCCTCCCCTCCGCACCGTACGCGTCTGCTAACTTCGCGAAGTCCGGCACTCCCTTAAGGTTCACGCCGAAGTACCTCCGGTTATAGAAGAGCCTCTGCCACTGAGCCACCATGCCTAACACCGAGTTGTTAAGCACGGTCACAAGAACCGGTATCTTCTCTACAACGGACGTGGCAAGCTCCTGCTCCGTCATTATGAAGCTACCGTCACCAGCGATGTCGACGACAGGGGTGCTGGGCTTGGCTACTTTGGCACCCAGTGCAGCGGGAAAGCCGAATCCCATCGTTCCAAGCCCACCCGAGGTTATGTAGGTTCTTGGTGTCAAAGCTTGGAAGTGGAGGGCTGCCCACATCTGGTTCTGACCAACCTCTGTGGTTACTATGCCCTCTGAGGGTAGAAGCTCCCTCAGATGCTTCATCAGCTTGGGAGGTGAGAGCGGGGAGCTGTTCGTCTTACCCTCGCCGTTGAGCTGATCCTTCAGCTCCCGGACCCTCTTAGACCATACGGTGTCCTGTCTTCTCGCTGCAAGTTCGGCTACGGCGGACAGCAGTGCGCGCAAGCCTTTCTTGGCGTCTGATACGACGGCGTGGTCGGCCCTTATGTTCTTGCCTATCTCAGCCGAATCTATGTCCATGTGGATTATCTTGGCTCCGGCGGCGAACTCTCTCGGGTTTCCCGTGGTTCTATCCGAGAATCTCATTCCGACCGCCAGTATGAGGTCGGCTTCGAGAGTGACCGCGTTCGACATCCTTGTACCGTGCATCCCCAGCAACCCCAGGGAGAGCGGGTGATTCTCCGGGAACGCCCCCTTGCCCATTAACGTTGTCTCCACGGGGGTGAGAAGGTACTCCGCGAGGGAGACCAACTCGGCTGTGGCATTCGCGTTCACCACACCTCCCCCTGCGAGTATCACGGGTCGCTCTGCCTCGAGCAGCATCTCCGCCGCCTTCTTGACTTGCAGCGGGTCTGGGTCGCGGTTCGGTCTGTATCCTCTCACAACGACCTTCTCAGGAAACTCAATCTCACTTACCTCGGTCTGCACGTCCTTTGGGAGGTCTACGAGGACTGGTCCTGGCCTGCCGGTTGAGGCTAGGTAGAATGCCTTCTTGACCACCTCGGGGATCTCGTTTGCGCTTCTGGGTTGGAAGTTGTACTTTGTCACAGGAGTTGAGATGCCAATTATATCCGCTTCTTGGAACGCATCCATACCGACCATCGCCCTGGGGACTTGGCCTGTGAAGGCGACGATAGGGGTCGAGTCCATGTAGGCATCTGCTATTCCGGTGACCAAGTTCGTCGCGCCTGGTCCTGATGTGGCCACACAGACGCCGACAGCTCCGCTCGCCCTGGCGTAGCCCTCAGCCATGTGCGCCGCGCACTGCTCATGCCTTGCGAGCACCCATCTTATCGGAGATTCGTACAACACGTCGCACAGTGGGATGTTGGCTCCGCCGGGTATTCCGAACATAACATTTACCCTCTCCCGTCGGATCGCCTCGACCAGGGCGTGTGATCCGTCCATGCTCGTCAGTTTTTTTCACCTCCATCGGATGTAGCTTCCTCGGCGTATCTGCTGGAATGCTTATTTCCTTCAGCAGTTCTTCCGAGGGAGCTGGTTTTTCGGGGTTCGCTGGGGACTAAATTCTTAGAAGTATAGGGTTTGTAGGCGTAGGACCCATAGGCGCCGAATTTGGCTATCCCCCATTTCTTATTCCCTCGCTAAGACAGGAAGACATGATAATGATTGCTGTGTATTTAACATTTCCGCCAATACGCGACTTTTGAGGGTTTCGTATCGTTTGTCGTGTCCTTGTCTTCACAAAGTCATGTGCACTCTTCATAGTCTGTGGTGGGGGAAGTTAGTGCTTTGATTTTGAGCCGTGGGCTGGGACTTCTCCCCTGAATGTCGTGCTGATCCCTAACAGTCATCCGCGACAAATGGTGGCGAGAAAAACTGAGATTATCTCAAAATCAATTGGCTCTATTTCCTCCATTGACGCTGCGAGGAATCTAAATGTCCTCCAGTGCACTTTAGATTAGGATGAAGAACCGCAAAGGATGAGTGGTTCCAGACGATTCGTGTTTGATGCGAAGAATTAGACTATTTGGGGGATGCCTGCATGGCTGAAGAGAGTTTCTTCTCGATGTTTGCAGAGAAGCTACCGAAGTCCATCAAGGATCTAGTTCCTATGGAGCCTCATGGGTCTTGGGCTAGGAGTCTCTACCTCTCAAGGTGGAACCCCTACAGCGCCTCTTCGAACCCGAACAGCGCCGTTGTAGTGTGCGACGGTAGTCTCGGTGAATCAAGTTTCATGGGAGGGCTCGTTGCGTGGGTGGCTAGAGCTGTGGCACACATCTACGCTAGAGATGGGTCCGTTGCGACGATGCCTGACGTTGCGGTTGAGGTGGGCTACATGCTTGAGGGGCAATCGCTGTTCATGAAATCGTTGGAGCTACAGGTTCTCAGAAAAGCCGTCGAAAAGGCGCTATGGGACCACAAGAGAGTTTTTGCAGTGTTCGACGGCAGTCTGTATCTCACGTTCTTCCATTATCTGCCTCGGCTTGAGTCTGTGGTGGGGATGTTTGAGAGGTATCTCAAGGAGCTTGGATTACTCCTCCAACTCAGCCGAGAGGATGGAGTGGCCATCCTAGGTCTGTCGAAGGACAGCGATGTCAGCTACCTCCGGGCTAGGATACTTTTAGACGCGCTACTCGGAGTCGATGCGGACGTCGGAAGAGAACTCGCCCTTAGAGAGAGAAGCGTTAGGAGGATAGCTGAGAGGTTGAGGAGTAGGGTTGAGGGGCTGCCGAAGGAGTCTCTGCTACGAAGCTACCTTATGGAGTTTGAGCTAGGCTTTTCGGACGAAGGGCTGTACAGCGAAATTGCTTCGGAGCCAGGATTCACCACGCCGCTGCTGTTAGCTCCACAGACCCATTTCGTGACCGAGGAGATCGAGAGAGGTACGAGGAGCTGGTGGGAATCAACGTTCAGAAAGCGATTGGAACGTTCTGAGAAGTTGTCTCCTCTGATGGGTGCCTTGGATGGTTTCTATGCTCTGCCTCCTATAGCCATCTTCTATTGGAAGCCTAGACCTGAATTGGGGGCATACAGGGTTGACACGCCGTCAAATCTCTTGGGTTACAGGGGTGATTGTGGAAGCCTTCAGGAAGACATCTTCACAGATGACCGTGGGCTCGAGGCGGTGCAGAGCTTGGTAGCGACTCTGAACTGGCTCAGCCGTGAGCCCTACGTCGTGAACCCGCTGACCGAGGTTGATGCGATCGTGAGGTTTGATAGGAGGCTATACAAGCAGGCGTATGAGCCTGTGATCATAGAGGAGCTTAGGAAGAAAGGTTTCAAGATCTTTCCGAGAAAGAGAAGCGTGAGAGACTTCGTCTTAAGGGGATACTGATGGAACCGGTTGGCAGGGTCGTAGAGGAATCCACGCCCTTTGTTTTCCTTTTCAAGGCCAGTATCGATCGCCCGATAGCCTTGCATGATTACGTCTTTGTTGAAGTGAGTGAGCCCAGAGAGGAGCGCACTGAGAAGGTTAGGGTTCTCGCGGAGGTCGTCGGATTGGGAGCCAAGAACCCACTCGCCACTGAGAGATTGGTTACGGAGCAACAGGCATCTCCCTACTCGTACAAGCTTGTCAGGGCGGAGGTTCTGGGCTACATAGACGAGGGTGGAGGGATACTTCGACCAAAAGCAGCGCCAGACCCAAACGCCCCTGTCTATAGGGCGGAGGACGGTCTACTTCAATCCTACTTCAAGGGGTTTGAGGACAGGATCCCTCTTCACATAGGAAGGCTTCTCAACAGGCCCAAGGTCACCGTGCCGGTGCATCTGCAGGATCTGCAGTTCCATCTAGGTGTCTTCGCCGCAACGAGAGCCGGAAAATCGTACCTAGCGGGGCGGTTCATCGAGGAGATCCTCCTTAACACTCCGTTCTCAGTGACCGTCATAGACATTCACGCAGACTACGTCATGATGGACAGGCGATCGGAGAGCAGGGAGAGGCACGGAGACTACAGCGTGGTCGTCTACTATCCACCCGGCGCACCTAGAGTCGGGGGGGTAACGGCTGAGCAGAGGGACCTAAGCTTCAGCCCGGATCAGTTGACAAATGAGGCGCTCGCAGAGCTGCTTGGCGCCACACTGGGGGAGGTGCAGCGGATCCTGCTGAGGAACATCCTCAGGAAGCTTAGAGCGGACAGGAAGCCGTTCGGCTTGAAAGACATCGTGGCAGAGATTCGGGAGAAGCTTGACGAGACTGACGAAAAGGGTGAGCCTGGGCTCAAGGCGAAGGATCAAGGGCGATACGAAAGTCTTCTCCTACGCCTGGAGGACTTGGGTGAGGAGGTGTCTCTCCCTCCGGTTGGGATGAATGTCGCTGAATTGTTCAAGCCCAAGACTCTCAACGTTATCTGTTTGAGTGGGTTGCGGTCACGTATTCAGGATGCCTATGCAAGTATTCTCATTGACTTGATATTCAGACAGGTGGTTGCGAGTAGAGTTGACGAATGGAGTTTCATTCCTGCCTTCGTCTTCGTCGAGGAAGCTCACAGAGTGGCTTCCAGAGAAGGGGGGAGCCGGTATGCCGCGAAGACGATATCGACCGCGGTCAGAGAAGGAGCCAAGTTCGGTCTCTTCCTCACGTTGATCAGTCAGCGACCTCGAAGCATAGATCCGGACATCCTGAGCAACCTAGGCAACTACGCTGTATTACGGATAACAAACCAGCAGGATCAATTGATGATCGAGAATGCGAGCGAGAGTTTCTCTCATAGACTGGTAGAGGATTTGCCGGGTCTTAACCAGGGTGAGGCGGTTCTTGTTGGTCCTTACGTTCCGCTTCCAGCGCACGTCAAGGTATTGAGTAGGCGAACTGTTCATCACGGTGTGACCCCCAACTTGAAAGGGATAATGGACAGGATCAATGCCCAGCTGGTAAGGCGTGAGAGCGGAAGATGGTGAGGTGGTTGGCAGAGTGAAGGTAGGAGTATTCGCGGATACCCATGTAGGGCGATGCATTCCCAGAGCAATAGGTGAGCTGAGAAGAAGGGCCTATAGACACGCCTTCACTCAAGCCATCAACGTCTTCATCGACGAGGGGGTAGACTGTCTCGTCCATGCGGGGGACTTGTTCGAGAAGCGTAGCATGACCCCCGAGGACAGTGTCTTTGTCAAGGAGGAGCTACAGCGCCTGACCGATTCGATCCGCGATAAACAGGGAAAAGATGTGATGATGTTCGCGGTAAGAGGAAATCACGACGGAGGATCCGAAAGCAACGCTCTGGACTACATCAAGCATCCGCTCGCGAGGTATCTCAAGATTATCGGCGATGACGTTCTCCGAGGCAAAGAGGCGGTCGAAACCTGCAACGGCATTTGTATAGTGGGGGTCTCATATCATCCGTACATCTCACAAAAACTTAGGGACTTCCAGCCCATTCTCAAACGTAGCTTCGCAGACAGGGGTGAGCTGAAACTTCTTGTCGTCCACAATTTCATCAGAGGATACCACCCAATTCCCCCCGGTGTTCCTGAGCACAGTTACTTGAGTGTCGAGGATTTCGAGGGCCTGGGTGTAGATATAGTCGTTGCGGGGCACTACCATACAAAAGAGGATCCGATGGAAGTTAAGGGGACAGTACTCCTCACTTCGGGTGCCACAGAAGCCGTGGATTTGTCCGACGAGGGCCCGTACGGCGTCTACGTCCTTGAAGGGACGAGATCGATTCGGTTCATTCCGATCAAGCCGCTACATGATATTCGTAACATCAAGGTGAGCTCTCAGGGAGCGGTGAAACCTGCTGAGTGGTTTGTGGACAAGGCCTTGGAAGAGACTAGATCTTACGCGTCTAGCCTGCAGACGACGGGTGTCGATGGGGTACTCAGACTGGTGCTGCTCGGCTTGACTGACGAGGACCCTTTCAGCTTCGAGCCGCCTCTGATGTCAGGACTTTCTAAGGTAAAGGAGGAATCACCTAGACTGCTCCATATAGAGCTTGTCAATCGGGTCGAGAACGTGCGGCAGCCTGCTGTTCTGCCAGCTCTTGGGGGAGGCGTTGAGTTCGCCGCGGAGATCCTGAAGCCGCTCGGGACCTTTGCCCCGGATGCTATGAAGATAGTCGAGGAGGTCAGCATGGTGCTGGACGAGAAGGCTAGTCAGAAGACTGGACTCCTCACAGGATTGGATAGGGTGCCCTATGTGACTCGATGGGTTGACATCCTTGAGAAGAAGGAGACCTAGGATTGAGCTCCGTCATTGAAGAATTGAAGCTCAGAAACTTTGAGGGCTACAGGGAAGTGGCGCTCAAGTTCTCTGCGGGTCTCAATCTCATCAGAGGCAGAAACTCTACTGGCAAGAGCACGCTCCTCGACGCCTTGGTCTTTAGCCTCTATGGAGAGGCACCTGATGTCAAACCCCGACTGTTGGTTTCTAGGCTACCCGACTCTGGGGAGATGGCTGTCTACGTCAAGTTCCGAAGCCCTCGGAGTGGGGAGATGGTTGAGGTGGCGAGGAGAGGGAGGGTCGACGGAAAGGGAGCCTATAGAACTGAGGAAAGGCATCTCCTCGTTGACGGCAAAGAAGTAGAGATCGAGGGCGATGAGGATCTTCGGGGTAGGATCACGGAACTGATGGGCGCTAGCCTGCGCAAGTTCCTCAGCCTCGTCTATGTCCGGCAGGGAAAACTGACCTCGATTCTGGAGCCTTCCAAGGAGCAGATGGATTCCGTGATAGGTATCACTCTGCTCAGGGAGCTGCGGGAGCAGCTTGACGAGGCAAGGAAGAGTCTAGAGAAGTTTGAGGGAAGGGATGCTGTTACCGAAGCGAGGAACTTGGAGAATCTAGTAATACCTCAGCTGACCTCAAATCTCGAGCAGCTCGAGAACGATGTGGAGCAGCTCCGGGTGGAAGTTCATAAACTCGACGATCTGGTCAGGAAAGGTGAGTCCCCGGAATTGGTGGCGCTGCTGAGGCAAATCAGGGAGAAAGAGAACTGCGAGAACGAGATTCGAGATTTGCGAGCGAAGATTCAGGAACTGCTAAGAAATGCTGATGTCTCATTACCGGAGGAACTTCAGTCGAAGATCAACGTTTTGGAGGATCGGCTGGGGGAGCGCAGAGCGGCGAGGAGCGCTGGAGCGAAAGAAGTGGGGGAGCTCCTCGAGGCTTGGTCCACTATCAAAGGCAAAGCA
>Ga0315280_10001918_pt1 | contig 34640 bp, 31 predicted proteins | sample YL17G06_40_MG_FD_203697 | JGI IMG/M metagenome (GOLD analysis project Ga0315280, IMG submission 203697) | Sediment microbial communities from Yellowstone Lake, YNP, Wyoming, USA - YL17G06_40 | ecosystem: Environmental > Aquatic > Freshwater > Lake > Sediment | place: USA: Wyoming | collected...
CGTCGCAATTTATTGTTTCAATATTGTAAACCCTTTGAATTTCGGCTTTGCTTTTGAGAGCCGAAAGGGGTTCCTCTAAAATATCAATAGCATAAACCTTGCCAAATTTCAATTTCTTTGCCAAAGGAATTGCCCAGCCACCGCTACCGGAACCAAAATCAGCGGCGATCATATCACCTTCTATTTTTAATTGATTTAAAACCTCTTGGGGATTGAGAAAACCTTCCATAGTTTGAAGTTAGAAATTGGTTATTAGAAATTAGAAAATGGTTATGGAAACCCCGAAGCAATCCTCACTACGTTCGGATGCTACGGGGCGAGTATTGCTGAAATTGACTGTATATTGGGTATACTTGCCCCGTAGTTAAACCCAAGGGGTTTATACTATCGGGGTTAGAAATTGGAAATTAGTTACGATTTTCTATTTTCCATTTTCTATTACTAATTTCCATTTTCCAATAACTAATTTCCGTTTTCTTTAAATACAGGTCGCGGAAGCGACACGGTCTCCTTCTTCCAATTTCATAATTTTCACTCCCTGGGTGACTCGGGAAAGCTTGGCAATCTGGGCGATTTTGGTTCTGATTACTTTCCCCTTTTTGGAAATAACAATTAAATCTTCCTCCTCGGTTATCAATTTTGAAAAAACCAAACTTCCAGTTTTTGAAGTAATTTTTGCCGTTTTTATTCCCGTTCCTCCTCTCTTTTGCAATCGATATTCAGCCAGATCCGTCCTCTTTCCATAACCATTTTCGGTCACCACCAACAAATAACTCTTAACTTTAGACTTTAGACTTTCAACTTTAGACTTGATGACGTCCATGCCTACCACCTTATCCTCTTTTCTCAATCTCATCCCTTTAATTCCGGCTGCTTGTCTTCCCATTGGTCTGATATCTTTTTCTTTGAAGCGAATGGCCTGTCCCTTTTGGCTAACTAAAATTATTTCATCTTGGCCACTGGATTTTTGGACTGCTTTCAAAAGATCTCCTTTTTTAAGAGAAATAGCAATCAAACCAGACCTTCGGACATTTTCAAATTCGGAAATTTCGGTTTTTTTCATTATACCATTTTGAGTTGCCATCACTAAATATTTTACCCCCAATTCCAGATCTTTTTTATTCAAAGGAAAAAGAGTTAAAATCTTTTCTTGGGGAGAGATTTCCAAGAAATTCAAAAGTCCTCGACCTCGGGCCACCCTGGCGGCTTCGGGGATTTCATAAACGATTGTTTTAAAGACCTTCCCGGAATCAGTAAAGAAAAACAAAGAATCGTGGGTATTAGCTGAGAGGAAGTGCTCAACAATATCATCTTGCAAGGTTTGCATTCCGACCATTCCTCTGCCACCTCTTTTCTGGATTTTGTAGGTCTTGGGATTGATTCTCTTAATATAACCGGCTTGGGTTAAGGTAATAATTGTTTCTTCTTCAGGAATTAAGTCCTCAACCGCTATTTCTCCTACTTTTTGGCTAAAAACCTTTGTTTTTCGTTCGTCTCCGAATTTTTCTTTCATTTCTTTCAGCTCTTTTTTAACCACCTCTTTGATTCTCTGAGGACTTTTTAAAATTGCTTTGAATTCTTTAATTTTTTTCAAATTTTCCTTTAACTCATCTTCAATCTTCTTTCTTTCCAACTTTGCCAGAGCCGAAAGTTTTGTTTCTAAAATGGCATTGGCTTGGATTTTATCCAATTTAAATTTCTTCATCAATCTCTTTTCGGCTTCTTGGCGGTCCTTTGAGGCCTTGATTAATTTGATCACTTGATCGATTTTTCCCAAGCATTTATCTAGCCCTATTAAAACATGAACCCTTTCTTCTGTTTTTTCCAAATCATATTTTGTTCTTCTAAAGATTACTTCCTGTCGGAAAGCCAAATAATAATTCAATAAATCAGCCAAACTCAAAACCCTGGGTTGGATTCCATCAACCAGGGCTAACATATTCAAATAAAATGTTCTTTGTAAATCAGTGAATTTGTAAAGTTGGTTGAGAACTTTTTGAGGATAGGCATCGCGAGCCAAATCAATAACAATTCTCAGCCCTTCTTTATCCGATTCGTCGCGAATATCTTTGATCCCCTGAATCTTTTTTTCCTGAACCAATTTTGCCAATTGCTCAATTAAACTTGACTTTTGAACCTGAAAAGGAATTTCCCTGACAACAATTTGGGTCTTGCCGGTTTTGGTTTCTAAAATTTCGGTTTTCCCCCGAGTTAAAATTCCTCCCTTGCCCTGGGAATAGGCCTCTATGATTTCTTTTTTTCCGTAAATTTCCCCACCGGTTGGAAAATCCGGTCCTTTGATGAATTGAAAAAGGTCTTCGGTATCGGCTTTGGGATGGTCGAGCAAATGAATAGAAGCATCAATAACTTCTTTTAAATTATGGGGAGGAATGTTGGTAGCCATTCCCACGGCAATACCCAAAGAACCATTTAATAAAAGTTGGGGGAGGGGAGAAGGCAAAACCACTGGCTCTTTTCTCGTTCCGTCATAATTGTCAGTAAAATCAACCGTATTTTTTTCGATATCTCTGAGCATTTCTTCACCGATTTTGGAAAGACGCATTTCTGTATATCGCATCGCCGCATATTCACTTGGATCGTCGATTGATCCTACATTACCTTGGCCTTGAATTAAAGGATATCTTAAGGAAAAATCTTGAGCCATCCTCATAGCCGCATCATAAACCGATGTATCACCGTGGGGATGATAGCGGCCCAAAACTGCTCCGACAACTGTTGCTGACTTTCTAAATTTGGCATCGTGCCTTAGACCTTCTTCATCCATCGCATACAAAATTCTTCGATGGACTGGTTTCAAACCGTCCCTGACATCGGGCAAGGCCCGAGAAATGATCACCGACATGGCATAGTCAATATAAGATTCTTTCATCTCTTCGGTGATTTCTCGGGGTTTGATGTAGCCAACTTCTTTTTTTAGAGATTCTATTTTTTTCTTCATTTATTTTCTGCGTTTTCCGCGTTTAGATCCGCGCCTGCCCCGTAGGAACCGAAAGGTTCTCCTTCGGGGTTAATCCGCTTCTATCTAAGAGGGCTTTAAAACAATAACCTTCATTCCCTCGCTTGGTAAATTTCTTTGAGAAACAGAAAGTTTTTTTGATACCTCCGGAGCTTTTACCCCCATTATTTTTAAGAATTTATCCAGTCCTTCTAATTTGATTTTTAGTTTGGGTCTATACGACCCGTCGGGTCGTCGACCCGAATAGGGAATGTGATAATGCATTGGTATGACAATTTTTGGCTCGATTTGGGAAATGACTTTTGCTGCTTCTTTAGCCGAAATCGTGTAAACTCCACCGACCGGAATCATTAAAATGTCAATTGCACCGATTTTTTCTAACTGTTCATCGGTTAATTCTTTCTGACCCAAATCACCCAAATGGCAAATTTTAATGCCTTCCGATTCAAGGGTATAAATTGTGTTCTCGCCCCTTTCTTTTCCTTGGACATTATCATGGAAAGAGGAAATCCCCTGGATAAAAATGCCCTTTATTTCATATTCTCCTGGTCCAGAAATTAAAAAGGGCGGGTACCCACTGGTGGGTGCTTTTACCGCCTTGACATTATTATGGTCGTAATGGGAATGAGTGATCAGCAGAATATCTGCCTCGAGAGTGGGAGGTTTTAAACCAATTTGCTCATCATAAGGATCGATAGCAATTTTAACAACACTTTCTTTGTTTCTCTGGATTAGAATTTGAAAAAATGATTGTCCTTTCCAAATGATCTGCATAACCTCTACGAAATTACGAAAGAAATACGAAATTACGAAAATACGGAAACCTCAATACGAAAATTTGGGTTTCCGCTACGAAAAACTTTTCGTAACGGAAAGCGTAAATTCGTAATTTCGTATATCGCTTTCCGAGATTTCGTACTTTCGTAGGAATTATATCATAGCCCTTGAAAAAAATCAATGAATTTTGTAAAATAGATTATATATGAATATGAAACCCCGTTAGACATCCCATTAATTCTAAAGTTATTAGAGATGGATGTCCGCGGGGTTTGCAGAATTATATGTCTAACGGGGTGAAAGATTTATTAGAAAAAAATGATTTGATGAAACCGCCAAAAATTGGAGAAATTATCGAGGGGAAAATCATCGGCTTTGGAAGATCGGCTGTTTTTATAGATTTAGGGTTTTTGGGGGCAGGGATCATTTACGGTAGGGAATTTTTTGAGGGTAAAGAAATCCTCAAAAAATTGAAAATCGGAGATAAAATTTTAACCAAAATCATCGATCTGGAAAATGAAAAAGGGTACATCGAATTGTCGATTGCCCAGGCAGGTAAAGATCTGGCCTGGCAGCAATTGGCCCAAAAGAAAGAGGAAGGCGAAATTTTAAAAGTAAAGATTTTAGATGCCAATAAGGGAGGGTTGCTGGCTGAAGTTTCAGGGGTTTCCGCTTTTTTGCCAGTTTCTCAATTATCTTCCGAACATTATCCTCGAGTCGAAGGCGGTGATCAAGAAAAAATTTCCAAAGAACTCAAAAAATTTGTTGGCCAGGAATTAGAAGTGAAAATTTTTGACCTTTCGCCGAGCGAAGGAAAATTAATCTTGTCTGAAAGAGCTAAAGAAACCGAAAAGATAAAGGAAATCTTAAAAAATTATAAAGTTGGAGATGTGGTTGAAGGAGAAATTACGGCCATTTTGGATTTTGGGGCTTTCTTAAAATTTGGTAAAGAGAATTTGGAAGGTCTCATTCATATTTCTGAGCTTGATTGGAAATTGATCGAAGATCCGATGGAGATAGTGAAGGTGGGGGAAAAAGTGAAGGCAAAAATTATCAAAATCGCCGATGATAAAGTTTTCTTATCTCTCAAAGCTTTAAAACCAAATCCTTGGGAAATTTTTGCTAAAGAACATCAAAAAGGAGAAATAATCTCAGGGGAAGTTGTTAAACTGAATCCCTTTGGCGCTTTTGTAAAAATTGAGGAAAAGATACAAGGTTTATGTCACATCTCTGAATTTGGCTCCCTGGAAAAAATGGAAGAAACTTTGGAAATCGGTAAAAAATATGATTTCGAGATTTTAGAAATTCAACCCAGGGAACATCGTTTAACCTTAAAATTAAAGCCGAGATAAATTTTATGAACTCTTTCATTAAAAATTTTCTTTTTGCCATTTTGATTCTCTTTTTTCTCTCCGCTATTTTTGGTCTTTTTTCCCAATCCGCTGAGAGAGAGAAAAAAATTCCTTTAAACCAGGTGATCCAAGATATTGAAGAAGAAAAGATTGATAAGATTTTAATTTCCGATAATAATTTAGAAATATTATACAAAGATGGTAAAAAAGCCCTTTCTAAAAAAGAACCGGAAATTTCCCTTTCCCAGCTTTTTATCAGTTATGGAATTAAAGAAGAAAAATTAAGAAAAGTGGCAATTGAAGAAAAAGAAAAGACTGATATTTGGGGCTGGCTGGGACCGATACTTTATATCTTGCCGACCTTATTTTTGTTCTTTTTCTTTTGGCTAATCTTTCGTCAAGCCAAAACCGGAGCCGGTCAGGTTTTTGATTTTACCCGAGCCAGAGCCAGAATTTTTGGTCCAGGAGGTTCGGCCAAGGAAAAGGTCACCTTCGAAGATGTCGGAGGTTTAAAAGAGGCAAAAGAAGAATTAAAAGAAATTGTTGATTTTTTGAAAAATCCAAAGAAATACTTGCAAATGGGAGCAAAAATTCCCAGAGGGGTGCTTTTAATGGGGGCTCCCGGAACAGGAAAAACTCTCTTGGCAAAAGCAATCGCTTCTCAGGCCAATGTTCCCTTTTTTGCAATTTCAGCCTCAGAAGTGATTGAACTTTTTGTCGGAGTTGGGAGCGCACGCATAAGAAGTCTCTTCGAGCAGGCAAGGAAAGCCGGCAAAGCCATAATTTTTATTGATGAGATTGATAGCATTGGGAAAGTTAGAGGAGTAGGGGTGACCGGGGGCCATGAAGAAAGGGAGCAAACTTTAAATCAGTTATTGTCTGAAATGGATGGCATTGGTAGGGAAGAGGGAATTTTAGTCTTCGCAGCGACCAATGCACCTGAGTACTTGGACCCCGCCTTATTGAGGCCGGGCAGGTTTGATCGAAGAATTGTCTTGGATTTACCTGATATTAATGAGAGGGAGGCAATTTTAAAAATCCATTCTCGAGGAAAACCCCTATTTTCGAATGTCAATTTAAGAGAGGTGGCTGAAAGAACGCCCGGCTTTTCTGGCGCCGATTTAGCCAATGTTATTAATGAAGCGGCCATTTTGGCTGCCAGGAGAAATAAAAGTCAAATTTTCCAAGAAGAGATTTTGGAGTCAATCGAAAAGGTTTTGTTGGGACCGGAAAGAAAATCCCATATTTTGTCGAAAAAGGAAAAGGAAATTGCTGCTTATCATGAGGCAGGTCATGCTTTAATGGCCAGCTTTCTACCCGAAGCTGAGGAGGTAAGAAAAGTTTCCATTGTTGCTCGAGGTTTAGCCGCCGGTTACACCTTGAAAATGCCGAGCGAGGAAAGAAAAATTAAAACTAAATCTCAGTTTATGGCCGAGCTTTCTACCTTACTCGGAGGTTATGTGGCTGAGAAAATAAAATTTGGCGAAATTACGACTGGCGCCAGCAATGATCTTAAAAATGCTTCCGAATTGGCCCGAAAACTGGTTAAAGAATATGGAATGTCGGACTTGGGTCCCATTGCTTTTGGGGAAAGAGAAGAAATGATTTTTTTAGGGAGGGAAACCGAACAAAGAAATTATTCTGAAAAAATTGCCGTCCAAATTGATAAAGAGGTGGAAAAATTCATCAAAAATGCTAAAAATCAGGCAGAAAAAATTTTGAATCAAAAGAGAAAACTGCTGGAAAAGGTAGCCCAAACCTTAATTGAAAAAGAGACAATCGAGAAAGAAGAATTTGAAAGTTTAATAAAAGGCAAAAAAGAGATTAAAAAAGCCCCCAAGGTTGCTTCTTTAAAAGTCAGAAAAATAAAGTAAATTGGGCACGTAGCTCAATGGCGGAGCATTTCTCTTATAAAGAAAAGGATGTTGGTTCAAGTCCAACCGTGCCCAACCAAGGGGCGTATAGCTCAGTGGTTAGAGCGTCGCACTGACATTGCGAAGGTCTCCCGTTCAAGTCGGGATACGCCCACTCGTAGATTAGTAGCGAACTCCAAATGTTGAGGGGGGAGCGAGCCTTCTTGGCTCGCGCCCCAAAAATTTGCCCTGCCTTGCGAAAGCAAGGCAGGGCTTTCTTTAGTTTGAGAAAATTGAAAATCTTTGAGATTTTCCGAATAAAATAGGGTGATTTTGATGGTTTCCGGAGAGTAAATAATCTCTTTGAGAAACCTTTTAACTAATAGATTTCTTTCGACCCCCCTTCTTTGAGAAAGAAAAGAGAGAAACGATTTGAGAATAGAAACGATAGTTTCTACCGAATATTGAGAAAATTTGGAGCATAACCCCGAAGGTTCGATTCCTTCTTCGACGGCCGAAGACGAATTTTTTAACGAGGGTCTCGAACTTTCGGCTTCATGGTTTAGCTTAAAAACAAGATTTTCTAAATATTCTTTATCCAGAGAAATTCTTTCTAAATTTTCTAAAATATATCTTTCTATTCTTTCAGCGCTAACTTCCTGCGTTGAGCAAGCCTGCCAGCCCTTTTTGTTAATACAAGTACAGCGATAGTAATAATACCTTTTGAGTTTTCCATTTCTGTGTTTGTTAGTAAAACAAGCACTCATTGTATATCCACATTCTTTACATTTGATAAGACCGCCAAAGAGAAAATCTCGATAAATTCTAAACTTTCTTATTCTCCTTTTGTGAGTTTTCTGGGCAAGCTCAAAAAGTTCTTGAGAAATAATTGGCTGGTGAATTCCTTGATAAATCTGGCCAGCATATTTAATTTTTCCGGTATAGGTGATGTTCCTTAAAATCAGGGCAAGATGGTCTTTTGAGAAAAATTTTCCTTGTCTATTTTTTATGTTTTTTTCTTTGAGAAAATCATAAATTCTATTTATGGAGCGAGTTTCAACATATTTTTCAAAAATCATTCTTACAATTCCAGCCTCTTTTTTGTTTATGATAAGTTTTTTGTCTTTTCTTTCGTAGCCAAAAGGTGGATTTCCACCATTCCACATTCCTTTTTTGACTCTTTCAAGCAATTTATCTTTTGTTCTTTCTGAAGTTAATTCTCTTTCAAATTGAGCAAAGGTAAGCATTATGTTTCTCAATAATCTGCCGGCTGGAGTAGAGGTATCAAATCTTTCAGTAATAGAAATGAAGCTAACATTGTATTTTTCAAAGATTTCTATTAGTTGATAAAAATCTTTTGGAGAGCGGGTGAGTCTATCAATTTTGTAAGCTAAAACAATGTCAATTTTCCTTTCTTTTATATCCTCAAGTAATTCTTGTAAGACGGGACGATTAATATTAGCCCCGATGTCGATTTATTTTTAACCTTTTTACCCTATTTTTGAATACAAAATAAGGGCGAGGTCGCGAGCCAAAGCGAGCGACCGAGCCCCAAAAGAGAGAACAGAAACAACAATGAAATTGTTATATAGTCGGGGGTAAGGTTTAGCGGTTTAAGTTCATTTTCTTTGACTTATGGATTAGATTTGGTAAGATTAGAGAGAAAGTTTGAAATCCTTTAACTTTGAGCACCCAAAAGAAAGGCGGGGAGGTCACAGGCCTGCCCCGTAGTCAACCGAAGGTTGTACTTCGGGGTTCAAATCCTGTAGTGCCCACAAAATAGGAAATGTCAAATTTTTTGAGCGAGGAAAACAATTCAGAGAAAGAAACTTGTAGAATTCATTTAGTCGGGCAATAGTTGATAATAGTCTGCCCTATTTTACGAAAAATCATTGATGGAATTTTTGCTGGCGGGCGGACTTCGCCCGCCCGCCAGCCAGAAACGTAGCACTTCGGAAAAATAACCGAATAAAAAATTTTACTATTTATGAAACAAGAAAATAAAACTTTAATTAGAATTTTAGTAATCATAACTATTTTTATACCACTTGTTGCTTGTGCAGATGGAGGAATACATTATTCAGTTGAAACCCCTCAATCTGAAGACCAGATTAATATTCCTCACCAAAAAGCTATTATTTTTTGGGATGATTATTATAAAAAAGAAGTCATATTGCTTTCTACTGAAATAAAAACCAGAGAGATTTCAGATTTGGCTTGGGTGATACCTGTTTTCTCGAAGACGAAGCCAGAAGTTGAAGAGGCAGAAATTGAAATATTTGATGCAGTCCCTTGGCTATTCTCAGAGATAAAAAGGGTGGACAGAGGAGATGGGGGAATAATCGGAATAATTATCCTTGTTATAATAGTTCTAACTTTGCTTTTTTGGTTGTTAAGAAAGAAGAGAACAAAATTGGGATTGATTTCAGGAGCTATTGGTATTGTAATATTAATGTTTTTTATTAGTATTATATTTGTTTCGTTAGGGGGTGCGAGAAGTGGGGTAAATTCTGAAGTTTTGCCAATCGAGATAATAGAAACTAAAAAAGTTGGGATTTACGATATAATGATATTGAAATCTACTGACGCAAGTTTTATGGTTAACTGGTTAAATGAAAACGGCTATAAGGTATCAGATAAAAGTACTACTATTTTACAAGAATACTGCAGTCAATCTAATTCTTATTTCATTGTAAATAGAATTAATAAAGAAGCTTTAGATAAAGAGAATCTATCTGAAGGAATCGCTACGCCTCTTGCGATAAAGTTTCAACCGGAGAGGCCTTTTTATCCGATGAAGCTTTCGAGTATTAACGGAGGAGAAACCTTAATTGATGTTTATTTCTTTTCGCAAGAACCGGTTGGAGATGAGTCCGATTTACTGAAGATTAAAAAAATTAGGAATATTAGTGCCGTTGGAAATACAATACAATTCTCTCGAAACGAAGATGCTAGAAAAGCTTTTAATTATTTACGAAATTGGCCGGGTGATACAGATTTTGATTTTCCTTTTTTAACCTCAAATATAGCAACTTGGTTACAATATAAAGGAGATTTAAATGCTCTTCAGAAAGATTCTTATTTTAGTTTTGATACTTTAGAATGCGATAATTTACCCGATGAAAAATCTGATTGGTTAGGTTTTGAAATTACTTCAAGTAAATGTTATGAAATATTTGCACAAAAAAGAAAAGATGTATCATTCTGCGAAAAAGCGACTGATTCTTCTGTAAAGGATGACTGCTATAACTATTTTGCAAGCGCCAATAATGATCCTTCTTTGTGCGAAAAAATATCAAACAAAAGCGACAGATATAGTTGTTATGTAGATTTTGCCAAAAATGTCCAGAAAGCATCAACGTGTGAGGAAAAACCAATTTCTCAATTAGCAAAAGATGTCTGTTACAGGGTTTTTTCTTCAACGGGTAAGGATTCTGCTCTTTGTGAAAAAATAAACAACAGGGAAGAGAAGGAATGGTGTTATAGAAACGTTGCAGTTGCCACAGAAAATACTTCTTTATGTGAAAAAATACGTTTCGATCAATTTGAAAAGGACGAATGTTACTGGGATATTGCTAAAAAGAAAAGTGAAGATTCATTATGCGAAAAAGTTTCCGGAAAATGGAGAAATTCCTGCTATGGAGATATTGCCACAAAAAACAATAATATTTCATTGTGCGAAAAAATTACCAATAAAGATACAAGAGAAAATTATTGTTATCGTCAGATTGCCATAAATACTAAAAATAAATCTTTGTGTGATAGAATTACAAACGAAAGAATAAGAAAATCTTGTTATGAGAGTATAAAATTTTAAAAGAGCATATAGTAAAAATTTTTATTCGGTTTTTTCAAAAGGTGCGTTTTTGGCGGGCGGACTTCGCCCGCCCGCCAGCAAAAATTCCATCAGTAATTTTTCTTAAAATAAGTTCGCCTATTATCAATTATTGCCCATATGGAATTGAAAATTTTATATGAGGATAAGGATTTATTAGCCATTGATAAACCAGCGGGAATTACAGTTTTCCCTGAAAAATTAACAACTGAAAAAACATTGATTGATTATCTTTTAGAAAGGTTTCCAGATTTAAAGAATGTTGGAAAACCACCGAGATTTGGAATCTGCCACCGTTTAGATAAAGAAACTTCGGGAATCCTTCTGGTCGCCAAAAATGATAAAGCCCTGGAATTTTTTCAAAAACAATTTAAAGAAAGGAAAGTAATTAAGAAATACTTAGCTTTGGTGGTTGGAAATATCAAAGAAAATCGAGGCAAAATTGAAACCCTCATTGGTCGGTCGCCAAAAAATCGAAAAAAACAAAGAGTTTATTTGCCCTTTGAACCTTTGGCTAAAGAAAAAAAATTGAGAGAGGCGATAACCGAATATAAAGTTTTAGAAAGATTTAATGGTTATACTTTGATTGAAGCAATCCCAAAAACCGGGAGAAAGCATCAGTTGAGGGTTCATTTTAGCAACTTGGGGCATCCCATTGCTGGAGATAAATTTTACGGGTTTAAAAATCAACCAAGTCCCAAAAATTTGAATCGCTTATTTTTGCATTCTCATTATTTAAAGATAAAATTAGCTGATGGAAAAGAAAAAGAATTTAAATCAAAATTGCCAGAAGATTTAAAAGAAATATTAGAAAATTTAGAGATTATTCGCATATAATTTGCATCACAATTCGTATGAATACTAAAATCGAAAAATTTATCGGTCCTTTTTTGAAAAAAGATTTACCTGATATTCGACCAGGCGATACGGTTAGGGTTTATCAGAAAATTCCGGTTCCGACTAAAGCGGCTAAGAAAGAGAAAAGTGAGAATCAGCCGGCCGATAAAGAAGAAAAAGTTCAAATCTTTGAGGGTTTGGTTTTGGCTAGAAAACATGGTAAAGGGATTTCAGCCACCATCACAGTCAGAAAAGAGATTTCCGGAATTGGAGTAGAAAAAATTTTCCCTCTCCATTTGCCAACCATTGAAAAAATCGAAATTTTAAAAAGAGGAAAAACCAAAAGGGCAAAGCTTTATTATTTAAGAAAAAGAAAACAAAAATAAGGGCGAGTGGTGGAATTGGCAGACACCGACGTTTGAGGGGCGTCGGCCGTAAGGCGTGAGGGTTCAAGTCCCTCCTCGCCCACACTCTTTGGATGTGCGGGTTCAAATCCCGCCCCGGGCACCCTAATTCGATTTCATCGACCGGGTGCCCGACCGACGAAGTCGGTCTAGGGCACAAATTTTGGGCATGTAGACATCGATAGCGAGGACGGCTAGCTCAATGGCAGAGCATCGCGTTTACATCGCGGAGGTTATAGGTTCAAATCCTGTGCCGTCCACTTTTTATGGAAGATTATTATCTCAAGGTAAACAAAGCCCCTGATTTAAAGAATGAGAAAGAGAGAATAATTTTTCGAGCTTTCGAAATTTTGCCCGGCTTTCTGAGCTGGGCGACTTTATTTTTGGCCATTTTCCTATCTTGGAAAGCGCCAGTTTGGGTCTCGGTTTTCATCATCTTTTTTGTCATTTTTTGGTTTTTGAGAACCATTTACTATTCTTTTCATCTTCGAGCTGGCTATCAAAAAATGAAAGAAGCGGAAAAAATTGACTGGTTCAAAAAATTAAATCAATTAAATGAAAATTGGCAAGAAATTTATCATTTAGTCCTTTTCCCAATGTATAAGGAACCTTTAGAGATTGTCAGGGATAGTTTTCGATCTCTTTTAGAAAGCGATTATCCCAAAGATAAAATGATTGTTGTTTTGGCCTGCGAAGAAAGAGCCCATCAAAATATCGGGGAAACCGCTAAAAAAACTCAGGAGGAATTTGGAGATAAATTTTTTAAATTTTTAATTACTTGGCACCCTGCCAATTTACCAGGGGAAATTGCTGGTAAGGCATCAAATGAAACCTGGGCGGTTAAAAAAGCCAAAGAGTTAATTATTGACCCTTTAAAAATTCCCTATCAAAATATCATTTTTTCTTCTTTTGATGCCGATACCAAAGTTTTTCCAAAATATTTTAGTTGTCTTACCTATTATTATTTAAATTCTGAAAAACCAACTCAAACCAGTTTTCAACCCACCCCTCTTTTTATCAACAACATCTGGCAGGTCCCGGGCATTTCTCGGGTTTTTTCTTTCTTCTCGACTTTCTGGCACATTATCAACCAACAAAGACCGGAAAAATTAATTACCTTCTCTTCTCACTCAATGAGTTTTCAGTCCTTAGTTGATATTGGATTTAAGCAGACCAATGTTGTTTCTGATGACTCTCGAATTTTTTGGCAATGTTTTTTAAAATTTAACGGTGATTACAGGGTTCAACCGATTTTTTATCCGGTTTCAATGGATGCCAATGTTTCCAAAAATTTTTTCAAAACCTTAATTAATATTTACAAACAACAAAGAAGATGGGCTTATGGAGTAGGAGATATTCCTTATTTTCTTTTTGGTTTTTTAAAAAACAAAAAAATCCCAGTTTCCAAAAAGATTTCCCTGGGATTTGAATTAATCGAAGGGCATTGGTCTTGGGCTACGGCTTCGATTTTGATTTTTCTTTTAGGTTGGTTACCCTTAATTTTAGGAGGCCAAAGATTTAATCAATCTTTGCTTTCTTATAATTTACCTCTTATTACCCGAGACATTCTTACCTTTTCAATGGTTGGATTGATTTTTTCTATTTATTTTAGTTTAAACCTCCTTCCTCCGGAATCAATTGAATATGGTAAAATCAAATATTTTCTCTTTGCCTTTCAATGGTTTTGGATTCCTTTAACAATGATTATTTTTATCTCTCTGCCAGCCTTAGATGCCCAAACAAGATTGATGTTGGGAAAGTATATGGGATTTTGGCCGACCGAGAAATTCCGTAAATCTACGAAATTACGAAAACGGTACGAAAATACGAAACGTTTATAAAGCATGAATTTGGAGATATTTTCGTAATTTCGTAAAACTTTCGTAATTTCGTAGAGTTATTCAAGGTGAATTCTTTCTCTAAATTTTTCCAACCTCTCTTTCAAAAGAGGATATTTTTTAAATTCTGGGTCCTTTTCCAAGATTTTTTTGGCTTCTTCTCTAGTTTGGGCCACCAAAAAAGTATCAGTTAAAGAAGCCATAGCCAGATCGGGAATGCCCCACTGGCGGGAACCAGAAAAATCTCCCGGACCGCGAATCTGAAGGTCTTTTTCCGCCAGTTCGAAGCCGTTTTCGCAGGATATCAAAGCCCTCAATCTTCGATTGATTGCTATACCTGGTCTATCAGTGAATAAAAAACAATAAGATTGATATTCCGAACGTCCCACTCGACCTCTGAATTGATGCAATTGAGCCAAGCCGAACTTTTCCGAGCCCTCGATAACCATCACTGAGGCATTGGGGACGTCAACCCCCACTTCGATCACCGAGGTGGAAACCAAAATATCAATTTTTCTGTTTTTGAAATCGAACATTATTTTTTCTTTTTCTTCGGTTTTCATTTTCCCGTGGAGCATGGCAACTTTTAAATCCGGGAAAACCTCTTTGGAGAGTTTTTCATATTCTTCTTTAACCGCTTTGACCTCCATCCAACTTAATGTTTGTTGGCTGGCTTGTCCCGTACCGAGCTCTGCTCTGGTACGGGGTTCGATGCGAGGACAAATTACAAAAACTTGTCTTCTTTCTTTTATTTGCTGACGGATAAAATCATAAGTTTCTTTCTTATCTTTAGGCCGAACTATTTTGGTAATTATTTTTTTTCTACCCTTTGGCATTTCGTCAATAATTGATAGATCGAGGTCGCCGTAAATAGTGAGGGAAAGGGTGCGGGGGATAGGAGTGGCAGTCATTGAAAGTAGATGGGGAATTGGGGACTGTCCCTCCCCTGTCCCTCCCCTGTCCCTAATTGGCTGGCAGAGTTTGGCTCTTTGCTCTACCCCGAATCTGTGTTGTTCATCGACAATTACAAAAACTAATTTTTTAAATTTAATTCCTTCTTGAATCAAAGCATGAGTACCAATTAGAATGTCTAATTCATCATTTTTCAATTTTTCCAATAATTCTTTTCTACTAATTTTTTTATTTTTATAATAATTTTCTTTGCCGGTGATTAATCCGATATTCAAACCAAATTTTTTTAAGACATTATTAATCGTTTTATAATGTTGTTGAGCCAAGATTTCGGTTGGAGCCATAAAAGCAACCTGATAGCCGGCTTTAGCAACATTCAAAGCCGCCATAGCCGCGACCACTGTTTTACCCGAACCCACATCGCCTTCCAAGAGACGATTCATCGGTCGAGGCCTTGATAGGTCTTTTAATATCTGCCAGGCCGATTTTTTTTGCGCACTGGTCAATTTAAAAGGTAAGCTTTTTACAAATTCCTTGATAAGGTCGAGATTTATAGGGATAGCAATTGCCCTTTCTCTGGCTAATTTTAACCTTTCTTTTAGAACGAAAAGCGAAAGAATAAATAGCTCTTCGAAAGCAAACCTTTTTTTCGCCTTCTCCGCTTCTTCTAAAGAATCGGGAAAATGGATCTGCCAGATTGCTTTTTGAAGAGATGGGAAATTATTTTCTTTTCTTATAATTTCCGGTAGGGGGTCTAACATTTGATTTCTTAATTTTTGCAAAACGGGTTTTACAATAAATCTCAACCATTTTGAAGAAAGACCTTCGGTTTCTGGATAAACCGGAATTAATCTTCCGGTATGAGTAGGATCAAAATTTAAATTCTCAGAAATTTGGAGAGGCTTGCCCGCCGAAGCCCGAAAGGCGAAGGCGGGGATTTTTTCATAAGCCGGGTTAGACAAATACTTTGAACCATCTTTTTTGACAATTTTTCCGGCCAGGCAAACATAATCTCCTTTTTTAAAAGTGGTTACGAGGTAGGGCTGATTAAACCAAATCACTGTTAATTTTCCGGTTCCATCACCAAGAGTCACCTTGGTTAAAATCATTCTTTTTCGAAAAGTCCGGAGATTCTCAATATCCAAAATTTCTCCTTGGAAACAAAAAGGACCTCCAACCTCTGCTTTAGCAATAGGAATTAAATTTGAAAAATCGTCGTAACGATGAGGAAAATGATAAAGGAGATTTTCAACGGTTTTAATCCCTAATCTTTTTAACCTTTTTTGATAAGCCGGTCCAATTCGAGGAATTTTTTCAATAGGAGTAGATAAATCCATGCTTGCCCCGTTAGAAATTTTACATTGTTTGGCATATTATAAGTTCGCTAGTCAAAGGTTAAAACCAGCGAATAATCGATGCGCATGAAATTAAAATTTCTAATGGGGTGCCCTCGGCAGGAATCGAACCTGCAGTCTGAGGGTCCGCAACCCTCCATTTTTTCCATTAAACTACGAGGGCAATACTAATTTAGAATAGCATAAAATTAGTAAGATTTCCATAGACAAACTATGTGTTCCGTGATAATATGGAGATATAGCTGAGTTAATTCTTATGAGAGTTTTCTTTCCTAAAAAAGGTCAACAAAACAAATTCGTAAATAAAATTCTTTCAAAAATTTCAGTTAAAGAGACTGCTAAATTATGCGATCTTTCTGAAAGAACAATTAGGGATTGGCGTCGTGAAAAATTTTTACCAGACTTTAAATTACTGAAGTTATTATGTAGAAAAACTCATCTAAGACTTCCATCTAATATCAAATTAAAAGATCGTTACTGGTATGTAGAAAAAGGTGCTTCTAAGGGCGGGAAAGCTGTGTGGGAAAAGTACGGTGGAATTGGAGATCCAGAATATCGGAAAAAGAAGTGGTACGAGTGGTGGGAGCGTGAAGGAAAATATAAACAGCATCCAATTATTAATGTCTCTCTTCCCATTAAAAAACCAAGAAAATCTAAAGATCTTGCGGAATTTGTTGGTATTGTATTGGGTGATGGAGGTATTACTCAATACCAGACGAGAATTAGTTTTCATTCTATTGATGAGAAAAAATATAGTAAATTTGTTGCCGATTTAATAAAAGGACTATTTGCTGTTCCAATTGGTATTCACTATGACAAAAATGATTTAGAATTTGATCTCGTGATTTCACGAAGTGAATTAGTTCGCTTTTGTACTGAGAAACTCGAGCTTAAACAGGGAAATAAAATTAAACGACAAATAGATATTCCAGAGTGGATAAAAAGAAACAGGGGGTATGCTATCGCTTGTCTGCGTGGTCTTATAGATACCGATGGCTGTATTTTTACTCATTGCTACAAAGTGAATGGTAAACTTTATAGTTATAAAAAACTTGCATTTACAAGTTACTCTAAGCCGCTTCGTCAATCTGTGTTTAACATTTTAAAAGAGAATGGATTGAATCCTAGATTTGCTCAAAGAAAAGATGTGCGCCTTGATAGTATCGAAGATATGCGGAAGTATTTTCGAGTAATTGGTTCTCATAATCCAAAACTCTTGAAAAGATATTTTAAATGAAGTATAATAAAATAAATTTGGAGAGGTATGGCTAACGGCAAGCCCCGAGTTTGCTAAACTCGCGTCGCCTAAACAGCGACTTGTGGGTTCGAATCCCACCCTCTCCGCCAAAATTCTTGCTTTTGGAGGGGTACCGAAGTGGTTATAACGGGATGGTCTTGAAAACCATTTGGGGCGTAAGCTCCACGTGAGTTCGAATCTCACCCCCTCCGTCCTTCACTCTTCGTTTACACTCAGAGCTTCGGACGGTAAACCTTACCTTCCAATAAATAAAAATACTTCTGATAACCTGTGTAAGCGAAGGATCCTCCGTAGCTTTAGCGAAGGAGGACAAAAAACCGGTTTTCACCGGTTTTTTAAATTTTAAATCCAATTTAAATATTTTCAAATTTGTCTTGGCCGGGTTGGGCTCTGGCTACAACTATCCCCCGGACTTCTTTTGCCCCCGATTCTTTTAAAATTCTGGCTGCTTCTTCCATCGTTGCTCCAGTGGTATAAACATCGTCAACCAACAAAATTTTCTTTCCCAAAATTTCTTTTTTATTTTGGCAGAAAAATATATCTTTTACATTTTCTCTTCTTTCTTTTTCTGAAAGCTCAACTTGGGGTTGGGCATTTTTTATTCTCTTGAGACAATTTTTGACTAATGGAATTTTCAAAAATTTTGAAAGTTCTTTTCCAATTTCTTCCGTCTGATTAAATCCCCGCCATCTTCGCCTCTTCTCATTTAATGGGATTGGGATTAAAATGAAATTAGCCCCATTAGAAGGCCCTTGGTCTCTAACGGGGTAAACGAAATTGGGTTTGTTGTCTAACAATTGAAAATGAGTTATAATTAATAAGGCCAGGGTTTCAGCCAGTTCTTTGATAAAAGGTTCATATTTAAATCTCTGGATTAATTTTTTAACAAGAATATTTTGGTAGGGGAGAGCAAAATAAAGATCAGTTAAACTTTTGGTAGAATATTTTTGATGAGTTTGGGAAATTTCTAAGATTGAAAAACAATCTGGGCAAAGATAACTTCCTTCTTTTTGGCAGTTAAAGCAGAATTTTGGGAAAAGAAGATCGAGAAAAAATTTTTGAATTTTTTTTATCATATTTCCTGTTCTTTCAAAATTGAGTTATAATGGATTTAAGAAAATGATTAAGTTTCCATTTAAAATGGGTTTGAAAAGTTGCCTGGGTATTGATATTGGAACCTCGGGAGTCAAAATTGTTCAATTGGCGATGAGAGGAGAAAGAGTGACTTTGGAAAAATATGGTGAAATAGCAGCCCAAGTTTTTTACGAAGAGTCACATCGAACTTTTGAAAAAAGCACCCTTTTACTTTCTACCCAAGATATCGCCCGGGCAATTTTGGCGGTTTGTCAAGAGGCAAAAATTACTGAAAGAAGGGCATTTTTTACCATTCCCGATTTCGCCAGTTTTTTTACCAGTTTTGATTTGCCGCCAATGGGTCGAGAAGAAATTCCCCAGGCGGTTAGATTTGAAGCCCGGCATCACATCCCTCTGCCCTTAGCCGAAGTTACTCTTGACTGGTCAATCATCGAAGGCGAAGCCAGCGATCATAAAAAAACTCCCCTCAAAATCCTTTTAGTGGCTGTTTCCAACGATCTCATTGACCAATATAGCCAGATTGTTACCTTATCAAATTTGGAATTAAAAGGGCTGGAAGTTGAGGCCTTTAGTTTAGTCAGGGCTTTGATTGGTGAAGAAAAAGGAGTGGTGGCAATCTTAGATATTGGGACAAGGAGTACGACCATCAACATTGTCGATCAGGGAATTTTGAAAGTTAGTCATAGCTTTGATGTGGCTGGCAATGAAATGACTCAGGTTCTAGCTAAGGCCCTGGATATTGAATTTTTTGAAGCCGAAAATCTGAAAAAAGTTCAGGGCTTGAAATATTTTCTTTCAAATCAAGAAATTGGCCAGGAATCTGAAGAAACAAAGTTGATTACCAAAAAAGTTGGTGAAATCTTGATACCTTTGGTTGATCTCATCTTAGCTGAATTAGAAAGAACTTCCCAGAACTTCTATCAAATCAAGGGAAAGAAAATAGAAAAAGTGGTTTTAGCCGGCGGTTCAGCCCTTTTGCCCGGACTCAAAGAATATTTTATAAAAGTTCTGAAAAAAAATGTCGAAATTGCCAAACCTTTCGCTAATATTTTTTATCCCCCCCTCCTTGAATCAACATTGAAACAAATGGGTCCTTCTTATGCTATAGCGGTTGGTGCAGCTTTAAGGGGCCTGGAATAAAAAACATTCCAACAATACAACATTACAATAATTTAACTTATGGTCATTGAAATTATTCCTAAAAAAGAAGCTAAGGTTTCTGCTTGGCAAAGTTACTTGCTTTATTTTATCATTGTTTTACTACTTTTTTCAATCATGGGTTATTTTGGCTTAGAACATTTTATCAAAAAATCAGATCAAGAACTTCGAGATCTAACGGCAGAAGTTGAAAAAACCAAAAGCCCGGAAAGAAAGGTCCTGAAAGAAGGACTCGAATCTTTAAGTGCAAAAATTGATGACTTTACCCCCCTACTTTTGAATCACCAAAAAAGTTCCAATTTTTTCAATTTCTTGGAAGAAAGTACCCACCCCAAAGTTTTTTTTACCAAATTAAATTTAGATGCCAAAGGAAATCTTGTTGAACTTTCCGGGCAAACAGATGATTTTCTAACTTTGGGCCAGCAACTTCTCATTTTTCAAAAATCAGAATTTGTTCAAAATTTAAAACTCTCAAAGGTCGACATTTCAAAAGAAGGAAAGGTCGAATTTACCTTTAATTTTTCTTTAGATCCAAAATTATTTGCCTTTCCTCAATAATATGTCTCGATTAATTTTTATTTTTTTGGGCATTGTGGCTATTTTGGCAATTGGTTTTTTTCTGATTTGGCCGAAATATCAAAAACTTGAGAGTTTAAAAGTTGATATTGAAAATAAGGGATTGGAATTAAGGCAGACAGAAGATTATTTTGCCAAATTGGAGCGGACGGCTGAAGATCTCAAAGAATACCAGGACCAACTTTCCAAAATTGATCTTGCTCTTCCTGACAATTCTTCTTTCGCCGCCATTTCTCTAATTAACTTTGTTGGAAACTCCAGTGGCGTCAATGGTTTAATTTTGAAAAAATTAAAATCATTTTCCATTACCTCGCCAAAACTCCTAGCCCAAGCTCCCGGTGTTCCAGCCCAACCCCAATCGAAAGTTAAAGAGATTTCAGTTGATTTTGAGGTTTCCGGTTCCTATTTTGCCTTGAAAAATTTCATTCAAACATTAGAAAATAGCGCCAAAATCATCGAAGTAGAAAATCTTTCTTTTTCGGTCGAAAAAGAAGAAACCCCTTCAATTGACTTAAAAATAAAAACCTTTTCTTACTAAAATGGCGATCACTTTTATTGAACCAAAAAGAAGAAAATATTATCTGATCTTACTTTTCATTGTAGTGGTAATTGGAGTTTTATTTTTGGTTTGGAACTATTTCTTTTTAAAAGTCCCCCCTTCTTCCGTTTCCAAACCCACCCCTCCTCGGGAAATAAAAATAAATTTCGAAACTTTAAAAAATCCCATTTTAGAAAAACTTCAACCCTTTGAGTATATTCCTTTGTTTGAAGAAAAACCTGGCCGGGATAATCCTTTTGTCCCATATTAACTAAGCATCCCATATCGGAAGGGGGTCGGGGAAACCCTTCGGTTGCCCCGTATCGGAAAACAGCGAACGAAGTGAGCGTTAGAAACCGAGGGTTAGGGGTATCGGAAACTGAAAGTTTCCGATTTTGCCCCGATACCTCGGGGCAAAAGTGCATCGTTTTACGATGCACTCTCTTGAGCGAGCCCGAAGCCCGTAAGGGCGCCCGAGCAAAAGCGAGGGAGAGGGCGAGCGATTAACTTCAAATATGACTTTGGTTCAACAATTGCTTAAAAAAAATATTATTGACAAAGAAAAAGCCACTTCTTTGGAATTTGAAATCAAAAATTCGGGTCGAAAAGACGAAGAGGTAATATTAGAAAAGAAAATTGTTCCGGAAAATTCTCTCTTTACTTTGAAAAGCGAAAATCTGAAGATTCCCCTTCGAGAAGTTAGTCCTGAAGATGTCCCCTTAAAGATTTTGGAAATTATTCCTGAGGAATCAGCTAAATATTATCAAATGATTCCCATTGGCAGAAAAAATGATACCTTGGAAGTTGGAATGGTTTACCCCGAAGATTTAAGAGCCCAGGAAGCCCTGAAATTTCTGACCCGCCAAGAAAAAGTTAATTATCAGGTTTTTCTTATCACCCCCACTACTCTTGATAACCTTTTAAAACAATACCGAACTTTGAAAAAAGAGGTTTCTAAAGCCTTAGAGGAATTGGAAGAGGAAATAAAAGTTGAAAAGGTTAAGCCGGCACCGGTTGGGGCGGCCGAAGTGGAAAGATTGGTTGAGGAAGCACCGATTTCAAAAGTGGTGGCAGTGATTTTGAGACATGCCGTTGAAGGAAAGGCCTCCGATATTCATATCGAACCAACCCGGGAAAAATTAAGAGTTCGTTTTCGTTTAGATGGGGTTTTGCATTCTTCTTTGCTTTTGCCAATGAAAGTTCATCAGGCAGTGGTAGCCAGAGTTAAAATTCTTTCTAATCTCAAGATTGATGAAATGAGAGTGCCCCAGGACGGCCGATTTTCAGCCAAATTTGATGGCAAAGATGTTGATTTCCGAGTTTCCACTTTCCCTACCACTCAGGGAGAAAAGGTGGTGCTCAGAGTTTTGGATCCGACCACCGGGTTATTAGAATTGGGGCAATTGGGTTTGGTTGGCCGAAACTTAAAAGTGATGAAAGAGGCGATTGAAAAACCCTATGGAATGATTTTGGCTACCGGTCCGACCGGTTCAGGAAAAACCACTACCTTATATGCCATAATGAGAATTTTGAATGAAGAAGGGGTCAATATTGTTTCTTTGGAAGATCCGGTTGAGTATTATATGGAAGGGGTCAATCAATCCCAAACCAGGCCAGATATTGGATACACCTTTGCCACCGGTTTAAGAAGCATTGTCAGACAAGACCCGGATATTATTATGGTTGGGGAAATTAGAGATGAAGAGACGGCCTTTTTGGCTACCCATGCTGCCCTGACCGGTCATTTGGTTTTGTCGACTTTACATACCAACAATGCTATTGGTACTATTCCCCGACTGATTGATTTAGGGGTTAAACCCTATTTGATTCCACCAACCGTCAATATCTCTTTGGCTCAAAGATTGGTTAGAAAATTGTGTCCGGAATGTAAAAAGAAAATAAAACCGGCGACAAAAATTAGAGATTTAATTTTGACCGAATTGGAAACCATTCCTCCCTCGGCCAGAGGAGATTTAAAAATTCCCAAAGACCTAACCATCTTTGAACCGGTCGGCTGCAAAAAGTGTCGGTTTGAAGGATATTCTGGAAGAATTGCTGTTTTTGAAGTTTTGGCAATGACCGATTCTTTGGCTGATTTAATTTTAAAAGAACCATCGGAAGCGAAAATTTTAGAGGAAGCCAAAAATCAAGGGATGATTACAATGAAACAGGATGGTATCTTAAAGGTCTTAGATGGCCTTACCTCAATTGAAGAAGTTTTGAGGGTGGCGGAAGAAAAATAGCATGCGAAAAGCGCTCGCTCGGCCTTTGGCCTCGCGAAATGCGAATGCGCCCATGCGAATTTTTATGAAAACTATCTTACTTGTTGAAGATGACCCATTCGTCGTCGATATTTATACCACTAAATTAGAAAGTGCCGGATTTTCGGTTGGAGTGGCCGAAGATGGAGAGGAGGCCTTAAGAAAATTAAAAGAAAAGAAACCGGATTTGATGATTTTGGATATTGTTTTGCCAAATATCGATGGCTGGGAGCTATTAAAAATGATTAGAAGCGAATTGGGAATGGAAGATTTAAAAGTGGTCGTCCTTTCCAATTTGAGCCAAAAAGAGGAAGTTCAAAAGGGCTTGGCCTTGGGAGTAATCAGACACTTTGTTAAAGCCAGTTTCACTCCCAGCGAAGTAGTCGAAGAAATTAAAAAGATAGTCAACGAATAACGAATTTATTTCGAATAAACGAATTTGATTATTCGTAAATTCGTAACTGATTCGATATTCGCTGATGTTATGCCAGATTATAACTCTCAACTTCGAGATTTATTAGATTTCACCATTCAAGAAAAGGCCTCTGATTTACATATTTCAGTTGGCCATCCACCGGTTTTGAGAATAACCGGTCGTCTCGTTCCTTTAACTAAATTTAAAAAAATTATTCCCGAAGATTCTCAAGGACTGGCTTTTGAATTAATGACCGATGAGCAAAAAGAGAGATTTTTGCAAAAAAAGGAAATCGATTTTTCCTACTCTTTCGAAGGCAAAGCCAGATTTAGAGTCAATATCTTTTTTGAAAGCGGAAACATTTCTTCTGCCCTGCGTTTAATCCCAGCCAAAATTCCGACCATCGAAGAATTGAATTTACCCCCCATTTTGCACCAATTTAGCCAACCCTCTCAGGGATTTGTTTTGATTACCGGTCCCTCCAGCCATGGGAAATCAACTACTTTGGCTGCCTTAATCGATGAAATCAATCGGAGCCGAAGTGACCACATCATTACCATCGAAGACCCTATTGAATATGTTTTCACTGATGATAGATGTATTATTGACCAAAGAGAGGTCTATCAAGATACCCTCTCTTTTGCCCAGGCCCTAAGATCGACTTTCCGCCAGGACCCCGATGTGATTATGGTTGGGGAAATGAGGGACTTGGAAACAATGGCTACCGCCATTTCAGCGGCTGAAACCGGTCATTTGGTTTTTGCTACCTTGCATACCAATTCAGCCAGCCAAACCATTCACCGAATTGTTGATTCCTTTCCACCCGAACAGCAAAACCAGATCAGGGCTCAATTGTCTGCCTCCCTTTTGGGCGTTATCTCCCAGAGATTGATTCCCAGAATCAAAGGAGGCCTTATTCCTGCCTGTGAAATAATGCTCAATACTCCAGCCGTTGCCAACTTAATCAGGGAAAACAAAATTCATGAATTGCCTTTGATTATTGAAACCTCATTTGAATTGGGAATGATTTCTTTAAACAGATCTTTGGCAAACTTGGTCAGGGCAAAAGAAATCTCTTTAGATAATGCTCTGTTGCATTCTTTGGAGCCGAACGAACTTCGCAAACTCCTTCGATATTAACCCGACGCTAATACGCTAATTAGCGCGAATGACGCAAATATTATTCGCGACATTCGTGTGCCATTCGTGTATTGGTGTCGCTTCAATGAAATTCAATTACCAGGCCAGAACTAAAGAAGGGTCTCTCCAATCAGGAACTGTTGATGCCTCGACTAGGGAGGCGGCTTTAGCTCTTTTGGAAAAGTATGGCGTTTATGTTACCTCTTTAGAAAGGGCCGAGGCAATACCAATTTTTTTTCGAAAAGTCAAACTTTTTCAAAGAATTCCCTCTAGCGAAATTGTTAGTTTTTCCAGACAATTAGCCATTATGTTTAGGTCAAGAATTCCGATAGTGGAAATTTTTTACACCTTGGCAAAACAAACCAGGAATTCGCTTTTGAAAGAAAAAATTATTGAAATTGCTGAAGATGTAGAAGGCGGTGTTCCCTTATCGACTGCTCTTTCTAAACACCCTAAACTTTTTAACGCCTTTTATGTCAGTATGGTAAAATCCGGTGAGGTTTCCGGAGAATTATCAGAAGTTTTGAATTATTTAGCCGACCATTTGGAAAGGGATAGCGAATTTCGTTCCAAAGTGACCGGGGCAATGATTTATCCGGCTATGGTTCTACTTGTTGTGGTAGCAGTGATCGTCGTTATGGCTATTTTTGTTATCCCAAAATTAGGGGAAATGATAAAAGAAATGGGAGTTCAGGTTCCCTGGATCACAAAAGTTGTTCTGGGTTTTTCTGATTTTTTGAGAAAAAGAGCCATCTTTTTTGTCCTGGCAATTGCCATTTTCATTTTTATTCTTTTTCGTTATTTAAAAACTGAAAGTGGTAAAAAAACGGTTGATCGAATTTCTTTAAAAATTCCCATTTTAAGCGGTTTTTTGCAAAAACTTTATTTAACCCGTTTTGCTGAAAATTTAGCCACTTTGATTTCCGGTGGTCTTCCTATTGCTCGGGCTTTAGAAATTACGGCTGATATTGTTGGAAATTCAGTTTACAAAAGCGTCCTTTTAGAAACCAAAGAAGGGGTAAGAAGGGGAGAGCCGATTTCAGCCATTTTGGAAAAATATCCAGAAGTAATCCCACCCTTATTTACCCAAATGACCCTGGTTGGAGAAAAAGCCGGTCAGGTCAGTCCGGCTTTAATGAATATTGTTGGTTTTTATAAAAGGGATGTTGAAAGAACCTTGGACAATTTTGTCAGTTTTTTGGAGCCCCTTTTAATTATCTTTTTGGGAGGAGTGGTTGCCCTTTTGGTCGGTGCAGTTTTGTTGCCAATTTACCAAATTGGTTTAGGCACATTCTAAATTTCTGCCCAGACGGATTTATCCACAACTTGTCTTGTCAAAGAGATTTGCTATAATAGAAATAACCCTTCAAAAGGGCAAAAAAAGAAAATTCACCCTGTTAAATAATTTTAAATTTTTTGTGAACCCTGTTAAATTTGCATAGCAATGATTTAATAGGATGAATATTTTATCATGTTTTATTATGTATATGTTCTGCGATTTAAAAGAGATAGAAAATTTTATACAGGTTATACAAAAAATTTAAAATTAAGACTTGAGCAACACCGAAAGGGAAATGTAGAATCAACAAGAGATAGAGGGTCATTTAAACTTATTTATTTTGAAGGATGCTTAAACCAAGAAGATGCTACTCATCGGGAGAAATATCTTAAGACTTATTTAGGTAAAATGTTTTTAAGAAATAGACTCAAGTCTTATTTAACAGGGTAAAGGTCGAGAAATTAATTAATAAATAATAATTAATAATACATAATCAAAAAAATGACTTCAAAGAAAGGTTTTACCTTAATTGAATTGCTAGTCGTCATTGCCATCATCGGAATTTTAGCTTCAATTGTTCTGGTTTCATTAGGTGGCGCACGAGCAAGAGCACGGGAAGCATCAATGATAGCAAGTATGTCTGAGGTGAGAGCCGCTGCTGAGATGAGTTATTCTGCCAACGGTAATTATGATGGTGTTTGTACGGAAACTGTTGGGGCTGCTGGCGATAGTACTTTAACCCAAACTGCAGGTACAGATTTTAAAAGACTTAGTGATGCTATTGATGCCCAAAAAGGTGCTACTACAGCTGCAAAATGTAACGAGGGGGATAGTGGTGGTGCCCATAGTCAATCTTATGCCGTTTGGGTTGAGTTAATCACCGATACTACCAAAGCTTACTGTGTGGATTCACTAGGAAATGCAAAAACAATCACAAAACCAGCGGCAGCAGATCTCACTGCTTGTCCATAATAAAATAAAAAATTAGAGTATTTTCAGTACTTCCCGAAACAAAAAATAATTTTATGGACCGGTTTGTCAAAAAGCACCGTAAATGGTTTGGTTTTAGAGGAATTAATAACAAAAAAGCCTTTACCTTAATTGAATTATTAGTAGTCATTGGGATTATTGGAATCTTATCTTCTATTACCCTCGTTGTACTAAACGAAGCAAGAAACAGAGCAAAAAATGCTAGTATAATGGAGGAGTTAAACCGAGTAAAAAATATAGCTGAAATGATAAGAATTGATACGGAAAACTTTGATGATTTATGTGATACTGGTAATCTCTGTACTAATTCGCTAAATTGTCCTGGCAATAAATATACTAGTCAATTGAAATTGATAGAAAGTGAAGTTATAAAACAGGGAGGGAGCATTAATTGTTATACTAATACTAATGAGTATTGTGTTTCTTCGTCATTAAATAAGGAGACGAATTATTATTGTATTGATGTTACAGGCTACGCGGGATGTTCTACTACCGCATGTGCTATTGCAACACTTACCTATACATCCTGCCCATAAAGAGGAGAAATAGGGACGTGCATTTTTTTCTTTTGAAACACCTATTCGGCAATTCCAAAAACGGGGCTGCGCCCCGTTTTTGTTTAGGAACATTTACTGTTTGGAAATATTTTTTGTTTGGAAATATTTAACCAAAGATAACTTCTTCTACTGGCTGCCTTGGGCAGGTATTTTCTACGATCGTTAAAATTACCTTCTCTTGCGAAGAAAATATCTTTGTGTTAAAATTTAAGAATGAAATTACCAATTACTGATGAGTTTTTGTGGGAAATTTTTCATCTATCTCAAAAAGCCGGAGACATACTTTTTTTCTTAGGTTTTGCCAATCGGCAAGAACCCCTTATTCCTCCTTCCCTTTCAATTCGGAGGATTTATGAGAAAAGAAAAGCAAAACAAAAATTTAGTAATTTTATTAAATATCTCGCTGAAAAAGGTTATATAAAGCTCAAATCTTTAGAACCAAATCAAGGATTCTTCATCACTCAAAAGGGAATGGAAAAAATTTTTAAAATAGAACTGGGAAAGACAAAAAAGGAGAAAAGAAAAGACGGCAAATGGCTAATGGTAGTTTTTGACATACCAGAGAAAAAAAGAACTCTTCGTGATCTTTTTAGAGAAAATCTCCAACTTTTGGGATTTAAATTTTTTCAAAAGAGCACCTGGATTTGTCCTTGGGATGTTTTGAAGGAAGTTCAGGCGATAGTTCAACAATATAACTTAGGAAAATATGTTAAAATATTCTTAATTGAGGAAATTTCGCTGAAGAAATAGGTAGGTGTTTGCTACGATCGTAGAATTTACCTGCCCATGAATTTATGGAGTTTAGTTTAAACTCTAATTTGGTTTCTAATTTAATTTATCTTTTTATTTTTATTTTTGGTTTGGCGGTGGGGTCTTTTTTGAATTGTGTGATTTATCGGTTAGAGAAAAATGAAGGTTTTTTGAAAGACAGGTCTTATTGTCCTCATTGCCATCATGTTTTGAGTTGGCAAGATTTAATTCCGATTTTCTCTTTTTTAATTTTAAAAGGAAAATGCCGCTATTGCCATAAAAAAATTTCTCTTCAATATCCTTTAGTTGAACTTTCCGCCGCCATTTTATTCGTTCTTATTTTTAATGCGGCCGCATTTAATTTAAGAACAATTTATTACTTAATAATTTGCTGTTTTTTAATCGTCATTTTCGTTTATGACCTAAAACACTATCTGATTCCTGACAAAATAATTTACCCTGCTATTGCCTTAGCGTTAATTTTTAATTTTCAATTTTTAATTTCAAAACAACTTTTAATTTTTAAATATGCAATTTTATCTGCTGTTTTAGCATCGGCATTTTTTCTCTCGATTTTCCTCATTTCCCGAGGCAAGTGGCTTGGTTTTGGCGATGTTAAATTGGCTTTTTTAATGGGTCTTTTTTTGGGTTTTCCCAAAATTTTGGTGGCATTATTTTTCGCCTATTTAATCGGTGCTATAATAGGAATAGGATTGATTTTGGCAAAAAAGAAAAAATTAAAATCGGAAGTTCCATTTGGGCCATTTTTGGTCACAGGGACATTTATTGCCTTATTTTGGGGACAGGTACTTATAGACTGGTATTTTAGATTTTTCATGATTTAATAGAAGCGGAATTACGCGGATATCAACGCGGATAAACGCGGAAAAATTATGGTTACTAAAACAGGAGAGAAGCTTTTATACGAAGAGATAACTTATAAAATTCGAAAAGCGTGTTTTAAAACTTGGAAACAGTTTGGTGGAGCATTTAAAGAAAAGGTTGTTGACCGAGCTTTATCTTTAGCTTTTAAAAATGAAGGTTTGAAAGTAGAAAACCAAAAATGTATAAACATCTATTATGACAATGTAAAAGTTGGTACATACATACCAGACAAAATCATTAATGAAAGTGTCCTAATTGAGGTGAAATGTAAACCATATCTTGCTAAAGAAGATGAAAGACAATTCTGGCTTTATTTGAAAGGTTCGAAATATAAGCTTGGATTACTTATTAATTTTGGAACAAAGAGATTAGAAATAAAACGAAGAGTTTATGACAAAGCAAGACAAAAAATAATCCGCGTAGTTCCGCGTAGTAATCCGCGTTTATCCGCTTCTACTCAAAGAGGTTTCACTTTGATTGAACTTTTGGTTTCAATTTTTATTATTGTTTTAATGGCGGGAATAATTTTGGCTAATTATCGAGTCGGAGGTCAGCAATTTGCTCTTCAAAGGTCAGCCAATAAATTAGCCCAAGACATCAGAAGGGCCCAGGCAATGGCAATGGGAGCAGAAAGTTATGATTGTGGATTGGGTTGGAGAATGAAAGGTTATGGAATAAATCTAGTTGTAAATAATGATTATTATCTTATCAGAGTAAGATGTGAAAATGAGGCAAACCCTGGGAGTTATAATGACATAAATATCGGAGATCCAGTAAGTTTAGAAGGAGGAGTAAAAATATTAAATCTAACAAACTCTCCTCTAAATATCTTTTTTTATCCCCCTGATCCAATAGTTGATTTAGCTGGAGTAAACAATGTTGAGATTACTCTTTCTTTAGAAACCGATGTGACAAAAATTAAAACTATTAAGATAAATAGCGCTGGTTTAATTGAAATTCAATAAAATCATTAAATTTTGCTAAAATGCTAAAATGTTTAAATGTTAAAATGAACAAAGGATTTACCCTGATGGAGGCCATTGTGGCAATTTTTGTGATCACAACCGGACTTGTTGGGGTTTTATCTTTGGTTTCCCAGACAATCGCTTCTTCCACTTTTTCAAAAGACAAATTAATTGCTGCCTATTTAGCCCAAGAAGGGATTGAGATTGTTAGAAATATCAGGGATACGAATTGGCTTGAGGGTGCTACTACTTGGTATGATGGAATTCCGGTTGGAGATTATGAGGCTGATTATACTAATACCCAAAGTTTTTATTATACTTGTTCTTTAACTCCTTTTACTTCAAACTGTGAATACACTAATCTCCACCCCCTCAAAATCATCGATGGTGGGTTTTATAATTATTTTTCAGGAAATGATACTCAATTCAGAAGACGAATTACGATTTTTGATCAAACAGATCTTACTTCTCCTCCTGATGGGACAATTGACATGTTTAAAATCTCAGTCCTAGTAACTTGGCAGGAAAAAGGAACGCCCCACAAAGTTGAAGCCCAAGAAAATTTATATAATTGGAAATAAAAAATGTTGATAGTTAATAGTTAATTGTCAATAGTTAATAGTGAATTGCTAATTGTTATGGAGAAAAAATATCTTAAGTTGGAGGATATCACAGCTTATAAAATTGCTTCTGATCTTTCTGATTATGTTTGGAAGATAATTTCTAAATGGGATTGGTTTAATAAGCGAACACTGGGTATTCAATATATGAATGCCATAGATTCGATTGCTGGGAATATTGCTGAAGGATTCGGTAGATTCCATAAAAAAGACAAGATAAAATTTTATTATAATTCTCGTGCATCAGTTTTTGAATCCGCTCACTGGACAAAAAAGGCAGATGAGCGAAATTTATTAACGAAAGAAGAAAATGATCACATTTTGCAAACGTTAGGGAGGCTCCCAAGGGAAATAAATAATCTCATTAAATTGACAAATGAATATCTTAAAAAGTAATCTATCAACAATCAACAATCAACAATTAACAATTAACAATATGACATCTAAAGGAGTTTCTTTAATTGAAATGTTGGTGGCAGTGGCGGTTTTTGCCATCACTGTTGGGGCGATTTCGGGAATTTTTATTTCGGCTATTCGTTCTCAGAGAAGAATTTTGGCTACTCAAGAGTTGCTGGATCAGACAAGTTATGTTTTGGAATATATGGGTAGGGCATTGAGGATGGCGAGAAAAGATAGTGGTTTAGTCTGCCTTATATCCGCAAAAAATTATGAAGTAAGCGAAGCCGGTGATTCGATTAGATTTCTTAAATTTGATTATGGAACAAATAGTGACATTTGCTATCATTTTTATCTAAGCAATTACCAAATCTACGAATCAAAAGGAGAGGCAGCAGGCGTTCCTTTGACCTCCGATAAAATATCAGTAAATTCTCTCAGATTCAATTTATCTGGAGATACAATTGGTGAATCTCCTAATCTCCAGCCAAGGGTGACAATTTTTTCGGAAATATTAGGGAGAGGAGCAGCCGGAGAACAGCCAAAAATTCAAATTCAAACCTCAATTTCCCAGAGACCTCTTGATGCGCCACAATAAAAGTACGAAGTATGAAGTACGAAGAAACAAAAAAAAGTACGAAGTATGAAGCGCGAAGAAACAAAAAATCTTCAATTCTTCAGACTTCAGACTTTACACTTCAAAAGGGAGTTTCTCTTTATCTTGCCCTAATAATTATGTTTATTTTGATAGCCATTGGTTTGGGAGTGAGTTTAATTATTGTTTCCCAAATGAAAATGATGAAAGGGATGGGAGATTCAGTTGTTGCTCTTTATGCTGCCGATACTGGGATTGAAAATTCTCTTTATAACAGTCGAAGAAAAGGAGAAACCGGAGAGATTCCTGGCCCAGTACCTTTGGGTGATGCCGATTATTCCGTTACTCAGGTGACTGGGGAAGATAGATGGCGATCAGTCGGAACTTTTAAACAAGTAAAAAGGGCAATTGAAATAACAATACCCGTTCCTCCACCAGAACTTATCACTTGGACTGAGTCTTGTAATGATCCCAAACCTGGGGGAAGTTGTGGTGGTGGTACACAATGTGTGGTGGACGGCACAAATGATTGTACAATTGCTTATTTTTGCACACCGCCTTCTCCTTGGTGCCCAGACAGAGATAACGCCACTCTCGATCCCGAAAAGACCTATTGTTCTTCTAATGAGACGAACGTACCATGTCTATGTAAGGACCTGGGTGGTGGTTTTTACGGCTGCGTTCACGCAGCTGCCCCAGCATGTGTTTCGACAGGACAATGTACCTACGAATGCGAACCCGGGTATTTTAATTGTAATAATATTCAGAGCGATGGTTGTGAAAGTTCGACTTATCCCTGTCCTTAACATCAAAAAATGAAAATTTAGTTTCTAAGGTGGATTAGACGGCTATCAGTGTTTTCGCCCTTTATTTAATCATTTCTTCTCTTATTTCCAAAACTTTTAAAATTATCATTTCTTTTGCCAACTTCCCTTCTTTTTCTGGAGGGGGAATAAAATCTCTTGGCTAAAGTTTTATTTTTATAAAAGTAAAAAAGGGACGTGCACTTTTTTCTTTTCGACTTGTTATGATAAAATAAAAAATATGCCCCGAACTGCTAGAATAATTTTTGATAATGCAATTTGCCATATTTTTAATCGCGGCAATGCAAAACAAGAAGTCTTTCGCGACGAAGAGGATTTTGAACATTTTCTCTTTATTCTTGCTTATTTCAAAGAAAAATATGGATTTAAAATGTATCATCTTTGCCCAATGCCAAATCACTTTCATTTTCTCTGGCAGATAAGCCAGGCCAAAATTTTATCTCAGGCGGTGCATGATGTCACTCAAACTTATACCAAGTTTCACCATCAAAAATATCAAACAGTGGGATATTTGTGGCAGGGGAGATTTAAGAATATGATTGTAGAGAAAGAAGAATATCTGTTGAAATTGGGAGCTTATATTGAGAGAAATCCAGTCCGGGCGGGGTTGGTGAAAAAGCCTGAGGATTGGAAGTGGTCAAGTTATAGGTTTTATGCCCTTAGGGAGCCGATGCGAGTTTGGGTAAAAATTGAAGGGATTCTTAAACCTGTAGATTTAATTGATGAAGATCCAATTTATAAAAACTTTAGCCAAGATCCAATTGAGAGGCAAAAAATTTATCGAGAATTTATTTATAGCTTAAACGATAACGAAATTAAAGAAGAATTTGGGTTAAAGGAGAGGAGGGGAAGGCCGAGGAAAAATTAAAAGGTGCACGTCCCTTTTCCTCTTTGGGAAATATGACAAAAAAAGAGGCGAAAAAAAGAATTGAAAAATTAAAAAGATTGATAAATCACCATCGCTATTTGTATCATGTTTTAGACCGCCAGGAAATTTCCGAGGCGGCTTTGGATTCCTTGAAAAAGGAACTTTTTGATTTAGAGCAAAAATATCCAGAATTTATCACTCCTGACTCCCCAACTCAAAGAGTAGGTGGAAAGCCCTTGGAAAAGTTTGAAAAGTTTAAACATCCTCAACCAATGATTTCTCTGAATGATGCTTTTTCAGAAGAGGATATGACTGATTGGTTTGAAAGAATTTCTCGGCTTTTGGCAAAAGAGGAAATAAAAAAAATTGATTTTTATTGCGAACCGAAATTGGATGGCTTGGCAATTGAATTAATTTACAAAGACGGAGTTTTAAAAACTGGATCAACCAGAGGGGATGGAATTTTTGGTGAAGATGTCACTCAAAATTTAAAGACGATCGAGGCCATTCCTTTGAGATTAAGGGGAAAGGAAGAGGTTATTAAAGATTTAGAAAAAATTGGCTTAAAAGATATCGCCGCTTTTTTGAGGGTCAGACCTTGGTCTGACCCCATAGTTGTGAGGGGAGAGGTAATTGTGACCAAGAAGGAGTTTGAGAAAGTAAACCGGGAACAAGAGAAAAAAGGTTTATCCGCCTTTGCCAATCCCCGAAATTTAGCCGCCGGTTCAATTAGGCAATTAGATCCAAAAATTACTGCAAAAAGACATTTGGATTCAAATACCTATATTCTAATCACTGGATTTGGTCAAAAAACTCATCAAGAAGCCCATAAAATTCTCAAAGCTTTAGGTTTTAAGACCAACAACAAATACAATAAATTATGCAAAAATTTAACCGAGATTTTTGAATATCACGATTTCTGGCAAAAAAACCGAGAAAAATTGCCTTATGAGATTGATGGAGTGGTAGTGACAATTAACCAAAATGAAATCTTTGATAAATTGGGGGTGGTCGGCAAAGCCCCTCGGGGAGCAATTGCTTTTAAATTCCCCTTAAAACAATCGGAAACAGTCGTTGAAGATATTAAAGTTCAAGTTGGCCGAACGGGTTCCTTGACCCCGGTTGCTATTTTGAAACCGGTTGAAGTTGGGGGAGTAATAATCTCAAGAGCAACCCTACACAATGAAGACGAGATAAAAAGACTGGGAGTGAAAATTGGGGATACGGTGATCGTCGGTCGGGCCGGCGATGTCATTCCCGACATTATCAAAGTTTTGCCGGAATTGAGGACCGGAAAGGAAAAAGAATTTAGAATGCCAAAAAAATGTCC
>Ga0315280_10001919_pt1 | contig 34636 bp, 25 predicted proteins | sample YL17G06_40_MG_FD_203697 | JGI IMG/M metagenome (GOLD analysis project Ga0315280, IMG submission 203697) | Sediment microbial communities from Yellowstone Lake, YNP, Wyoming, USA - YL17G06_40 | ecosystem: Environmental > Aquatic > Freshwater > Lake > Sediment | place: USA: Wyoming | collected...
CAGCCATCTACTTCCACTGCGGCGGACTGGATCTATACCCAAAGCCCTCGCTTACGGCATGAGAAATCGAGGACCACAACATATGGGGGTCACCCACTCAAAACCCGGAAGCGCGGAAACATTATTTGTTCAGGTTAGCTTTAGCGACACTCCTTGTTGCGACGGCCGGCATGCTCGCTTATGGGCAGGGCGGCGGATCAAGCTCTTCGCTTACAGGAGTCGTTGTCGACCAGTCAGCAGCTGTTATCCCGGGGGCGGAGGTGGTAGTTAAAAACAATGCCACCGGTGCCGAGGGTAAGGCTGTCACTACTGAAAACGGGACCTTCTCCATCCCGTTCCTCAGTCCCGGTGCTTACACCGCTACCGTCACAATGCCCAATTTCAAGCAAGCGATCGTCAAGGAAATCGTGCTGGTTGCGGGCACGCCCGCCAGGATCAGTGTCACACTGGAGGTCGGCGGCAGAAACGAAACCGTCACCGTGCAGGCGAACGCAGAGCTTCTTCAATCAGCCACTGCGAACATTACGGCCACGCTGAACACAACGCAGCTCAGCAGCCTGCCGCTGTCGACGCGCAGCGCATTTGACTTTCTTATCAATCTGCCTGGGGTAGACACGACATCGGGCGCCCGCAACGCTACCGTGGTCGGGCTGCCGAGAAGCACGGTCAACATCACCATTGACGGCATCAATACCCAGGATAATTTCCTGAAAGGCCAGTACGGCGGCGACGGCATGTTCACCATGATCCAGCCGCTTCTCGACGCCATTCAGGAAGTGACGATGTCAACGGCCACGCCGGGCTCCGAGTCGGCAGGACAGGGAGCGGTACAGATCAAGTTCGTCACCCGGTCCGGGAACAACGAGTACCACGGCGCCCTTTACGAATACCATCAAAACAGCGCGCTTAACGCCAACAACTGGTTTTACAACCGCGACCGGAATCCTACCTATGGAGGCTCACAGACTCCCTGCACCACGGCGCAGATGCAGACCGAGTTCGACAAGTGCAAGGCGCCGCGCGACCGCGTGATACGCAACCAGTTTGGCTTCCGCGTGGGCGGCCCGATCACCCTCCCCAAGAAGATCTTCGGCCCGCTCGGCTTTGATGGCCGCGACCGTGCCTTTTTCTTCCTCAACTATGAGGAACTGCGCGAGCCCCAAGCGACCCAACGGACCCGCACCATTTTCAATCCGTTAGTCGAGCAGGGCATCTATCCCTATACCGTGGGAAGCACCGTTCAGACCGTGAACCTGATGGCACTGGCAGCATCCTACGGCCAGACCTCTACCTTTGATCCCACCATCCAGAAACTGCTGGCGGACATTCGCGCGGCCACTGCAACGAAGGGCACTATAAAAGCGCGGACGGATCCCACTTATTTCGATTATCTGTTCGTCAATAACCCAATGTCCATTCGCAAGGCTCCGACGGCTCGTTTCGACCTCAACCTGACGAGCCGCCATCGCCTCGAGGGGAGCTGGAGCTTCATGCAGTATCTTCCCTGGCTCGATACCCTGAACAGCGCAGATTACGCGTTCCCCGGGTTCCCGAACTACGGCACCCAGCTGTCCAACCGTTATTCGACCTCGGTTGCGCTGCGCTCCACCTTGACATCCAGGCTGGTTAACGAGATGCGCTTCGGCATGTCCGCGGGCAGCGTGCTCTTCTGGCCGGAAATCAACGCGGGGCAGTTCACCGGCACATCGGTGGGCAATCAGGAAGGCTACGCCCTCGGCATCAGCGCCGCCGGCATCTCCAATGCTTACTCGCGCCGCAATCCGGAGCGCCGGAACGCTCCCAACGTGAGCCTCGCCGATACACTGAGCTGGAGCAGAGGTTCGCACAGCTTCAGCTTCGGCGGCTCCTTCAACAACGTCGGATTCTGGATATGGGACCAGAACGTGGTGCCCTCGATCAGTTTCGGCGTGGACAGCACCTATGATCCTGCGTACGTCATGTTCAACGCGTCCAATTACCCGAAAAACTTCCCGAGCGCGTCCCCTTCGCAGGTAACCACGGCTCAGAATATTTATGCTGTTCTTACCGGGCGCGTCACCGCGATCGGCGGGAACGCGGTTCTAAGCGAGACGAACAACCAATATACGTACAACGGCGCCCAGGTACAGCGCGGACACATGCGTGAGTTGGGCTTCTTCGCGCAGGACTCCTGGCGCATGCGTCCGAATTTTACCTTCACTTACGGCTTGCGCTGGGAGTTTCAGCTTCCGTTCGTGCCGCTCAACAATATGTATACCTGGAATACCATTGAGGATCTTTGGGGACTCACCGGTCCGGTGCCCGGAGGTTTCGGCAACGGCAAGCTCTACACACCCGGGACCCTGAACGGCAAGGCGCCGACGTACAAGCTCTACAAAGCAGGCGATCCCGCCTACAACACCTCCTACAAGGACGTCGCTCCCAGCATTGGCTTTGCCTGGACCCCCAAGGGGGCCGGTTTGCTCAGCCGATTCCTCGGCGAGAGCGGCGAAACTGTGCTGCGCGGCGGGTTTTCTCTCGCCTTCAACCGCCCCGGCATGTACGACTATTCTACCATGTTCGCCGGGAACCCCGGCATGACCATCAACGCCACCCGCAATGTCAGCAACGGCAACCTGGTCAGCGGCGTGGGTACCGACGTGTGGCCGCTTCTGTTCCGCGACAAGAACCGTCTCGGCCCGCCTGCCTTTGCGGGCGCGCCGGTTTATCCGATTCAATCCACATCCGTGTCGGATCAGGTCAACCTTTTCGATCCCAACACGAAGACGCCTTACTCCCTGTCCTGGTCCTTCGGCGTGCAGCGTGAGCTCACCCGGGACATGGCGCTGGAAGTGCGCTATGTCGCGACGCGAAACGTGCAGCCGTGGGTGTATGTCAACGTCAACGAGATGAATTTTGTCGAGAATGGCGTGCTCGACGAGTTCAAACTCGCAATGGCAAACCTGCAGGCTAACATGGCGGCGGGGCGCGGAAACAACTTCAAGTACTACGGCTCCGGAACGGGCACCTCGCCCTTGCCGGTCACACTCGCGTACTTCAGCGGCGTTCCGGCTTCGCAAGCCGGCGATCCGGCCAAGTACACCTCTTCCAACTTCAACAGCTCCACGTATGTGAATACGCTTGCCAAATACAATCCCAATCCAAGTTCCTACGGGAGCAACCTGCAGAATGACGCAACGCGGCGGGCCAACGCGCTGTCCGCCGGCTTGCCGGCCAACTTCTTCTATGTCAATCCGACCGTCTCCTCCGGAGGCGCATACATGTCGACCAACTCGGGCTTCAGCAGATACGAATCAATGGTGGTGGAGGTGCGCCGCCGCCTGTCCCGGGGACTGCTGGTTCAGGCCTCCTACACCGTAGGCAAGGGTCTCCAGTCCTCGCGGCTGTCGTTCAGGAAGCCGATGATCACGGTGCTCAACGGCGGCGTGATGCCGCAGGTGTTCAGAGTCAACTGGGTCTACGAGCTGCCATTCGGCAACGGCAAAATGCTGCTCTCCAGCACCCATGGCGTTTTTGAGCGGATTGTCGGCGGCTGGGAGTTCCAGGGGATCGGACGCATGCAGACCGGCAGCTCGCTGAACTTCGGCAATGTCAGGCTGGTAGGCATGACCCTGCAAGACCTGCGGAGTGCGGTCGGCCTCCGCTTCGATGACGCCAAGAAGCAGATCTACTACGAGCCGGAGGACATCCGGCTCAACACGATTGCCGCCTACAACTACAGCGCGACCACGTCGACCGGTTACAGCAGTGCCTTCGGGGTTCCTACCGGCAAGTACGTGGCGCCCGCGAATAGCGGCGGCTGCGTTCAGATCGTGGCCGGCGATTGCGCTCCCAATACTGCCTATGTCAGAGGTCCGGGATTCTGGAACTTCGACATGAGCCTGGCCAAGAAGGTCAGGTTCACTGAGCAGTCGAACTTCGAATTCCGGGGCGAGTTCATCAACATCTTCAACAACGTCAACTTCAACGGCACGACGTGCACCAGCTCCAGCCAGACCTGCGGGCAGGTTAGCGGAATGCAGGGAGGCAACAGAGTCATCCAGCTCGTCGCGCGGATCAATTTCTAGTCTTTCACCCATCGAGAGGGACGCGGCGCGCCGTGTCCCTCTCCATTTTCTTACCCCCAAATCCATTAGAAGCAAGAAGCCAGGAGCCAGAAGCCAGGATTTTCATAAGCGCCGCCCGTTGAACGCATATGCGAGAGCCATTCTGGCTCCTGACTTCTGGCTTCTCATATCCCGCCACTTTTTGGCGGGATGCCTAGTCCTTTAGACTCTGAGCGGAGCAGCAGTAACGGGGAACGCTTGCGCGTAAGCTTCGGCAAAGCGCAAAATCGCCGACTCTGCGAACTGGCTGGTCAAGATCTGCAGCCCTACAGGCAACCCCGCCGGGGTAAATCCGCAGGGCAAGGAGAGCGACGGAACGCCGGCCAGGTTGGCCGTGACCGTGTAGATGTCGGAAAGATACATCTCGAGAGGATCGTGGATCTTTTCGCCGATCCAGAACGCCGGCGTGGGGCTTACCGGCGCCAGCAGGGCATCCGCCTTCTCAAACGCCCTCTCGAAGTCGCGCTTGATCAGGGTGCGCACGCGCATGGCGCGGCCGTAATAGGCTTCATAGTAGCCCGACGAGAGCGCGTAGGTGCCGATCATGATGCGGCGTTTCACCTCGGCGCCGAAGCCGGCGCTGCGGCTTCGCGTATACATCTCCGAGAGATCCTGCTGATTAGGCGCGCGATAGCCGTAACGCACGGCATCGTACCGGGCCAAATTCGAGCTTGCCTCGGCCGGCGCGATTATGTAGTAGTCCGCTATGGCATATTCGGTGTGGGGCATCGAGACCTCGATCAGCGCACAGCCCAAGGCTTCAGCGTTTCGCTGTCCCTGTTCGATGATCGTCCTCACGGCCGGGTCGAGCCCGCTGCCGAAATATTCTTGGGGAATCCCGATGCGCATGCCGGCCACGGGCTTGCTCATCTCGGAGACGTAGTCAGGGACGGGCACTGGCGCCGAGGTCGAGTCGTGCTCGTCACGGCCGGCGATTACAGACAAGAGCAGCGCCAGGTCGCGGGGGTTGTGCGCGAAAGGTCCGATGCAATCGAGCGAGGAAGCAAAAGCGACCAGTCCATAGCGCGAGATTCTGCCATAGGTCGGTTTTAGTCCCAGCGCGTTGCAGAACGACGCGGGCTGGCGCACCGACCCGCCGGTTTCAGAGCCGAGCGCCAAGGCGGCCATTCCGGCCGCAACGGCCACGGCGCTGCCGCCGCTGCTGCCGCCGGCGACGCGCTCGAGATCATAAGGGTTGCGCGTCGTCTGGAAAGCAGAGTTTTCCGTTGAGGAACCCATTGCGAACTCGTCGCAATTGGTCTTGCCGATTACGACCGCCCCGGCGCGTTCCATGCGCTCAACCGCCGTGGCATTGTAAGGAGGCATGAAGTTCTCGAGAATCTTCGAGCAGCAGGTGGTCCTAAGATGGCGCGTGCAAATGTTGTCCTTTACCGCCACCGGCACACCCGCCAGGGGCAGATCTCCCGAGGTCCGAACCAGGCGATCCACCTCAGCCGCCCGCGCCAACACCTGCTCCGGCTCGACCGTGACGAAGGCGCGGAGCGTTGGGTCCGCCGCCTCGATGCGGGCAAGCGCCGCCTGCGCTACCTCGACCGCTGAAGCCCTGCCGGCGGTCACCGCGTCCCGAATTGTCCATGCGCTGTCGAGTTCCACATGTACCTCAATCTCGGATCCTTAGATTGCGGACTCCAAGTCTTGGAAATCTTCAGATCCGGCACCAGTGCGAGCATCGCGATTGGTTCCGAAAATAGAGACAACAGGCAACAAACGTCGGCATCGGAATCGGGGTCGCTATCGCTATCGAAGTTGTTGGTCTGCAAAAGCCGATTGCGACCACGATTGCGATCCCGACCCCGACCATTTTCATGCGTCAACGGGTGCGCCCCAGGCGCGTGAGGGGCTGCTTTCAAATCAAATGACCTTGGGGACTCTGAAGTGGCCGTCGCCGCGGTCCGGGGCGTTCACCAGAGCCTCTTCCAAAGGGAGGGAGGGGCGTGTCTCGTCCTCGCGAACAACGTGCTTCTCGCAATCCCCGGCGAGCGAGACATGGCTCGTCGGCTCGATACCTTCAACGTTTATTTCCTTCAGCTTCTCGATGTAATCGAGGATGTGTTGAAATTGCGCGGTAAAGGCATCCAGCTCGGACTCGTTGAAGTGCAGTTTCGCGAGTTCGGCGATCTTCAAAACCTCAGCACGCGTTATCGCCACCACAGCTCTCCCATGTCCTCAGCTCGCTTCGCTCGCAAACTCAGGGGCAAAGGGGTCCAGGGACAGAGGGAAGGAAATCTTCCGGCCCTTTGATCCTTGGCCCCTTGAAACAACTCGAAAAACGTGACGCGAACTCATTTGGCTTCAATTCGTTGTGTAATTTCCGAAACGTTTATCTGCAATATTACCAATCCATTCGGCCGGAGCCGCTCTGTCGAACCAACGGAAATAGCGGCGCGCGCGCGCGATGTCCTTGCCAATCTGGGCCACCAATGCCTGCGTATTCTGAAAGCGCCGTTCCGCGCGCAAATACAGGAGCAGATCGAGTGTAACTTCCCTGCCGTAGAGATCCCCTTTGAAATCGAGAACGTGGGTTTCAATGCTTGGTTTGGAAATGGTCTCTCCCGAGGTCACCGTCGGCCGAACCCCGATGTTCGTGACCCCCCAGTGGTGCTGTCCTTCAACCGTAAGCAGAGTGGCATAAACGCCGTTGCGTGGGACGAACTCGTTCCAGGTGCGCAGGTTTGCTGTGGGCACTCTGATGCCTGCACCAACAGCGGTGCCGTGAACGATCTCCCCACTCAGCGAAAAAGGGCGGCCCAGCAGCCGGCGCGCCAGGGAAACCTGGCCGGCAAACAAGGCCTGGCGCACTGCCGTGCTCGACACTCGGTTGCCTCGAAACTGGACCTGGCGGATCCTTCCCACGAAAAAGCCCTTCTCCGCGCCGATCTCTTTCAGCAGATTGAAACTTCCCTCCCGACGATGTCCGAAGGCGAAGTTGGGGCCTGCGTAGATTTCCTGGAGCCGCAGTTTCTCCCAGAGAATCTTCTCGGCAAAGTCGCGGGCGCTGGTCTGAGCAAATTCCCGCGTGAATGGGATGACGACGACCAGCTCGATGCCGAGCTTTTCCATGGCGGCCAGCTTCTGATCGAGCGTCTGGATTTGCGTGGGCGCGTTGTTTGGCACCAGCACCTGCAGAGGATGGGGATGAAACGTCACCACGGTTGGCGTGCCCTGGATCTGCCGGGCGCGTCCAGCCAGATCGCGCATGAGCTGCTGGTGCCCAAGATGCACACCGTCGAAGTTGCCAATCGTTGCCACAGCACGAGGAAGGGACAGCGGCCCCAAGCGATAGAGTACCTTCATTTCCCTCTCTACGGCAGCTTGATCTGGTTGATCTTGGCCATGTACTTCATGCGCACCTCATAGAGCACGCTGTCCAAGAGCCTCTCCTCCTCGGCCGTGAGGTTTCCCTTGGTCTTGTCCTTGAGCATGCCGAGAATGTCTACCGTATGGCGGGCTGCTTCCAGGTCTTCTTCCTTTTTGTTGGTATAGGGATTGGGCACTTCACCCAACAGCACCAGGCTCTGCGTGTAATAGGAGAGGACATAAGAGGGAAAGTCGATGCGCGCGCCGGTTCCCGGCTGAGCCTCTTCAAACGCTGCAGCGCGCGGTCCGCCTGCGGGAGCCTTTGCTGCCTCCTGCTCCTTTTGGCCCTCTGCGGCGACTCCCTCGCGCGGTTTCCCGTCTTCTCCAAACAACCGCTTGTCCGTGACCCTAAAGCCTTGATCTTCCTGTTCCTTTGACATAGGCTCACCCTCTGGTTAGACTTTGCAGACGCCGGGCAAAAATGCTATCACCCGCACGGCGGCGGCTCAAGGGAAATTGCCCCCTTCACCATCGACGTTTGGAAAACAGAAAGGAAGGTGGATGGAGAAGCAAGCCGATATTCAAAAACTGGTAGATCTGGTTGCGCGCCTGCGCGGCCAAAACGGATGTCCATGGGACAAGGAGCAGACTCGGGAGACTCTCAAGCCCATGCTCATCGAAGAGGCCTATGAGGTGCTCGATGCTCTGGACTGTCGAGATCCGCTCGAGCTGAAAGAGGAATTGGGGGATCTGCTCTTTCAGATTGTGTTCCATGCGCAGATTGCGCGTGAAAGAGAAGAGTTCGATCTGGCCGACGTCATCAACCGGCTGCACGAAAAGATGATTCGACGCCATCCTCACGTTTTCGGGCATGCCGACCTGAGAACCGCCGAGGACATCCTGAAAAACTGGGAAGACATCAAAGCAAATGAGAAAGGGGTCCCATCCTCGTCCCCGCCCGATTCCGAGAAGTCCCTCCTGGATGGTGTTCCCACAAGACTGCCCGCGCTGCATGAGGCGTACCAGATGACGGCCAAGGCGGCCCGGGTCGGGTTCGACTGGCCGGATCTCAACAGCATCCTGCAAAAACTCGAGGAGGAGGCGGCCGAGCTGGCCGCCGCCAGCCGCAACAACGATGAGCAGCTTCTGGCCCAGGAGGTCGGTGATCTGCTGTTCGTCGCCGTCAACGTCGCACGGTTTCTGGGGATAGATCCCGAAACTGCCTTGCGGCGCAGCAACAAGAAGTTCAACCGGCGCTTCCGCTACCTGGAATCGAAGATCAAGGGGCAAGGCCGCGAACTGAAAGACGCGACCCTGACGGAAATGGATTCCTTTTGGGAAGAAGCCAAGCGGGAAGAGAAATAGGGATCCAACCCTTGCACCGCTCAGGTGACAATGTTGAAATGCTCGATGTGCAGGCTCGGATCGGACTTGACGTGCACATCGCGATGCAGCAGGCTGCGCATCTCCTCAAGGACGATTGACTCGGAGTCGCGCAGCGCCCGCGCCACATCGGGGTGTACGCGGATCATGACCTCATGATGCCGGTCCAGGGTCTCCTTCATCTTCTCCAGTTCGTGATAGATGTTGTAGCACGTGGTGGCGATGGACTTGACCATGCCTGAGCCGGAACAATAAGGACAGGGCTGGCAGAGCGCGCGCTCGAGCGACTGCCGGACGCGCTTCCGGGTGATAGCGACCAGGCCGAATTCATTGAACTCGAGGATCTTGCTGGGAGCCTTGTCGTGAGCCAACTCCTGAGACAGCGCCTCCATGACACGCTTTCGGTTCTTGCGCTCGTCCATGTCGATAAAGTCAATGACGATGATGCCGCCCAGATCCCGCAAACGTATCTGCTTGACGATTTCCTTCACCGCCTCCAAGTTGGTGCGGGTGATGGTCTCCTCCAGACTGTTGCCTCGTCCCACGAACTTACCGGTGTTGACGTCGATGCTGACCAGCGCTTCCGTTTGATTGATGACGATGTAGCCGCCGCTCTTCAGCCAGATCTTGGGCTGAAGCAGCCTGTCGACTTCGGACGTAATTCCAAACTCGTCGAAGATATAGTTGTCCTTGGTGTACAGCTTCACCCGGTGGACCAGGTTCGGATATATCTTGTCGACAAACTCGACGATGTTCTGGTACTCGATCTCGTCGTCAACGCGGACGCTGGCAAACTCGAACGAGAACTGGTCCCGCAGAAGGCGCTGGACCAGGTTCAGCTCCGAATGGATCAGGCGCGGTGCGGACACTTCTTCTGCGCGCGTACGAATGTCCTCCCAGACTTTAGCCAGATAGTTCAGATCGTTCGTCAGATCCTCTTCGGTGTGCTCCTCCGCCGCAGTTCGGACGATGACCCCGCCCAGAAAGCGATCCCGGTGCTTCAGGATCACATCCCGCAGACGGAGCCTCTCGGCCTCGGACGAGATCTTACGTGAAACGCCCACATGGTCGACTGTCGGCATATAGACCAGGTATCTCCCCGGCAAGGCAATATGGCTGGTGACCCGGGCGCCTTTCTTAGCGATCGGCTCCTTCGCTACCTGGACCAGGATCTCCTGGCCTTCGCGCAACATGTCGTCGATTGACTGGCGCTCAGCCTTGCGGGTGTGGCGCGCGGCGGCGAAGCGCTTCCGGCGCGCACCTGAGCCTCGCCGCCGGACGTTGAAGCCGCTCGCATTGCCCCCGGCATCCATGGAAAACGGCAGCACTTCACCGCCGCTATCCCTCAGGGTGGCGCCATCGAGAGGCGGCACATCGCAAGGTTCTGCATCACGAGGAGGATGCTCGGGTCCGGTCTGCAAATCTTTGGGCGCATCCGTCTGTAAGTCTGCGGGCGGTTCGCTCGGCACACTCGCGGCCGGTGCAGGTCCGGCATCCCCAGCAAGGATGGACGGAACAACTTGCTGTGCCGGAATCTCCTCGGGCATGAATCGGCCCGCGAACTCGGGATCGCGGCCGACGGTCCGCTCCGTCTCCTGGCTCAGATTCCAGCGTTCGACCGTAACCGAAATCTCATTCTCGACCGGCGCCGGTGGAGGGACGGGCCGGGCGGCGTCCTGCCGATCCCTGCGTTCACGCCAGCGGGGTCTCTCCGTCTTTCGGTCACGCTCAGGCCGCGCGGCGCGTTCCTGAACCTCGACTTCTGCGGCAGCGGTTTCGGCTTGTTCCTCGGCTTCGACGAAGACCTTGTCGTACTCTTCGGCGTCTTCCACAAAGTCGGAGACATAGAGGAAAGCATCCTTCTCAAGACCGATCTGCACGAAAGCGGATTGCATGCCGGGAAGAACCTTGGTTACTCTGCCTTTGTAAATGTTCCCGAGAATGCCTCGATTTCGGTTGCGCTCGATGTAAAGTTCTGCGAGCTGGTCATCCTCCAAAATAGCGACCTTCGTCTCCAGCGAACTGCTGTTGACGATCATTTCCTTGATCATGAATTGCTCCTGGTTGTGCTGAAACGGGGCGGGCGGCGAGCAGGAGATGCCGGTCTTCGGACCGTGATGCTGCAGCGTGGATATCTAGGAGCTACCCTGCTGCTAAATCACCAAGCAGCCGAACGGATATCCGACTTGCATATCCATCCCGGCTACAGGATCCATCTCGTCTCGGCGGCGGGAGAACCCTTCGGTGCGGGCGCCAGACTTGATGGTGGCTGACTCAGACCTCGGCGATTCCGGCAACTCCGGCGGAACCAGCGGCGCCATCAATCTCGTGCTTCCTGGTTCCATAGCAGGCAATACAACCTGGCCTCTGTCTACCGACCTGTAATCTGCCGGTGCGATGATCCCCGGGGTCAGAGCGAGCAGATTTCCCAAAACTCAAACCCGTTCTTTGAATGCGATTCCTGCCAGCCGCGAAACAACCTCTGTTCAGTTGTGTGCGTTGGTTTCTATGGCAATTCCTCTGAGTGATTGATCACCCAAATCAAAACATCAATCCCCCGAACCCGCCTGAGGGCCTGTGTTCCGGTTTCACGGTACACCGGCATGTTGCCGCTGGAAAGCCCGTCGGCAGAGGGGCAAGATCTTTGGCAAACTCGCGATCGCTCATCCGCATGCGCACTCCAAGTTCGCCATAAGAGACTAGGCATCCCGCCAAAAAGCGGCGGGATATGAGAAGCCAGAAGTCAGGAGCCAGAATGGCTCTCGCATATGCGTTCAACGGGCGGCGCTTATGAAAATTCTGGCTTCTGGCTTCTAACGAGAACAAAATTCACGTAACGTCACGCATAGCGGTCTAATTATAAGCGAGATCTCGATCGCTTTCCAATGACACAAATTCGGAGACAGGCACCGAATTTTAGTTTACGAAACGTCGTGTGTTGACGTTCATGCTCAGGCTCATGGCAGCGAAAGACGCCAACAGCGACGACCCGCCGGCACTCACAAAAGGCAGCGGGATGCCGGCGATCGGAACCACTCCCATAACCATGCCCGTGTTGATCAAGACATGGAACAAAAAGAGCGAAAGAACCCCCATGACAATCATTGAGCCGATCTTGTCTTTTGCTTCCCGGCACGTGCGCAGCAATCGAATCGAGACAAAAAGGAAGAGTCCCAGCAGCGAGATGCTGCCCACGAAGCCTCGCTCCTCCGACAGTACCGCAAAAACAAAATCAGTGTGTCGGGCAGGAAGGAACCCGAGCTGCCCTTGGGTTCCTTGCTTGAATCCTTGGCCGAGGAATCCACCGGAACCGATGGCTATTTTAGACTGTTGGGGTTGGTACCCCAGGCCGCGGGGATCGCTCGACGGGTTCAGCACCGTCTGGATGCGGCCCTTCTGGTAGTCCTTGAGCATCATCCAGCCGGCAGGCAGAATCAAGGCGGCCGCCAGCAGGAGCACCACGACATGCTTGCGCTTCAGGCCGCCCAGGAACGAAAGCCCGGCATAGATTGGAACAAAGGTAATGGCCGTGCCCAAATCCCCTCCGAGCATAACCAGAACCATCGGCCCAAACGCGATCAGTCCGCCCGTCAACAGTTCGGGCACTTCGAGATAGTCGCGCTCGGTCTCGGCGTAATACTTGGCCAGCGCAACGATAACCAAAACCTTCATCAGCTCGGACGGCTGGAAGACGACAACGCCCAGGTTGAGCCAGCTCTTATTGGCGTGAACCGCATGCCCGACGACCAGCACCAAGCCGAGGATGGCAATCCCGGTGACATAGGCAAACGTAATGTAGTCGGCATAGATGTGGTAGTCAAAGTACAGCAGGACCAGAAAGACCACCAGGGACAAGCACAGATACAGCGACTGCCGACCCAGGTAATAGCTGAGGTTGGTCCCTGCGGTAGTGCTCCAAATGGCAGTGAGCCCGACCGCGGTCAGCAGGAGCAGGGCAAGAAACCAGAGCCAATCAAAGCTCAATAGCAAGCGCCGGTCCAGCTTCATCGGGCTTCCCCTCCGCTGGCGTGTGCGCTCCCCTGACTCGTCAGCTCCGGGTGGTATTTCTTGGCGAAGTAAGTCCGAAACATCTCTCTGGCCATCGGAGCGGCAGCCGCGCCGCCACCGCCGCCGTGCTCCAGAAAGACGACCACGGCAATTTCAGGGTGGTCGCGGCTGGCGAAACCTGCGAACCATGCATGGCTTTCGACAGCCGATGGATCCATCTCCAGCTCCTTCTTGCGCTCGGCACTGATGAGCTGGACCGTGCCGGTCTTTCCGCAGATGTCAAGACCTGGGAGCGCGGCACTATGGCCGGTGCCATTGCTGTTTACGCTCCCCCACATCCCTGCCCGGATCTTGCGCGCACTCTCGGGCTTGATTGGCAGCTGTTCGACGGGCCACCGGCCGGGGGCAGCTCCGCGCTCGGCGTGAAGCAGAAGGTGCGGCGTGACCAGCTCCCCATCGGTGGCGATCGCCGACACGGCGCGAAGAACCTGCAGCGGCGTGGCACGGATCGGGCCCTGTCCGATGGATACGGAGATGGTTTCGCCGGCAAACCATTTCTCGCCGCGCACCTCCTGCTTCCACTCGGGCGAGGGCGGGACGCCGCGTTGCTCCCCGGGAAGATCGATGCCGGTTAGTTCCCCGAAGCCGAGCGCTTTGGCATGGCGAGCGATTGGCTCGATGCCCATCCGTTGCCCCAGCGTGTAAAAGAAGATGTTGCAGGAATGCGTGATGGCTCCTTCCAGATTGACATAGCCGTGACCGGTCTCGGCCCAGCAATGGAAGACGCGATTGTAATAAGCGGCCGATCCCTTGCAGATGACATGCGTGCTGTCGTCGACAAAGCCCTCATCGAGGCCGGTCTCCGCCATGACCAGCTTGAAGATCGATCCGGGCGGATACGTGTTCTGTATGGCGCGATTCTGCAAAGGACGGTCTGGATTCTCGTTGAGGGCATTCCAGTCTTTGGCAGATATGCGAGAGGAAAACTTGTTGGGATCGAAGGAAGGAGCCCCGGCCATGGCCAGGATCTCGCCGTTGCGCGGGTCCATCGCCACGATCGCACCGACGCTGCCCGCCAGGAGACTCTCGGCCTGGCTCTGGAGATCATAGTCAATGGTGAGTTGGAGGTCACCGCCGATGACCGCATCCTTCTCGGCCACCTGGCCCAATTCCCGGCCGAGACTGTCGACAAGAACCTCACGCGCCCCATTCTGGCCCAGCAGGCACTGGTTATAAACGCGTTCGATCCCGGATCGTCCCACGAGATCGCCGGCCTGAATTCCCGGGAAGGTATTGTTGGCCAGGTCTTCTTCGGATACCTCGCCGACATAGCCCAGCACGTGGGCCGCCAGGCTGCCAAAGCGATAGAGCCTGCGCGGCGCGGGCCCCAGCTGTATTTCGGGGTGCTCCCGCCTGTGCGCTTCGACGACCGAAACGTCCTCGATGCTGACGTCCTCCTTGATGACGATCGGGCGATAGGTCCCGGCGCGCTTGTTGCGGCGCAGCTGCGCCGCAAAATTGTCGGCGGAAATGCCCAGCTTCTGGGTTACGAAGGCCGTAGTGGCCGATGGGTCCTTCATCATTTCCCGGTCAAGCAGGATGTTCAAGGAAGGCCGGTTCTCAACAAGCGGGACGCGGTCACGGTCAAGGACCGGCCCTCGAGGCGCAACGACCTGGATGCTGCGAATGCGATTCTGCTCGGCCAGGCGCGCGTATTCAGAGCCCCGCAGGATCTGCAACCACCAAAGACGCGCCCCCAGCAGCACGAAAATAAGAACAACGGGTGGGAAAAGCCACTTCAGTCGTTGCTGGATCGCTTGCCGGTTCGATTCCAGCTCGAGCTTGACCATCAGCCCACTCTCTTCGTATGGACGCGATTGTAAGTGTCCAGTGCCGCAAACAGGAGTACGCCCACGCCGGCCGTAATCAGAGCCTGCAGGAGCGAAGCCCCCAAGAAAATGCTACTGGAAGAACGTTGCAGGAGCAGAAACAGGGCAAACATACTGAGGGAACTCAGGCAGGAGGAAGCCGCCATCAGGACGAAGCGGACCCACCCTCCTTCGACATCAAAGCGCCGGCTCGCCTCCGCAATGACAAAGGCTGCCAGGGTCTTGCCGAACCCGTTGTATCCAAGCGGCCATCCGAGCACCGCATCCTGAAGAATCCCGGTCAGAGAGCCGACAAACAACGCTTGAGTGCGACTGCGATAGAAAGCCCAGTAGGTGATCAGGATCAGCGACAGATCGACGAAATTGAACAGGAAAAAGTGGGTGCCCACGATCATCTGCGCCGTGATCGCCAGCAAGGAGGAGCCGGCCAGGAAAAGGTATTTCATAGGTCAACCCTATGCTATTTCACCGCGCCGGGAGTGAGCGGATCCGTCACAGGCTTCGGCGGACCTAGCAAGACCAAAACCTCTTCGATCCGGATTATGTCGGCGCTCGGTTCGACCCGAATCGTGCGGAATCCCGTCTTTCCCTTTTGGGAATCCACGACCTTGCCAACGGGCAACCCTTTGGGGAAAATGCCGTCGAGGCCGGAAGTGACGAGGGCGTCGCCGACATTTACCTCTTCCGTGTTGCCGATGTAATTCAAATCAAGCAGCAGGTTCTCGGTGCCCCGCACTACGCCCGGCACCCTGGTGCGCTCGACCATCACCCCAACGGAAGCGTCGGCGTTTGTGATCAGCTGCACCTGGCAGTTGTTGCTGGTCACAAGCACTGTGCGTCCGACAACGCCGGCATCCGATACCACGGGTTGGTCCGCCCGAACTCCATCCAGCGACCCGCGATCGAGATAGAGAGTGCTGGAAAGAAAGTTCGGGGTTCGTCCAATCACGCGCGCGCCCAGCGTCTGATACGGAAAGCTGACGCCGAAGGCGAGCAGGCGCTGCAGCCTCGAGTTTTCCTCCTCGGCCTGTGCCAGGCTACTGTTGAGGAGTACGAGTTGGCGGACGTCCTCCTTCAGCCGTGCGTTTTCAGCGCGCGCTCCGTGCAACCACAGGTAACCGGTCCAGAAGTGACTGAACGCACGCGCTGCGTTCGAAGCGCCGTTGAGCATCGGCGATGCCGCCAGCAGCACACATTTCTTGAAGAGCAGGGTGCCTGAAGGATCCTCCACCTGAATGGAGATCAAGGTCAGATGCAGGAGGAGGAGCGCAATCACCAGGTAGAGGATGCGCCCTTCGCCCTTCGAAGCCAACTCAATGGACACAAATCCTCCGCAGCAGCTTGAAATCGGTCAGCATCTTGCTGGTTCCCAGCACCACGGACGAGAGCGGGTCCTCGGCGATGAATACCGGGAGCCCGGTTTCGTCCGCGATCCTCTTGTCGAAACGCTTCAGGAGTGCGCCGCCGCCGGTAAGCACAATGCCGCGGTCCATGATGTCGGCGGACAGCTCAGGCGGCGTGCGCTCGAGCGCCACCTTGATGGCGTTGATGATGATGCCGATGCTGTCGCTGAGCGCCTCCCGGATCTCCTCGTCGCTAATAGTGACGGTTTTGGGGATACCTTCGATCAGATTGCGCCCCTTGATCTCGGACGTAAGCGGCCGATCGAGCCGGGCCGCCGATCCGATTTGAATCTTGATCGACTCGGCCGTGCGCTCTCCGATCAGCAGGTTGTGCTTCCGCTTGATGTACTGGATGATCGCCTCATCCATTTCGTTGCCCGCCACACGCACCGAGCGGCTGTAAACGATGCCGGAGAGGGATATCACCGCAATGTCCGTCGTTCCGCCGCCGATATCCACAATCATGTTGCCGCAGGCCTCGGTGATTGGCAGACCGGCGCCGATTGCTGAGGCCATGGCTTGCTCGACCAGATAGACCTCGCTCGCCTTGGCGCGCAAGGCGGATTCTCGGACCGCCCGTTTCTCCACCTGCGTGATCTCGGCGGGAATGCCGATGACAATGCGTGGGCTGAGGAGGTGGTTTCGGCCATGCGCCAGCCTGATGAAATACTTCAACATCACCTCTGTGACGTCGAAGTCGGCGATGACGCCATCCTTCATGGGCTTCACCGCGACGATATCGGCCGGGGTCCGTCCGAGCATTTCCTTGGCTTCCCGTCCCACAGCCAAAACCCGCTTGTTTCTCTTGTCGAGAGCGACAATCGAAGGCTCGTTGACCACAATCCCGCGACCTTTTGCGTAGACAAGGGTGTTGGCAGTGCCCAAATCGATTGCCAGGTCGCTGGAGAAAAAACCAAACACAGATCTGAAAGTCATAATCCCCTATACAGCCACCTTGATGCTGTTCTTCGAAACTTCCTTCGCGCGATACATGGCGGCATCGGCTTTCTTGATCAAACCTTCCGCCGTCAGCGTGTGCTTCGGACAGTTGGCGATGCCGAGGCTCACCGTTAGACGAATGCTCAAGTCCTGAGCGACAAACTCGTAATCCTCGACCTTTTTCCTGATGCGCTCCGCAATGACTAAGGCGCCGTTGAGAGGTGTCTCCGGCAACACTATGACGAACTCATCCCCACCGTACCTTCCCACAATGTCCGTCTCACGAAGGATTTTCCGCAGGACCTGTCCCATTTCGGCAAGCGCCAGGCTGCCTACCAGATGGCCGAAGGTGTCGTTGACCTGCTTGAATCCGTCCACGTCGATGAAGAGGAGGGAAACCTTCTTCCTGTATCGCAGGCAGCGCTTGACTTCGGCCTCGAGATATTGCCTCAGATACCGATAGTTGTATAGCTTGGTCAGATCATCCGTGATGGTGAGGTGCTCGGCTGTGTCGAACACGCGAATAGTGTTGACGGCCACCGCGAGCGGCCTTACCAGCAGTTCCATCAATCTCAGATCGTCGGCAGTGAATCCACCGCCTTCTTTGTTGAGGATCTCAATAACGCCGATCTTCCGTCCGCGGTAAACCAGCGGCAGGCAGAGGATGGAGCGAATAAAAGAGCTTTCCGTGCTGAAGGGTATCTTGATCTCGAACAAGTAGTCGTTGTTCACGTACGGCACGCCGGTCTTCAGAACCTGATCGACAATGGTACTGTTTGCCTGGTGCTCAAACAGATCGAGGTCCCTGATAGTGGTAGTTCCATACGCCCGTTCGAGAGCCAAGCCCGCTTCGTTGCACAGGTAAATAAGGCCTTCCTCTGCCCGCAGCCTCACGATGATCTTATTAAGCAGAAAATGCATCGCCGGCTTGCGATCGCTGGCACTGACAGAGGACTCCACCAGATTGACAAACGCCTCGAAGAACAGGCGTAGCTCGTCTGCGCGGCCGTGGATCAGCTCCTGTTCCTCTCGTCCGGCATGGATTGCAGCAAAGCCGTCAAAAAGACAGTGAGCGAAAGCCAGGTTCATGGGCAGCTTCACGACCAGGTTTAACCCATCCATCCGGAGCACCTCGGCATCGGCCGCAGCCGCGGAAGTCATGTACCCGATGATCTCCGCCGTCGGGAAGATTCTGGCAAGGTAATCGCGCAGCGCAGCGGATGCATCGCTTGGGAAAAATACGGCGAGAAAATCCCGGCGTGGAGCTACGGGGGTATCAAGAATAGCATTCTCGTGAAAAAACTCGAAACGCCAAGGCACCCCTTCCGGCGTGGGGTCAGCAAGGACTTGGGGATTCTCGTTCTTCTGAACCACGGCGATTTTCAGAACTTCGGACATAACGCCCTTCCGCAGGCCGATGAGTCCCCCGGTATCAGCCTCATGAGGTTTATGTGGCTCCCGTCTGCGCCATCCTCATAAACCGCTCTCCCCAAGCATACACACACCCATCGGCTCTTGGCGAAATGGGCAGCCGGCGGCTGACATCAGGCCGGGTCTTGACAAGACCAGAGCAACCTTCGGATTGTCTCAGGCTGAAACTGCAAGCTAAGTACAGCAAATGCACTAGACTAGGCTATATTGTCAGAAAGCGTCCAGCCTCCTCTATCTCAACCCTCTTCATCGGACGATTTAAGAGGTTTATTATATCCGAATCCATCCCCAAGAGAAAATGATGGAAGCGATAAATTCCACATTTCCCGCAGGTAAGGTGCGCCTCATGAGAATATGAACACTACCTGCTCTCCAGCCCCTTGCGGGCTATTCGTGGGGCGTACTGTGATCCCGGACGCGGCAACATGTCAAGCCTGAGCCGGGATTTGCGCCCACAGCTCATAGAATCCACGGATCGATGGGCGACGGCCTGTGCTATAATTCTGACGTTTGCCACTTTCATTGGAGGCTATAACTCAGCATGCTGGATCTAATGCGCCGCAAGAAGCGGCTTAAGCTTATATTATGGCTCGTCATTCTCAGTCTCAGTCTGGGCATGTTGTTGTTTTTCGTCCCGGGCCAAAATCTCGGGATCCAAGGATTCGACTCTAGCGCAGCTTCCGTCGCCGGCGAGACTATCTCGATGCAGGAATTGCACGACACCTATGAACGCATCCGGGAAAATTACAGCGCTGGAGGCAAGAACAAGACCGATCCCGAAACCATGAAGCGTCTGGGAGTCGATCGCCAGGCACTGAACGCACTGATCCAGATGCGGGTGGTCTCTTATTGCGCCAAGCGTCTCGGACTGGACGTCACTCCTGACGAAGTGCGCCAGTCCATCGAATGGAATCCGAACCTCCGGGACGGGAACGGATTCATCGGCTTGGAGGCTTACAAGGCCGTGTTGGCCGCAAACCGCGTCGACGTCGGACAGTTTGAGGAAGGCGTGCGGTACTCGCTGCTGGCAAAGAAAGTCGTGAACCTGCTTTCGGACTCCCTCACCATTCCCGAGCAACAACTGCGTGAGGATTTTGCGCGTCAGAACCAGGAAGCGCAGGTGCAGTACGCTCTGTTCGACAAGGAAGCAGCCAAGAAGCGAATCAGCCCGACCGAGACTGAGCTGCGCGCCCATTTCGAGAAAGACAAGGACAAGTACCACATTAAAGAGGAACGGCGGGCTCAATACCTGTTGCTCCCCATTGACGGCGTAGCCTCGACAATAAAAGTCACCGATCGGGAAGTGGATGACGAGTGGGCGAAGACGGAACATCCGGAGACCGTCACTGCAAGCCATATTCTGTTCACAGTCGACGATCCCTCAAAGGATGCCGAAGCCAAAGCAAAGGCCGAGGAGGTTTTGAAACGTGCCCAGGCAGGCGCGGATTTTGCCGAGCTGGCCAAGAAATCCTCCGAGGACGAGTCTTCGGCGCCGCAAGGCGGAAAACTCAGTCCTTTCCCGCGCGGGGTGATGGACAAAACATTCGAGGACGCTGCCTTCGCCCTCAAACCGGGCAAGATATCCGGCCTCGTCCGCAGCGCGTATGGCTACCACATTATCAAGGTGCTCGCGAACGACATCCCGAACAAAGAGACAAGCCGCCCCTCACTGACTCGTGATATCCAGGTAGAGAAGGCCACCGAGATCGTGAAGAAGAGGGTGGCGGAAGCCCAGAAGATAGGCGAAACCCAGAAAGACCTGGCGACGATCGCCAAGGCGGCGAACATCCCAACCGAGATAAAAGAGACCGGCTTCCTCAACCAAAGCTCCGATGCTTTTGCCAACGGGGTCTCGCAGGAATTCCTCGATGAACTGTTCCGCTTGAAGGAAATCAATTCCGTGGGCAAGGCCGTCGAAGTACCTTCGGGCTACGCGCTCCCGAAGCTGCTTCAGATCAACTTGCCCCGGCCTGCTGAATTCAAGGAAGTGCAAGAGACCGTAAGGAAGGACTACATTGAAGCTAAAGCGTCGGAACTGCTCGAAGCCCAAGCCAAGAAACTGTCGGATGAGGCAAAAAAACTGGGAGATCTGACGAAAGCGGCCGAGAAGGATGGCGTGCCCGTAAAGGCCAGTTCGTCCTTCAAACGTGACGGGACCCCCGCGAAGGAGATCGGCTCGGCGCCGGACTTTAGCGCTGCCGCCTTTAAACTGCCGGTCGGCGGCATAAGCGATCCCATCACGATCGCCGGCGGCAAACAGATCGCCGTGCTCCAGGTCAAGTCCCTGACTCCTTTCAACGAGGCCGAGTATGCGAAGCAGAAGCCGCAGTTGAGGGAGCAAGCGCTGGCCATGGCGAGGGAAGTTTACTTGGAGGAATACATAAGCCGCGTTACCGACAGTCTTCAGAAGGCCGGCAAGATCCGCGTGAACAAGCAGGCCTTGGACCTGGTGTCGGGCTATCGCTACTGAAAAGGTGAAGCCGCAGACAAATACCACGGAGAAATGAGACCGAGCGACGATTGAAGAGCCTTGCACTCGTCGTTCCTCGCTCTTACTTGCCGGTTGCCGCCTGTTGCGGGGCCATCTCGGGCTGACGCTCGAGCGCGCGCCTGACTACCGCGCCAAGGCGCGCAATGCCTTCTTCGATCTTTTCCGGGGTCGCATTCGAAAAGTTCAGGCGCATCGTGTTTTTGCCCGAGCCGTCGTCGTAAAAAGGGGATCCCGGCACGAAGGCAACCCGTTCTTCGATTGCTTCTCGAAGGATGTCCGTGGCATCGAGATGCTCAGGCAGGATCGCCCAGATAAAGAGGCCGCCCTGCGGCTTCGTCCAGCGCACACCGGCCGGCATGTGCTGCGCCAGGGCAGCCAGAATGGCATCGCGCCGGGCGCCGTAGACGGAGCGAATGTACTGTACATGCTTATCGAGAAAACCGCCCCGTGCCAGCTCATAGGCGACCAGCTGCACAAAGGTGCCGGTGTGCAAATCGGTCCCCTGCTTGGCTTGCACCAGCTTTTGAATCACCTCGACGGGGGCTACAACCCAAGCGAGCCGCAACCCCGGCGCCAGGGTCTTGGAGAAAGTGCTGAGGTAGATGACATTCCCGCTCAACGGCTTGCTATCCCGGGCGCGGGCGTCCATTACGGCAAGGGAAGGAAGGTGCTCGCCTTCATAGCGAAGCTGCCCGTAGGGATCGTCCTCGATGATCGGCACCCCATAATGGTCGGCTACTTCGATCAGGACCGCGCGCCGCTTGAGCGACATGGTCACGCCGGTTGGATTCTGGAAATTGGGCAGTGCATAGAGGAACTTCGGCCCGGACCGCAGCACTGATTCCAGCTCATCGGTCCGCATCCCTTCGTCATCCATGCCGATGCCCAGGAACTGGGCCTGGTAGGCATTCCAGGCCTGCAGTGCGCCCAGGTAGGTCGGCCGTTCCACGGCGATGCGATCGCCCGAGTTCACGAAAACCTTTCCCAGCAGGTCCAATGCCTGCTGGGAACCGCTCGTGATCAGGATGTTTTCCGGCTGGACCACGATGCCGTACCTTGCGGCGTGTCTCGCGATCATCTCGCGCAACGCATAACACCCCTCCGTCGTGCTGTATTGCAGCGACTGGGGTCCGGACTGCGTGAGCACGCGCTCCGCAGCTTCACGAAATTGCGCGAGCGGAAATACCTCCGGAGCCGGCAACCCCCCGGCAAACGATATCAGATCGGGCTTCTCGGTCAGCTTCAGCAGCTCCCGCACGGCTGAGCTTTGCATGCGTCGCGTCCGCAGCGCAAAGCGCTGGGACCAAAGTGTCTCCATGGCTCCTCCTCAGTGAAAAATTCAGGGCGGGCCTGCTCCCTTCATATCGGCAAAAAGCGCGAGTGCAGTGTACTACTCGCTTCTCTCGGTGTGCAACACCACAGAGGTCCTGTGCAGCAAACACCAAATACTCTAAGACTCTGTCGTTTGTTTCGTGGTTTCTTCTTGGATGGGCCGGACGAACCCGGGCTCAGCCGGAAATGTGGCGCGGCCCGATTGCGGGCGAGCCGGACATTTCGCCCGGCACCGTCTCACGCGCGGCGGGTTCGTGGGCGTGTTCAGCGTGCTTGGATGCGGCCATCACCCCCAACACGGCATGAACGATCTGCTCGACCGATAAACGATCCGTGTCAAAAACCGCATCGTAGAAGTGCAGGTCGCCGAGATCCTGGCGGAAGTGGCGGTGAATGAAACTCCGCCGCTCGGAATCGATCTGCTGCATACGGCGTCGCGCTTCATCCGGCGAGACCAGCCATCGTTGCGCGAGGCGTTCGATGCGCGTCTCCTGCGAGGCGACGATGCGCAAATGCAGGCCGGGTTCTCCACGCAGCGCATAAGCGCCTCCCCGTCCTACCAGGATCGCCTTCCCGCGAGCCGCAATGTAAGCCAGCGTCCTGATCAATGCTTCATGATATTCTTCGTTGCCGAACGAGATTCCTTCAGCCATCAGCAGCAGACGCTGGAGGGTATCATGGATCAGGTTTTGCGAGCGCTCATCCAACTCGCGCACCAGATGCTGCCGCACACGGCTGTCCTGGGCGATAAAATCCACGATCTCCTTGTCGAATACGTGCCAATGGAGATGCCTCGCCAGTTCGGATGCTACCGCATCCCCAAGAGCTCCTACGTCGCGCGCAATGCTGATGAAACGGTGCGGACTGACGGGTTCAGGCGCAGCACGGGGACTTGCTTGAGTCCGCACTCGGGACAGCAACATCTGGCGTTCAACCATATGCATTGCAGCGGGAGACTCATGCGAACCTTTCATAGTCGCCCTCCCCCAGCGGGATTTTCCTTTATCCTATCATTTATGACGTTTCCTGGCAATCGGATGGAGAAATTGGTGACAGTCACCTTTTTTCAACGGCCCCTTGATCCATCCATTGAGATATCCCGGTGAAACAAGGTGACTGTCACCAATTTCGCTTGCCTCCACCGCCTCCTCCCGTACGGTCCTCGCGCGGCAGCGGCTTTGCTTCATTCACGGTCATCGAACGTCCTTCGATCTTCCTGCCGTTGAATTCGGCGATCGCGCGTTCCGCTGCCTCGTCTGTGGCCATCTCTACGAAAGCGAAACCCTTGGACCGGCCCGTATCCCGGTGTGTAATCAATTTGACGGAATCCACCGGGCCGGCTTCCGAAAACATCTCGTGCAATGCGCTTTCGGTGATCGAGTACGGCAGGTTACCGACGTACAGTCTTTTTGACATAGGATCTCCCTGAGATTGGTCCAGGCGTCGAGCAGGATTGCGTTCGAGCATCAGGGCTCATGGTCTTCGGATCGATCGCCATGGATGAAGATAGTCGAGAGCGCGTGTTCTGCCGTCAATCGGATGTGAAGCGTTCAGTTGTGGGGGAACATAGGGTCAAGATAGATGCGCGGATTCCGACTCCCTTCGGCAAAACTCTGTCACACTCCAGGCGATAATGCAACAGATCCTTCTTCTTCGCTGGCGCGAAACAGGTGACATTCCCCTCTTGCCCGATTATGATGTGTGGCTCGGCTGACAGCCTCGGACTGTTTTATGGCCGGCAGGAGAAAAGGTAGATCCATGGTGAAATCGATCCGGTTAGAGAGACTGAAGCGGCGATCCTGTTTATTCGTGTTGGTCAGATCCGTTCTCTTTCTCATGATCTTGCTGCTTGCGCAGGGGCCGGCTGCGAGCACAGGAAATCTGCAGGAACCTGGGGCGCCGGGCGTACCATGCAGGGCGACAGGATTGCTGGGGAAGAGCACCGTTTTCAGCGTCTATGGGCGCGCGTTCGGCAGGGCCCCAATCCTGGGACGCCTCGGCACTTACAAGAGTTTTGACATGATGGCCGCTGACATTCCCAAGTGGACGGACGAGATCAAGAAACACAACGACAACAAGACGGTTGTGCCGGGCGTGCACCTCATCTATGCGATGGCGTCTCCGTGTCTGTCACATGGAGACTGCCTGAACTATCTGGAAGGCGCCGTTCCCAACATCGTCGACGACTACATCAAGCCCGCCTCAGCACGCGGCTGGATTGTTGTCCTCGATACGCAGCTGGGGCGCTCCGACCCTGTGGACCAGATCCGCCGCATGATTGAGAAGGGCTACCTCAAGTACGACAACGTCCACGTCGCGATGGATCCGGAGTTCCGTCTCTATCCGGACAAGCCAACGCCGGGAGTGCCCATCGGGACCGTCGACGCAGCTCAGATCAACGAGGTTCAAAAGATCCTCGACGAGTACGTCAGGTCTCAGTGCCTCAAGACGAAAAAGATCCTGATCGTGCACCAGTTCGGCGACAGCAACGTCAACGACGGCGTGCCGTTCATGATCGAGAACAAGAAGGATCTCAAGACCTTCGAGAACGTCGAGCTTGTCGTAGACATGGACGGCCTCGGCACTCCAGAACTGAAGGTCTGGAAATACAATCGGATCACCGACGCAAAGGTCTATCCCTCCGTCAAGTTCGGCGCCATCAAGGTTTTTTATCCTAACCAATGGGAGAAGGCAGGCCATTATGACAGGCCGCCTATGACCATGGAACAGGTGTTCGGCATCCAGCCGGTGCTTGGGCGCCTCCGGATGGCCGTCAAGCCGAATGTCGTCATCATCGCGTAAGGGTTGTGCTGCAAATTGCGCGGGCTTTGACAAGGGGAAACTCCGTGACACTCGTGTCATCCGCGCCTAGGTTTTTTCATTTGGATCCCATATCCATAAAGGGCTATCCTCCCCCCCCGACGCCCCAACCGCCCGAAAGTTGCCTCAATCAATAAGGAGATCGGCATGACGACCGGCATCCGGAAGTACCAATGGTTTGCCATCGGAGATATCAACGGATTCTTCGGATTGATGTTCGACAACATGACTGTGTTGTCATTTCTGGCCGGCGTATTGGTTCTTGCATTCGGTTTTCCGGCCGACATCGTCTACACCAGGATGTTCCCCGGCACTGCCTTCGGTGTACTGGTCGGCGACTTGATTTATACCTGGATGGCGTTCCGGCTCGCCCGGCGCACAGGGAACGGGACGGTCACCGCCATGCCGCTCGGACTCGATACGCCGTCGACTATCGGCCTCGCGCTGGTGGTGCTCGGACCGGCGTTCGTTTCGCTCAAGGCCGGCGGGATGGAGCCGCGCGAAGCAGCGCTGATGACCTGGTACATCGGCATGGCGACCATGGTCATGATGGGCGTAATCAAGTTGGTGCTCTCCTTCTGCGGCGGCTGGATCCAGAAGGTGGTGCCACAAGCCGGTCTTCTCGGATCGCTCGCAGGAATCGGGCTTGCTCTAATCGGCTTCGCGCCTCTCCTTGACATTTTCGGCCTGCCACTGGTGGGCCTGGTGTCGTTGGGATTGATCCTCTACACCGTGGTGGCAAAAATACGCTTGCCGGGAAATCTTCCGGGAGTGCTCGCAGCCATCGCTCTCGGCACGGCAATGTATCACTTGCTGGGCCCCGCAGGGCTGATCGGATCGTCCTACAGCGCTCCCGCAGCCGAATTGCATTTGGGTTTTCCAATCCCGACTCTCGGCTTCGTAAAAGGCATCGCCGGGGCCCTCCGGTATCTGCCTTTGTCCATTCCATTCGCCCTGCTCACCGTTGTCGGCGGCATCAATGTGACCGAGAGCGCCCGCGTCGCCGGGGACGACTTCAGGACGAGGGACATTCTTCTCACGGAAGCCTTGGCGACCCTGGTGGCCGGGTTATGCGGCGGCGTGGCACAGTCCACGCCTTACATTGGGCAGCCGGCCTACAAAGGCTTGGGCGCTCGGGCCGGCTATACGCTGCTTACGGGGCTCTTTATCGGTCTGGGAGGAATGCTGGGCTACGTGTCGTTCATCGTCGAATTGATCCCACGCGCCGTGCTCGCACCGATTCTGATCTTCGTCGCTCTGGACATCATGGTGCAGGCATTCGTCGCCTGCCCGCGCGCCCACGCGCCCGCCGTCGCCTTTGCTTTCTTCCCCACGCTCGCGCGACTGCTGGCTATCAAGTACAGCAACCCGGATTTCATTGCAACGGATCACTTCCTTCAACTCTTAGGCATGCCCGGGAAGGCGCTGCCGGAAGTGCTGGTGACGGTCGCACTGGGAAACGGATTCATCCTCACCGCCATGCTATGGGGCGCTTTCCTTGCCGTCTTGATCGACAAACGACTCAGGCTTGCATCGCTGTATCTTGGCATCCTTGCGTTACTCACCTTCTTTGGCGTGATCCATTCCGCCTTGCCTGAAGGCAACATGTACCTGCCATGGAGCCTGGCGAGCCCGCTCCAGCGGGCAATTCCCTACCAGTTCGCCACAGCCTATCTGGCCCTCGCGGTCCTGATTTTCCTGCTTTCGAATTTCGGGGACAGGCGCCATAACCTCGAAATTCCAGAGCACACAGGCCCGATTTGAGCGTGATGATTTCGAGGTTATGGCGCCTGTCCCCGAAATTTATTCGTAGCGCAGGGCTTCGACAGGATCTAGCCGCGCGGCTTTGGCTGCAGGATAAATACCGAAGACCAAGCCTACGGAGACGGAAACCAGAAACGCCAGGAGGACGGAATTCACGGTCACGATCGTCGACCAGCCGGCCATCGTCGCCACCAGCCGCGAAATGCCGAAACCGCACCCGATCCCGAGCAAGCCACCGACGAACGATATCAGAATGGCTTCCACGAGGAACTGGCGCAGGATGTCCCGGCGCCGCGCCCCTACTGCGCGGCGCACCCCGATCTCGTGCGTGCGCTCGAGGATGCTGGCCAGCATGATGTTCATGATGCCGATGCCTCCTACCAAGAGCGAGATAGAGGCTATCGCGACCATGACCATTTCGAAGATGTTCTTCGTGCGCTTCTGCTCGGCGAGCAGCTCCGCGGGAACGACCAGGCTGAAGTCGCCAGCATTACGATGCGTGGCATTGAGGATGCCGCGAACGACGTCCGCAACCATGCTGCTGTCCGCAACCTTATCGAGCTGGAGAAAGAGGCCGTCGATTTCATCTCGCAGGTAGCTCCTGGTATCTTCGAGGCGGTAGATGATACTGTCGATCGGCGCATAGACCAGGTTGTTCAAGTCTTGCTGCTTCAAGCCGGTGAGTTCGCTCTGTGCCGTGAGCTGCGGGCCGATGACGCCGATCACCCGGAACCACTGCTCGTTGATCTTGACGTACTCTCCCACGGCTTCCTTCTGGGGGAAAAGATTCGCCTTCGCTCCCTCTCCCAGGACACAGACCGGTGCCACACGATCATTATCGCTTCCATCAAAGAAACGCCCCGCAACGATTCTCAGGCCGGCAATATCCTGATATTCTGGGCCCACGCCGTAGACACCAGGCATGTCTTGCCGCGGCTTGGGGAGCATGGCAGATGGAACAATGCGCTTGCGCGGAGTCGAGGCCGTCAGATTTGCGACGTTAGTGCGGATCACTCTGAGATCCTTCAACGACAGACCCGGGGAAATCTTGCGGGTCCTCAGCAGTTCCTGGGAGTCAGTCACATCCTTGGCCTCGACGATCAGGTTGTGCACGCCCAGCTGTTCGATAAAAGCCAGAACCTGCTGTTGCGCGCCGGCGCCGATCGACAGCATCGACACTACCGCGGCCACGCCGAAGATCATGCCAAGCATGGTCAGCAGTGAGCGGAGCTTGCGCAACGCGAGGTTCTGCAAGGCCAGGCGAAAATCCGGCAGGAACTGCCTCCCTCGCCGCCTCCGTCTCACCTTTTCACCCGCCTTCTTGCGCGTCATTGGGTCGCTCCTCCGAGAATCGACGCCAGGGGACTGGCCTTCCCCGCGGCTTTGCCCTTCTGCAGATCGGGATTCACCAAGGCGACCTCAGTCCCCTCCGCGAGCCCTTCGATCACAGCTCGGCTCTCGGTAAGATATTTGATCTGTATGTCGCGCGCTTCCCAGCCTTCCCCCTGCCTCACGTACACGACGGGCTTCCCTTCTTTCTGGAAAAGCGCCTGGCGCGGAAGCGAGAGCGCATCGCTCACGTTTGTTGCATGGACCGTGACGCGGGTGGTCACTCCCGGATTCAACTGCTCACCTTTTGGATCGAGCTCGAAGGTCGCGTCGAAACTACGAGTCGAAAGCGCTTCAAGGTAATCAAGATAAGAAGACGAGGATGAGGATGCCGACACAGCCAGGGATTTGATTTTGCCGGTATAGTTCTTCAACGGTTGTGAATCCACCCGCACGTCAATCGGCTGTCCCGCATTAAGACTGCCGCGATCGTTCTCGGTAACCTTGGACTGTATCTCCATCTGCTCCACATCCTGGATTTGAGCGATCAGACGGCCGGGATAAACCTGATCGCCTTGCCGGTATTCGGGTATCTCCATAACGGAAGAAATCGAAATGGAGCCGCTGGCCGACATTAAGGACTCCAGGTTTTGTCCCAGCACCACGATCCCGCTGATCGGCGCGCGCAAGGTCATGTTGTCGATGTTCTGCTGCGCAAGCTTCATGCCGAGCATTGCCTTGGTGCGTGCCACCATCTGAACAGTCAGGTCCGCCTGGTCCGAGCTCGCACGCGACTTGATGTCGCGCTGCGTCTGTTCGAGCCTGCGCTTGGCCTCTTCGAGGTTAATAAGATTTTTCTTGGCTTCGATCGTGCCCAGCAGTTCGTTCCCCCTCGCCGTGAGCTCCGCACGACGGAGGCTAAACTGCGCCATCAGCAAAGATACGTTTTCCTGCGCAACCCGGACTGCCTGGTCAGCCTTCATTTTTTTGATTTGCTGATCCGCTTCATCCAGCTGGGATTGGCTCTGCTCGAGGTTGTACTCCTGTTCGCTGGGATCAAACCCGACCACGACATCACCCTCGTTTACACGCGTGCCGGTCTTGACGATGTGAATAATCTGGAGAGTGCCTCCTGCTACCGGCGGGGCAACGATCATCGCGCTCCGGGCAGGACGAAGCTCTCCGATCGTATACACCTTCACCTCCACCGGCTCACGCACCACCCGGACTGTTGGAATGTTCAATGCGGACTTCTTCAGCCCCGTGAGCAAATTGCATGCTGCGCTCACTCCCAGTATCAGAACAACCACTGCAATTCCCAGAACCGTCCTTCGACGCACTCTCATAGTCAATCCTCTTCACTCGGAGCGTACGCGCCGCACTCACCTCTGATCTACGGGTAAAGTTGGATCCTTGAGCGCCACACGTTCCCCTTGTTTCAACCCGCGCGCCACCAGGATTTGGCCATCGCCCCGGCGCGCTATTTCCAGCATCCGCTCTTCAAAACCTCCGTTGGCGAGCACGTACGCTACGATTCGACCGCCCTTATCAAAAACAGCCCCCGCAGGGATCACGATCGAATTGGGCAAGCGTTCGACCTCCACACGGAAGTTCGCGCTCATTCCCGGCCGCAGCCTTGGATCCGGCTGCTCCAGGCGAACCGTCAAATCGAAGCTCTTCCTGGTCGGGTAGCTGGAATAGTCAAGCTTGGCAAGCGTGCTGATGTCGCCCACGCGACCTTTGTGTTCCTTGTCCGGAACACCGTCGACGCGCACTGTCACGGGCTGCCCCAGCGCGACCTTGCCGCGATCGGCTTCGTACACAGGTGCGTTGGCCTGGATGGTCGAAAGTTCAGGCACCTCGGCTATCGCGGCTCCAGCATATGTGCGGTCCCCCTCTTTGAACACCGGTACAGTGCCCCCGAGAATGCTCGTGCGAGCACGGGAGTTTGGCAATATGGTAATCATGCCGTCTACCGGGGAGGTGAGCGTGAGCGCTGCCATGTTACGCTCGGCCTGGTCAAGATCGGCTTGGGCTTTGTCACGCCTGCGAAGGGTCCCGGCGAGGTCGGCTTCCGCCCCGACGCGGCTGGATGTAATCCTGGTTTCTACCTCGCGCACTTTCTGTTCGGCTTTGGCCACTGCCAGGAGATTCTTCTCGTTCTCGATCGCAGAAATGACATCCCGCGTGCTCGCATCCAGGCGCGCTCGATCGAGCCCGAATTGCGCACTCATGACATCGGTGAGGATTTGTTCCTCACGCAAGCGTTGCTGGGCGTTGGCCCGTTGGATCTCGGCCTCCACCTGCCTCAAAGTGGAACGGTACTGGTCCGCGCTGCGCTGCAGGGACGTAGGATCGAATTGGACGACAACGTCCCCCTTCTTGATCGGTGCGCCGTCACGACAGAGCTTGAGAATCTGCAAATCCCCGGCGTTGTATGGAGCGGTGATCACGGTCGAGGATCGCACCCTGATTTCTCCGCGGAGCTCGACATAGTCCACAAATTCGCCGAGCTTGACTTCGGCAGCAGGAACGACCGGTGCCTTGCCTTTTCCCCACGGGCCCCAGAGGCCGACCCCTGCCCCTGCCGCAGCCAGCACGAACAACCCGAGCCAGAGCTTTCGGGCAAATGATTTGCGAGATCCGGTATGTCTCATGCTCTTCTGCTCCAGTCTTACTCCGGCAGTCGTTTGTCCGCGCCGACCACGATCTGGGCGTTTCGAGAAACAGTCATCCCCTCCTGGAGTCCCGATTCAATCACCACTTCGCAATCGTTCATGGCGCCGAGCTTGACTGGACGCGGCTCAAACCGGCCGTTCGCCAGGACGTTGACCATGGCCTGGCCCTGCTGCATGACAACCGTTTCTCGAGGAAGAAGCAACACGTTGTCCAAAGTCTCCAACTGCACGTCCACGGCTGCGGTCAGATCAGGGAGCAGTTTCGGGTGGCTTCCCTTGATCGAGATCATGGCCGAAAAATATCGAATCCGCTTCGAATATGAGCTGGCCGTGCCGATAGCGCTGATGCGCTCCACCTGGCCGGGAAAGACCAGGTCCGGATAGGCGTCAAGACGAACCTCGGCGGACTGGTCGACGTGCACTTGGGAGACATCCACCTGATTGAGGCGGGCAAACACCTGCATGGCAGATGGATCTACCACCAGCATGATGCCGCCTCCAGGCCGCACTTCGTCTCCTTCCTGCGGGTCCACCATGCGCGTGCCCTTGTAAATCGGACTCAGAACCACCAGCCCGTCCAACGGCGACTTGATGCTCATCTTTTCTATGTTGTTCTGAGCGTAAACCACGGCCTTCTGCGCACGGTCGCGCTGGATTTCGACGATACGCAGATCCGCGGCAGCCGCCTGGCGTTTCAGGGCGAAAGTGTCACGGAGCTGCTTGAGTTTCGCCTCGGCTTCCGCAAGGTTCTGCTTGTTTATTTCAGCCTGGAAGCTCGCGATGACTTCGTTTTTGCGCATCTCCACTCGTGCCGTCTGGAGATCGACCTCCGCCCCTTTGAGCTCGGTCTCGTCAGCGGCCAACGCTGTGGCCTGGTCCGCCTGCTTCCTCTTGATCTGCTGGACAAGATTGTCGTAATCGGCCTGCCGGTCCAGGACGCTTCTCACCTGATTCTGGCGATCGAACTCCACCAGGATGTCATCCTTTCGGACCCGGACGCCGTTGCGCACTATCTTGGTAATGACCATCGTGCTGGTCATCTGTCCAGCAAGACGCGGCGCGAGGACACCATAGGATTGGACGGCTGCCACCGTGCCGTGGAGGCGCACGGTGCGGCGGAAGTTGCGGCGTTCGACCCTCACAGTATTGGGAATGCCGTTATCCCCGCCCGATCCTTGCACGGCTTTCGACGCAAGCCTGGCGCAGGCGGCCGAGGCCAGAAACGCGCAGCATGCCAATGCCAGAAGCACAATGCGGATCGACCCTGTCTGAGATGAAAAGTATGTGTCTTGGGAATTCGGGCCGCCTGTTGATCGGCCGTAATCCGCGGCGCCAAGTCGATGCAAGATTGCAGGAGCTGTGTCCATACACTCCCTAGCGGAATGCGATCACCGGTTGCTGCGCTTTGAAGCAGTGCATCGTTGTGGGAGAGGGTGCACTGCGTCCTATCTGGCTGTGTGATTCAATTATTAGACGCCACAGAGGGGTCGAAAGTTCACAAACAAATAATAATTACTAATATTAGAGTACTAATTTGACATCGCACGCCCGCTGCCTGTGTATTTCGTGGTTTTCACGTCTGCCTCTGGGGTATCATTCAGGCACTGCAGTTCGAGTACCCCAATCGCAATAAGGAGAGCCAAATGAAAAGGCTGACACACCTGGATCGCGTAACGCGACGCTGCTTTCCTGCCGCACTGGCACTTCTCTTGCTGGTGTCACTTTCGCTGTCGACAACTTCGAAAGCTCAGAGATCGGAGCCTGAGAGCTGTACCAGCATCCTGGTCGGCAAGCTCGCGTCGGTTGACGGTTCCACCATGACTTCCCATTCCTGCGACAGCAACAGCGACAGGACATGGATGAACATTGTGCCCCACCAGAAGCACAATCCGGGCGACAAGGCGAGTGTCTGGTTGGAGCCCAAGCAGACCAAAGGCCCGGATGACACCGACCGCATCGAAAAGGGAGGGATCCCGCAGGTTCCCGAAACCTTCAAGTACCTCAACGCCGCTTATCCCATCATGAACGAGTACCAGCTCGCAATCGGCGAGACAACTACCGGAGGGAAGCGCGAGCTGATGAGTTCCCAAGGCATGATCGACGCGCCGGAGTTATATCGCCTGATCCTGGAAAGAGCCAAGACTGCGCGCGAGGCGATTCGTGTCGCTGACGAACTCACCAAGAAATACGGCTACGACGACGCGGGGGAGTGCTTCACCTTCGCCGACCCTAACGAAGTCTGGCATTTCGAAATTCTTGGCCCCGGCAGAAGCAAAGTCGGAGCAGTGTGGGCGGCCGTGCGCATCCCTGACGATCAGATCGGTATGTCTTCGAACGCCAACAGAATCCGGCAGCTCGATCTCAAAAACAAAGACTACTACATGGCTTCCGACAACGTCTTCTCGCTGGCCCAGGAGATGGGATGGTGGGATCCGAAAAGCGGCGTGCCGTTCGAGTTCTGTTACGCCTACGCCGACAGAACGAGCCTCTATTGCCGCCGGCGCGAGTGGCGGGTGCTGAGCCTCCTTGCGCCTTCGCTCAGGCTCGATCCCAACGCCGAGAACTACCCCTTGTCGGTGAAGCCGGATAAGAAAGTCACGGTCCAGGACTTGCTCGCGATCTTTCGAGACACGTACGAAGGCACCGCTTTCGACATGACCCGGTATCTCACGGTAGTCAACCAAAAGGGGCAGGCCGTCAAAAGCCCGCTGGCCAACCCATTCATGAGCAGTGAGCTGAGAGACTTGTTCCACATCCAGCGGGAAAGGACAATCAGCTCTCCCACCGCTACGTATCTGCAGATCACACAATCCCGCGCCTGGCTGCCCGGCCCGATCGGCGGGCTGGTATGGCTGGGCTACGACAATCCTGCAACCACTCCTCACATGCCCTTCTACATCGGGATCTCGCAAATGCCGGATTCCTTCATGGTCGACGGCAGAGAGAAGTACCGGCGCGATTGCGCCTGGTGGGCCTTCCGGCAGGCAAGCAAGCTTTCCTACATCCGGTATCAGGCAATGAAGGAGGAGCTGGTAAAGGTCTGGAAGCCGATCGAAGATGAGGCTTTCGGCAAGCAGAAAGCGATGGAAGAAGAAGCGCTGCGCCTTTACCAGGCTGACCCGACAAAAGCAGAGGAGTTTCTCACAAAGTACTGTCACGGCATCGCCGTTAGAGCCGTGGAGGACTACTGGAAACTGGGCGAGTTTCTGTGGTCGAAGTACAATAACAGCTTTTAAAGCTGAACCACGAAGACACCAAGACCAAAAAGATCCTGGGACTACACGGGATCGCGATGGATGGTACGTCGGAAAGAGGCTCTGGTTGCCACTCCTGGCGCGAGCATTGGGGACAAGCGCGCAGAAGAAGCTACCCCGGAGCCTGGAGCTTACGGTGAGATCGCCGGGCTTTCCCGTCGCACCCATCCCCATGCGCTTGTCCCCGATGCCCTCGTCAGGAGTGGATTCCGCAGCGCAGCTGCGGAATCGCCTCCGGCGCAGCCAGAGCCCCTTTAGCTCTTGGTTCCTTGAGGTCTTGTCTTGGTGGTTCGTTTTTGGTATGCGACGGCATCGCTCCAAGGGGTGCGCACCACCGTCTGAATTGCCAGGTCTGATTGTCGGGCTCGTGTCCCAGCAGTTTCGGAACATCGGTAGTGGTCGTCACGCCGGCTCCTAACTGATTCGCCGTTTTCGATCCCTCCAGTTGATTCGTCCAATCTCTCCTATTTTCGCATTCATTTTTAGGCTTT
>Ga0315280_10001920_pt1 | contig 34627 bp, 25 predicted proteins | sample YL17G06_40_MG_FD_203697 | JGI IMG/M metagenome (GOLD analysis project Ga0315280, IMG submission 203697) | Sediment microbial communities from Yellowstone Lake, YNP, Wyoming, USA - YL17G06_40 | ecosystem: Environmental > Aquatic > Freshwater > Lake > Sediment | place: USA: Wyoming | collected...
ACATATCCTCCTAGACATTCATCGTCATTTCTCATTAACAGGTAATCAATCTTATCATCACGCATCACTTCACGAGCAGCGTTCCACCTTCGTTCGAGCTCTGCCGTAGAAATACATTTCGTCAATCTCTCTTTTGGGTCTTCCATATATTTCGCCCCCCTTAAATTCAAATTGGATTAATTCTCTTTAAGATCGATAGCAAATCCCTTTACGGAATTTCTGAGGTCACTACCTTGGTTTTAGTAAAAACTTATCCCACGCAGAATATCTCGAGCAATGATAGACCTTTGCAGCTCTATTGTCTCTTCAATGAATTTCGCTTCAACAGTGTTTCGGCATAATCTTTCTATAAATAATCCCTTAGTATAGACCGGACCACCATGCATTTGCACCGTTTTGTCTACAGCTCGATGGAGCATCTCGGTAGCAAACACCTTAACCATTGCAGCTTCACGCCGAATGTCTTCCCCTTTGTCAGCCATAAAAGCAGCATGATATACCATAAGTCTTGTTGCCTGAATATCGGTTGCTAAATCTGCTAAAATTCGCTGGACTCGTGTTTGTCCAGATATAGTTCTACCAAATGTTTCCCATGTTTTAGCATATTCAGAACAGATTTCAAGAAGTCTTTTCCCAACACCGACACAACGGGCTGCCCTAACAATTCTTCTCCCGGGAAGCCACTTAACCCCAAGGGAAAAGGCATGACCAATTTCCCCAAGTATACTATTGACTGGTACTTTACATCGGTTGAATTTAAGAATTATAGGTTCAATTAGCGGGTCTTTCCTTTGCATTTCCTTTCTTGCACTGTTGGTTATAAGCCCAGCTGTATTTCTATCCACCAAAAAGCAAGTTACTCCCTCCCGAAGGGACTTTTCTGGATCAGTAACGGCAAAGGTAATTACAAAATCGCCAAGATCAAAATATTGCATCACTAATTTTTGGCCTTCGATTACATAATAACCATTCTCCTTTGATGCCATTGTTTTTAAGGATTTTAGATGGAATGTCCCGGGTTCTAACAAAGCTATCGAATATTGCTTTGTACCTTCAACAGTGGGATCAAGATATCTTTTTTTCTGCTCCTCATTGCAGTGGAAAAGAATAGGGGTAACATCTCCAAAATTAAAAGGAATGATTGTCTTAGATAATTCTTCTTCTACCAGACATAGGTCCAGTATTGAGGTTCCCAAACCTCCAAATTCCTTGGGTATTCTAAGCTCGCTTAACCCTATCTCCTTTGCTTTCTTCTTAAGCTCTTCCATGGCTTCTTTAGGCAAAGTCCCATTTTCACTGTCTAATAGATCTCTTTCTAGCGGAAGAAGTCCCCTCTTCACAAAGTCCATAGTCGTTTCACGAATCAATTTGAGCTCTTCTGATATTTCAAAATCCATAATTAACTCCTATGATCAATTTACATAGAGTTTATGCAAATATTTTTCACCCCTTTTTTGCTCCCGTCATTCTATTTTGAAGAAGCGAATTCTTTATGGCTGACTCCGTCACTTTTCACTTAGGATAGGGCTTCCTCAATAAATAAATCAAGATCTGGCTCATCTTTATCACCTATCCGAGAATCGAGCCAAGACGTCACCTCAATCATACGGCGATTAACAACATAATATTTTATTGTTGTATCAACTTGGGGGCAAGCAATGATACAGGCGTAGCAACGATCACACTCTTCAGGGTCGAGAAGAAAGGTTTCTAAGGCCATTGAAGTTCTCTCTTGGGTTCGCTCGCGTCGCTGCGGTTCACGAGCAATAATTGGACAGACATCATTGCAGTTACCACAGCCAAGACAAGTTTTGGCTCCGATGACATTCTCCATTATATCTAATTTGTTGTCGACCGAGAGTCCCCTTTTGGATAGCAAACGTGCTCGAGCCACAGGGGGTGCACTCGTATCCAATATCTCGTTTAGAATTGGTTCAATTTCTTTAACATCTACCTCTTTTAATCGTGGCCTTTCTTCTTCTTTCCTTATTTCAAAACGTTCCCTTCGAAGCCAATCTGGTCTTATCACCTTTCCATGTTTCGCATAATCTGGAATAAGTTTAGGCGAGGTCGACCGTTTCTCTAATCCGCTTCTTTTCAACTCAATTCTCCATTTCCTTACATGCTCTAAAGTTAATTTGCCCAGTGTTACTTCTTTAGCCCTTTCGGCTGCTGCCTTACCAGCACGTCGCCCAAAGACTATTCCATCTAAAAGAAGGTTATCTCTTAGAAGATGTCTCCCATGAACACCACCGCAAACTTTACCAGCAGCATAAAGGTTTGGGATAGAAGTAGCCCCTTGGGAATCTATTTTAATACCACCGTTAGAAAAATAATGGGAAGGGTAAACAAGGATAGGTTCTTTCCTTATATCGATATTAAAAGTTTTAAATTCATTATAAGTTGAAGGCAATTCCCTTTGAATCGTCCCTGTTCCATGTAAAACCTCGATCATTGGAGTATCTAACCATATTCCATTGAGTCCTTTTGGTGTTTTTACGCCAAAACCATTCGTACATTCACGAATAATCGCTGAAGTTAAAACATCATCGGTTTCTAAATGATAAATGAATTGTTCCCCTCTAATATTAGCAAATTTAGCACCAAGTCTTCGAACTTTTGCATCGATAGGTTGTCCTACCATTTGCTCGGGAAATATAATACCTGTTGGAATATACTGGATAGCATCCAATAACAATGACTTTGCCCCGACTCTGTAAGCCAAAGCTAAACCATCAGCCATAGCCCCATAATGATCAACACATGGAAATCCTTGATAATGTAATTGTCCATCACCACCAGTGGCGAGTACGACTGTCTTGGCCCGAACCCGAATTGCCTCTTTCTTGCTTTCAAGGTTAATCAATATTGCTCCGGCCACTTGAGCCGTGTCATCCATAATGAGTTCTATTGCAGGCAAATATTCCAATATAGGAATTCCTCTATTACATAGCTCGTCATACAGATTTCGCATGATCTCCAATCCAAGGCAACCACGAGCATGATGTGCTCTTTTTCGAGAGGTCCCTTCACCAAATTCTGTCCGTAAAGTACCATCCGCTTCCTTATCAAATATACACCCAAGAGACTCAAGCCACTGGATTATTGAAGGGGCGTCCCGGACCATAACCTCAACGAGATCTGGAATATTCTCAAAAAAACCGCCGCCAATCGTGTCTAAATAATGAATTACAGGGGAGTCATTTGGCTTAGATGCTGCCTGTATTCCTCCTTGGAATTTCACAGTATCGGAGTCAAAAAAGCCAAATTTGGTTACCAACATAACTTTGGCGCCATTTTCATGAGCCGAAAGCGCTGCCGTGGCCCCTGCTCCCCCAGACCCTAATACTAATACATCTACATCATAATCGACCGCCTCTAAATCTACCATATCGGGGTCCACAAGGCTGCTCCCCTGCAGCAATTCAACAAGTTCCTTAGGTGCACAATCACCCTTATTAGGACCCACCAAAAGCTCACACACCCCCCCATCTATAAAATCGGCGCGATTTTGTTTTATTAAAACAGATTTCTCATCCTCAGAAATTTGTGGATAATCTTCCTTTAACCGTTTTTCTCTTGTGAATTCAATTCTTGGAATGCTTTCTTTTAATTCAATTGAATACATTTTTGTAATCCCCCGGTGAATTTATGGGGCTATATCTCGCTCATTATAACGACGGCGTAGTTCCTTCACTTCCATCTCCTTTAATTCTGAAAGTTCGGCATCAAATCTTCCTCCCTCAATCTCAGCCACAATGCTTGAAAGGTCGTGGGAACGTGGTAGTAAGTAACGTCCATACAAGCGGCGGCAAAGCAAAGCAATATGATATGGTGCAAGACCCCCAGAGCATCTCTCTGCGCAAAGTCCACACATGATACAATTGAAAGACTTGTCCGCAACTTCAGCAATCTCGCCATGCAGAGCATGAGATATGTACTCCATGACGTTGATATCCTGTGGGCAGCTCATAGTACATTTGTTGCAGACTTGACATTTGAGAAGCTCTGGATAAACGGTAGAGACTTGTTTCAGACTTGGAGTAAGTTGGCTTAATTCATAAACAGCCTTCTTTTTCAAAATGATTTCTCTTCTCATCGTCATATGATTGCCTCTGCTTTTTAACTAACGCTGTGCGTCTAACACTTCTTACCTTTTAGCCACTTTAATCAGAATCTTTTCTGCGGGTGCGGCCCATACAAACACCTGTGGATGTTGGCTGTGATTGTCAATAGAGTCTCTGATAGAGGCTACTCGTTTTCCTCAGATCCAGTTGCCCCTTCTTTAAATGTTAACTCTGGGGAGGTATCAAAAACCTGAATGCCAAAATATTTAGTGACGACAGGAGCTTCCTCAATACCACCAATATAATAGACAGATGGATCGGTACCATGTGCTCGATACAATTGAACTGCGCCCTTTTCATGGATTAGTTTTGAAACTTCGCTCTCATTGTCATCCAGATCACCAAAATACCTTGCTTTAGCTGGACAAATGATAACGCAAGCAGGGGTTGCCTCACGATCTACCCCCGGTTTTAGTCCTTTTTTAATACCTTCGTCAATTCTTTCCTTACAAAAAATACACTTAGAGACAACACCCACTCGAAGAGGATATAATATTTTTCCAATAGTTTCCCATTCGGTGAACCCTTGACCAGGATAATATTCTTTTTCTTCAGAATGATACGATCGGGATTGATAAGGGCAGGAAATCATACAACGCCTACAACCGATACACTTATTTTGATCAACCCAAACGATTCCATCCTCACGTTGCTGAGTGGCGCCAGTAGGACAAACCTTTGTACACGCCGGGTCTTTACAGTGGTTACACAATACTGGATAGACGTGCTTTTTTACACGGGGATATTTTCCTGTCTCAGAAATCAAAGTTTTACTCCACAGCACTCCTTTAGGCAGGAAATGCTCCTGGTTACACTTGACCGCACAAGCATCACAGCCAATACATTTATTTAGATTGATCACCATACCCCATCTCATGACGACCTCACCTCGTTTCCTTTATCTTGTATGCCTTGACCCTTACAGTTGGTTCGACTGAGCTTGATATGATGCAAAAATGATGTTGATCTTGTCTGATCAGGGCATTCGGGTTCACGCCTTTACCCCGGGAAATCGGCGCTCCCTTTGCCCAGCTCCCTAAACCACAGATGGCTACCACCTTGGGGTGTACCAACTGGGTTAGCTTCACCGTTCCTGTTACCTTGTCTCCCCAATGATTTTCAAGACAAATCGTATCCCCGTCTTTTATCCCTTTTTCCCGCCCGGTTGCCACATTCATGTTGATGTTATAAGTATAAGGATTGCGTGAAGCCATTTCATCTATATGAGGGTTACGCGCCGTGAATCTATAAGTCATGAGCGAGTCCCGCTGCGAAATAACAAAGAGGTCATATTCCGAATCCGGGGGCAGCTCGGTGTAGATCACAGAGGGGAAATAGCTCGTCAGCCCGGTGAAATAGTCCCAGTTCAAATGAAAACCAATTTTTTCAGCCCTCTTTTTTATCTCCTCCCTATCCTCTTCATGGTTCTCAAAATAGATGGGTATCCGAGCATTAATGAACCACCGCCAATAACCTTCTTCAGGCTTCTTTTTCCAAGTCAAGAAACCATTATCCCTGAACCATTCCAGGCCTCTCTCTTCACCAAAATGGTACTTCAGTATTCGGTCAACCAATTCTATGTTCGAGACTTTTTCCTCTGGCTCTATAATACGAGGAATTTCTGCATTCGGGTCTGGCTGCCTAGCCTTTCTGAAGGTAAAAAAATCATCTAGGGCTGCATTATATTTCCGTCTAATTCCCACCCTGTCTGCCAAGTCAATCATCACGTCCTGAGCATCTCTTACCTCACCCCTGGGCTCGGTGACCGGCATTCTGAGGTGCATGCTCCATTTATCCAAGCCTGTAGGGTAGTTATAAGTGACACCGAAGGAGCTGCAGACATCTAACGTTTCAAGGTAGTGAGTCTCCGGTAAAACAATATCACAAAAGCCTTCCGTAGTTTCGTTGTGGAATGGCTGTAAAGCGAAGGCAAAAGGAACTTTCCTGAGAAACTTTTCAGCGGATTCCGGCCTGACAAGATTCATTACCACATTGCCACCGTAGGTGCAAAAAACTTCCGGCTTAAAAGGACTACCAGCATTACTCCATAGTTCTTCCCAGTCCTCAGCATAGACGGAAAGACTCGAGTGGCCCAATACATCATCAAAGCTCCAGCTATTACCAGGCCCCGTAATTTTAGAGTGTGGCCACGACGGTGACCCACCGGTGCTGACCGGCCAGGGGCCAACAGTCAGCATGCCTTCCACGCCACCATAAGGTGAGAATTGAAAGCCACCCGTCTCAGGGTACCCAAGGCCCCTTGGTACCCCTGAACCCAAAATTCCCCCGCAAACATCTTGATTACCGAGTAAAACATTTATCAGGTGCATGGCAGTATACGTGTGAAAAGAATTCTGATGGGTCTGCATCCCTTTGTAGCCGACAACACAGGCGGGTCGGTAGGGGACTTTGACGCCATCAATCTCAATAACGCTTCCGATTCTCGCCTCATCGACCAGCTCCCTGGCGAGCCGCTGTATGGTATCGGCAGGGACCATGCTTATCCCGGAGGCCCAGTCCGGTTTATACTGTCTGAGATGGTCTTTGACAAGGGCGAAAGCGGGCTGGCATTCCACTCCGTTGGCGGTATACTTCCCCTCAATCGCCGGCTGAGTCAGCGTTAGGTCATCATACGTTTTAACGTTGCCATCAGCCTCATCAAAGAGGAGAGGTTTCCCGGTCTGTTTCTCCCGCACATAAAGACGGTCAGGGCCAATAAGGTAAACTCCATTAGTCTTGTGCCTGATATATTCCTTATCATAAATACCTATCTCATTTACAATGAGATTAGCGATAGCTAAAAACACAGCGATATCCGTGGCTGGTAAAATTGGTATCCATTCCTGTCCCAGGGAGGCAACGGTGAAACCCTGAGGGTCCATAACCTTCAGTTTCATGCCCCTCTCCCTGGCCGCGGCTGCCTGTCTAACGCTGGCGCAGGAATTACGACCAGAGGCCCAGCTTTCGGCTCCACCGCAGCGAAGCACATAGTTGCAGAACCTGTAGTCTGGAATTATGTCCCAAGCCGCATATTGTAAAGCACCTACGTGATGGGCGCTGCCACCACACATGATACCGGGGCCGCCGCCTGCACGACTACCACCAAAAGCCCTGAAAAATTGCCACCATGTTACGGTAGCTCTCATGCCGCCAGTGGGTCCAGGGGTCATAGCGGAACATACCGACCTTGGGTCCTTCTTCATCGCTGCTATAAGCTTCTCGGCGATGGTATCAAGGGCTTCTTCCCAGGAAATTCGCTGCCATTTTGGGTCTTCATGAATCCCTTTCTTAGGATTAGCCCTTTTTACCGGGTACAAGATCCTATTTGGATCATAAAAGTCCATTAAGGCGGAAACGCCCTTGCCACAAAGGCCCCCCTGAGCTCCACGGTCGCTCTCAGGAACACCTTCCACGGCCACCGGCTTGCCATCAACCACTCTTACTCGGATAGCGCACTCACCGTAGCAAAGGGAGCAAATGCTATAGACCCAGTAGTCCTTTTGCTTGTCTCTTTCACCGAAGATTTTCCTGTAGCGTTCTCTGTCCTTCTCGACAATATTCCTCACACAATCTCCCCACAAAAGATATTAACGTCTTTGTTCCGTTTCGTATGAAATCTCCACCTGCCATGACCATAACCGTAATCAAATTGTTTGACAAAAAACAGACAGGCTCCTAGGATAGACCTCTCCCCGTGAGCATTCCTCCAAGATTTTGGCTATTAATTTCTGATTTGCACTTAATTCCTCTGGAATGGAAATATCCTCCGGTTGAGTAGTCTCAACAAAAGAGTTACCCCCTGAATAACTCTTTGAACCATTTCCATCTACATTCCCCTAATATAGTTTTTGAACAATCTAGTAGCAGCTTCCCTCCAAAGGGAAAGGGATATCTACTTCCAGTCTTCTTTGCACAAGTTATTCTAAATGTGAATAAGATCTTCGTGCGTCAATAAGATGTTCGTGCATCAACTCCTTTGCCTTAACCGGGTCTCATGTTCTAATTGCCTCTAAGATCTCCAGGTGATATTTAATAAAATATGAGAAGCTAAGGTTTCCTTTACTGTAAATTTCTTCATCAGATTTATTTCTGTGACAGGGGTATTTTTTGTGTTGTTATCAAGATCCAAGCATGGTCTCTTCTTTCATGCCTCATGATCCTTAATAACTCATCCAACATTTTGGGTTCCCCCATTATCTTTTGTGAAAGCTAAAGAAATGGTAGATATCTGTTTCAATCCTATAACATACTGACCGAATTGAGATTCACCGGAAACAGAGGTGTTCCCATCGATTTTGAGCGTAACCTTCTCGCCGCTTTTGTCTGACAACCTGGCTGACATTTGGTTATTTTCCTGATATATGTCTATTGAGGCAATATTGATTAAAGGAACCCGGTACTCACCATTCCCAAAAATTCCGCAAACATAATCTTTTTCGTCAAAGCGGACATTCTTGAGCCGAATTTTTAGACCTTCGCTATTCGTTATCTCCCAATAACAATGTTCAGTTTTAGATTCCCTCAGTGTTTCAGTTTGAAACAGCTGCCCTCCTTTTAGGGCATAGTCCATTACGATCTTGGTCACGTATTCGAGGGTGTACCGAGGGTCGATCGTGAGCAAGTAGCCCATGCTTTCACCCATGCCGAACATGAGAAAGCTAACAACCTCTTCATCAACCTTTGTTATCACTCCATGCTCAACCGCCCAACGAAGGTCTTTTCTCAACGGGTTCACCAGCATCTTATAGGTATCGCTGGCTTTTTTTACCAGAGCGGGGTCATTGCTTTGAATGCAGGATTTCAGCAGATTGAGGATGCCGCAAAAAGTCGGGAAAGCTTTGAGAAAAGCAACAAGCCTTTTTTCGTGCCTCGAAGCAAAGTCCGTCTCCTTGCGAATATCCTCCCAGGCCTCTTTCGGTATGACAATCGTCGTCAGCCGTCCGATGCAATCTATTAGTAATTCTTTCTTGCTCTTGAAATAGAGATAAAAAGTCCCCTTTGCAATACCAAGAGCGTCTGTAACGTCATCGATTCTTGTGCCCGTAAAGCCGTTGTTGGAAAAAAACTCAATAGATTTATTAATGATCTCCTCTTTTTTAAGCTCTTTTGATTTCGAAGGTTTAATATGACTCATTGGTCACTACCAATACAAAATTTTAAATATTTTGTCAAGAAAAAAATGATATGAAGTCTAATTATTTCTGTAATATGTTGAAATCATAAAGATTTAGCAAATATTTTAATCTGACTATATTTTTTCTTGACTTTCTTTTGCGTCATGATAAAATGACTTACTGGTCATATAAATTTTAAGTGTCGCAATTAAGTTGAAGTTGAATTCAGAATCGAATAGACAGTTGAATTGGCAAAGTATTGATTCATTAGGACGCAGCGAGATTCTACGTCTAAAGACGGACGTCAGTTGATAAACAAGGAGGTTTAACGATGGGTAAAGGTGATTTTGCGATAATAGGGACAGGCGAGGTGCCCCACGGAATGTTTCCCGAGCGAAGCGAGTTTGAGATTGCTTATACTGTAGCAAGGAATGCGGTAAAAGATGCCGGAATCGAAATGAAAGATGTTGGTGCGGTTTTGACTGCCGCGCACATCATGGGTACTGAGTACAATACGGAAATATTCTTCGGCCATCTGCCCGAAGCAATAGGTGCGACGAACAATAGGATATATGCGACCACGGTCTCGGGTGGAGGTTCGAGCAGTTCCATTTTGAAGACTGCGGAAGGAATCCTTCAGTCCGGCGAAGCGGACACGGTTCTTGTGGTGCATGCACAGCGTTTTTCCCAGTTCGGTGTAAATGAGCAAATCAAGTATTTTGCCCATGCAGGATCGAGCCCGGAATGGGAAGTTCCGTACGGCATGACTTACAACGGTCTGGCAGCCATGATGGCCAATGCATATATGGAACATTCGGGTACCACCATTAATCAGATTGCCGCCGTTTGCGTAGCATGCCGCAAGTGGGCCTGTCTTCAGCCGAATGCTATGTTCAATAAGAAGGAGATAACCATAGATGACGTGCTGAGGAGCAAAATGGTCGCAGCCCCTCTCACCGCCTTAATGTGTAATGTGCTCTGTGACGGAGGAAGCGCTTATGTCATGACAACCGCAGAAAAAGCTCGGCAGATCGCCAAGAGGACCGGTGTTAAACCGGTGTATCTCCTTGGTCATGGGTCGCGTTACTCTCATAGGTTTATCACCAGTGCCGTGCCGAGTTTCGCGGATATGGGGACAATGTACAAATTCTTTATGCCCGCTGCAAATGACGCATATAAACAGGCCGGACTAGGGCCAAAGGACATGGATATCTTTGAACTCTATGGAGCCTACCCACATTTGGACCTCCTCTTCATGGATGCTGTGGGTGTTTGTGAACCGGGCAAGTCCGGAGCGCTCGTAGAGGCAGGAGAGACAAGCCCTGGCGGAAAATACCCCACTACGACCAATGGGGAGGCATTGAGCTTCGGCCACACAGGGACCGGCGTCGGCTTTGCCTTGTTCGCTGAGTCTGTGCGCCAGTTACAGGGAAAAGCGGGCAAAGCTCAGGTTCCGAATGCAAAGTTCCTCATATTTAACTGCGGCGGCGGAGCATACTCCGATATCCATTTTACCGTCCTCGGAAATGAGATCCCAAGCCAATTTTGATACACGGTTTCGTTGGTAAAAAACCTGAAAGGGGGCAAAGGAGCAATCCCATGGATACGAATGAAAAAATAAAAGAGTTAAAAAAGAAATTTAACCTATCCGATGAAGACCTGAGAAAACCATTGCCTACTCCCACAAAATGGTCAAAGCCCTTCTGGGAAGGCACCAAGCAGCACAAGCTTCTGCTCAAAACATGCAAAGATTGTGGCCATATCGATCACCCACCCTATCTCTACTGCACGGAATGTCAAAGTGACAACAGCGAATGGGTGCAAACATCAGGCAGAGCAACACTCTATGCCTTTGCAATCAATGAGGCCGGCGTTCCTTTTCCATTCATGCCTGACCTACCTTATGTAACGGCCTTAGTAGATCTCAAGGAAGGCCCACGGATGCTCTCCACCATCGTTGAATGCGATTTGAAAGATATAAAAAACGGTATGGAACTCGAAGTTGTATTTGACGACGTATCACCGGAAATAAGTCTTCCAAAATGGAAGCCCGTAAAAAGATAGCTTACGAAAGGCTCTCACTTGAAATTCATTAAACTCTTCGAACCTATTACCATTAATCATCTCAGAATAAAAAACAGAATCGTTATGCCGGCAATGGCCCTTGCCTATACGGATGACCATACCTTCAACAATCGATTTAAGGCCTTCTATCGTGAGAGGGCGAAAGGTGGGGTAGGTCTCATGATTATCGGCCCAGTTGCCATAGACAAGGTCGGAAGTACCCCTTTTATGCCAGGCCTCTTGGACGACAAATATATTGACCCCATTCGGGAGTTCACGGACGAACTTCACAAAGATACCGATGCTAAAATCGGGATCCAGCTTATGCAGATGGGCCGTTTCGCTTCATCCTCCTATACAGGAATACCCCCTATTGCTCCGTCAGCAATACCAAGTCCGATCTCCGGTGAAGTTCCCCGGGAGATGACAGGTGATGACATCGAAGAGGTCAAGGAGGCTTATGCTCAAGGGGCAAGGCGCGCTGTGGAAGCAGGATTCGACTACATTGAGGTTTTGGCCGCCGGTGGCTACCTCATCGGCGAATTTTTGTCTCCTGTAACAAATCACCGAACAGACGAGTACGGCGGTCCCATAGAAAATAGGATGCGCTTCGGTCTGGAAGTGATAAAAAAGGTGAGGCAGATCGCGGGAAAAGATTTCGCCATGGGTATTAGGGTCTCTGGGCATGACTTCATAGAAGGTGGACATACGAATGTTGAGGCTGCTCTCTTCTGTGCAGAGGCGGAGAAAGCGGGGGTAAACAGTATTAACGTCACCGGAGGATGGCACGAAAGTTACATTCCACAAATTACCACCAACGTCCCTCCAGGTGCTTTTCTCTACCTTGCCCGGGGTATTAAGGAGAAGGTAGGTGTTCCAATCTTCGCCTCCAATCGTTTAGGAGACCCTCTCGTGGCAGAGAGGGCCTTGCGGTCTGGGTCCGCGGACATGATTTGCTGGGGAAGACCTCTCCTTGCCGACCCAGAACTCCCTATTAAGGTCGAAAAGGGGAGACTCAACGAAATCATTCCCTGTATTGGTTGTAATCAGGCATGTTTCGATTCTCTTCTCTCTGGTTCATCTGTATGTTGCACAATGAACCCTCGGGTGGGGCGAGAAGCTAATACGGAAATCAAAGAAGCAAAAGTAAAAAAGAGGATCATCGTTGCAGGTGGGGGCCCGGCAGGGATGGAGTTTGCATTAGTTGCAAGACAGAGAGGTCACGATGTTACTCTATTTGAAAAGGAGGGACATCTGGGAGGACAGGTAAATCTGGTCGCCGCTTCTCCAGGGAAAAAAGAGTTCCTGAATGTCGTTAAAAGTCTGCAGAATCGTATTCAAATCTCTGGCGTAAGAATAAACCTTAAAACCAATTTGACTCCAAAGATGGTTGAAGAGGGGCAACCGGATTTATTAGTTGTAGCCTCCGGTGCCAGACCCATTGAGATAGATGTTCCTGGAATCACTCAGCCACACGTCATAAATGCATGGGATGTCCTCAACGATATGGTGCCGGATATCGGAAAGCAGGTGGTCATCGTAGGAGGGAGTGCTACGGGATGCGAAACGGCACTACTCGTGGCGAGTCTTGGGGTGCCTGACCCCGATACTTTCACCTTTTTACTCTATCATTCGGCAGATACCTTTGACCGACTTCGAAAACTCCTTTATAGCACTGGACGAAAGATAATCGTTATCGACATTTTGGAACGAATGGCCAGCAATGTTGGACCGAGCACCCGATGGTCCCTGATGAAGAGCCTGAGACTTATGGGTATAGAGTTCCGCCCTAAAACAAGGCTCATGGAAATCTCTGAAGATTCCGTAATAGTCGATACAGAACAGGGCAAGGAATCCATCCCTGCAGATACGGTCATCATTGCTGTGGGATCCCAATCTGTGGATGACCTTGCACAAGAGGTGAAGCGGAATAGGACACAGGTTATCACTATTGGAGATGCTAAAGAACCAAGGAAGATCACAGATGCGGTGAGAGAGGGCTTCGACACAGCTCTGATTATTTAAGTCATATTTACACTTTCGCTGTCTCGTAATCGAAAGGAGCAAAGACATGGATGCAAGAGATCCTGTAATTGTTTCTGCAGTGAGAACCCCCGTTGGTTCATTTGGAGGCTCACTCAGGGACGTTCTTCATGAAAAACTGGCCTCTACGGTCATGCAAGAGGTTTGTGAGCGGGTAAACTTTCGGAAAGAAGAGTTGGATGATATTTACTGGGGTGTTGTCATGGTTCGAAGTGATGAAAATGGTCTGGCTCGTTCTGCAGCACTCACTGCAGGAATTCCGGACTATGTTGGCGCTGTGCAGATAAACCGAGCATGCTGTTCATCCATGGAAGCCATCAGAATTGCCTCCATGGTTATTCGACTGGGTGAGGCGAATGCGATTATCGCTGGAGGCGGAGAAAGCATGAGTAACGTTTCCTATTCCATCAAGAATGCGAGATGGGGGCTGAGGCTTCGGCATCAAGAGCTTTCGGATGGTGTCTGGGATGGTCTTATGGATCACCACACAGGACTCATCATGGGCATGACAGCAGAGAATGTCGCGGAGAAATACAATATCTCGAGGGAAGATCAGGATAAGCTTGCATATAGAAGTCAAATGCGAGCTAAGAAGGCAATTGAAGAAGGAAGGTTCAGGGATGAAATTGTGCCGATTACGATACCCGGAGAAAAGAAAGGAGAATTTAAGATAGTAGAGACGGATGAACATCCACGGCCAGGGACGACGTTGGAAGGGCTGAGTAAACTATCCCCTGCTTTCAAGAAAGATGGCACGGTGACAGCGGGTAATTCGTCAGGGATTAACGATGGGGCATCCGCTGTTTTGGTCCTATCCAGAGAGCTTGCGGACAAGCTCAATATGAGGAGAAAGTGGAGGATTGTAGGTGCAGCAGCTGTTGGTGTGGATCCCCGAATGATGGGGATAGGACCGATCCCGACAATAAGGAAAGTACTTAAGCAAACCGGTTATGAACTCGACGACATGGAATTGTTTGAAATCAACGAACCATTCGCTGCACCCTATCTAGCCGTAGAGCGAGAGCTTGGTTTGAATCCTGAAATTGTAAATGTCAATGGAGGTGGAATTGCCTTAGGCCACCCCATCGGGAACACGGGTTGCCGTTTGGTGGTGAGTTTAATTCATGAGATGGAACGCCGTGGGTTGAAACTTGGTCTCGCCTCACTATGTGGAGGTGGGGGACAAGGCGAAGCCATCATTATCGAACGAATTTGACTCTTCCATTACCTTCCTAAAGTCTTCTTAACCCATTGTAAACAGATACGTTTTATTTTAAAATGGCAACTATTAAGATTAAAAGAAATCAGGGGGATATATTTATGAACTTTGATCTCACCGATGAGCAGAAGGATATCATCAAGGCGACCAGAGAATTTGCTGAGAAAGAGTTCCCGAGTCTGTCCCAGGAGTGTGATCGCGAGGAGAAATCCCCAAAACAGCTCTGGGAAAAGGCCTGTAAACTCGGTTTTGTTGGGGTCTTCATACCCGAGGCTTATGGCGGTCCAGGATTGGGTTACCTGGAACACTGTCTCATCAACGAAGAATTCTGGCGGGTGGATCCTGGGATTGCACATTTTATCCTGGCAGGCACATTTGGTTCGGAAATCATTCTCCTCTTTGGCACCGAGGAGCAAAAAAAGAAATGGGTGCCTCCCTTGGTACAGGCGAAGGCCATCACCGGAGCTGCGATCACGGAGCCCGATGCAGGAAGTGACGTTTCCTCCATTAGGACCACGGCCGTTCTCGATAGGAATGAATATATCATTAATGGCACCAAGACGTTCATCACCGGCGGAACACTTGCCAATTATCTTCTGGTCCTTTGTGTGACAGAACCTCATGCCAAGTCTCGACATGACCGATTTAGTGTCATCATAGTCGAGACGGACCGCAAAGGCTTTGAGGCGACCAAACTGAAGAACAAACTCGGCCTTCGTGCTTCTGATACGGCTGAAATCTCTTTCGGCGATGTCAGAGTGCCAAAGGAGAATCTTGTCGGAAAAGCCGGAAAAGGGTTCCAACAATTTATGGTCTTCTTCGATCACACCCGGCTCCATGTCTGTGCCGAGGCAGTAGGCCTGGCCCAAGGAGCGATGGAGCAGGCCATCAAGCATGTTCGAAAAAGGGAACAATTCGGAAAACCCCTTGCCTCTTTTCAGGTCACACAATTCAAAATTGCAGAAATGGCCACCCGGATCGAAGCCGGCCGTAATCTCTATCAGAAGGCTGCTTGGCTTCTCGACCAGGGGAGAGTGGAAACCCATCTCATCTCCATGGCGAAGTGGTACACAGGAGAGACAGCAGTGAAGGTTGCCGAGGAAGCTCTGCAGCTCCATGGAGGATATGGGTTTATCGGAGATTACCATATCGAGCGTTTTTATCGGGATTGTAAAATTGTTGAAATCTACGAAGGAACCAAAGAGGTTGAAAAAACAATTATTGCCAGAGAGCTCTTGGGGAAATATTGAGATATCGGGAGAGAACAAATCATGGACTTTGAACTGACCAATCGTCAAAAACAGATCCGCTTGGCCGCTCGCGAGTTCGCTGAAGGAGAACTCATGCCTCTTGGAAAAGAATGTGAGTCCAAAGGAGAGTTTCCAAGAGAGATCATTAAAAAAGCAGCCCAGTTAGGCTTCGTCGGTGTCTATATCAAGAAAGATTATGGCGGTCTTGGTCTGGGTTCGCTTGAACATAGCATCATCCTGGAGGAATTCTGGAGGGCCGAGCCTGGACTTGGCCAGATATTTTCTCAGACCACATTTGGGGCCCAAGAACTATTACTCTACGGTTCTGAGGAACAGAAGAAAAAATACCTCCCGCCCTTGGTCAAAGGGGATTGGGTCATGGGCTTTGCCATCACCGAACCTGAGGCTGGAAGCGACGCCGCCTCTGCCGTCTCTCGAGCAGAGATAGTTGGAGATGAGTATGTGATCAATGGCAATAAGGTGATGATCAGCAACGGCACGGAAGCCAAATTCCTTTTAGTCTACTGCTTGACCCATCCTGAAGAGGCCATTAAATCAAATCGCCACAGTATCCTCCTGGTTGAAACAGATCGAACGGGTTATAAGGCGGACAAAATCCATGGAAAGATGGGACTCCATGCTTCCGATACTGCTAATGTCTATTTCAATAATGTGAGAGTCCCAAAGGAAAACTTGGTGGGTGCAGAAGGCGATGGATTCATCCAATTGATGAAGTTCCTCGACTATTCTCGGGTGATGATAGCAGGTGATGGAGTAGGTCTTGCGCAGGGCGCGATGGAACAAGCAATTAATTATGTAAAGAAGAGAAAACAATTTGGGAAGACGATCTCATCTTTTCAGGTCACCCAATTCAAAATTGCTGAGATGGCAACTCTCATCGAAACGGCGAGATCGATCACTTATAAGGCCTGTTGGAATCTCGATCGGGGGAATGTTGATACCCAATTGTCGGCCATGGCAAAGTGGTGGGCCTGCCAGGTGGCTGTCAAAGTGGTGGATGAAGCATTGCAGCTTCATGGCGGATATGGTTATCTCGATGATTATCCCATTGAACGCTTCTATCGGGCGGCCAAGTTACTTGAACTCTATGAAGGCACAAAAGAGATCCAGAAGATGACCATTGGCCGACGCATTCTCGGCATTGGTTAGAAAAGCAATGTCAAATGTCAAAGCTCAAAGTTCAAATGAAGTTCAAATTTCAAAGTTCAAACGAAAACATTTTGATATTAAAACCTTTGGCATTCCTTTGACATTTGAATTTTGACATTTGAACTTAATTAGCATGTGAGGTCAATAATTACTGTTGATAAATAAGAAGATTGGTGTCTATATCTGTCACTGCGGCACCAATATCGCTGCCACCGTCGATTGTAATGAACTTGCCCTTTTTTCCAGCACCCTTCCCGGAGTGAAGGCGGTCCGGGACTACCGTTATCTCTGCTCTGACCCTGGACAGGATTTGATCAAAAGGGACATCCGTGAACTCTCCATCGACCGAGTGGTGGTCGCCGCCTGCTCCCCTCGAATGCATGAATTGACTTTTCGAAATGCCATCTCTTCAGAGGGCCTCAATCCCTATTTTCTCAATATTGCGAATATCCGTGAGCAGTGTTCCTGGGTTCATAAGGATAGGAAAGACGCCACAGAGAAGGCCAAACATCTCCTCCGCGCAGCCGTGGCAAGGGTTCTTTGCCAAGAAGGACTCACCGCAAGAAAAGTGGAAATCAAACCTTCGGTCTTGGTGGTTGGAGCTGGAATCGCTGGAATTCAGGCCGCGTTAACTATTGCCAATGGGGGGATGAAAGTCTACCTTGTTGAAAGGGCTCCCTATATTGGAGGCCACATGGCTCAATTGGACAAGACCTTCCCTACTCTCGATTGCGCCTCCTGTATCTTTACCCCCAAGACGGTTGAGGTAGCCAGAAACAAAAATATCGAGCTTCTGGTCTCTTCCGAAGTGGAAGAGGTGAAGGGGTATATTGGAAACTTTACTGTGACGATTAAGAAGCATCCAACCTATGTCGATAACAATCGATGCACTGGCTGTGGGGATTGCACAGAGGCCTGCGTTTTGAAAAAAGGAGTACCTTCAGAGTTCGAAGAAGGGCTGGCCAGGCGAAGAGCCATCTACATCGCGTTCCCTCAAGCCGTTCCATTGAAGGCAATGGTGGATAAAGAGAGTTGCCTCCTGTTGAGTAAAGGAAAATGTAAAGAGACCTGTGTGGAAGCCTGTAAGGCAGAGGCAATCCATTTTGATCAAAAAGAAGAGGCGATCGAAAAAGAAGTGGGGTCCATCATCGTCGCCACTGGATACGACCTCTTCGATCCTTACCTCCTTCCTCAGTATGGATACGGAATCTATGAGAATGTCATCTCCAATCTACAGTTTGAAAGGCTTGCCAGCCCTTCAGGGCCGACCCGCGGAGAGGTATTGCTCAAGGACGGAACGGTTCCAAAAGGAATTGCCTTTCTCCACTGCATCGGAAGCCGTGACGAAAATGCCAATCTTTACTGCTCCAGGGTCTGTTGCATGGCTTCGATAAAACAGGCCCATCTGGCAAAGGAAAAAACCGGGGCTGAGATTTATGAATTCTATATCGACATCAATGCGTTTGGAAAAGGGTATCAGGAATTCTATAAAAGGGTTCGAGAAGAAGGAATTTACTTTATCCGAGGCAAAGGTTCTGAAATCTATAAAAAGGACGGCCGTCTCATCGTCGAGGCAGAGGATACCCTGCTTGGGACCCCTGTGGAGATTTCTGTAGATATGGTCGTGCTGGGAACCGGCTTAACCGCTCGCCGAGGGGCTGAGAAAGTAGCTCATGTATTCGGCATCAGCCAGGGCGCGGACGGATTTTTTATGGAAGCCCATCCAAAACTGAGACCGGTTGCCACGAATGTCGATGGGATTTTCTTGGCAGGGTGCTGTCAAGGGCCCAAGGACATCCCCGACACGGTCGCCCAAGCCTCTGCAGCGGCAGCCGAAGCAGTCGCTCTGAGCACGAAAGGGCAGATTGAAGTCGAACCCACTACCGCCGTGATCGACCCTACGCTCTGCGCAGGTTGTAAATTATGTATCGAGATCTGTCCTTATTCTGCAATCGATTTTCTTGATACCAAGGGGGTCTCATCTGTCAACGAAGCCCTTTGTAAGGGCTGTGGTGCCTGCACGGCGATCTGTCCCAGCAAGGCTGCCAGACAAAATCATTTCACACAGGATCAGGTCCTGTCAGAGATGGAAGGCCTGATTTGAATCAATTGCGAAATTCGGAATTTATTGACATAGAGAAATTTTATGAAAATCGATCCTAAAACCTTTGTTCAGGACTATCAACTCAATATATGCATCCAATGCGGGACGTGCACAGGAGGATGTCCTGTCAAATTTAGATCTCCGCTCAATATGAGAAGATTGGTCAGACAAACTTACCTCACTAACGATCCCTCCCCCTTATTCAAGAGGCCTGAATTATGGGCTTGCACCACCTGCAGCACTTGCAGTCTTCGCTGTCCTGCTGGAGTGAAAAACGTTGAGCTGATTATGGGGATACGAAATTTTCTTGCCAACCAAGGTGAGGTTCCTTCAACCATCAGGGATGCTCTGGAAAACACCTTTCTTCAAGGGAATCCATGGGGACGGTTCCGTGATCGCAGAGCGGACTGGGCAAAAGACCTGGGAGTAAAAATTCTCGGAGAAGTAACCACAGAAACATTGCTCTACGTAGGCTGTGCCCCTTCTTATGATCCAAGGGTTCAGAATGTCTCAACAGCCCTCGTCAAAATCTTTCAAAAAGCAGATTTCGACTTTGGTATTCTGGGAAAGAAGGAATCCTGCTGCGGAAACGAGATCAGAAGGATGGGCGAACAGGCGCTTTTCAAAAAGCTGGCAAAGGACAATACGAACCTCTTTAAAAAGTCTGGGATTAAAAGAATCATCACCATTTCACCTCATTGCTTCAATGCTTTTAAAAATGAGTATCCAGACTTCGCTATCCCTGTCCAACACTATACTCAGGTCATTGCTGATTTGATTGAGACGGGAAAATTGAAAATGTCTAAGACATTAGACCTTTCCGCCACCTATCAGGATCCTTGTTTTCTCGGAAAACAGAATCTCGTCTTTGATGAACCGAGAAAAATTCTGACCTCCATTCCTGGATTGGAATTCGCCGAGATGGAAAGATCAAAACAAAGGAGTTTTTGTTGTGAAGGAGGAGGGGGAAGGATGTGGGCTGAAGGGGGAACCGAAGGGATTCGAAATGGAGAGATTCGAATCAAGGAAGCTGTCGCTTTGGGCGCAAAGGTGATGGCTACAGCTTGTCCTTTCTGTCTTCTAACTCTTGAGGATGCGATAAAAATATCAGGTCTAGCAGATCAGATTGCGGTAAAAGACATTGCAGAGCTAGTCGCCGAGGCTTTGTAACTCAGGGCTTCAGCCCTGATCTTCAACCCTAAAGGGTTGAGTTACAAAATTCGTTCATATCGTTAAACGGTCTAAACGTTCAAAACGATCCTAACGATCTAAACGGGAGGGGCTCATGAATATTGCCGTTTGTGTCAAAAGGATCCCGAAAACTGCAGAGGCAGACATCTTTATTGAAAAGGATGGGACGGACATCAAAAAGGACCATCTTGTCTTCACCCTTAATGATTGGGACAGCTATGCAGTCAGGGAGGCGGCCCTCTTAAAAGAGAAATATGGGGGTGAGGTCACTGTCATCACGGTTGGGCCCGAAGAGTCAAAAGAGGTTTTGACGAGATGCCTCGCCATGGGGGCTGATAGGGCATTGAGAATAGAGGGACCTGCTGTCCAAGATGGCCATCTGATTGCCAAGATACTCTCTCAGGCAATCAAAAATCAATCCTTTGATCTCATCTTAACAGGTGTTCAAGCAGAGGATGACAACTGCGGACAGGTTGGAGTGAGTCTGGCTCAAATGTTAGGCTTCCCTCACGCAGCCATTGTCACTCATATCGAGATTTCCGGAGACAAGGCAAAGGTCCGAAGAGAGTTGGAAGGCGGTATCGATGAAGTCACGGAGCTCAAACTGCCTGCTGTCCTGACCATTCAGACAGGCATCAACGAGCCGAAATACGTCTCCCTTGCTGCCCTCTTAGAGGCAGAAGACAAGGAGATCAAGGATCTTGGAATAGAGGAGATAGGGCTCACCTTGGGTGAATCAGTCGATACAAGAATTGATCAACTATTCTTTCCACCCGTTGGGAAGATGGCAGAAATATTGAAAGGAAATCCTGAAGAGGTTGTAACACAACTGACCGAAATCGTGAAGAAGAAAAAAGGAAGCTGAACTAAAGAAATTTCAAATTGCAAAATCCAAATGCCAAATGAATGTCAAATTTCAAAAATAGGAGTAAAGAACCCAACCCATACAAGGGAAACTTTAAAAACCTAATATCCAAAATGGAGATCCCGAAATCGTTAGATCCTGAATTCGTCAGACCCTGAACTTGATTCAGGGCAGGGTTCAGGACCTGGTTCGGGATGACAAAACCCAGGCTATTCCATTATTGTCATGCTGAACTCGTTTCAGCATCTCAGTCATTATTTATCACTATAAGGCCACTAAATAGGAGGAAAAGCGATGGGGGAAATTTTCGTATTAGTCGAGCATCGACAGGGAAAGATTCGGGACATCACTTATGAAATGTTAGTGGCTGGAGAGACTATCGCCTCCCAGCAGGGGGCTTCTTCAACGGCAGTCCTATTGGGCCATAATGTTAAAAATTTCGCTGAGGAGTTGGTTACCAGGGTATCGAAGGTATTGGTTGTGGAGGATGCACAACTCGAAAGTTTTAATTCTATTCTCTACCAAAATGTTCTCACCTCTCTCATCGCAAAATATCAACCCCTTCTCACCCTGATAGGACACACGGCCTTTGGAATGGACCTAGCGCCAAGCCTCTCTGCGGAGATGGGGTTTCCTTTGGTCACGGATTGTATCGGCCTCTCGTTTGAAGGGAACCGGTTGAAAGCTATTCGATCCATCTATGGAGGAAAAGTAAATGCCAATGTAACCCTGAGGGAATCCAGTGGATATATTGCGACTGTTCGGCCGGGCGTTTTCAGTCCCGGCGCACCTCGTGAAAAAAAGGCTGGTATTGTCATGGAGTCCTCTCCACTCCAGGGAACGATTGATGTAAAAAAATTTATTGAATATATTGAAGCCCCTATCACAGGAGAGGATATCACTCAAGCTGAGATCATCGTCTCTGTCGGCCAAGGGATAGGAGGACCGGAGCATATTCCGATGATAGAAGAAGTGGCAAAGAACTTAGGCGGGGTCATTGCCTGCTCAAGGCCAGTAGTGGATCGGAATTGGCTACCCAAAGAGCGACAGGTGGGAATTTCCGGTAAGACTGTCAAACCAAAAGTCTATATTGCCATTGGCATCAGCGGTGCATTCCAGCATGTGACCGCGATGCAGAACTCCGATACGATCATTGCGATCAATAAAGACCCCCGCGCTCCTATCTTTGGAGTCGCAGATTACGGGATTGTGGACGACTTTCAAAATGTGATACCGATTTTAAAAGAAAAAACCAAAGGAATGAAGTAAAATTCAGAATGCAGATTGCGTAATGCGGATTTGAGATCTTATTTAATTAAACGCTATGCTCCATGCGCTATGCGTCTTTTTTAAACTGCTCCTTTTCTGTAATTGCAGACATTGTGAGGTCATCTCCTGATCGTCACTTTCACCTACTACAAGTCTTCACTTCAAAATAGACAAACGAATTAACGATTTTCGGGATGAAATCGAGCATCCCAATCAATATTTGAAAATCATATCGCAACTTTTTTGGGTTGTTAGAAACAGCGAATAGATAGCAGATATTGTAGCCATCAGGCTGGTCCTCCTTCCCTTCGCAAGTTTCTTATTTCTGACCGCTCGAAAGTTGCCAGCTTCTCCTACCGTATGGAATTCCCAGCTTGTTCATCCGCTTCCTGAGAGTATTTGGGTTGAGCCCCAGGATTTGTCCGGCCCCACCCGGTCCGTTGATCTTGCCACCGGCCATCTCCAAGGCTCGCCTGATGTGCCGGGCATTGATCTCGTCCAGCGAAAGCAGAGCTCGATTTCGGCCTGAGTCCTGAACCACCTCGCGATCTCCGGAAACTGACATGGGCAAAAGCGTGTCAAAAGAAAGGATACCTCCCCGGTGCTGGATTAGAGCCCGTTCGATCATGTTTTCCAGTTCCCGAACGTTGCCCGGCCAGTCATAGGCGATAAGCCTTTCGATGGCGCCGGGGGCAAGCACAGGTCTCTCCATCAGCTTAAGCTCCATGGACTTGCGGTCGATGAAGTGATGCACCAGGGCCGGGATATCTTCTCTTCTCTGCCTGAGCGGCGGGATCGTGATGGGGAAAACATTGAGGCGGAACCAGAGATCTTCACGAAATCGCGCCGAAGCAATCATCTCCTCGAGGTTTCTGTGCGTGGCCGATAGAATACGGATGTCCACCGGTATGGAACTTGTTCCTCCCACACGCTCGATTTCTTTCTTTTGAAGGACATGCAGCAGTCTCAGTTGAGCCTGCAATGGCAGTTCTCCGATTTCGTCTAAGAAGATAGTACCCTTATCGGCCCGCTCGAATCGCCCCCTCCTTTGACTGATGGCCCCGGTGAAAGCTCCCTTCTCGTGACCGAAGAGCTCGCTGTCGAGGAGAGTCTCAGGGATGGCGCCACAGTTCACCTTGATAAACGGTCCATCCTTGCGAAGTGAAGAATAGTGAATCGCATTGGCGATGACCTCTTTTCCTGTACCTGTCTCTCCCAGCAACAGCACAGGGCTGTCGAGGGGCGCCACCTGCTGAACCATTTCCATCACCGCCTTCAGACCAAAATCCGAACCAATGATCTCATCGCCCAAGACTGACCGCAGTTCGTCAAAGAGATATCGGTTGTCATCGGCCAGCATGTCCTTGAATCGAATGACTTCCCGGTGTCTCAGTGCGTTGGACATGGCAATGGCAAAAGGTTCATGGAGCAGTTGAAGCAGCCGAGCGTGCTCATTATTGTATCGATTCAAGCCATCTGCGAGTAGCCCGAGTTCACCGATCGAATTACCTTCAAGTTTCAAAGTCATGCTTATTACTGATACATTGGAATTGAGTCCAAGTCTTTCTTGTATCTCTTGGAATCCTAACTTCGGGTCGGGCTGGTTTATGATTCGAATCACTTCTCCATTTTTCAGCAAGGCCGCCCTTTCATTCCGGCCTTTCTCGGGCAAGGGCAAAACTCGTTCAGAATCTTCCATTACGTCATCGCCGACCGAAGCCACGAGTCGTAAGACATTCAGATCAGCATCCAATATATGCAGGCTCATTCGATTGATGGGGATGTAGAGTTTTATGTAATCAAAACAACTCCTCAGAGCCGTTACAATATTGAGGCTGCTGCAAATACGCAGGGTCGCCTCGCGAAAAAAACCATTTTCATCCACGTTCACCATTTTCTCCTCTTTTCATCCCGGCAGCAGGAGATCCCTCCCCCGGTTCCTGGCGGGAGAAGGAATGCCAGCTTCGGGCCGGGATGTCGCCCCACATGGACGTTGACGAGGGGTCCACGGGCTTGCTCGTTGGGCTCCATTTGCCTTTCGAATTTCACAGCGGACACGGACCGCCAGTCGTAACTCTGCCTGTGTATGACCATCCTATTTTATACTGTGGAGTAGAATTACACCACAGCATAGCATATTTTACCCTATTGGGTAAACATTAAGAAGTAACTTTTATGTAACTAGTTGATTTCTAAAGATATTATTATTTTGGCACGATACTGGCTTGGTAAAGTAATGAATATCAAAGGAGGGATTGCGATGAAATGGGTTGAGATTATCACATTACGTTCTCCTGCAAACATTAATACGCAATTCGTAGATGAACTTCTGAAGGGGGTAAGTGAGTCTGATTCGTCGACCGATACGCCAAAGCATCCGGTAGAAATAAGGATATATCATCATTCCGTGGTGGAGACTGATTTGAGTATCCATATCTATTGGGAATCAGAACCGGGGAGTCAGAATAAGAGTCCTCTCGGGCTAAGGTTTTCTTCTGCGTTAAGGAATCTGGGGCTGCTGAACCATTCCGTATGGGTTGAGACAGCGGCCCTGGAATTCCCTCTCAGTTATGGGAACTCCAGACCCCGGGACATTCCAGCACCGGATGCGAACGACAATACACCTCAGACAGGGCAAAAAATTGCGAATAAGGAGGGATTTTAGATGTTACGGAAAAACAGGAGAATCAAACAAGGGAGTTTTCTTCCAGACAATAGCGAACCTTTATGAAGCAATGGGTGGCGGCTGGGCTCTGGAAGCAGACCGCCTTACGGGGGCAACGATAGATTCGAAGATCACCACACACGGTTCGGAGGTGTTACATGCAAATCAATGACAGGGTCAAACGAATTCTCACCATGGGGGTATTTATCCTGGGACTGATCACGTCTGGCTGCGGCTCGCAGCATGCTGCTCCACCGCCTACCGTCCCTGAGGCTGCCATTGTGACTGTCAATCCTGAGCGGGTCGTGCTAACCACCGAATTGCCAGGTCGCACATCCGCCTATTTTGTTGCGGAGATCCGCCCGCAAGTGAACGGCATCATTCAGAAACGTCTATTCGATGAAGGCTCTGATGTGAAAGTCGGCCAAGTGCTCTATGAGATCGACCCCGCCCCCTTTCAAGCGGCATACGACAATGCAGCGGCCAACCTCGCTGTCACGCGGAAGGCCGCCGACCGGGCTCGGGCCGGTCTGGAGGCGAGCATTGCCGGCGTCTCGCAGAAGCGGGCCACCCTCGACCTCGCCCGGACGAACCGCTGGCGCTTCGAGGAGCTGTATAAGGGTAAGGCTGTCTCCGCCAGCCAGCATGACCAGGCCGTGACCGAGGCCGAAGTGGCCGAGGCCGCGCTACGGTCTGCCGAGGCACAGGTGAAGAGCGACCAAGAAGCGGTGGCCGCGGCCGAGGCGGCCATCCAGCAGGCGGAAGCAATGCTAAAGACGGTCCGAATCAATTTGGGATACACCCGGATCACAGCGCCGATTAGTGGACGGATCGGCAAATCCAATGTGACCGTAGGCGCTCTCGCAACAGCATATCAGGGTTCCGCCTTCGCGACCATCCAGCAGATTGATCCGATTTACATAGACGTGACACAGTCAAGTGCCAGCTTGCTGCAGCTCAAACGGAACATAGCGTCCGGTCGGATCAAAAGCGACGGTCCCGATCGGGCGCGAGTGAGGTTGCTTCTCGAGGACGGTATACCCTATCCGGTGGTAGGGATCCTGAAGTTTTCCGAGGTCACGGTTGATTCAAGCACCGGATCGTTTATCCTCCGGATGGTCTTTCCGAACCCAAAACAGATTCTCCTGCCCGGCATGTACGTACGTGCCATTTTGCAGGAAGGTGAGGTTGACAGGGCAATTCTTGTCCCGCAGCAAGGGGTCTCCCGCGACCCGAAGGGGAATCCCGTCGCGCTCATCGTGGATGGAGAAGGCAAAGTCCAGCAGCGGATGATCACTGTCGATCGAGCCATTGGCGACAAATGGCTTATTACGGATGGTCTGAAACCGGGAGACCGTCTGATCGTCGAGGGTATCCAAAAAGTGCGGCCCGGCGCTACCGTAAAGGTTGTCCCCTTTGATGCCAGTGGAAAGGGTAGTCCGGATGCCGCAAAGAAAACCCAGCCAGCGGCAAAAGCAAAGTAGACGGAGGTAGCTGATGTTATCAAAGTTCTTTCTTGACCGCCCTGTCTTCGCCTGGGTTATTGCCATCGTCATCATGCTGGTGGGTGCCCTCGCTATCTACAATCTGCCCATCTCCCAGTACCCCCCTATCGCACCGCCATCGATCTACATCCAAGCCTTTTATCCAGGGGCGTCGGCAGAGACCGTGGAAAACAGCGTCACCCAGGTCATCGAGCAGAAGATGACCGGTCTTGACAAGATGCTCTACATGTCCGCCACCAGTGATTCGGCCGGTGCTTCCCGCGTTGAGTTGACCTTTGCCCCGGGGACTGATCCTGACCTCGCCTGGTCCAAGGTGCAGAATAAGCTCCAGCTCGCCATGGCGAGCTTGCCCGAGATGGTCCAGCGCCGGGGTATCACGGTCGGCAAAGCGACCAGAAACTATCTGATGATGGTGGGTCTCATCTCGGAAGACGGCAGCATGGACGAGATTGATTTGGGGGACTACGCCCAATCCAGCCTGGAGAAGGTTCTGGCACGGGTGCCGGGTGTAGGCGAGGTGGAAGTCTTCGGATCCCAGTATTCCATGCGCATCTGGCTGAACCCCAACAGGCTGGTTGACTATCATCTGACGGTCGATGATGTTGTTGCTGCACTCCAGTCTTACAACGTAGAGGTCTCTGCCGGCCAGTTCGGCGGGGCGCCTGCGGTAGAAGGCCAGCGTCTAAACGCCTCCATTGTCGTCCAGAGCCTGCTGAAGACCCCTGATGAGTTTGCCGCTATTCCAGTCCGCGTCAATCCTGATGGCTCCATCGTGCGGATCGGCGATGTAGGACGGACGGAACTGGGAACCGAGTCGTACGATTCCCATGCCTATTACAACGGTAAACCCGCCACCGGTTTGGCCATCCGGCAGGTCGCAGGCGCGAATGCCCTGGATACGGCCGATGCCGTAAAGGCAAAAATGAAAGAGATGAGCCGGTATTTCCCTCCCGGCATGAAGGTCGTCTATCCCTTCGATACCACCCCCTTTGTCAAGGTAGCCATCAACGAGGTGGTTAAGACCCTCCTTGAGGCAATCCTGCTGGTTTTCCTGATCATGTGGCTTTTCATGGGGAACATCCGTGCAACCCTGATTCCCACCATCGCGGTGCCGGTGGTGCTTTTGGGGACATTTGCGACGCTTTCGTTTTTCGGGTTCTCCATCAATATGCTGACCATGTTTGCCATGGTACTGTCCATCGGTCTTCTGGTGGACGACGCCATCGTGGTCGTCGAAAACGTGGAACGGATCATGAGCGAGGAAGGTCTTTCTCCTAAGGAAGCTACGGCCAAATCCATGGAACAGATCACGAGTGCTCTCATCGGGATCGGGCTTGTGCTCTCGGCGGTCTTTGGTCCTATGGCCTTTTTTGGCGGCTCCACCGGCGTCATTTATCGACAGTTTTCTGTGACCATCATCGCCTCCATGCTCCTATCCGTGGTTGTGGCATTGATTCTGACACCGGTCCTCTGCGCCTCGCTTCTCAAGCCGGTAAAGGCGGGACATGAACCCGCCGAAAATGCGGTCTTTTTTCTCCGCCCTTTCTTCCGGTGGTTTGACCGCATCTTTTTTCGGACCAGAGACCGGTATGTGAAAACGGTCGAACGCTCCTTTTCGAGGAAACTGCGTTACTTTGTGATCTATATTTTGATCGTGGCGGCCGTGGGGATTCTCTTCCTTCGTACGCCCACGGCCTACGTCCCCGATGAGGACCAGGGAACCCTGCTCGCTCAGGTAATGTTGCCGACGGGCGCCACCCTGGAGCAGACGCAGAAAGTTGTGGAGGAAGTACAGCGCCATTTTCAGGAGAACGAAAAAGAGGCGGTGGAATCCTGCATGACCATTAGTGGCTTTGGCTTTTCTGGAAGGGCGCAGACCAATGGCATGCTATTTATCAAGCTCAAAGACTGGAATCTCCGCAACCGGCCGGATCTCAGGGTGAAGGCCGTTGCACAACGGGCCACAAGGACTTTTTCTCGGTTCCGCAATAGCCTGGTCTTCGCCTTCCCCCCGCCTGCCGTCGTCGAGCTGGGAATAGCGACCGGGTTTGACTTCCAGTTGCTGGATAGGGGCGGACTCGGTCATGAAAAGCTGATGGCAGCCCGCAACCAGCTTCTCGGCATGGCTTTCAAAGATGCTCGCCTGACCAAAGTCCGGCCCAACGGCCTTGAAGATGTGCCTGAATACCGGGTCGACGTGGACTGGGAAAAGGCCGGTGCCCTCGGGGTTCCCATTGCCTCCGTCCATCACACCATCTCACAGGCCTTCGGGAGCGCGTATGTTAACGACTTCATTCAGGGCGGTAGGGTCAAGCGTGTGTTCATTCAGGCGGACGCCCCCTACCGCATGCTGCCCAAAGACATAGAGAAGCTCTACGTACGCAACACCGCGGGGAAGATGGTTCCCTTTTCTTCCTTTGCTTCCAGCCACTGGACCTCCGGTTCTCCACGGCTCGAGCGTTTTAACGGGTTTCCGTCCATGAATATCCAGGGAGAGGCGGCGCCGGGGAAGAGCTCCGGTGAAGCGATGCAGGCGATGGAAGAGATCGCCGCTAAATTGCCCCAGGGAATCGGTTTTGAATGGACCGGGCTTTCCTATCAGGAGCGGACCGCAAGTTCGCAGGCGCCCCTTCTGTATGCTTTTTCCATTATCGTAATCTTCCTGTGTGTGGCGGCCCTGTATGAGAGCTGGCCAATCCCGCTCACGAATATGCTGATGTTGCCGCTGGGTGTATTCGGTGCAACGCTGGCCACCTGGTCGCGGGGTCTGCACAATGACGTTTACTTCCAGATCGGATTTCTCACCACTCTCGGTCTGACGACAAAAAACGCCATCCTTATTATTCAGTTTGCAAGGGAACGACTAGCGCATGGAGAAGGACTGATGGAAGCAACCCTTGGGGCGGTACGGGTGAGATTCCGACCGGTCATCATGACCTCGCTGGCTTTCTTCTTCGGTGTTCTGCCGCTGGCCATCGCAACAGGTGCGGGCGCCGGCGCAATGAAGGCCATTGGCACAGCCGTTACCGGTGGAATGCTCTCCGCCACGTTTATCGACCTCTTTTACATCCCGCTATTCTTTGTCCTTGTATACCGCATGTTCAAGGGCAAGCAACCACAGCAACCTCCTGGGCAGCACCCGGATTCCACCACCTCTGCGGGGACAGGTGAGATGGGCTGAAGGAATGCAATGGGATACATCAAAGTGCTCCTCCTTTAACGAAGGATAAAGAGGTCAAGAAGGATGGCAAACACTGTCCCCTCAGATGCAGCTACATACAAGGGGCTACTTTCAGCCGCACGGGAACTCTTTGCACGGAAGGGCTATAGCGGAACATCGGTTCGAGAGATCGTGGCAGCCGCCGACGTCACTAAACCTGTTCTCTATTATTATTTTCGAAACAAAGAGGGGCTCTACCTTGAGTTGTTCCGTGAACCCTTCGCAAAACTGACTGCATTTCTTGATGAAGTCTCGAATGGACGGGGAAGTGCAACAAAGAGGTTGAGGCAATTCTGCCGCCGCCTCCATTCTCTCTTTTGTGAGCATGTCGAATTACTCAATCTCTTGCAGGGCTCTCCACCGGGAACTCCGTCACTTGATATTAATCGTTACCATAAGAGGTTATGGAGGACTCTCAGACACTTGATCCACGAAGCGATTGAAGAGGGAGCATTTGAAAAAGGGAACGCGGAAGAAAAGGCGGTATTGATCCTCGGAGCAGTCTATATGGCATCTCACGGTCGGTTGAGGGATCGGAAAGCAGTAAAGCACGGGAAAAGACTCCCGAGCATCCTCAATGTGATCTTCAAATTGGAATCGCGGGGAATTAAAAAAAGGGCGTGATTTATCGATGTTCAAGAAAATCTCATTTTGCACTGATTTCTCCGAGAGTTCTGACCATGCCTTCTCCTATGCCTTTGATTCTCCATGTCATCGTTGAACCGGTCTGCTACTATTGGTCGACTCCAGAAGGAGCGACAGAGCTGATCGCCAAGCAGATTGAGCGCGTGGAGCAGGGAATAAACACTCACTATTTGCAAGAACTTGGGGAATTCAAGAATTACGAGATCGTCGCGAGAGAGACTACAGAGGGGGCCTTTTATGAAATCATACAGGCCGCGAGGGAAGAGTCTGCGGACCTTATTGTTATGGGAACCCATGGAAGGAGAGGGTTCGATCATCTAATCTTGGGTAGCACGGCAGAGAACGTAGTCAGAAAATCGCCCTGCCCCGTATTGACGGTGCGCCTGCCTGGGAAAAAATTCATAATGCCCTAAGGATCGGATCTCAATTAAGAATGATGAAGCCTTTGTGTTACTCTCGAAGAACCTACACTCCAAGTCTGGTTCCTAAGCTTTTCATTCGCTGATTCGAATGTGAGAATATCTTGCCACTGTACGCACCTTCCTAAAGGTTTCGATATCGAAAAGAAATCAAAGCCGCAGATTCATTCCGTTTATTACCACTTGAAATGTTCTATGAAAGTGATATTTTCAAAAATCAGGACTTCAGGAAGACCTTAATGCAAATTGGAAGAAATTATTTGGGATCAGTCAACTTTTTCAAATGGCTTTCGTTCTTCTGCTCTCAGTTCACGCCTTAAGAGTTTACCCACTTTGGATTTAGGTAACATGTCACGGAATTCTATATACTGCGGGACTTTGTAGGGGGCTAACCGCTCGCGGCACCATTTGAGGAGATCGTAGGCGCTCACACCTTTTACATCCTCTTTGAGGACAGCAAAAGCTTTGATCCTTTCACCAACCTTTTCATCAGGAACACCCACAACGCAAGCAGAAATGACTGCAGGATGTTCCTGTAATACGGCTTCTATCTCTGAAACAGCAACACGATAGCCTTTGTGCTTAAGGGTGTCCACAGACCGATCTAAATAGAAAAGCCATCCATTTTCATCTATTCGTACGATATCACGAGTCCTGTACCAGAGTTTCCCATCCATCTCGATAAAGCAATCGGCGGTCTCTTCAGGTTTGTTCCAGTAATTTCTGACCATATGCTCAGAGGAGACCAGTAATTCCCCGGGCTCACCAGAAGGGACGGGCTCAAGAGTATCGGGGTCTACGAGCTTTACCCTCTGAAGGGGTGTCACCTTACCCGCACTTCCCGCCGGAGTATCTTCTCCCATAGGTGTCAAGGACACCCGGCCACAGGTCTCTGTTGCACCATATCCCACACATATCGGTTTCCCAAACTTTTTAAGCCATCTCTCAGCAACCTCTGTGGGAAGGACGTCACCGCCAGAGAAACAGTATTTGAGCGAGCTCAAGTTGTAGTAGTCCACTCGGTCATGTTCAAGAATCATGCGGTACATGGCAGGGACGCCAAAGAAAGTTAGGACTTTACATCTTTCAATATGGTCGAAGAGCCCGTCCAGATTCACTCGTGGGAGCAGCACCAGAGTGTCTCCGGAAAGAAGCGCCCCCAGTCCCACCGCTTGACCGAGAATATGAAAAAGAGGACCTCCTTGAACGACGATATCTTCCCCCTTAAGGATAAAGCGTTCACTCATTGCCCTCTGCTCGGCTCCCCCTTCCAGAAATACAATGTTTGTAAAGGGCACTCCCTTGGGAAGACCGGTTGTGCCACCTGTATAAAGCATCTCAACCATCTCTTCAGGCTCTGCTTTAAAGGGTGGCAAGGAGGAGATTTTTCCTCCCTTCAGCAGCTTCTTAAACCTGACGATATTCCCCCCTGAATCAAATTTTCCCATCGGGATTTTATTAAAACCTCTCCCAATCAACCATTTCCACCAGGGTAGAAGCTCAGCCAAATTGGTGACGATCACTCTCTTAAGTTTGGTTTCAGGAAGGACTTGTGTGACATAACCAAAGTTGGTATCAAGACAGAAGATGGTCTCAGCTCCGCTGTCATTGGCCATATATTTGAGATCAATGGGCGTATAGATTGGCGAGATAGGGATGGCAATAGCGCCGATGCGTTGTAAAGCAAGCCAAGTGATAACCCACTGTGGACAATTCGGGAGATAAAGGACGGCCTTATCTCCTTTTGATACACCCATTCTGTGCAGACTAGCAGCCAGATTCTCAGTTGCCTCCCGGAGTTGAGAAAAATTGTATTTCTTACCCAAGTAGATCAGGGCCGGCTTCTCCGGGTAATCCTGACATACTCTCTCAAATTGTTCATAGATTGAACCTACGGGTCGTTCCATAATGTTTGATTCTAAGTCCTGGCCCTCCGTGAATTGAGGAATTATGGAATTAAGGAATTGCGAATTCCAAAATTCCTAAATCCCAAAATACGCAGCCTTCACCTCTGGGTTATCCATCAATTCCTTTCCTGTTCCGAAGAGGACGGGGATCCCATTTTCGATTACATAGCCTCGATCAATAATAGGCAAAAGGGGCCTGGCGAACTGTTCCGTGACCAGAATGGTTACACCTTCCCCCCGAATTTGCTTTATTGCTCGTCTCAGATCGCGCTGGAGAACTGGAGAGAGCCCAAGCAATGGCTCGTCCATCAGGAGAAGCCGGGGCTTGGTCATCAATGCCATACCTATGGAAAGCATCTGTTGTTCTCCCCCGCTACAGAACCCCGCTTTTCTTTTTTTTATATCTTTTAAATGGAAAAAGACAGAGTAGACGAAATCGAAGGTCTTCTTTATCTCAGAATCTCTTCGGAGGTAGGCGGCGATCCTCAAATTTTCCTCCACGCTGCTGTCAGGAAAGATCGGATGTCTTTCTCGACTTAAAACGATCCCTTTTTTAACCCTTTTGTCAGGCTCGGTGTTTGTAATATCTTCACCTTCAAACCTCACCTCACCCAGTACAGTAATTCTCTCGCCCCCTCTTCGGTCTTCTTTCCTCTTGATGTCAATCATCAAACCGGAAATCGTGTTCATCAGGGTTGTCTTACCAGCACTGTTTGAACCAAGAACGCCAACGATTTCCTCTTTTTGAACCTCCAGACTGAGATCATTGATAGCCAGGGAATTTTCGAAAAAGACCATCAAGTTCTTTACTTCAAGCATCTCAGTCCTCGTCCTCACTTCCAAGATAAGCTGCTTTCACGGCCTCGTTCTCCATCATCTCGCGAGGAGGTCCGTCGGCAATTTTAGTTCCAAAATTTAGTGCAATGACTCGATGAGCAATTCGGAAAAGTTCTTTTAACCGATGCTCCACCATGATGATGGTGAGACCCTCTGCATTAAGTTTTTCGATGATCGGAAGAGTACTGGCCACTTCAGACATGGACATTCCTGAAAAGAGCTCATCCAGAATGAGCAAATCTGGTCGAAGGGCCAAACAGCGTGCCAGCTCCAGACGTTTCAGATAACCATGGGGAAGGCTGGAAGCAACCTTGTAGGGAACGAAGGAGTCGCGTTCAAAACCAACATCCTCCAGAAGATCAATCGCCACATCATCCCGATCGCCGTATTTCCCTCCCCTCAACCTTTTAACCCGGGAGGAATATAAGGGGATGATGAGATTTTTGAAGGCAGACAATTGATAAAATGGTTTTACCATCTGGAAGGTCCGAGCAATCCCTCGCTCCGCTATCTTGTAAGGCATTTTACCTGTAATATTTATGCCCCGATAAATCACCTTTCCAGAATCCGGTCTCACAAAACCCGTGAGCAAATTGACCAGCGTGGTCTTCCCGGACCCGTTTGGACCTATGATACCGAGAAGCTCTCCTTCTTCCAAAGAGAAGCTCACCTTAACGATGGCTGCCACTCCACCAAAATTTTTATTGAGCTCTTCAACTTTCAAAAGGGTTTTATCTTCCATCTTATCCCACATCCACCATTCTTTCCAATTGGTGATACTTCCTTCGTATGTAGTGAAAGATCCCTTCAGGTAAACCCACAACGCAGATAATGAGAATGGCTGAGTAGACGACCACCCTTAATGTTCCAGCAGCGCGAAGTACTTCAGAAAGAGGCATTAGGATGAAAGCACCTATGGTTGGACCGGCAAACGTACCCACTCCACCCAGAACAGCAGCGGTCAAAGGTAAGATTGAATAATCCATTGCAAAGGCGGCCATTCCTACGACCTG
>Ga0315280_10001921_pt1 | contig 34587 bp, 34 predicted proteins | sample YL17G06_40_MG_FD_203697 | JGI IMG/M metagenome (GOLD analysis project Ga0315280, IMG submission 203697) | Sediment microbial communities from Yellowstone Lake, YNP, Wyoming, USA - YL17G06_40 | ecosystem: Environmental > Aquatic > Freshwater > Lake > Sediment | place: USA: Wyoming | collected...
TCCCTTCTTTACGTGACCTTCGCCATCGAATAGCGCCGCAAACCAGTTCAGTTGCATTTCTCTGTTTGAATTAAGTATCTCGGTTGGCACGCGCCATCCTAAGCTGTTGTACGGCCCCCATTTCATTAAATCGTCCACCACTGCAACCCGCTTTATTTTGATCACGTATCGTTTTGGAAAACAATATGGATGGTAATTGTAAACACTTTTCACACACCTGATGAAATCATCCCATATCTCCGGAGTTTTGGTATAGAAGTGTAGAATCCTGTAGGTTTTATGATATCTACACCCGGTTCTGCTATCATACTCTACGCGCCTAGTTTCTTCGTAGCATCCTTCTGCTGCTAAGTATGCGTGGATCTTGGCTTTCTCTGCAGTGAGGATTTTCGCAGAGTAGGGGAGCGGGATCAGTCCGCTGCTTTTTGGTCCAAGCTCTACAGTATGGCGTTGCACGGTTCTCAATGAGACATTCAAAATCTGTGAAATCGCATGGTTCGTGTACCCTACGGATTTCAACTCTTTCATGCGCTTTTTTACATCCAGTAGCGTGAGCAGATTACCCGCCCTATCTTTGGACGAGGTTGTTCAAAAAGAAGAAACAGCCGGAGCGGTTCGAGGAGCTTCTACTCCGCCACTTGTGGTGGCGCCGTTTCTCCCGCCTACACTGGTAGGCGGTGGGAGAGGACTCGAACCTCTGACCGCCCGGTTGCCGTAAGCGAACATGTCGTCTCATTTTTTTGAGGTTCGTTCTTCATCCATGCTCGCATTTAACAGCCGGGCACTCTACCTACTGAGCTACCCCGGCGCAAAAAATAATCTCCGCATAACTTCTATAAAGTGTTTTACTGCCTGAGCAATAGCTTATAAAAGAAGACTGTAAACATTAATAGAAAAGCTAGAAATGGAAATACTTTTAGGTTGGGTGCTGCATTTACTGACGTAGTTTTGGAAAGGGGATAAGATGGCAGAAGAAATAATAACGGCAGAAGAGCTTGCGAAGGGAATGCGCGAGATCAGTATTGCGGAATTTTTCGAAAAAAACAAACATTTCTTGGGCTACGAGAATCCGACAAGGAGCCTACTCACAGTGGTAAAGGAAGCCATTGATAATTCTCTTGACGCAACATGCGATGCAAAGATTTTACCAGACATCGTTATTTCCATAAAAGAAATTGATCAGAATCGCGGTGCCAAAGGAGAAAAGGGCGCCAACAATGAGGAGAAACAGGACAGATTTAGGATTATTGTTAAAGACAATGGTCCTGGGATACCTGAACAAAAAGTTCCCTTTGCCTTCGGTAAGTTTTTGTATGGAAGTAAATTTCACAGGCTTCGTCAGTCTAGAGGAATCATGGGGTTGGGGATAAGCGGCAGCGTTTTATACTCTCAATTAACAACCGGGAAGCCCGTAAAAATCACAACTAGCACGGGAGAAAAGACTCATGTTTTCGAACTAATGATTGACGTGGCAAAAAATGAGCCCCGCATAGTTTCACACACTGAGCAAGAAAACCCAGAGAAATGGCATGGAGTTGAAATCGAGATGGATGTTGAAGGGAGGTACACAGAGGGGGCTCAGTCAATACCAGAATATATTAAACAGACCGCAATAGCAAACCCTTGCGCTAAAATTACCTACCGCAGTCCAAATGGAAAAGTTACATTTTCGAGAACGGTGAAAGAACTTCCGGTGATTCCCAAGGAGATCAAGCCACATCCGTACGGTGTCGAGCTAGGAGTTTTGGAAAGAATGCTCTTGGCAACCAACGCGGGGAGTATTGTTAACTTTTTGATGACGGATTTTTCTAGAGTCGGGAAAAAGTCTGCGGAAACGATTTGCAAGCTCGCGAAGGTTGAACCCCGCAAAAAACCAAAAGATTTGACGGCGGAAGAATCAGAAAGATTACACGACGCCATCCAAAAGGTAAAACTCATGGCCCCCCCTACAGATTGTTTATCGCCATTAACCGAAAGTTTGATTGAAGCGGGATTAAAAAAAGAGATAAAGGCTGAGCACTTTGTTGCTACCTTAAGGTCTCCTTCAGTTTATCGTGGATTTCCGTTCCAAATCTCGGTAGGATTAGCTTATGGGGGCGAGCTTCCACCAAACGAAACTTGTCAATTGTTGAGGTTTGCGAACAGGATTCCATTGATCTATCATCAGGGAGATTGCGCGATCACTCAGGCGGTAAGCGAGATTAAATGGTCAGATTATGGGTTACATCAAGGCTCGGGAACATTGCCTGTCGGTCCACTTGCTGTTTTGGTTCATTTCGCTTCCGTTTGGGTCCCCTTCACCACAGAAGGCAAGCAGGCTATTGCATCATACTCAGAAATTATCAAAGAAGTTAAACTTGCTTTGCAAGACGCAGGGAGAAAACTTTCGAAATATATCACGAAAAAGAGAAATGAGAAAGAAAAATTCGAAAGAAGACAATTATTTGAAAGATACATACCCGTCGTCGCTGAATCTTTATCGAAGCTAACAAAAAGGGATAAAAAAGAGATTTTGGACAAGCTGGAGGAATTTCTTAAAAATAAGATTGAGGTGAAGAAACTTGCCGGAAGCGAAGAAGGAACTTGAGGAAATTGGAGAAAAGGTTTTGAAAGATTTGGAAAAGGGCGAGAATCCATTTTTAGATATCCCCATTCGATCCCTTTCTAATGTGGAATTCGACGAAAAAACTGGAATGCTTAGGTTGAAAGAAGAAAAACCAGGAAAAAGATTTCTATTTCACACAGGTCATGCAAAAAAATTCATGCAAACGATGCTCGTCTCAGCTTTTTGCAAAGAATTGTTGGATCAAGGTTTACACACAAGTTTAAGAGATTTGTACTACGCCTTAAAAACGACATTGCCGAATTCATCTGAAAATACTTTTAATGAGCAGAGCGAAAGCGATCCAATAGTCATCGATCTAGAAGTTGCTCTAAAAATTTTGAGAGAACAATTGCACCTCAGCGCCGATGTGAGGGGTAGAGTTGTTGGAAATCTAACGATAAGGGACAGAGGAGATTCAATAAATTTGGCTAGGCTGGGATCTGGCGGGTGGGCGGTACCTTCCAATGTCGAAGATATAGAATTTAGAAATGTCGATGCGGACTTCATCCTTGTGGTAGAAAAGAACGCCGCGTTCGAGCGGTTGAACGAGGATAAGTTCTGGCAAGATCCCGACCATAAATGCATAATTGTAACAACGCAGGGGCAGGCCGCAAGAGGGGCGAGAAGACTAATTCAAAGGCTCGCTACGGAAAAAAATCTACCAGTGCACGTTTTTACCGACGCGGACCCATACGGATGGTACATCTATTTCGTCATAAAATATGGTTCAATCTCTCTCGCGCACGTTTCTGACAGGCTCGGGACACCAAATGCAAAATTCCTTGGATTAAGTGTTTCTGACATTGAGAAATTCAATCTACAGAAGTACACGATCAAAGCGGAGGATGTCGACATAAAAAGGGCACAAGAGATGCTGGATTACGAATGGATTAAAAAGCGTCCTGCGTGGCAAGAAGAGCTGAATCTAATGATCAAAAAGAAAATTAAAGCAGAATTAGAAGCTCTATCTGGAAGAGGACTCAAGTACATGACCCAAGAGTACTTGCCCAAAAAACTTAAAGAAAAGGAACACCTATTGGATTAAATTTCCAACAAAAACTTTTTAGAGTTGCCGAGGCGTTTTCGATTAGACTTACTGATTTTTATCTCGACCTTTTATGGGATTTTTTTACGAAGATTTACTAAAGTGTCACTTCTGCCATATTTCCCTTGCCCTCTTCTTTGCCTCCCTTCGCTTGCGCTCCAAGAACCCATAAACCGCGGAATGAGGGGAGCCGCTTAACAGCATCTGAATCGCTTCCCTAGCGACGGCGAGATATTCGGGCAAACCTATGAGCGCGACAGTTTTTCCATAAACCGACATGCAGACCCCAGTTGTCTCCTCTATTATGCGCCGGGCCTTACCTCCTTCACCTATCACCCTCCCCTTGAACCTAACCAGCGCCTTGTCTGACCTGCCAACGAAGTCCTCAATGTCGATCACCTCTAGATATTTGTCCTCGCTAAAGAGGAGAAATGCTCGTTCAGCGCTAAATCCCCGCGCTATTGCGTTCAGGACATTTTTAGCGAAAAGGAGACCAAGCGGATCTTCACCTGGCTCGATAATTACCTCTCCAGATTCGCTGTCGAATGTAAGCTTCGTCCCGGTCCGGCGCTCTATTTCTCTCTTGACCCCCCCATCTGGACCGATCGCGACGCCTATCCTTTCCTTTGGCAACCGAAAGTGTTCCATCCTAACTATCCCCGGAGCTATTTGTCTTCAAATGCTCTGCTCCCCGATGGCTCGAGTTTGCCCGCATACTTGCCCCCGATCTCATCGTACCCCTTGCTAACCGCCCTGTCCATGGTGTAAAAGAGCAATTGGCCGATCCTCATGCCCGGGTAGAGCTTCACAGGTGCTGGGTTCATGTTTAATATTTCCAATGTAACGGGTATTGGGTCATTTGATCCCGATCCGGGGTTTACATGGCCGGAGGAGATATGAATGAATACACCTATGCGCGCGATAGATGACCTCCCTTCGATCGAGGCCACTAGGTCATTCGGTACTGCAATTTTTTCTAATGTTATACCCAAAATGAGTTGACTAGATTTAATCACGAATGGTTTGCCCTTGGTGTCTATGAGCTCGGTGTTCCGCTCGATCGAATCCTTATCGAATGGATCAACCACATTCGTTGCCTTGAAAACTCTGAATTTACTGCCAAGCCTGAGGTCTACTTGGCTCGGCCCAATCAATCTTTCATCGAATGGCTCGACCAAAATCCTACCCTGCCTTATATACTCGCGAATCTGTTCGCCCGAGAGGATCATTCTATCATTCCGAAAAATTTGTCATTGGCAGGCAAAAATGTTGTGGTCATTCACCCTTGATTTTTGTGAAAAGCTCGAGTGGTTCAGGTGTGTTTATTTTAAGTTTTCGGAAGTAGTTGACTAGGTTGCTGAGGTCGCGCAACAGCAGCTCATCCGACATCGGATTTTTGATATCCGTCGCCATTGAAAAATCTATCAAAACGGGTTCGTGCGCGAGCAAAACGTTGTACTCGCTCAAGTCGGAGTGAACCAGCTCACCCTTTTTGTATAGTAATTCAACTGCATTCATCAACTTTTCGAAAACTGCTCTAGGGCTCTTCGGCTTTGAATCTTTCATTCTGGGGTAAGGTACGCCCTTCTCCCCGATGAACTCCATCGCGAGCACATTCTTTTCGAAGTCTATTGGTTTAGGCACAAGGACGCCAGCTTCGTTGGCGCGCTGTAGGTTTTTGAATTCACGTTTTACCCAAGTATAGATGATGCTCCTTCGATCCCGGCGGAAAGTGCTGAATCGTGGGTCGCCCACCAAATATCGATACATCGTGTTGAAGTCCGTAGTTGCTATTCGGTATATTTTAACCGCTACGTAGTTCCCCTTCTTGTCGATCCCGCAGAAAATGTTTGCCTCCTTCCCCGTGCTGACCACACCGTGAAGTACGTCGAACACGCCTCGATGTATCATGTGGTAAAGGGTCATCAAGGCGGAGCTGTCGAAGACACCGGCCATGATCTTATAAGTTTCAGAATCCTTTTCAAGTCTCTCAAGTTTTTGATTCTCGAGCTTACGCATGATGGCATCAAAATCGGTGGGCAAGATGTCACTAACTCCAGAGCCCTTTCCTTCTAAGCCATTCGACCTGAGTCCTAGTGTAGCGGTAGACGACGTCTCCCTTCTCCTCGCTTTGCACCGTCCATGGACGGACTATTACAACGTCATTTTCGCGGATCCAAAGGCGCTTTCGAATTTTGCCCGGGATGCGACACATGCGAACATGACCATCCTTGCATCTTACCCTGATTCGATCAAAACCAACCATTTGCTCAACGGTGCCGAAAACCTCGCCGCGCCTTGGGACGCGCAATCGTTCCATTTCTTCTTCAGGACGTTTCTGTCCATGTCGAGCTGGCACTAAGTTCCCCCTAGCTTTCTATCCCAGAGCAGACGATTGACTCCGTTCAACATCGCCTGCACGCTTGCCATGATGATATCTCCGCTCGTCCCTCTAGAGGTTACCATCCTCTTGCCATCTGTCAGCTTAACCACGACATCCACCAAAGAGTTCGACCCGCCTGAGATGGCATCAACGTGGTATTCCTGAAGGCGAACATTTGACATGCCCTCTACGACCTTTCTTATCGCATTGATCGCTGCATCCACTGGGCCCACGCCAAGGCCGGACTCCGTGACCTCTTTATCTCCAAATTTTAATCGCACAGACGAGGTTGGGGTCACCTTGTTGCCGCTTACGACGGTTAGCTCTTCCAGCTTTACTATTTCCTCAAGTTCCCGACCCATCACAGCATCCACGATCGCTCGCCACTCGGCGTCCGTAACCAGTTTACCTCTATCGCCCAATTTCTTTATCTGCTCGAAGATCTCCTTAACCTGATCCTTCGTCGGTTCCAACCCGATGCGCTTGAGTTCGCTCTCTATCGCATGAGAGCCAACGTGTTTGCCAAAAACTAATCGACGGTGGTGCCCAACCATCTCGGGGGATATTGGCTCATAGGTGGGTGGATATGCCAATACACCAGCCGTGTGGATACCTGCCTCATGAGAAAATGCGTTCTCACCGACAACGGGCTTAGTAACCGAGACGGGCAAATTCGTAACACGCTCAACTAGGCGAGAGATCTCGTATAACTTCTTTAGTTGGATTCCGATATTCATACCGTAGAATTTCACCAGTCCGAGTGCGACCTCTTCCAGTGAGGCATTGCCGGCTCGCTCGCCCAATCCATTCACGGTGACATGTACCTCCTGTGCGCCCGCTTGCACGGCTGCGAGGGTGTTCGCAGTAGCCATACCAAAGTCGTTATGGCAATGCGCGGCTACGGGGACTTTGATCACTTTGGTCAGATCGGAGAATAACTCCCTGGATTTTTCGGGCGTGAGTACTCCAACGGTGTCGCAAACGCAAATGCGCTTTGCACCCTCTTTAACACCTTCCGAGAACAACTCCTTGAGAAAAACTGGGTCAGCCCGAGTAGCGTCCTCAGCTGATAGTTCAACTATTAAACCTTGATCTAGCGCATAACGAGTTGCATCAAGGGCCATCTTCTTTACTTCCGCCCTCGACTTTTTGAGTTTGTATTGTAGATGGATATCCGAAACCGGCACAACTAGATGAACGCTGTCCACTTCGCAGGCAATGGCTGCATCTAGATCTACGTTTAGGGGTCGGGCGAAGCTACATACCTCGGCCTTCAAACCTGCGCTCGCTATCATTTTAATTGCTTGCCGCTCGCCCTCTGAAGTTATGGCTGATCCGGCTTCTATAATATCAACGCCCAAGTCGTCAAGCGCCCTGGCTATCTCCAGCTTTTGGTTCGGAGCCAGGGCTACCCCCGGCATCTGTTCGCCATCGCGCAAGGTCGTATCCAAGAATTTTATTGTACCTTTTTCCATCACGGCACCCGCCGCTATAATTTGAATTGAATAGCTATTTAATGCTCTACATTAGAACTTGTCCGGTGGTCATCTGCCAAAGGATACTTTTGTAAGCGATTTCATCAAGAAGGCGGGTAAGGAGATTAGGCCGCCGAAGTACGTCAGGATTTTCGATACAACGCTGAGGGATGGAGAGGGGACTCCAGGGGTCTCATTTACGCCCGACCAGAAGTTGCTCATCGCGCGGCAACTGGATAAATTGGGCGTGGATACAATTGAAACTGGGTCCCCTGTAACTTCAGATGGCGAGAAGAATGCAACCTCCGCCATCGTAAAGGCGGGTGTTGGTGCTGAAGTATGCGCCCTCGCGAGATGTGTCAAGGATGATATAGACGCCGCCATCGCGTGCGATGTCGACTCCATCCACATTTACATCGCCACATCAGACATCCACCTCAAGTATAAGTTAAAGATGACGAGGAAGCAGGCGCTCGAGCGCGCCGTCGAACATATTAAATATGCAAAAAAGCAGGGCGCGATGGTTGAATTCTCAGCGGAGGATGCGACCAGAACTGATTTCGAGTTCCTGAAAGAGATTTATCGAGCTGCAGTGAACGCTGGGGCAGATCGAATAAATGTTCCTGATACGGTCGGCGTCATCACTCCTAGGGGTATGTATTACCTCATCAGTCAACTGAGGCCGATTATCAAAGTACCAATAAGTGTTCACTGCCATGACGATTTCGGGCTGGCTACCTCGAACACGCTTGCGGCGGTCGAAGCAGGCGCTGAGCAGGTTCATGTGACGATAAACGGGTTAGGCGAGCGAGCAGGTAACGCTTCGCTAGAGGAGGTTGTCATGGGGCTGAGAGCACTTTATGGCATCAAGCTCAAGATTAAAACTGAGTTGCTCGTCGAAACGTCCGATATGCTTGAACGCATTACAGGTATAGCTATGCCACCGAACAAGGCGATAGTCGGTGATAACGCCTTCGCCCATGAAACTGGTGTTCATGTACATGGCGTGCTAGAGTTCCCTGGCACTTATGAGCCGATATCGCCAGAGTTGGTCGGACATCGTCGTCGTATCGTGCTAGGGAAACATACGGGCAAACATTCTGTAGCAAAACACCTCAAAGATCTCAGCGTTAATGTTAGCAAGGAACAACTGGGGGAAATAGCTAAACGGGTTAGGGACCTTGGCGATAAAGGAAAGAAGGTAACCGACATCGATCTGCGTGCCATTGCGGAGAGCGTTTTGGGAACACTACCCCATGAGGAGAAGTTGGTCGAGCTGAAGGAGGCTACGGTCCTTACCGGCAGTACCGTTACGCCCACAGCTTCGGTGCGCGTCACAGTACGGGGCGAGGAGCGCATGGGCTCCGCAACCGGAGTGGGGCCTGTCGACGCGGCAATAAGTGCCATCCGAAACGTTATGCAGGAGGTCTCGGGGCTGAGGCTTAAGGAATATCACCTTGATGCTATCACCGGCGGGAGCGATGCCCTAGCAGAGGTGACGGTGGAACTGGAGGACGAAAAGGGCAACCTTTACATGGCTAAGGGAGTTAGAGAGGATGTTGTCATAGCTAGCGTCGAGGCCATGATAAACGGCATAAACCGCTATTTTGCGGGCCGTAAATAGGAGGTTGGATATGGAGAAGCGAGGAGGGTCCGAAAAACGAGAGCAAAGATTTCCGGTTCTTCGGCTAAGCGTCCCTAAGGATGGCGGCTACCAAGACTTTGAAATACCAATCAAGGCCAGGCTCACGATGTTTTTGCCGAAGGACAGCTACATTCAGGCGCGCGAAAAATTCATCGAATATGTGCGCATCCCAATCGATGAGCGACGAAGCTTGTTCATAAACTTCGGGAGCAAAGGAAAGCTCGGTTTTTATGCTTCGGTAAGGGTTCATGAACGCACGTCTGCAGTGCCAAGAACAAAGCAAGTATAAAATATTTGATGAAGCTGTAGTTAGATTACTCTAGCTCCTTTAGCTTTGCAACTACAGCATCCCCCGTTTCTGATGTGCTTGATTTCCCACCTATATCGCGTGTTTTGACTTCTCCTTCCCTCAAGACGTCGATCACCGCTTGCTCAATCTTTGTTGCCGCCTCGACCTCGTCCAGATGTTCGAGCATCATCTGGCCCGCCAAAATTGTGGCTATCGGATTCGCTATGTTTTTGCCGGCATGCTTTGGCGCGGAGCCGTGTATGGGTTCAAACATACTAACGCCATTCGGGTTGATGTTCCCCCCTGGAGCTAGACCGAGCCCACCTTGAATCATCGCCCCCAAGTCTGTAATGATATCTCCGAACATGTTTGGTGTGACGACGACTTGATACCACTCAGGATTTTTGATAAACCACATACTTATCGCGTCCACGAACGCAAACTCTGTTTCGATTTCAGGATACCCCTTTGCCACCTTTTCAAAGACTTCCCGCCACAATCCGTAGACGTGAGTCAGGACATTTGCCTTATCTACCGACGTCACGCGCTTCTTGCCTTTTTTGCGGGCCAGCTCAAACGCGTAACGTATGGCGCGTTCAGTACCCTTGCGGCTCACGACGCCTATCTGGTACGCGATTTCATCCCGGTCGACATCTATATCCAATCCAAACTTTGCCCTGTAGATCGAGCGCAGGACTTCAAGCTGTGCACGGGAATGACCCTTGGCGCGGCCGCCTATGCCAACGTAGAAATCCTCGGTGTTTTCTCGGACAACGTGAAAATCAATGTCCTCCGGACGTTTATCCCTCAGCGGGCAGGGTACTCCTGGATAGAGCTTGATTGGGCGTAGATTGATGTACTGTTCGAAGTAGAAGCGCAACCTTAGCAATACGCCCTGCTCCAAGATTCCAGTTTGCACTCTGGGATCGCCGAGTGCTCCAAGGTAGATGGCGTCCATTTCTGCCAGCCGGTCGAGTCCCTCCTGTGGCACCAGCTCTCCAGTCTTTAAATAATGCTCACCACCGTACGGGAAGTTCACAAATTCGAGATCCAGGCTCGAAACGACCTCCGTCATTGCGCGCAGTACTTTTATTCCCTCGCGGATGACCTCGGGACCTATCCCGTCTCCCGGTATCACAGCGATTTTATATTTCACATAACCACCAATTTGTTTTGAACAGACTACCCTTAAATTGTACTAAATCTTAAACGCTTCGGCGGTAATCGATGGATTCTTCCAAAAAAATTAGATTTAATAATTATGCATCTTATTTAGCAATAGTAATATTGACTTTTTGTTTGATACTCGCGATTGCTATTATTACAATTCCTCAGTTTCCTAGTTATCCAAATAAACTCGGATAGCAGCGATTGTTAGTTTCTACCTAGAACTTCGCATGCACACTAATGTGGATCATGGTACTTAGACTGCAGGTGTTCAACGAGTTAACCGATTACATTGAGCTGAAGGAGCATAAGCGAAGTGTGACTCCATGGGTGAAGTTTTGGTTTGCGGCCTCAATTCTGATTGGGTTAGCGACGATAATTTATGTGTCGCATAGCTTTCTAGCCGGGCCTTTTGGAAGTTTAACTTATTTAGATGCGTTTACAACCATCTCGATCGTGATGTGGGTTGTTCTTACCGGCCTATCGATCTCACTTTTCCTTGTTAGGAAAAAACATTCAAAAGAAATGCTTTACGACGTAAAAAAAGCGGTTTCTGTGCACAGATGGGTGATTGGGCCTTCATCCTTGATGTTTTTACTATCCATACTTATCTTTGCACCATTCTTCATCCTCTAGAAAAATAGAATTTAGTCAAAAGTTCAAAGAGTTTTTCGTTTTTGTATTTGTTTTGCCATGTATCGGAGTAGACCACCTGCGTGAACTATTTTAGCGAGGAATTCAGGCAATGGCTCGAATTTGAAGGTTTTACCAGTGCTCAGATTATGTATCTCGCCACTCCGTATGTCGACCCTGACCTCATCGCCCGTTTTGAATCCCTTGTGAACGCCGGGGGAAATTAGCGCTGGCAGGGCAAGATTGATAGCATTTCGATAAAATATTCTGGCAAATGACTCGGCTACAACCGCGGAGATGCCGGCAGCCTTCAAGGCTAGAGGAGCTCGTTCACGACTAGATCCGCATCCGAAGTTGCGTCCAGCGATTATCACATCCCCTTTATGCACCTTGGAAGCGAACTTAGGGTCCGCCGCCTCCATAACGTGTTTTGCTAGCTCGCGCGGGTCGAGCTTAACAAGATAGCGCCCAGCGATAATCTGATCGGTATCGACATCTTCATCGAAAACCCAAGCTCTGGGCATCATACATCCCTCGGATCGGTTATTTTCCCCTTCAGTGCGGATGCTGCGACGGTTGCCGGAGAAGCGAGATATATTTTAGCCTCCGGGCTGCCTTGACGCCCCCTAAAGTTGCGGTTAGAAGCTGAGATGCACACCTCTCCAGGCCCAATTACACCCACATGCCCTCCCAGGCAGGCCGCACAGCCGGGGGATTCTATGAGCGCTCCGGCTTCGGCAAAAATGGAGAGGATACCTTTTTTCAGCGCCTCCAGATATATTTCCCTCGAAGCGGGCACCACCAACATTCTAACCCCCTTTGAAACCTTTCTGCCCTTCAGGATCCTAGCGGCTTCGATCAAGTCCTCAAGTCTTGCATTGGTGCAGCTGCCGAGAAAAGCTTGGTCGATTTCCACGCTCTCCACCTCACTAACTGGATGAACATCATCGACCCTGTGCGGACAGGCCACTTGAGGCTCAAGATTTTTTATGTAATATGTATGTTCCTCGACGTACGTGGCATCGGAATCCGAGTACACTGGTTTAAATGTTCCCTTCGCCCTGCCTCTGAGATATCTCATCGTTAGGTCATCAGGGGGAACGATAGTTGCTTTTGCCCCCATCTCAACACCCATATTGCACATGGTCATCCTCCCTTCCATGGTTATGTTGCGCATTCCAGGTCCAACCAATTCTACGGAACGATATGTTTCACCATCCGCTCCAACATCCCCGATTATTTTCAATATGAGGTCCTTCGAGCTAACACGCCTCGGCAATTCGCCCTCGACAGTTATCTTCGCGCTCTCGGGTACGCGGAACCAGAGCTTGCCGGTAACGAAAACAGCGACCATATCCGTGGAGCCTATGCCCGTTGAAAAACATCCAAATGCGCCGTAGGTAACTGTGTGAGAATCCGTGCCAACGATCAGGCGCCCCGGCAACGCGAAGCCCTTCTCAGGTAAAACCACATGGCAAACGCCCTCGAATACATCATAGAAATTTGGGATCTTCTGCTCCGCCGCGAACTCTCTAAGCATGATGTGATTCACAGCCGCATCGATTGAGTTTGCGGGTACCTGATGGTCGAAGACTATGACGATCTTACTTGGATCCCAAACCTTCTTAGCACCTAGCTCGCGAAACCCTTGGAGTACCATCGGGCCTTCGATATCGTGAGTCATTGCCACGTCTATTGCCGCTTCAACAATTTCTCCTGGGACGACTTGCTTGCGGCCCGAGGCCCGTGCTAGGATCTTCTCCGCGGTTGTCATGCCCATTTGATCACCTGCGAATCGCACCCTCTGATGCAGAGCTAACGGTTTGAGAGTAGGTTGCTAAATAACCTTTCTTTACCTTAGGTTCAGGCAGCTTAAGTTGCTCCAACCTTTCCTTGATCTCAGATGTTGAAAGGAGTAAGTCCAATTTCCTGCGTCGAATATCTATCGAGATCTGATCACCATCTCGGACAATTGCTATGGGCCCGCCATTTGCAGCTTCAGGTGAGACATGACCGATGCAAGGTCCTCGGGTTCCGCCTGAAAAACGCCCATCTGTAACTAGTACAACAGATTCTGAAAGTCCCATACCGACCACGGCCGCCGTCGAGCTCAACATCTCCCTCATCCCTGGACCGCCCTTAGGACCTTCGAATCGGATGACGATAACATCACCCTTCCTTATCCGTTTGTTCAAAATCATCCTTAGCGCATCTTCCTCGCGATTGAAAACACGCGCAGGGCCCTTATGCCTCATTGTCCTCGGGCTGATCGCGGCATATTTAACCACTGCTCCTCGCGGGGCCAGATTACCATATAGGATGCCTATGCCACCCTCCTTACGGAATGGTCTCGTCGTGGGCCTGATTACTTCGGCATCGTGAATTTTTGCGTAGCGAAGGTTATCGCGAACTCTGCGACCTGTGACCGTGAGAGGACTTAGCCGGATAAATCTGCCTAAGCGCTTCATCACGGCAGGCACGCCCCCCGCGCGATCCAAGTCCAGCATCACGTGCTTGCCTTCCGGTCTGAGGTTGCATATCTGCGGTATCCGGCGGCTTATTCTATCGAACACATCCAGGCAAAGGTTGATCCCCAGCTCGTGGGCAATCGCTGGCAGGTGGAGCACGGTGTTCGTGGATCCCCCCATGGCCATATCAACGACTATCGCGTTTTCAAACGAAGCACGGGTCATGATTCCACTCGGCGTTATCCCGCGACGTAAAAGTTCAACTACCTGCTTACCGCTTTGCCTTGCTAATCGCCGTTTCTTCGCATCTATCGCATGGGCTGTCGCCACTTCAGGCAGCGACATTCCTAGGACCTCCGTTAAGCATGCCATCGTGTTAGCGGTAAAAAGCCCAGCACACGAGCCGCAGCCCGGACAACAGCGATCCTCGATCTCCTTGGCCTCAAGCTCTGTCATCTTACCCGCTTTAACCTCGCTGACTGCCTCGAATGCGTTTATGACATCAAGGGTCTGACCCCGCCACTCGCCCGGCATCATCGGGCCACCAGTAAGCATGATCGAGGGAATGTCAACCCTGGCCAGAGCCATGAGCATGCCCGGAACGACCTTGTCGCAACTCGCCACTGCCACAACGGCGTCAAAACGATGCGCCTCTAACATCAGTTCCAAGCTATCGGCGATGACCTCCCGAGATGGTAGAGAATAATGCATGCCCCGAGTTCCCATCGATATTCCATCGCATATTGCTATCGTGTTGAATTCGAGCGGCGTCCCTCCTACAGCTTCAACGCCCGCTGCCGCCTCTCCCGCAAGCTCGCGCAGGTGTAGGTGTCCTGGGACAACTTGATTGTAAGAATTTGCGATCGCTATAATGGGCTTTTCAAGGTCAGCGTCCGTTAAACCATCTGCCTTCAGCAAAGCTCTTCGAGGTAGGCTCTCGATTCCAGATACGACTTCCCTGCTGCGAAGTTTCATAAAAGTCCTGAAAAGTCTTCGTCCTCGCTCTACAAATACTTTATTTTTTTAGAAATTGTGTCTATTTTTTCAAAACTTCAGTTAAAACTATAGTTTAATTAATCTTAGGTTAGAGTAAATTGGACGAGAGGGAGGCCTGGACTACGGATGGCTAAGAATTTACGGATACGTGCTTCTGGACCTTTGCAGGTAGCTGAGTTCGATTGCCACGGCTGCGAAGGGAGAAGCACTCTCGCCGACGCGCGTTGTAGGACATGCGTATTCGGTGGTCTCGGGGTGGAGGGGGCGGTTGATCGTGTGGTGCTCAAGCAAAGCTACCATCGCGTCTACGACTCTCCTGAGCCGTCCAATCTGGCGAGAACCTTAGCATCCGTAAAACAGCTAGCACACGATCGAGCGCTCTATGCAGCAAGTGAAGGGGGCAAATGTAAAGATTGTGTAAGCCGCCGAATGAAGGAACTCACAGAAACATGGCCTCGCCTGCTTGAAAACCCACATGATCTATCGCCGTTCGATGAACTTAAGGAAAAGGAGAGAAATCTGTGTAGCGAGTGTGCGAATTGCACTGCCGAACACTTCTCCAAGTTGATAAACAGTATCAAAGATGGTTTGTTAGGTCTCATAGAAAGTTATCCAGCACGGATCAACGATAACGAGCTTTTCACTGGGCGTTCAATGCCGTTCTTCGTCGAAGGCGTCTGGCATCCACCCAAATTTCTTACAAAGCTGATAGACAGTTACACCTTGCCCGAGAGGCGGGGAGAGGTCTGCATCTACGAGCAGGCCGATCGCCCCGTGAATTTTTACGACCTCGACTTGCCGGAGTTCAGATTGCCCGCCGAACAACTTGGACTGCTCGAGGATGCATTCAGGCTGGAAATAAAGGAGGCACCGGGGCACGCACGATTCGCCAATCCTATGCGTATTGCTAGCTTTTCCCAAGATTGGTACAACAGTCTGCTTCACATTGCGCGAGAACATTCAAATGTAAGAATTTCATCCGCTGAGCTACAGGAACTCGCTAAGAAAATGGCGAGTTGGCTCACGTACAGGGTCCTCGAGCCGCTGAGCTACGATGATCATATCACGGATATTTACATCCCCGCGCCACCCGAGATTCAGCCGATCTACATCGTGCACGATAAATGGGAAACATGCGAGACTGGGATCTATTGGACAACTCCTGCACTCTTGGGCATGGGGGAGACGCTCGCGAGCCGGCTCGGCACAGCTTTTGATGAGGTTAGGCCGCAGCTTGACGTGGAGATACCTGAACTCGGGATGAGGCTTTTCTTGAGCCGATATCCAGCAATGTGGCCCCAGAGCGTGAGCATCTCCATTCGCAAACGTCGGAAGCACGCTTGGACACAACCATTGTTCATCGAGAGGGGCACTTTGACGCCACTGGCATCATCGTTGATCAGCAACATTATACGGACTGGTGCTTCGGCATTTGTGATCGGCGAGAAAGGTTCAGCTAAAACATCTCAGATAGAAACGCTGATTCCCGAGATCGGCCCAAATTATCGCATCATCAGCTATCAGGATACGGAAGAGCTTCATCTGGAGGAGTTCATCAAACACGGTTACAAGCTGGAGAACGTGCGCATAGCAGACCCTGAGCACCTGCAAAGACAGATAGATGCCTTCCTTCGAGGTGGCGAAGCCTACTGGTTAATTACTGAGGTTCGCGCGATTGAGGCGGTCAAAGCGGCTTTGGGGGCAGCGGCACGTCAGGGCAGCCAGCCACTCATAACAAGTTTTCACGTAAAGACCAAACGTGAGATGTACGATCTCATATGCCACATCATGGGCCTACACGAAGCTGCATACAAATATATAGATCTGGTCATTAGCACTGCTCGATTTTCCACGCATGCAGGTTCAATTCGTCGCATCACCGAGATTGCGGAAGTGTTGAAGGATTGGACGGGGAATCCAGAATATGTCGAAATATTTAAAGACGATAGAAAACACGATTTGCTGGTGCCGGCAAAATTTTTGGTGGGCAATAAACATCTGATAAACCAACTTAACTCCAATGATTTATCAAGAATTAATGTGATTACAGCAGCAAAGCGGGTCGAATTTCTCCCGCCAGAAAGGGGCGGCAGCTGTTACATCCCTGCTGCGTGTGAGCGACTGGCAATTCAGGAAAAAGATTTCTTAACCTCTATCCTTGCCGAGGCAAAGATAAAATCCGATCTGCTAGCGCTTAACCACAAAAATATCAGCAGAGGTTATCTAGAGCTACCCTTCGTGAGTAAGGCCTACAACGTCTACTTTGCTCTACTGAAAAAATACGCACCCGATTACAAGAAGGTTTTGGAGGGTTGGCACACTTGGATAAAAGCCCAATGAAGGTCGAAGAATGGCTCCCGGTCTCTCGCGATGTTCGGGAAATATTGGCTAAACTTAAGGAGGCCGAGGACCGTCCACCTAATTTTTATGAAAGGCTATGTAGATACGCCCACCGATATCTGGGCAAACTAACAAATGGTTTGAAGTTGACCGAAGGTACACTAAGGACGCTTTCCTTGGCCAAGCTTAGGGTCAAGCCCGAGGAATGGTGGGCCGGCTTTCTTTTTTCATTTGGGGTGCCGATACTACTGTGCTTCGGAGGTTGGCTACTTGTAGGCCTGTTGGGCGCTGATCTGTTTGCGCTATGGTACCTGCCAATCTTCGGCCTAGTGCTCGGCAGTCTACTAGGAATGGCATTTTACACCTACCCGTTTTCACTTTCTGAGATAAAACAGAGCGAAGCCCAGAGCCAAGCTATCAACACCATAATGTTACTCTCATTCGCCCTTTATCATAGGCCTGATCTGAGGGGGGCAGCAGTTTTCGCAGCAGACACGAGCAATGGTAAACTCGCCGAGGACATGCAAAAAGGTCTCCTCGAGTTGGACGAAAAACGGAGTTATGAAAGCGTTCGTCACTTACTGACTGTGCTCGCCCATAATTGGGGAGAAATTGACGAGGGCACGCGTCTTGCCATTTTTGACATCCTGCGTTCAAGCGGGCAAAGCGAGGAGGCGGCCCGGCTACAGGATATAATCAAAGCTCCTGGCAGGGTCCTTGAAAGCTCTGAGCTTCAGCTCAAAAAGCGCCTGAACACCCTGCTAATGCCAACTTTGTCGTTCATGGTGTTCGGTTCACTAGCTATCGTCGGGGCCATAGGGCTCTCACCAATCTTCGGCATGATAGGTCTTCACTTTATAGATCTCAAGTTCTTCGCGTTGGTGGCGGCGACATTGGTGATGAGCTTCCTAATATTCACGACCTACATGAGCAGAAAAAGACCAGCGACTATACCTCCTCCAGACATTCCTCCGCAGGATATTCGCCTTCCACCCGCCGGCAAGGCAAAGCTCTTCAACCATTTGCTGCCTATCTGGCTGCTGCCGCTATTGGTATTCATGGGTATAACTTGGCCGGGGGTGATCTACCTCGCCGGGACACCTCAACCCGGGGCGATTAATACGCTAGCTCTCAACTTTAACACATTCTGGTTCATCTGGGCAATCGCCTCTGCAACGGCGGTTTATGCCCATCTCTACGCCAACGATCGTGTCAAACTTAGAGAGGAAGAGCGGAGGAACGTAGCTGACTGGGAGATCGCATTTAACACAATGGGCGGCCGAATGCTAGACGGCAAACCGATGGCTCAGGCAATGGTCGAGACAGCAGAACTAATGCCTAACACTGCTGTCGCTGGGCAACTTCAACAGACGATCACAGTTATGGATAGGCGTGCAGTTGATATTCGAACTGCGCTCTTCGAGCACGGCATCATGGAGCGCATCTATAGCCCGCTCGTGAGGAGCTTTCTGACTGTGATAACTCGCATTCATCGGGGTTCGGAAGCAGCTGCCGGCCGAGCGTGCATGATGGCTGCAGAGTTTCTAAGCACCTTGCGCAGGGTTGAAAACAGGTTCAGAGAAAGCATGGAAGAGGCTATCGGCAACCTGTGGCTTGTCGCGATCATCCTACTCCCGGTAGTCTGTGCCATGTCGGTCTGGGTGATGGAGTTTATGTCAGGTGTCTCCTTCACTCTCGGTGCGGAAGCTTCGGGCGCCGGGTTGGCAAACCTGCCATTCTTGTTCGGAGGAATGGAGGCCAAGGAGCTTGCGCTGCTGAAACTCGTGATGGGGATAACAGCAATGGCACTTTCACTGGTCGTGGCTCGTTACATTGCGGTGATCCGGGCGGGACACGATAGAGTTGAGTTTTGGTCAACCGCGGGCAAAACAATATTAGCCACGACCACCGTCTTTACCGCAGCCTATATCTGCTTCGGGTTCATAAGCATTTGAGCTTGGGCTGGCGTGAAAAAGGGAAAAGTTTTAATTATTACCTGGTAATATGTAGCACCAACCCGTGGCATTCACTTGTGGATGTAGCGGGCCGCGCGCCGCTCAACCTAACGGTGGGTTTTTGTTCTCACCTTAGCCTCCTTAGGGCGACGCGCAAATTTCTAGATCACGTGATTATGGGCTTTATCTTCGAACAGATTGTCATTCAACATTGGCTGCGCGTGGAAACCCAAACTATCGGCGAAAATGTCTTAAGGGAGATAATGAAGGAGTTAGAGGAAGTAGCATGAAATATCAGACTGGTCGGGACGTTACGGTAGCTTCCATGAAGATCCATAAGCTAAACCTAAGGGAGGTGATTGTCTGCCGTGTGTAATCATCGCTGGCGGGCAATTTGGTGATGAGGGCAAAGGAAAGGTTATAGCATACCTGGCGCTCCACGATAAGCCAAAAATTGTAGCCAGGGCAGGTGTGGGGCCGAATGCGGGCCACACGGTGATATGGCAGGGAAAGAAATTCGGACTTCGCCAAGTGCCGTGCGGTTTAGTCTATGAAGGGGCAAGATTGTTAATCGGCCCTGGTGTGCTAGTCAATCCAGAGGTCTTGTCTAAGGAAGTAGAGGAAACAAAAATTGGGAATAGATTAGGGGTTGATCGACAGTGTACAGTTATTGAAAAACAACACATAGAGCAGGACCGAACATCAGAACACCTTAAGGGGACGATTGGTTCGACCGGCACTGGCTGTGGTCCGGCAAATGTTGCTAGAGTTGGTCGAGTGGCGCGGTTGGCTAAAGATACCCCTGAATTGCAACGGTTTTTGGCAGACGTGCCCGGCGAGGTCAACGAAGCGATCAAGCACGGAGAACTTGTGATGGTGGAGGGTTCACAGGGGTTTGGTCTCTCGCTGTATCACGGCACCTATCCCTATGTGACCAGCAAGGATACATCTGCGAGCACCTTGGCCGCGGATGTTGGGATTGGACCCACCAAGGTAGACGAAGTCGTCCTCGTCTTCAAGGCGTATGTCAGTCGTGTTGGAGCTGGCCCATTTGTAACTGAGATGCCGCCAGAGAAGGCCGAAGGTTTGGGCATCGTAGAGTATGGCACTGTGACCCAGAGGCGAAGGCGCATAGGTGAATTCGACTTCGAACTCGCCAAGCGATCTGTCATGATAAACGGCGCTACCCAGCTGGCGCTAACGTGCCTGGATAGGCTCTTCAGTGGCTGTAGTGGAGCACGAAGCTTTAAGGAGCTTACTCCTGAAGCTAGGGCTTTCGTCAAAAATATGGAGAATAAATTAAGTACACCGGTGAAGCTGATTTCGACTGGTCCAGATATAGATGACACGATAGATCTGCGGGACTAACTGGAATAAATTATTGGCCGGAGTCCCATGGCTCGATATATAGTAGTTGTCAGTGGCACCCCTGGGACGGGAAAATCTGTTTTTGCGCGTGCATTGGCGAGAAAGCTCGATGCTCGGTTGGTTGACCTCAATGCCCTAATAAAGAGGAAGAAGTTGTTCAAGCTCGATGTCGATGGTGTCCGCATCGCCGACCTCCTCGGGATTCGGGTCGAATTTGCCAAAATCATGAAAAATTCGAACACCTCAATAGTTGCGGAGGGGCTCCTATCGCATCTATTACCCAGAAAATTACTGACGCATGTCATCGTTCTCCGCACTCGGCCAAGGGTGCTCGAGAAACGCCTCCGAGCCCGCAAGTACTCGAACGCCAAGCTCCGCGATAACCTCGAGGCGGAGGCATTAAGCATAATACTCTGGGAAGCTGTCCACGAGCACGGCGCGGCGAAGGTGTACGAGGTCGATACGACAGGTATAAAAGTCAATACTGCTGTTGAAATGTTTCTGAAGGCACTGGACGGCAAAACGTCTCTTAGGCCTGGCAAGATAGACTGGCTTGAGGAATTCTACGGGGAGAAAATTATTAAAGGCGATGCATAATCTAACGTAGTAAGAAGGTGTTAAAATGGGTGCTGCTGTTAGGACGGCTCTGCTCATAGGCGTGCTCACAGGGCTCTTAATGGTCGTGGGCTTTGCCATCGGCTTTATTGTGGGCAATATTACCTTGATCCTCACCATCGCGTTCGTTATAGCCATAGCCTTGAACATCTCCATGTACTGGTACGCCGATAAATGGGTCCTGAAAATATACAAGGCAAAGCTCGTGAGCGAGGCGGAGGAGCCGGAGCTCTACGATATCGTCGGGCGACTGGCTGCAAACGCAAAGCTGCCCAGGCCGAAGATAGCAATCGTTCCCAACGAAACTCCGAACGCGTTCGCGACTGGCCGCAATCCATCGCACGCTGTTGTTGCAGTGACCCAGGGCGCGAAGAACCTTCTCAACAAGGAGCAGCTCGAGGGAGTGCTCGGGCATGAAATGGCCCATCTGAAGAACAATGACATGCTTGTCGGCACCATGGCTGCGATGATAGCTGGAGTGATAGCTTACGTCGGTCTCATAGGCCGCTACTCGCTGTTCTTTGGAGGAGGGAAGAATCGTGATGGGGGTGCCTCAATCCTTGCCCTGGTGGCTCTGATATTGGTACCCTTCGCTGCGATGTTCGTGAGGCTTTCAATATCCCGCACACGAGAGTACGGGGCTGATGAAGATGGTGCGAAAATTTCTGGGAAGCCTCGAGCCCTTGCCAGCGCCTTGCGCACCCTCGATTCGGCAGTCAAAAACCGCCCAATGCAGACAGGAAACCCCGCGACATCACACATGTTTATAGTCAACCCATTCCGCGGCGCAAATGTTGTGGAATTATTCTCAACCCATCCTCTGACAGAGAAAAGGGTTCAGCGGTTAGAGGCGATGGCTGAGAAAGTAGAATCTTAAATTAACCGAACAGAAACTTGCCGAGATCTAAAACGCGTAACAAGACCTCAAAAATAACAACACCTACCGTGAAACCCAGCACTCCTTTGGGAGGAATTTTTACGCCGTGTCCCTCCTCGCTGAAATATCTCATAAGGCCGGCTCCCGTTGGAGGCATAGCTTCTCCTCGTCTTCGCATCACAACACCAATTTCCTTTTAATTTTCGCCGCTTTAAGCTTTCTTGTACCACATTTTGGCGTTAGACATTTTGCGACGCCCCCATGTCGCGACACCCCCACGTCGCAATCCAAACGCCGGAAATTTTCGCCTTATAAACTACTCCAACCCAAACGACGGGGGGACGTCGCATGAGCTACAGTTCGACGGCTTGACGGAATTCATTTCTAGGCGGGCTAGGGTTAAACTCATCGAAATGTTACGAAACGCCGGGCTGTCAGTACAACGAATCGCTGAGAACGCCGGCGTCACTGCTCGGTCGGTCCAAAGGTGGTTAGATCCCGAGGACACCCACCCACGAAACTCAAATTTAGACATACTCCTAGAGCTGGGCCTGGCCGTCGATCGAGCAAAAACTTTGGAGATCCTGCGCCAAGAAGTCGAACTCTTCTCATCCCTGTTTAACAGTTTCGAAGTGAATTCCGTTCATTTCGAGCCCAATCGAGCGTAGGTGAAGGCGAAGTAAGCTGATTAATCAATCTCGGATGCCAGCCTCAAGTATCTGGAACGTCGCGCTCTCAGGCGGAAGCCCCGGATGGTCGATGAGATTTGCCACCCTCGTGTTAGCCTTGCTCTTCCTCAGATAGATCCTAGACGTGGCCGAGTGCCCCAATATATGACCCCCTACAGGCCTAGTGGGATCGCCGAAGAAGACATCTGGCCTCGACTGTACTTGGTTCGTCACGAACACCGCGAGGTCATGAAGCTCGGCAAGCTTGTGCAGCGCCGCTAGATGCCGTCCGAGTTTCTGCTGACGCTCAGCTAGTGCTCCCCTCCCACAGTACTCCGTCCTGAAGAGAGAGGTTAGCGAGTCCACGATGACCAGTTTTACGCCATCCTGCTTCGCTATGTCCATCGCCTTCTCCGCCAGCAGCATCTGGTGGTCAGTCGTGCACGCCCTTGCTACATATATGTTTTCTAGAACTTTCTCTTGCTCAAGTCCAGCTGCCTTTGCCATATGCAAAATTCGCTCCGGCCTAAAGGTGTTCTCTGTGTCGATGTAGACAGCATGACCATCCAAGCCACCTTTCTCCCGCGGAAGCTGCACGTTCACGCAGAGCTGATGGGCTAGCTGACTTTTACCTGAACCAAATTCCCCGAAGACCTCTGTCAAACCCTGAGTTTCGACGCCACCACCAATTATCTTATCGAATGCGGAGCTGCCGGTGGATATATATCCTATGTGTTTTCGCCTCTCCAAAACTTCTGTGGCCTTCTCGTACCCCATCTTCGATGCGTCGCGGGCCGAGTTTATGACCCTTATCGCGACCCTCATACCAATTTCGGCGGCATCCATCAGATCACCAGTTGTTGACACCGCCAAGCTCTCAATAGAGTCGTAGCCAGCTGCACGCAACTTCTCAGCTATCGCAGGCCCAACTCCTTCTAGATCTTCAAGTTCGACCATAGCAACACCTCCACCAGAACCTACATCTGATGTTTTAAGCGAATTTTCCACAGAGAGAGGGCACCGAAAGTAATTTATAAACCCCCACCGACCCCTGCTGTAGGTAAAACATGGAAGAAAAACCCATCGACTTGGAAAAACTATTGAAAACAACAATCACGGTGCGGGTCAGGGATGGCCGCAGGTTGAAGGGGCTCCTATCACAGTATGATGAATACATGAACCTCCTGCTGGAAAACGTTGAGGAATATTCTGGCGAGGAAATCACCGGACGCCACAAGCTAATGGTCGTAAAGGGTGGAAATGTCCAGGTTATCTCAACCTAGAGCTTTTCTATATCAAAAACAGCTTGTATGGACTCAAAGACCTTTTGCCCATCCTCGGTGAGCCTGCAGTTGCCATCGACTTCTGTTATCAAACCTCGATCGACAAGATCCTTTACGTATTGTTTCACCTGCCACCAATCGATCATATCCAGCCGTACTCGGAGATCCCTTATCTTAGAGGCTCGGCCTGTCGCAATTATTGCAAATATCTTCCAGCGGATTTTACTCTCCTTAAGCCAGTTTATGGTTTCAGGGACTCCCATGCAGCTCACAGCCATTTGTAACCTAGCCGAGATAAAAGTACTCTCCCCTCTCCTTTTGCTCACGATCGATCCGACTGTCGGGCTTGTTGGCTCTGGGCCTGCCGGTTTGAGGGTCCCGCCTGAAGGTTACACCAACCTCCTTCAGGAACATGTTCATTCCCCTACGCATATCGAGTGGACCATAAGTTTGACCCGAACGTCCAGGTTCGCCCGTGAAGACAAGCAGGCGGTCTGAGATAAAATCAACCGAAAGCATGTCGTGGTCGACAACCAGTGCGGCCGCCTCGCGATTTTCAATTACCCGCCTTATTAACTTGGCCACGCTGAGGCGCTGCTCCACGTCCAGATAAGCACTCGGCTCATCCAAAAGGTAAAGGTCGACAGCCTGGCCGAGACATGTCGCGATCGCCACGCGCTGGAGTTCCCCTCCACTCAATTCATTTAACGCCCTCTCCATGAGCGCTTTCAGCCCGAGCGGTTCCATAATTTCAAGCTCAAAGCTTCTACCAAATTCGCCCAATGATTTGAGCAACCAGGCCTCAACCGTACCATCGAACTTCCTCTCCGGATATTGTGGTTTGTAAGCGATGGTTAGGTCAAGTCCGACGTCACCGCTTGTGGGTTTAAGCTCACCAGCTAGCAGCCTCACAAAGGTCGTCTTGCCCGTTGCGTTCGGGCCCACGACACCCACCACCTCGCCAGCGCAAATGCTACCCGGCTCTACCGCTAGATCAAACCCCTTGAATCGCTTCGTTAATTTAGGGAAGCTAAATGCGGCAATCCCTGGACGAGCCTTTACTGGTGGCCTGACCAAAAAACGAATGGACTCCTTTCTGAACCTTACATTTTCTTCCCGCAGGAAGCCGTCCAGGAAAATATTTATCCCGACTCGAACTCCTCGCGGTTCGGAAACTACGCCGTATGCGCCAGGCTCACCGTACATAACATGGACGTAATCGCACATGTAGTCCAATAAGACCAAATCATGTTCCGCGACTATGACAGCTTTACCCGCCTCAGCTAACCTTCTTATAACTTTAGCCGCTTCCAGACGCTGATATATATCAAGGTGGGAGCTCGGCTCGTCAAAGTAATACATGTCCGCTTCCCTGACTGCTGTTGCCGCGATCGCTAGGCGCTGGAGCTCTCCCCCGCTCAAGTGCTCTATCTTACGATCTTGAACCTCCTTCAAGCTCAATTCCGATATTAGCTCGCTCGACACGCCACGCTCGTCCACCCTTTTGAGGAGCTGCGCTATACTACCCTTGACAACACTGGGAAGCATATCCACCGACTGAGGTTTGTGAGAGGTCTTGACTGTTTCTATTCTGGCAAAGTAGGCCTGGAGCTCCGAGCCCTTGAAGAATTCACTTATCGCCTCTGACGTGGGCGCTGTCTCTTGACCTAGGTTAGGTTTGATTTTACCGGCGAGTATGTTAATGGCGGTTGTCTTACCTATTCCGTTTTGCCCTACTAGGCCCGTCACCTTGCCGCTGCGTGGCAGTGGCAACATGTAAAGAGCAAAGCCATTTTGGCCGTAACGGTGGATGCACTTGCCTTCAAGTTGTTCGGGGAGATTAATTATCGATATTGCCCTGAATGGACACTTGTGGACACAGATGCCGCACCCGCTGCAGAGTTCCTCTGAAACAATCGGCTGGCCAGTTTGCTCGTCTATTACGACGGTCTCGTCCCCAGTGCGAACGCCAGGGCAATAGCGCACGCACTCCAATGAGCATCGCTGTGGCTGGCAACCATCGCGGTCTAGAACTGCAATTCTTGGCATAGTACACCTTCGGTGCCTTTATGAGTAAATTTAAATAAACAATTATCGACATCTGAAGAGAGGTGAACATTTGGACTGGTTGAAGTTGATCGTCAAAATATTGCTCGGGTTAATCCTGATGGTGATCATCGCTGGCAGCGGGTTGTTCGGATACATATGCTTAAAGGCTCAAGCGCGGAAATGGGGCGCAGCTTGCTTCGGAGTTGTAGCTGTGTGCATCGTGCTATTCTATCTACTAATCAGATGGTAAGGCTAAATTTCGCTCTTCTTCCAATGCTCCATATTTAACCGGCGGGCGAGCTCCTCAAGTTTTATTATTATATGGTCGACTGCTCGTCGTTGCTCCTTCTCGTCAGTGAACGTTTCCGAGAATTTCTTTAGCCTCGGCTGGGCAAATATTTCAAATGCGAGCTTGACGTCGCGATCCATAAGGGGTCCGTCCTTCACCTTGTCCACCAAAAGTTCGGAGGCCTTCTGCACGATCCAATCTAGTTCAGATTGTTCGACCATATCATCACGAAATCATTTAAGTTTTGTCAAGCTATAAACCCTCTAGGGTAAAATGGACGTATTCGAGGCAATCAAGGGGCGCCGGAGCATACGGGAGTTTAAACCGGAATCTGTCAAGGACGAGGATCTGCGGAAAATCCTTGACGCAGGGAGGTTAGCCCCCTCAGCCGGCAATTGTCAACCATCTGAGTTAGTGGTCGTAAAGGAACCATCTTTGAAGCGGAGGCTCGCGTCAGCTGCGCTCGAGCAGACCTTTATCGCGGAATCACCTGTTGTGATCGTCGTGTGCGCTAATCTCCCTCGGACTTCCAGGCGATATGGGAGGAGAGGGCAGGAGCTTTATTGTATACAAGATACAGCCGCCGCAACGCAGAATATTCTACTTGCAGCATATTCGCTCGGCTACGGAACCTGCTGGGTTGGCGCGTTTGATGAGGGCGCTATTGCCGATGTGATCCGAGTGCCTTCAGAAGTCAGGCCTGTTGCGATAATCCCGTTGGGTAGGCCAGCAGAAGATCCAAGTCCACCCCCCCGCAGGCCGTTGAGCGATATCGTGCATGAAAACAAGTTCTAGATCATTTATTTGGCCCTTAGGGACAACTTATCTCATTTGTTGGATAGGGGCACGATTTTTCAAACATTTACTACCTTCAAACCCTGGTAATTCAGATATCTCGATTTTGCACGGCTGTGAAGTCACACGATTTTCCGGTGTACTTGAATTACAACCACAAAATCTCTTGATGCAAATTTGTTATAAAAAAAGTAATTAACGGCCATAAGTTGTTAAAATTCCTGGTGCTTGGTCTCGACTTGAACTCTTACCTTTTCAACTCTGTCAGGTCAAATCCCTTTGTTCAGTTGCTGTGCACGGCTGTGAATGCTCGCTCTCTTCCGTCGCTGTTAAATGTTGTCGATTGTGCACAGGTGTGAAGTCCTGCTGCACGGCCGTGTAGTACAGGTAGAAGGAGAAAATGGCTAAATTTGCGCATTCTGTGCTAACCTAGCGCCCTCAAAGTCAAAATCTGCGGTTAAAATCGCGTCCCGATTCACGAGCTCTGAAAATGCACGTTTCACCTTCTCAAGCGCCGGGACCTTCACGAAGGCGAAAACAACTCTTCCGAGCATAACCATGCTCGCGCCGATGGCCCCAGCAGAATTCGCCGCTTCTATTAATTCGCGGAGTTCATGATCCATGAGTCCAAGTTCTTCTGAGAAATCATAGGAAACCTTAATGAAATTTTGGAGGGTGGGTCTTTCCAGCAAATTTTCCATTGCAATTGCACCAAATTTCCTCGACCTATCGCGCAGATCTGAATTTTCGAGGAGATCCCTCGTCGAAAGTGGGGCAAGCGTCGCGCAGACGATCTTCATGTCTCGTTCCAGGGGGATTTGCTGCCATTTTCCATGTGGCGGCGCTCCAGCCTCCAATCCGATCACCATACCACCGATAGATTGAGCCCCGACATCCCCAAGCCCAGTTCTGCAGCTGACCTCGGCAACATGCGCGATTTCGATTATCTTCGATCGAGTAAAACCCAAGTCAAATGCTTTAGAAAGCGCTAAAGCTGCGCCGAGCGCCCCTGCCCCGCTTGCCCCGTAGCCGGCACCGATCGGCACCTGCGCCGAGTGTTTAATGACCACCCTTGAAGGTTTCTGTACTATTTGTAAAATTTGCCGAGCGACTGCCAAGGTGGTATGAGCTTCAGGCGCCCTTCGCCCGTTTATGAACACTTCCACGTTTATGCGTTCATCCGGACCCACCGCAATTTCCGTCAGCACACCAGCGTTTATACATGGCCCACAATTACGCGACCCCTTGCGCTCCAGCTCACCAGCCTCATCGCATATCTGGAAAAAACCTGAGATATGGCCGGGGACGAAAGCTGCGGCCTTCCTCATCGACCTTGCCCTCGAAGCTTTGCAATAACTGTATCCAAGATCGCGTTCGCAATTTTAGCCTTAGAAGAGCTCATCCTCCTCTGGCCGGATGAAGTTACAATAATCACATCATTTGCGTCCTCAGCAAAACCGGCACTAGGTCTCGAGACATCGTTGGCCACAACCATGTCTAGCTCGTTTTCATGGAGTTTCCCACTTGCAGCTTCAATCAGCTGCTCGTCGGTAGTGTTATATTCAGCCTTAAATCCGACGATGAACGCCTTTGGTGCCAATTTTCGGGCCACATCTAGGACGCGAGGTGCCGGGACGAGTTTTATCTCCACCGGCTCGGTATGTTTGAGCTTTTTCTCAGCGGGGCGCTCGACCGTGAAGTCCTGCGCAGCTGCGGTCGAAATGATGATATCGTAATGACCAGCTAACTCCTGCTCGAAAGCATCGCGCATTTCAGCCGTGGTCCTTACTCTAATCACATTTACGTCAGAGGGGGGTTCCTCTGTTCCCGCTCCAAAGATAAGTGTAACCTCGGCACCTCGATTTGCGGCAGCCCTTGCAATTGCGATGCCCATTTTTCCTGAACTTCTATTTGTTATGAATTTTATCGGGTCGATGTGCTCCACCGTCGGTCCAGCCGTCACTAGGACGCGCAAGCCCTTCAAATCTTTAGGGGCAAGCAGTCCAATCACGAAATCGACCATCTCGAGCACTCCCGGTATCTTCGCCTTGCCCTCCCCGATACGAGGCTCCATTACCCGCACGCCAGCCTGCCTGAGGCGAATTACATTATCCTGCAGGAGCTTGTGTGAATACATCGATCCGTGCATCGCGGGCACCATCGCTACTGGCTTTCCTAGACCGAGCGCAACAGAAACGGTGGATGTAACGGGGGTGTCGTCTATGGCGCACGCCACCTTGCTGAGCGTATTCGCGGTCGCTGGCGCAACTAGAACCAAGTCAGCCCAAGTGGCTAGCTCGACGTGCTCCAGCTTGCCCGTGAGCTCAGCAACAACTGGATTGCCAGTCGTCCAATGCATGAGCTGAGGCGTTATCAGTTTGGCCGCTTCTGAGGTCATGACAACCCGCAAATCTGCTCCATGCCGCATCAGCTCGCGCGCCAGCTCAGGGCACTTTATGGCCGCAACGCTCCCGGTGATACAGAGCACTATTTTTCGCCCGGCCAGCTCATCGCCCTTAGCGCCTCGGATATCATGCGATGGATGCAAATATTCACCTTGAGTTAAAACGGGCCCTCTCGACTTAAATTATTAACTACTATAGCGGTGTGCAAAATTAAATAGCCGTTGAAGGCTTAAGCTATTTTGCGCGGGTGCCGGTTGACCGCGTAACACTATAACTCCTCGGTCGAGGGATCATATGCGGCGTTGCCGACATCTGCGCATGCAGATTCACCGTCAATACTTGTAGACCCCGATTTTTCGTAGCAACTCTGGTTTGTTCTGTAGCAACGCTTGCGATGCGATCGCGAGCATCGCGATCAACGCTGAGTAGACGAGTGTTGCTTTCTTCGCCAGTCCCTTGAACCTGCGCCAGCAGTTGTTGAGCATCTCCTTGAGCCTGGAGTTAAACTGCTCGACGATGTAGTGGTATCGCTTGCATAGAGGCGGCGTGTAGCGGCGCTTGCCGCTCCGTCTCGGGTTTCTAGCGAAGCACGGCTTCATCCCGACATCCCTGCAGGCTTTTCTGTTTCGCTTCGAGTCGTAGCCTGCGTCGCCGATCGCGTACTTCGCCTTCTGTCTTACGATCAGCTCTGGCAGAAATGGCGAATCGTGCCTGTTTCCAGGCGTTACAACCGCTTTTCGAGGCAATCCGAGCTGATCCACTGAAACATGCACCTTAAAACCCTTGAACGGTCCTCTGGAGTAGAAGCCAACTTTCGCCTCGGGATCTCGCCAGTCCTCAAGCGGCGTTGAGTCGACAACCAGCAGCTCGGTTGGCACAAGCATCGCGATGATGCCCGCGAGCTCCTCGAAGGCCTCCCTCGCAATCTCGTCGAGCTTTTTCTTCCACCTGCCGATCGTCGTCCGATCCGGGATGCCCTTCAAGCCGAGGGCCCTCGCGACCCCTTGGTTCCCCCTGAGATGCTTCTCCAGCCCTTCGTCGGTGTGGATTCCCTTCAACTGGGCATAGGCCAATAGCCTTACCGCGGGCAGTCGCCCGTAGCCCCTCCTGCCCCTTCCCTTCCGCTCTGGAACAATCGTTTTGTTGACAACTAGCCTTACGAGTTCAACCGCTTCCTGCATGAGCGACCTTTAAGGAGTCTAAGAACAAGGAATTTTGCACACCCCTAACTACTATTTCTCTTATTAATGCTTAAAAAAACACGATACGGTTGTAAGTATCGTTATTATTTGCTTAATCTCCATCTAACTTTGTGACGGATTTTGCGGGGGGACAGTGTTTTATTGCATAATTCGTGCTGTATGTCAGACCCGGGAACTTCGGGCTTGCTGCAGCTACAGAGGAACCGTCACCGTCTGATCGTGGTCGACACAGATCCAGTAGCCAATTTTGATTTCCACAGGCTGGTTGTCTGGTGGCGATACGTACTTCTTGTTAACAGCGCTCCATCTCCATATGTAGTAGGTCTGACCTGGGAAGAGGTTGTCGGGAGTGGTTTTGGGGCTGGTTACGGGAAAGCCGACGAGGTTCCAGCCCGTGACAAGGTTAATTGAGTAGTTGTCAACCGGTACGCCGCTCGTCGTCACAGTCTGATCATATCCGACCCAGATCCAGTATCCGACTCCGAGCTCAACTGGTGCAGTTGAGGAAGGCGAGACGTACTTCTTGTTCTCGGCGCTCCATCTCCACATGTAGTAGGTCTGGTTGTCAAAGATGCTGTCCCAGGTACTGCTCTCCGAAGTTACAGTGAAACTTACAAGGTTCCATCCCGCGACCAGATCCGCTGTCGATTTGATCTCATCTGTACAGCGCACGATACAATAGCCATAATCGGTAACGTTTTCGTTGTCCACTGAAGTGGCTTTGATCCATATGTTGTCCAAAGTGCCGATCGTGGCATTGTCTGGTATAGCGACGGCCAACGTCAGAGTCCTGTTAGAGCCCGGGGACACGTTCTCAAGCTTGTTATCAACGGTGAGGTTGTCGCCAGATAGAATCAAACCCCAATTATTCCCATTATCGCCAATTGTCATTACGTAGTTTTCCTGATGACTGCCAGTGTTTGTTACAGTTACGACGAAGGACGACACCGAACCCTGAAGGTTGTCCTTGGTATCTGGCGCTACGTTAACGGATACACCATGCTCTATAGATTGCTCATAGGTGACGATTAGCGTTGGGCGATTTTCAAGGGCGGCTTCCTTAGAATTGTAATAACTACCTCTATAGTAAAGATTATCGTAATACTCCTGCATGCATCTAATCATTAGACTTATCGTCGTGTCCCCATTGTCAAACTGGTTTTTAACGAAGGATGTGACATCGTTCTCGTACCAATTGTCAACAGGATGATTGCCCGCCCAGCTATCATTGTCTAATAAGATTATGTTGCTGCACACGCTGCCATAGGCCGGCTGGTTGGTCCAATTTATCGAGGTCTCAACCCAACTGTCATCCGTGACCTGCCTTATCTGCACATCACTTACATTTTTGATGTACTCGGTTATGTAATAACAGTGCAGGCGGAGTTTTGCCTCCATTATCGTCGCGCCTGCGGGGATGCTACTGATATCAAACTTCAAGAAGCCACGCATTTGCCCGAGGCTCCCGGTACCGGTGTCGCAGGACCTGGCAATTATTCTAGTTTGAGTGCCGTAATTAGTGTCTGGATAGCCTTCTTGCACATAGGCATCGGCTATCGGGTAGGTTGTAAGAGTAAAGCTTCCAGATGCTTTTAGGACTCCAGGAGCCTTGGTAGTTGTGTTTATGTTCGAACTCGCAGCATGTAAACTAAAAACGATAAGTAGCGAAGTGACCAACATTACCGATAGCAAAACGCCTTCGACAATTTCGGTCCTTGACTTAGGCATGTTATGATCTACGGGTCGGCTAAATCACCTATTGTAAGTGGCGATCACCGGATGGCTGGAGTGTCAAGACCGCCGGCCGACCCGTATTTAAAACCTTGAAAACTCGGTTTAAGCCAATTATGAAACTATCCTACATGCTCTTTGTGCCAGCACCCAGAGGCTTGGGCGCGGATTAGCATGAGGTATAAATGCTTGGTTTTTTAAACGATTCGTGAAACATGCACCGGAAAACAGCCTTGGAGGATAATCGAGCTACTTGTAAAGTTTATAAAAGATGAAATCACGGTTAGCTGGGGGTGAAAATTGTGGAAAAATGGGTATGCATAGTTTGCGGATATATCTACGATCCCGATGCGGGTGATCCCGGAGCAGGAATAGATCCTGGCACGCCATTTGAGGACCTGCCGGATGATTGGGTGTGCCCAGTATGTTTCGCTCCAAAGGACCAATTCGAGAAGATGTAGATCGCCAAATTATGGTTTTAATTAAGTGGCATAGCGGTTCAATAGCTTACCATGTATATCGATCTCGCCATAGCGTATCCTTATGGAAGATATCGGTAGACCATCCTCAGCCAATACAAATGGGATATCTATGATCTCAAGCTGCTTAAGGCACTTCGAAGTCCTAAATTTGTTGATCTCCTCTGCCCTCGGCCTAGTTTCCGGGCTCACCACGATAGCCTCCAACTCTGGATCGTCGACCGCTGGACCGAATGGATCCGAGATGATGTAAACCTCAGCTCGCCCTACCCAGTCGTGGGAGCTCAAAACCTCCAGAAGTTCACGCCTGCGTACTTCAAGGGGAGGAATCCCTGCTGAATCTTTCACCAGCTGCATCTCATTAGAAGTTATGCCGATAAGCACATGCTCGCCAAGCTCGAACGCCTTTGCCAGTATTGCCAGATGCCCGTCGTGTATGTAATCGAACGTCCCACCGACTGCGATTTTTTTGAATTTCATTTAACCGACCAAGGCGAAGTTCCATAATCAGCTTTTCTTCAATTCCTTAGCCCTTTTAACTGCAGCGTGCACGGCTTCCTTGAACGCTCCAGTTACGGCCCTTTCCTCCAATTTTTTCAGCCCAGCCTCTGTCGTGCCACCTGGCGAGCGGACCATCCTCACCAGCTCCTCGGGGTCCATTCCTGTCTCAAAAAGCAACTTGCCCACACCTTTAGCAGTCTGGACTGCAAGCTTAAGGGCAACGTCTTCAGGAAGGCCCTCCTCCATGCCAGCTAGCGCCATTGCCTTGATAACAAAGCTATAGAAGGCTAGACCACTCCCGCTCAGCCCGGTAACCGCATCGAGCTTGTTCTCGGGCAACTCCAATGAAATACCCAGCTTGTCGAGCAACTCATTAACCCGTCTTAAATCCTTTCTCCGTACCTGAGAACCCGCTGAAAAGGCTATTGCTCCTTCGCCAACAGAGCAAGCTATGTTGGGCATTATTCTGACCACCTTGGCGCCCTTCAACTTTCTTTCAAACACAGCGATGGGCACGCCCGCGACGGTTGAAACCACCAACTTTTCTCCAACACTGCCAAAAATTTCGTCCAACACTTTTTCCAAATCTTTTGGTTTTACAGCGATAATTACGATTTCGGATCGACCCACAAGTTCGATGTTATCGTGGGCCATTTTGATCCCAGTATCGTTACATAACAGTTTCAATTTTTCCTTGTTATGATCGCTTGCCAGTAGACTTTTTTTTGTCATCTTTGCGTTGAGAAAACCCCTCACCAAAGCAGATCCCATCCTCCCAACACCTATGATGCCTACTTTTACGAGTTTTTTATGTGACCTTACTCTCGTGTTATCCAAATTCACTACCCTCCTAAGTATCGTAACCATTCCATAGATTACTCGCCGCCGAACTTCCGCACCACGTCATGCCAACGCTTTTGCAGCGGCCTATGAGTGAATTGCCTAGCGGATGACCCAATATAATTAGCTACAACTTGACCATTGCCTAGCAAATAATATTTGGAGCTTGTTAATCCCTCAAGCCCAACCGGCCCCCTAGCGTGGATCTTGCCCGTGCTGATCCCAACTTCAGCGCCTAGGCCATACCTATAGCCGTCGCTGAACCTTGTCGAAGTGTTAAGCATAACGCTTGATGAGTCGACACCCTCAAAAAATTTTAGCGCGGCCGGCTTGTCCTCGGTGACTATTGAATCCGTGTGTTTTGAACCGTAGGTATTGATGTGATTTATGGCTTCATCGATACTGTTCACTATTTTGATTGAGATTATCAATTCAAGATACTCTTTCCGCCAGTCATTTTCGGTAGCCTTTTTAGCCTTTATGA
>Ga0315280_10001922_pt1 | contig 34573 bp, 37 predicted proteins | sample YL17G06_40_MG_FD_203697 | JGI IMG/M metagenome (GOLD analysis project Ga0315280, IMG submission 203697) | Sediment microbial communities from Yellowstone Lake, YNP, Wyoming, USA - YL17G06_40 | ecosystem: Environmental > Aquatic > Freshwater > Lake > Sediment | place: USA: Wyoming | collected...
CATCCAACTTCCTGCGAACGATCCATCTCCTTCTCTTCAGAACCCTATCAACCATCACACACCCACACGTCCATCTAATTCCAAATTCGAACTCTTTTTATCACTGACACATGTGGGTGGATAGTTCGCCACGCACCTCTGGGCAATCGATGACATGTTGACGCCTTATCTCCTCGAAATCAACTCAACCGCCCCACATTATTTCTGTGGAAATGCTGAATGGAATCGATGTCTAACAGACTTGTACGAGAGAAGCCTTAATTCCAGTGAATGAACTCGAATGGATGCATGGTAAGCCAGCGCATTTTGTGTCATTGATTGCCAAAGGGAGAACTAAGGCTCACTTCTCGCTTTCTGTGCATATCCAATGATGCTCATGCCGAACGTCTTTGAAGCAGCGTTATCACTCCCTTTGACTTCTTCAACAGGGTCTCTCTATGAGCATTCAACACGGATTGGAGGTGTTCCGGCATCGCTCCGTACTCTGCACTAATTCTTCTGGGAGCGATCTCTTCGAGGATTACCCAAACATCGCTCATCAATGCCAGAAGGCTGTGTCTTATGTGATATTCCTCCTTCTCAAGGTGGCATTCGGAGAATAACTCCCCGATTTCTCTCAGCATGTCGCCAACGAGATTCAGCAGCTCAGTCTTTGCCTTCCCATCCACATCGTCAACAAATTCACAAAGATTAGAGCCAGAATCCTTCTGATTCAAGAGACTCAATGTCTCATTCAGACGATCTTCAATGACTCGTAGACTGGATCTCAGCACCCTTCTGTGATTCTCCTCTTCTGAGACTGCCTTTGGGGCCATTCCCTCACAATTCCTCATCAGTTCTAAGTGCAGACCCATGCACAGTCGAAGCGCAGCAACGAACTCTATTCTGTCCCGTTCTCCTGCCTTCACATTTCTCGGATGATTCTATCTGTGAGTCAAGATCAGTATCTGTCAGATTCATGGTTCTTCGTTGGATCGAGCCATGGCAAGATGAACCAATGAGTTTGAGGATTGTTCTTTCGACTACGTCGAACTCAGGACCAAAACCCTCTTTCCTGAAGCGGTAGTCTTGTTTCCTAATGAATTCGGACAGTTCAAACTTGAGATGCCTGAATCGCTTCACTTGTAAGGAGAGAAGGATTTCAACCACTGACGAGAAGCTCTGTCGATCCAATCGCTCAGAAGCAAACCGCATCAACTCGGTGAGATGAGGCAGGCAGAGGCCATTCGACTCCTTGAAAATGCTTCGGAAGCCTTGATCTTCAACCATCATCCGAATCATAGTCTGGCAGTTGGATCGGTCCGATTCAGATAGAGAGAGACAAGCTGGGCACAGGGACTCCATATGACTGAGGTTCACGAAAACCTCCTGAGCAAACCTATGCAAGGACTCGGGCGTTCTTCCGAGAAGAAGATGTTTTAAGGTGGCCAGAAGGTCTGCCTGGCTCCAGATTCCAATTGGGTTATGGTCATCGTCACACAGTCTCTCAAGGCTTTTGAGCCGGTCTCTGACCAAGTCTTCCAAGATTATGGCTAAACCATGTTTCTCCGGGTGATTCTCTGTAGACCTGAGTAGTTGGTGTAAATGGTAGTTACAGAAGCCTCGGGAGCGAAGCACATTGGCTCTGCAGCCTGGATCCATTACCCACTCAGAATAGAACGTTTCAATGAAGCGGGTCTCATATTTCTCAGTCAGATAGCACAGTGGGCACTCAGTTGCTTCTTCCAACGCATCCTCGATTTGAATGGTAAGAAGGTTCCTTGTTCCCATCACTCTGAACCTCCGGAAAAGACTGGAGATGACGATATGGTGCAGAGCACTGGCTTGATCCCGATTTTCTCTAGTATGTTCACCGCGTAAAAGGTGTCTTCAAGTGTTGAAATTCCGAATTCTGATCTTGCAAATCCCCCATTCGAATTCTGACACCTGAAAACGAAACTAGCGATCTTGTCAGGATACCTCAATTGCTGACCCAGCAAGCTAGCGGTCATCAATCCATGATATGCGTATTCCATGTGCGGAGGAGATGTGTTTGGCACAAGCGAAAACCCTCCCGAGAGTGTTTCACAAGATGAAACAAATCCAGAAACCCCTTTCAGAGCGTTGGCTGGGTAACCAAGATTGACCAGAGAGGCCACCGCATAATGGGTTGAAGTTAGATCGGAGTGTCTTTGAATACCGAACCCACCGTCCAGGTTTTGACAATTCAACAGACAACCTATTGCATTCTGACGATTGACTCTGCATTTTCCCATGTTGGCGAGCTCTGTAATCATAAGAATGTCTTCAAATCCGATAGAGGATCCAATGCGAGCGTCCACCATTTCGAATTCCATGACTTCTCGAGTTCTGGCCTGGTGGCTCCAACGCTTCTTGTCTTGGTCTCTGCCGCAGAGTTTCAGGGCCTTGGCGACGTAGTAACGCGAATGGAGGCCATAGGGCATGAACTCCGTCAGCCACCTGATTGTGTGCTGGATTCTTGGGAGAGGGAAATTCAGCATGCGCAGGATTGCCAACGCATGGTAGGCATCCTTCGCGTTCGAATCTGTGCCTCGACTAAAGGCGTAGCCTCCATCATCATTCTGTCGTTCCAAAACGTAGATTGCCGCACATACATTCCAAGATGATCCGGAAAATTGCACTCTTCTTGGCCATAAACTATTCCTCTCTGAACGAAAACGCCCCACTCGCATTCTAACTTCGCCTTCTTGTCTTACGTGTAGAAGCTATCAGCCCCTGCAGGCACTGGAACAAAGGGGCGGTTGAAGGCGAGCCTCATCGCCCGTATCTTTAGGTGACTTTATCGTCAACGGTATCTCATTCATTTAGATTTTGTGGCAAACCCTTCGCATCTTTGGGTTGATAGCTAAAGATGATGGACCTTCGGGCGAAACAGAAATAGGCATAGATCAGCATCGGAGTGGAAAGAGCATCTATGGCCCTTGCGGATATATTGGAGCTATCAGTTTGTGGCGCGCCTGCTAGTCTACGGCCGGCCGAATTATTGTTGCGCCTGATCAACAAAGACTGGTTTTGAACCCTATTGGGTTCAGATCCCGCCCGGTCCACCAAATTACGGCCGGCCGTAGACTTCACCTCACAGAATGCGCGAGCTGTATGCAATTGGGGAACATGGAAGAACAAGACAGGGTTTCGTCGTACTCTAGGCCTGCAGTCCCAGGCCGCTCGAAACTCGCGCATTTGCATGAGAGATTTGGAAAAGTGAATTTCAGACTATCCAAGAGCAACGTCACCAAACTTGAGAAGGTTGCTGAGGAACTGCCTTACTTTGCTCTGCCCCCTTATTTGAAAAAGAAGGCTACCAAACAGCGAATCCTCATTCACATATTGAACCAGTTCCTGAAGAGGCATGAAGAGGACCCAGCTGGATTCCGCGAACTCATTGAAAGCCGTAGGCACGGAGTCAAGATCTGTGTTCATTTAGACCTCAGATTACGGTATGCGCTGTGGAGGGCAAAGAAGATCTTCAAGATAAGCCAAAACCAGCTAGTCAACCTAGCAATAGAGAGCTACGTGCTGAAGGAGAATCCGTCCGACAGCCACCGGGAAATGAAAAAGTAGCCAAAAATGACGTAAAACTCCCGTTTCTGAAGGCAGCCATATCCTATGTTGCGGAGGGGATGGATGAAGGTTGGGCGGTAGACCTAACCGGGGGAACGCGCGCTTATCTTCGTCGGCTAGACGGTATCGCGTAGGTTTGGCAGTGCCCTGAAGGAGGAGAGACCGCATGTCTCAAGCGCTTCCAGCAAGTCAGGCAGAAAAGCTCAGGAGACCGGGTGGCTCTGAGGCACGGAGAGAGATCGAGTACTGGAAGTTGCGAGACGAGGAACTTTTTAGGGCGCTCAACACTTCCGCGAGTGGCCTTGACGCTGCAGAGGCGGCCCGCAGGTTCGGGGAATGTGGCAGCAACGAGATACCCTCGGCCGGACGAAGAACGGCCGTCGCCATGTTCACGTCCCAGTTCAAGAACCCGCTGATCTACGCACTGGTCTTCGCAGCGGCGGTCGCCGGTTTTCTGGAAAGCGTGACTGAGGCAGCCATAATCATCGCCATAGTGATCGCCAACACTCTGCTGGGTTTTTCCCAAGAGTACAAGTCCGAGAAGGCCGTCGACGAACTCAGGAAGTACATATCATACCAGGCAGTGGTTCTCAGGGACGGAAAGAAGCACTCGGTCGACACCAAGGAACTGGTCCTCGGCGACCTTGTCAATCTAGCGATAGGAGATGTTGTTCCGGCAGACATCAGACTGCTGGAGACTGACGAGCTCCAGACAAACGAGTCGGCTCTAACAGGAGAGTCAAACCCAGTCGACAAGGCTGCCACACCAATCGAGCTTGACAACCCACTCCCGCACCAGTTGTCCAACACAGCTCTCATGGGCTCCGAAGTAGTGGCCGGTTCAGGGTCGGGCTTGGTAGTTGCCACCGGAGGAAGAACATACTTCGGCCGAGTGGCATCCAGCCTCTCCCTGCTTCCGCCAAAGACCGACTTCCAGAAGAACATCGCTCGTTTCGGAAACTTTCTCGTCAAACTGATCCTGATACTGACAGTCTTCGTGTTCATTGTCAACTCGGCTCTCGGCCGCGGAATCCTAGAGGCTCTCCTATTCTCACTGGCCCTTGCAGTGGGCATCATACCAGAGGCCCTGCCCGTAATAATAACGGTCGGACTGTCCGATGGAGCCCTGAGACTGGTCAAGAAGAAAGTAGTGGTCAAAAGGCTTGAAGCAATAGAGGACCTCGGAAACGTTGACGTGCTCTGCACAGACAAGACCGGGACGCTGACCCAGAACGAGATCACGGTCCAAGAGATAGTCGATGCTGAAGGAGGCCCTCGGCCAGAACTGATCAAGTACGCGCTATTGTGCAACTCGGCTATCGTAGAAGGCGACAGGATCCTTGGAAACCCCATCGACGTGGCAATCTGGAAATACGCCCGAAATACCAGCTTTGATGAAACCAGCCTCAATGAGTTCCAACACGTGCACGAAATCCCGTTCGGGGCCGGTAGGAGAAGAATGAGCTCCGTCGTCGAGAGTCACGACGGTATGCTTTTGATCTCCAAGGGGGCGCCGGAGGCTATCCTTGACGTATCTACTGGAGGCTGCGATGACAAAGCCTCGCCTCTACTCCTGGCAAAAGCAGAAGTAAAATCGCTGATTGACAAATACGGGCAGGCCGGCAGAAGACTGATAGCGCTTGGCTACAAGAAGGTCGACCGCAAACCGAACTATTCCGCAGAGGATGAACGCGACCTAACATTCATCGGACTGCTCGTCCTCTCAGATCCGCTCAAAGAGGACGCCACCCATGCCATCTCAAGACTCGGGTCGCTGGGGATACGGCTCAAGATTCTGAGCGGAGACGACCCAGTCGTGACGGCTGATGTCTGCCGCCAACTCGGAATCGATGTTCACGGCAGAATCGTCACCGGTACAGACGTCCAAAACATGCAGGGCGGCGAGCTACAAAGGGCCGTAGAGGATAGCGATGTCTTTGGCCGCGTCACTCCGGATCAGAAATACGCCATAGTCGAGGCCCTGAGAAAGAACGGCCACATCGTAGGATTCCTAGGCGACGGGATCAACGATGCCCCGGCACTCAAACTGGCAGACGCGGGAATCTCCGTCGACTCTGGGGTCCAAGTCGCCAAGGAAGCCGCCTCGATAATATTGCTCGAGAAGAGCCTGGATGTCATCGCTGACGGAGTGGCTGAGGGAAGAAGGGCGTTCGGTAACATGATGAAGTACATCATGAACACGACGAGCGCAAACTTCGGAAACATGTTCACAGTCGCATTGGCATCCCTGTTCCTCCCATTCATACCGCTCCTCCCCTCGCAGATACTGCTGACTAACTTGGTCTCCGATGCGCCACTGCTCACGATATCCACCGACAACCTAGATGATGAGGGCCTGAGAAAACCCAGAAGATGGAACATCGGAGCGATCGCCAGATTCATGGTATTCTTCGGCCTAATCAGCTCGATCTTTGACGTTGTAACGATCAGCTCTTTGGTTTACCTGCTCGGTGCAGGTCCGACACTCTTTAGGACTGGATGGTTCATAGAGTCGGCCCTATCCGAAATCTTCGTGACCTTCTCCATAAGAACCAGAAGAAAGTTCTTCAAGTCAAGACCTAGCAACCTGATGATCTTGGCCGCAGCGACCGTGTCCGCGGCAACACTGGCAATCGTCTATTCATCACTCGGTGCTCTGTTCGAATTTATCCCGCTTCCTTCTTGGTTCCTGTCACTGATCTTGGGAATACTACTAATCTACTTCCTGCTGGTTGAGATGCTGAAGCACATCTTCTTCAGTCGCTACGAAGTTTAGTCCGTTCATGTTTCCTCAGTGCGGCGAATTTTGGAACCAATTCTGGACGCGAAAACGCGTTGGACCCCGCCCGGTCCACCATATTGATGATGATGTAGCCAAAAGTGGCTACGTAGTCGATATCGACTGCATTGTGCACTACTCCTCTGTTCATAATCACCAGTGGTGTGTCTAGTCAAAAAGCAAATGGACGGCTTTGGGTCTTAGGCTGTGCAGCAGATCCATGGACTGTCTGATTCCAACTCCCAGTGATCGTGTCGAGTGTGCGTCTGAGCCGAAAGAGAAGAGTTCTCCTCCCTTGTCAAGATACTGTAGAATGAGTCTTCTTGAAGGAAAGGGTTTCCGATCCAGCTTTCTCCTCGAGTTGATCTCAAGGTGCACGCCGTTACTCACCATCCGCTCAAAAGCCCTATCGATGATGTCTGATGCTATCAAAGCTAGGTCATAACCGCTAGGAATGTAGCTTCTGATGAAGTCGAAGTGCCCTATTACGTTGAATAGTCTGCTCTCGGCTGCCTGACTCACTTTCGTATAGTACTTCCTGACCACCGCACGAGGAGGAATATCAATTTCCTCACCCAGATCCAATGCGATATGATCGACGTAGTGGATCGAGCCGACCAAGAAATCAAAATCCTTGTCTTCGAGCCATGTTCTGATTTGGTTCTCATACTCCCAGCTATAGTCGATTTCTGCCCCTTTTCTGATAGTCAGTCTATCTGCATATCTTGCCCTAGCTCGGTCGATAGCTTCGCTGTAACGCCTGTAGTCAAAGAAGCCAAACCCCGGATCATCCGGCTCAAAATCAACATGTTCACAGAAGCCGATCTCCTCCAGTTTCAATTCGACGGCACGGCTACATATCTCATCAACTGAAGATCGGCCGTCAACCGATTGCGTTGAATGAACGTGATAGTCCATTAGTCTCCATGAAATAACAGGCATGTAGCTCTACCCGAATTCCACAGTCAAATCGCCATTCTTTTTTGTCGATTGGTATCATTCAGGGCGCGATCAACGAAGGTCATCCCCGATGTGCTATTTGCAGACTAGTCTCACGAGTTCTGAGATGTCACTCACATCTTCAATCTGACCTACCTTTCTGATGATGTCTTCTATCCTCTTTTCAGATAGCTCGCCAGATGCAAGTCTCCTGAACTTCGTTTCAAGTTCCTTTCTCGTGACCGGGTTCTTCGGATGCCCCTTGGCATATTCCACTTTCTCGCTGTACCTCTTTCCATCTCTTGTCCCGACAACGACGACGCTTGAGTACTTCTCCGGGAAGGGCCCAAGTTCCTCATCGTAAACTACATGCGTATTCTTTGAAAGCCTGTCTATCTCTCGGTCGCTGCGTCGCTCATGCAGAATGTCATCTATGTTGACCTCTCGGTTCACAGCTAGGATAGGTAGTATGTACTGTGCGTTGTGCGACTTCAGCTCATTATTGTCTATGACGGCTGCCCCAGACTTGGGAAAATGAAGGTGAATCTCATTGATATCGGCATGGTCCAAGTTGTTCTTGGAGAGAATTGAGAGCAAAGCATCGGCCCCGGGATGGAGAAATGCGCAGCAGGAGTAGAGCTTGATTGTGGCCTCCGAAATTGTGAATCTCTTCCCCAGATCCTCAATGAGCTTTTCGGGTTGAGGATTATCGGTGAACGCGCCGAATATTCCGTACCTTCCATCAAATATGTCTGGCGGTCCACCAAATCCTTTTTTCGCAAGTAGGGCAGCTGTGATACCGTTTCTTGCAGCGATTCCCATCTGGAAAGGGCGAGAGTTCTCTGTGTGATCCGTCTCCCACGCCATTAGGCCACACGCCTGGCAACCAGTTAGCCCAAAAGCCATCTTTTGTTGATCGTTACTGAGCCGTAGAAGATTCCCAGCAGCTGCAGTCGCTCCAAAGCAACCTGCCACGGCTGACGGGTGAAAACCCCTGGCGTAGAGAGCTGATGGTCCCAACGCTGTGCTCACTCTGGTTTCAACATCATAGCCTACCACAAGAGAGGTCAACAGCTCTTTTCCCCCCAAGCTGTTGCTCTCCGTCAATGCTAAGACAGTCGGGATCAGTACTGCTGCTACGTGGGTTATTGATTCCGCATGGTGACTTTCAATGTCACAATAGTAACCCATGGTACCGTTTGCCAAAGCCGCATTGACAGCACTTGTCTTGTAGCCTGGCCCAATTATGGTAGATTCCTTCTTCCCTCCCAAATCCTTGACGAATTGCAGAAGCATTCTACCTGCAGAATATCTATCCGATGCAGCCCTGATGATCGCGCCAAGAGTATCGAGCAAGATCACTTTGCCTTGTTCGACAACGCTCCGAGGTATGTCTTCAAACTGAGTCGTGACCACGTACTCTGAAAGACGATCTATGTGGAATCGTCTAGTCATGTTCCAGCCGTGCATCTCGGAACGATTTATGCCTTTTCTCTAGTTCTGCCAAGAACCAGCTTGGTGTACTAGTATCGATCGTTACGCGTGATCTATGTGCGTGATTGTTTCGTTGACAGTTTTCGCAGCTTTTCCTCGTCAACCTCTATGCCTATTCCAGGTTGGTCAGGAACAAGGACCTCGCCTTCTCTATATTCAATCCCCTTTCTCGCTGGGTCATATTCAAGCCTCAAAGGTCCGAAGAGTTCACAACCATAATCCAGATGATGCATGGAAGCTGCAAACTGGAGATAGGCCGCAGTGCCAATTGACGTTTCGATCATGCACCCAACGTAGCCGCCAATTCGATAGGCGTCTGCAATTGATTCCACAGTTCTGCAGTTCAGGATTCCGCCCATCTTGGTTAGCTTGTAGCTAAACACACTTGCAGCTCTTTTCTCTATCAGGGACACTGCGTCTCGAATACTGCACAGCGATTCGTCTGCCATTATGGGTATCGACGTGCGTCTGGAAACCTCTGCTAGTCCATCAAGATCCCACTTCGGCAGTGGTTGTTCCAGAAGATCGACACGGGCATCCTCAAGAGCTTTCAACGACGTCATGGCTTGGTTAATGTTCCATCCTTGATTCGCATCCACTCTTAGGCTTACAGAATCTCCTACTGCGTTTCTCACGCTTCGAACCCTCTCCATATCACTATTTACGGGCAGCGAACCAGCCTTGATCTTCAGGATTCGCCAACCTTTCTTCACATATTCCTTAGCCTCTCTAACATCAGACTCGGCATCATTATTGGCAAGGGTCCAGCTAAGAGGAATAGAGTCGCGACATTTCGCCCCCAATAACCGATACACAGGGATATTCAGTTCCTTGCAGGCAGCATCCAGAATTGCCATTTCAATGGCTGCTTTCGCGAAGTTGTTTCCCTTTACCTTATCATCCATCAGCCTTGATATCCGCACGTAATCCAAAGTGTCAGCATTTTGCACGGTCTTCGACAAATACTGATCTATGATCGACTTGATCGTTTCCTGACTTTCCTCTGACCAGGTTGGCCCTTGAAGAGTGGCGGCTTCTCCATAGCCAATAAACTCGCCTGCCTCTATGCGGGTAATGACGTACTCAACCCTCTCCACCCGGCCAAACGAAAGATCCTCCGGCTTCACCAACGGCACATTCAACGCGAATGAACCAAGAGACCTTATCTTCAATTCTGCCACGAACGGAACCTTCCATGGGCCAACACTTAATGGTTGCGAGATGAACGTAGGAGAAGAACGTCGAAGATCATGGCAACACGCGCAACCAAAGATGCGAACATGAGACCAAGATCAAAGACTATCGGTGTGACCCAGTTGACGAGCATCCATGGATCACCTGTAACATATGTTCCATATCAACCGAAACGAATTCTCAATGTTCACAAGCACGTGGCGCGCGCGGAAGCAGCTTGTGTGTCGTGTCTGAAAATGACTCCTCGATCATGAAGCTGGGCCATAACCTTTTCAAAAACTGACTTGTCCTGTCCCACTATCTCCGGAGGGACAACTCCTTTTCGCTCATATTCTCCACTTAACAGCAGTCGAGTCATTATGGCACAGGGAAATCCCGTTGTTCTTGCCATTGACGATGTGCCAGTCTTCTTATCAGTCGTATCCAGAAGATCGTAGATATGTTTCAACATCTTGCCCTCTTTCATGCCGATCACTTCTATGTGCATGGCCGTGAGCTCCTCTTCGCCCTCCTCTAGCTTCCACATAGGGAACAACAGTCTACTAGTCAAGTCAATTGGCCTCACCTTCGCTCCGTCAATCTCCACCGGTGTGTTGTCAAAGAATCCTGTTTCTCTAAGCATCTTCATTTTCTCGGCGTGGCCAGGATATCTGAGGGTCTTCTCCCTCATATTGGGGCAATTGATCGTCTTTAGGAGAGATCTAAGGCCATCCGTGTTGAAAGCTTCCAAGACTCCAACACCTGGAATGTCGACCAGCTCTGATTCTGATAAGGCTGGCATCGTTACCACATGTCCATCTTTCACATATCTGGCAGGCCGTGTGTATTCCTCGATAACATCTATCGGAGAGAAGGGAGCTTTGTATTCGTACGGCCAAATGCGTGCCTTAGGCAATCCTCCTACAAGAATCGACACCTCCCTCGTTGCGTCTAGCTCCGCATGAAGGCGCCCGACAATCATGTTGCTCAGCCCAGGAGCCACACCGCAATCAACCAGCGCCGTGACGCCTTTCTCTTTGGCTAGGTGATCCATCTGCAGAGCATCCTCCGGAAAGAAAGAGATGTCACAATAGCTCTTACCCGCCTCCAATACCGCTCTCATAGCTCTGAAGCCTAGAAAGCCAGGAACGGCGCCAACCACAAGATCATGTTCTTTCACAAGGCTCTTCACTTTCTGTGGATCAGACAGGTCCGACCTCATGGTTCCTATCGATGCTTCCGCAGATAATCTAGTCAGGGTCTTGGGGTCTTTGTCTGCAACTGTCACTTTCACGCCCGGGTCAGACGCAAGATCCTTGGCGATAGCCCCTCCAACCCTTCCCCCGCCCAAGACGATGACGTGATACATATTTCTCATTCCCTCAGACTGATAGAAAAGTCCACGTGCTTTCTTGGGCACTCGCATCACCTGGGATTCGTATTGGTATGCACTACCAGCGTTTCATAAACGGAGACCATGAGCTTTCAGAAGACGACTTGAAAGACTCATTACCAAGATCTCTGGAATCGTCTCCTATGGAACGCACGAGGAATCCATGTCTGCATCACAGATGTATCAAATGCTGCTTGAACACTCAGATGCCGCTAAGCAATTCTGATGTCGCGCGGATAAGACGGCTTGGCGTTTCTGAGGACTTATTCGTTATCGAGAGAAAGGGGTTGCGAAAACTCAGGAATTCAATGGGGAGATGCATCTTCCACAATGGTCAGGCATGTACTATCTATGGTGATCGGCCTGAAGGATGTCGAATCTACCCGGTGCTTTTTGACAGAGACACTAAAGAGGCGATTCTCGACAGGGATTGTTCTCACAAAGAAGAGTTTCGAGTTACGCCAGGCATTTCACATGAGACCATCAGACTCGTCCGAAGGCTAGATGCGCAAAGGAATAGCCGGCTCAAATCGAAGGAAAGTTGAACTCCACAAGTGCATGAGTTGATTGTTGATCTCTATTGTGCCAGGCATCAAGCAACAAACCGATTCCTCGGGTCAGAGGCTGTTCTTCGACTTGTGACGAACACTGGAAAAGGAACGTTGTCAGTCTTATCCTTGAAGGCAGGCCGGAGGAGGCTTTGGTGTTCCTGGCCGAGAAGTATGGTGTAAGGCCTCCGAAACTAAAGATAGGAACGGTCAAAGGTCGTCGCAGAGTCGCGGGATGTTACGTCGCGAAACAGGAGACGATCTACTTCTCCAACTCTGAGATGATGTTTGAGCCGTATGTTGTACTGCATGAGTTCTATCATCACCTGCGATCAATGGAAGGAAAGTTCAGTAAATCAGAGAAACATGCAGAGGAATTTGCTCGGGGATTTGTGAAACTTCGTGGTTCTTGAATACTGAAAGACAGGTGTGAGACATCTTCTTCTGGGACGGATGTCGCCTATTCGATCTCAACTCTCTGAAGATCGCTTGAGGGTGAGGTGAAGCAGTTCGACTCTGCGTCTGGTTACCCAACCCCGATGATGCCTAAAGCCTCCTCCGAAGCTTTTTGGAATGTGCAATAGTTCGTGAATCAGTATTTTCTCCTTCTCTTCTGTTGAAAGGGAATCATACTTCTCAGCCAAGACTTCCACGGCATAATAGGCTTGCAATCCTAAGGCTTGTTGCCAAATCCTTGGCAATGAGTGGAGGCGAGCCACAACGTATCTGGTCTTAGAACCATGACTTCGGAAACAACGCACACGATTTCTTGGAATATGTGAGAAATTCAGCTTCTCAGTGATCCCTGACAGCAGTTGGTCGACATCTGGTGCCTGTTCATATCGTAGACGCATGTCATCGAAGTCTGTGGAGGCACCTAAATTCGTATTGGTAGTCTGGACAATCGCTTCATATTACGAGGTGGCACTTCCAGTCGTGCCAGTGAGGGAATTAGCTCTACAATAAATTGGGGAGGTGACCGTGTGCCTTACCGTCTCAGTACCTGCGTCTTCCTCGGTTACCGTAACTTCCTCGTCCTCCACGGTCTCCTCTATCGCTCCCGTAGCGGGGCGTGAAGCTTGGATACCTTGGCCGCTGCTCATACTGCTTGTCAGACAGATTGTTTGAGGAGTTCACCTCACCCATCTCTGCCTGAGATTTCTCAAAAGAACCCTCTCTGCCGATGTTGAGGCGCATGGATCCTCGAAATAGAGACAGATAACCGTTCTTTATCTCAATCACGTCTCCCTCGCTCACTTTCTCAATGTTGTCGTCCCACAAGGAGAGGTAGACGCAACCGGTCTCATCTCCGACAAGTACGTCTGAAACTCGATGCGTGGATCCATCACTTCTCGAGACGGTTTCACGAGTTTCACCTTTCTTTACGACTTTGACCTTAATGTTCACGTTCCTCGATTCAGGCGTCAGTTTCTCGACTTTCAAAGACTCCAGAAATTTGCTTGCGTCTTCTGTTGACAATTCGCTCTATCTCATCAGCGTGCTGTCTGTGGCGTCAAATATAGCTGTTGTGGTGTGAAAAGGAACGGTAGAGTGCGTCTGGACGGCGATCATCCGCAAAGCGCGCGCATCAAAGCTCAGTACTAGGGACCTCTCTCGAGACGTGGGAAAAACAGGAAAAAGGACTTTGTCACTCAAACGTGCAACGCGAGAAGGAAGCTGGGCTCATTTCTTCGTTTTGGGGCTCACAGCTTGGGCTATGACCTTTCCGAATTCCCGGCACTTGGCTAGATCACTTTCGTTTGGAGATTCAACGATTTTCAGAGCTGGGGTTTTCACTGTTAGGCCAAGGATCTTGAGGGCTCCTGTGATTCGTTCAAGCGCTTCGCCGCTCCATCCGTATGAACCGAATCCTGCTCCTATCTTTCCTCTAAGATTGAGTTTTCTTGCTTTTTTCAGCTCATCGAGCGATTCGAGGAAATGGCGCATTTCAGCAGTTGTACTTGAATAGTGAGTTGGTGAACCCATAAGAATGACGTCCGCTCTTGAGAGTTCGTTCATAGGAAATCTCTCACCGAGCTTGTGTAGTGTGACATCGGCACCTGCCGACGCTGCACCTTCTTTGATGGCGCTTGCCATGCGCTCTGTGTTTCCCGTTTTGCTATCATATATGATGAACATGTTCGCCATCTGGATGACCCTCACAAGTTTGCTGAACCTGATTCGTAGCACTTAAAAGCATTTCGAGACATCAGCTTCTCAATCACGTATTCAGGTTGCGATCTATGAAACTGGTTAGCTATGATTTCAAAAATGAAACTCGTGTCGGAGTCCAATCAAACGAACTGATCGTTGACCTAGTTACGGCAAGCAGTGAGCTCTCCAAGAAGCACAGTTCCGGATTCGCCGCACTCAGCCGCGTGTCTGACATGGTCTCTTTTCTTGAAGGCGGCGACTCTGCTCTTGACGAGGCAAGAGCCCTTGTCCGAGAAGTCCTTGAAGTTGTCGCACAAGGATCTGACATCACTCTACGTAAAGCTGGAGCGATACTTCCCCTAAGCGAGGTGCGCCTTAGATCCCCGATTCCTCGGCCTCGAAAGAACATCGTGTGTCTAGGTTTGAACTATCACGACCACTGGCTTGAAACTGCTGGACGAAGAGGCGAACCACTGCCCTCTGTTCCTGTTTTTTTCACGAAGTCGCCTACAGCTGTGATCGGGCCTTTCGACGACATAGCGTATCCTTCAGCCACTGCGGAGCTGGATTATGAGGTTGAGCTGGCTGTAGTTCTCGGCAGAAGAGGAAAAGACATTCCAAGGAGAGATGTCTTCCGCTACGTAGCGGGATACTCGATTCTCAACGATGTCAGCGCAAGGGATCTCCAACGAAAGCATCAACAATGGTTCAGAAGCAAGAGTCTCGACACTTTTGCACCGTTAGGGCCCTGGCTAACAACGAGAGATGAAATCGATGATCCTCACAATTTGGACATGGAGCTGAAAGTGAACGGCGAGACCAGGCAGAAATCCAACACTCGAAACCTCATCTTCAAGATCCCAGACATCCTCGAGACGCTGTCTCAGGACATGACACTGGAGCCTGGAGACGTAATCGCGACAGGCACGCCTGCGGGGGTCGCGCTAGGAATGTCCCCTTCGAGATACTTGAACGTCGGGGATGTGATAGAGGCACAAATCAACGGTCTGGGATCTATCAGGAACCGAGTTGTAGAGAAATCAACGCGCTCGTAAGGGGATCTATTCTAGGCTGATCTCTCGGAAGTCAAACCAATAGCCTGTATTTCTCAGATGGTCCCTCTCGGCTTCAAGAATTGCCAGGTGGCCTCTTTCTATCTCGGCGAAATGATTGAACATCACCTTTTCATCCACTTCGCTCGTTCTTTCCGACTCGTTAGAGTAGAACTCTTCGGATCTTCTTTCTAACTCGATGCCAATTTCCAATGCTTTCAGTTCAGCTGGTTTATCGTGGCTCTTTTTCTTTTCTTGTATCGAAGGGAAGATCAGCGAGCTTGGAAAGACACGATCCGGGAGCTTTCCCACCTTTCTCCATTTGCCGGTTCCTGCTAAGGAATCATATTCCATTTCAAGTAGTCTCTGATGGTCAAGCTCATCTTTCGCGAGTTGCGTGAACATGGCCTTTCCAGTTGGATCTGTGACCTTCTGTGCATTCTCTGTGTAGAACTCGTAACCCTCCTTCTCTATTCGTATTGCCGCTTTCAGGATCTCTAGACTTCTTGAGACACTCAACCTGTCATCACGACACGTACGACTGATCGATAAGCGTCATTCTAAAGATTTGCGTGTGCCCACACATTTTGCAGCAAGTATTAGAAGTGGTTGCAGCAATTCGATGGTCCGGTAGTCAAGTCAATGCCGAAGCCGATTCCGATGGGAATTCACAATGAGAGGATTCTCAGATCAGCTTGGCATACACAATCGTCGTAGTGACTACTCCAACAACCGCTCCCAGGACTACTTGCGGCAAGGTATGTGCTCTCAGTTCAGTGCGTGCCCATGCGAGAGGAACCGCAAGAAGATATAGTGGAGAATACTGCATCCCAAAAACAAGAATCAAGGCCGTTATGGGTGCCATGAGTCCAGCCATGTGGATGCTTATCCTCCAGAACAAGGTCACAATGAGAACCACGAAGGTGATCGATAGATAGGCAGTTGAGAGAAGATAGAGGGTTGTGCACCCAGACATGCCGAAAACTATCGCAGCGAAACCATATGCAACAACCGGAGGAAGAAAGAATACTGGCGGTCTCTCTTCATCGGATCTGTGTATGTCTATGCGGTCCCTTGCAAGGAGATATAGAACCAGTGCTATTGGAGCCACAGCGATCAACGCTATTCCAAGAAGGCTCCTTTCGACCGGTGTCAAAACAGGTCCAAATGCCTCAGGACTAAAGAATGAGAACATGATAACTACCGCTGACGCTATGAAAGGCAGGGAGAGTATGTTCGAAATCGCTTTTGCAGCGTCTTCGTTCAACGAGTCCACGAATTGGATCCAGCCGGTCAATTCATACAACATGATCTGCTACATAAGATGTTGCAAGGAGTCACTTCGCCTTTGAGTGGAAAGACCGTACTTGTCTACGACGATACCCTCCTCTCATATGATTTCGGTCCTCATCATCCGTTGAAGCCCATCCGACTGAAATTGGCTGTTGAGCTGTCGAAATCAATCGGTGTGCTGAAGTCTTCCAAAGTGTCTCTGGTTGAACCCTCAAAAGCTGATGTTGAGCAGATTCTGCTCTTCCACACAAGAGAATATGTGAATCTTGTGGAACGGTCGAGCATGACTGGCCGGGGATTGCTTGATCAAGGTGACACTCCTGCATTCAAAGGTTGCTTCGAATCTTCCAAGCTGTATGTCGGCGGCTCAATCCAAGCCTCAGATCTCGTGATGCAAGGAAAGGCGAATCATGCCTTCAACCCGGCTGGAGGTCTGCATCATGCCCATCATGATAGGGCTTCCGGGTTTTGTATCTTCAACGACGCAGCCGTTGTGATCAGTCACCTCAAGCGAAATTACCATACGAAGAGAATTCTCTATCTCGATGTGGACGCTCACCATGGAGACGGGGTCATGTACGGATTCTACTCCGATCCCTCGGTCGCAGACATAGACTTTCACGAGGACGGAAAATACCTCTTTCCGGGAACCGGATTCACTCATGAGGTGGGGGAAGGAGAAGCCGAAGGCCTCAAAATCAACGTGCCGCTGCTACCACTTACAGCTGACGAAGCATATCTAGCAGCGTTCCGTGAGATAGTCCCAAGAATCGTCAGGTCTTATCGACCTGAGATTATTCTTATGCAGTGCGGTGCGGATTCTCATTTTGACGATGGACTAGCAAATCTCTGTCTGTCAACGAATTGCTATGAAGAGATGGTTCATCTTACTCACGATCTGGCCCATGAAATCTGCAGTGGAAGACTACTTCTCTTTGGAGGCGGAGGATATTCGCTAGGCAGTGTTGCTCGATGCTGGACTCTAGCTCTTGCGGCGATGGCAGATGTGGAGTTTGAAAACAAGATTCCTCAAGCATGGGCAGAGCTCTATGAGAGTCTCTTCAAAGAAGAAGCTCCTGAAAACCTGCGCGATCCGGCACATCATATTCGCAAGAGTCCTGAGGTATCTCTTGAGAATGTCAAGAGAGTACTGGCTGAATTGAAGGCAACTATCCCAATGCTGCGTTGAAGTGTCTTCCTGAGCTGGTTTCAGCAAGGCTTTATTTTCGACCTGACGTATTTCTGTTCAGGGCGCATCGTCTAGTTGGTTAGGATGTCACCCTGACACGGTGACGGTCCGCGGTTCAAATCCGCGTGCGCCCACCAAATCCTACACACACACAAAATTACTGACTGATGACGAACGACGGTTCAAATTACGACGGCCACACCAGATGATACACACACTACTCAACGACGACGGTTCAATTCTAACTGGCCGCAGCGCGCGTTAAGTGAGCGATAGTCAGCCGGTTGACCGGCAGTTCCGTTCATGATGAGTGTCTAAGTGTCCTAATGAACAGCAAGCCTAGAGTCAAGACCCCCATTATCAATGTCAATGTGTTGTACACGCCGCCAGTCGTCTCATTCAAACAATCCATCAGACTCATCCGTGTTTCTACTTGAGCGACGCACTTTATGTCGAAGAGTATTTCTACATCTATTTTTTCCTCATACAGGTCTTTCTCTGGTTTGTAGTCAAATCTCCGACCAGTCACAGTTGTTTGCCTATTTATTATTTGGATTCGACCAACAGAATAAACGGAAACAGGCGGGTTTGTCTCTTCGTTCTTTTTTGCAGCGGCAAGGTAGTTCCTAGAGTCGAGACCCTCCAGAAACTCACTTACCAAGTATCGTCTTACACGCGTCCTCTCTTTGCTCGTCTTATCAAGGTATTCAATGTCGAATTGAGGAAAGAATCCAGAGACTATTGATTCCTTTCTTTTCGAAGTAGGGATTCCTTCTTTGTAGTAGGTGACATCTGCTTCGTAAGTAGTCTTCAAGGTGGCTGATACGTACACTTGCAGCTTCCATTTCCTATCCTCAAGCACTAGAGTTTGGAGTTCAGTTCTGATATACTGGGGTTTGTCAAGAATCTTGACCTGTGAACGGGTTTCGTTACTCCTATCGATGTATAGGAATGTTCCAAGATCGGGAAGATCTCTTGTAGCAGAAATTTGGATTTGCGTGAGCAATAGTGTTGCAGTGACTAGTGATAACACAAATGCAACAGCGTATCTTCTTGTATCACCCAAGCTACCTCGGCCTCCGAAGTGGTGTAGCGTATCTAGTCAATATAAGCGGCCGGGTCGGCCGGCGCGCGTATCGTTCGTCGTCCGTCGTCGTTGGGAAACGGGTTTGGTGTGTTTGTGCCATAGATGGTGCGCACACATACAATTTCACTGTAACGACGAAACGACGGTTCAAATTCGGCCGGCCGCAGAAGAAGCGCGCGCGTCCCTCAAAGTCTCACAGCGTCATCAATTGAAGGAAATCCCGTCTGATCATGCAGATATTGTTTCTTTGTGTTAGAATCACAGGCCATGCTTGAGAGCATGTTGCTCCCGGTCACGTTCGAGGTACAGAGATGGCAGCCTCTGTTCGTGAGACTGTCACTGGATAGGTGATCTCGATTGCGACAACATGACCATCTCTAAGACCTTCTCTTCTCAAAAAGCGACCAAGTGATCTGAAATCACACATCAGTACGTACCTGCCACCAGAAGTCCCACAGCTGAATCCTCGGTAGAATATCTGACTTCCACCTACCACATCCCGCATGGATTCTGGAATCTCCACGACAAGCTCAATCTGATCTAGCTCAGCAGGCTTTCCTTGCAATACTACCCAATACTCCTTGTGACGCCCAATATGCTTCATTCTTAGCTTCATGACTTCGGTTTGCCACTCGTAGGCACCTGGTTTGTGCTTGTATCTTTCCGGTATCAGAGTCAGCTGTGATGGCGTTGTGTGGGAGTTTGGAGGGGTTGATGAGGACGAAAGACCGACGATAACTCTCGGCGTCAAAGGGATCCTCTACGTCGAGTTGGAAGCGAAAGGCCCCACAAGAGATGTCCATTCGGCGACCGCCGCGATCGTAGACAATCCCGCTTGGCGACTCGTCAAGGCTCTTGACACGCTAAAAGATGAGAAGGATCGTATCCTGATCCCTCAATGGTACAGAGGTATCAAACCCTTCACTAAGGAGGAGCTGAAGTATCTCAAGGACGAGCCTCTTCATGAGAAGGCGATGAAGGATGAGTTAGGAATCAAATCGTTCATAGGCGGCATGAAGGGGCTCGAAGCCAAGAAAGCACTCGCAGGCAAACCTACCTGCACAATTTGTGGTCTAGTGTCAGGTTGGACGGGCCCAAGATCAAAGACAGTTCTCCCTGCAAAAGCCTTGGCGAAGGTCGATTTCAGATTGGTGGTCGGCCAGAAACCGAAGATCCTTCTCAAAGAACTGAAGAGGCATTTGAAGGCAAAAGGATACGGAGACCTCGTCGTCCGTGAGTACGGGATGGAGGAAGCGGCAAGAACTCCGCCAGGACATCCATTTGTCAAAGCCGCTGTCAAGGCTGCCGAGCAGGAGTACCCAACGCAGCCTGTGGTGAGCATATCGTCGGCAGGGACAGGCCCTATGTACCTGTTCACAAGAAACCTGAAGGCTCCTTGCATATGCATAGGAGTCGGCTACCCCTATAGTCGAGGTCATTCACCGAACGAGAACATGCGAATCCAAGACTTCGTCAAGGGCACAAAGTGGCTCGTAAGGACGATCGATAATTTCGTCAAGACGAAGTAGCTTGATTGCAACCATCTCTGCCTTTTGGCACGTGCAGCAACAAGAGCAAGGGTATACTTCTGCTCTCTACTCGCTCGAAGACACGAAATCAGCCTAGAATGCCTGATCAGACACGCAGAACCTGCGAGTTTTCTGTTGCTGCCGTCAGATGAGCCGGAATCTCGAACTACACAATCCTTGTGCCATCTATCTTCTTATTCTGCCACGAATAGCGACGCAACTTGGACGACGCTCCATAGCCGCAAGCAGCACATTTCTTGGAAGAGATGTTGTAAGCTCTGCGGCCACATCTTCGACACATAATGTGGCTTGGCCGGCCGCCCATCTTGCCTTGAGAGGCCGTTCCCTTTGTCATGACTCAATCTTCCTGAGTTTGATCAGTACCGGAAATTGACTTCTCATTACAGCGCGGAAGTATCAAGTCGTGCCCTGTCTCTTGGGTGGAGGGCTGACGAGAACAACATTGTCTCCTCGTACAATTATTGTCCCGAGCTTCTTCCCTTGGTTACCCGAGATTTCCTCAGCGTCCTCCAACACCAGATTCATGTGCTGATCAAAACTAAACAGCTTTCCCCTCACGCCTCTTCCCCCCCTCAGCTCCACTAGCACTATTTGGTTAAGGCTCTGTTCAAATATCTTGGTGGTGGTGTCTGACATGTCGATCATCGAAGTCCAATGATTCAACCTTAAGGGCAAGGAGAACACAATTTAAGGATATCTGCTCTTTTTCTAAGGCATTTGGAGCGGGTGCCTGATGCTGATTTCGCTACTTCGCAGCACGCGCTGACAACGGCAGTTCTGTGACGTTATGCTGCACATTGAAGTTCAGCGATGAGTATCCTCTCAACTTGAGTTCTCTTTGGGTTCTTTGAAGGCCTTTCTCACTTTGATTCGTGTGGTTAGCACTCGTTTTGGCTGCCAAGCGCGTTATCCTTGTTCAGCTTTTGGCTTCGGCTGTCTCAGAAGAATCAATGATGCTGAAACACGGTCTAGGAGGGCCCACAATGTTCAAGAATATGATGCCATTACTATAGGCGAATTTCCGAATGAGGCAACCCGTTGAGACGTTTGTACACTGTATTTTGGATCCTTCTCGCGCTTGGGGGAACGTTTCTTGCAGATAACGACATGCGCGTGTGCAATACAGCGAGTGCTGATCTCACAACAACAAGCTACAGTTTCACAACCTACTTGTATACTACAAGCACATCCCTCACGACCACAACCACAACCTACACACAGTCGCTCACTACGACAGAGACTACCTCGACGACCACGACGGTGACTGCTACGTATACTTCGACTTCCTGGGATAGAGTTGTATTGCTTACTGTTGCGACAGTCCAATCGATACAATGGTTCTCCGAGACCGTATCTACGACAGTGACACTTACCCAGACATCCACGATCTTCTCACCAACAGTGACCATTCCCACAACCAAAGTGATTAGTGCGAGTACGACCATCTACTCGCCCACAGTGAACTTAGCCTCAACTACATCAATCGGGACTACAACCACCTCTACCTCTGTCTTCACGGCTACAACCACAATCTACTCTCCAACTGTGACCGTTACGTCAACAAGAACTGTGACAACGATTGTACCTTGGGGCGGCAGTCGCCAGAGCATCATAGCCTCTGGACCACGTCCGCAACCATTCGCTGAACTGCTTCAGCCTCTGGGAGAATTCAGAGATCAAGAAGCGCATCCGTTTCTGTATCCGCTGGTGAGTATCTTTCAGACGTCATCAGCCATTCTCGACGGGTTTGACTTTGCTCCGGCACTGGGATTCGCCATGAGCGGAATGCTCACTGGCGCTCTACTTGGGATCATATACGTCACACCTACTGTCTTGGGGTTGCAATACTTGCTGAAGAAGACGAAGAGTAGTCGACCTGCTGGCAGTGAGTCACGATGAGAAAGCCACTGGCTGTCGTGACATTAGTGGCAGTGTTCGTCTTTTCAGTGTTGATGGTGAATCAAACAGATGTCAATTCCTCCAATGCCATCAGCATCAACGTGATCGGCCAAGCTTCCACCACGGTCACGACTGAAACATATACAATCACCAGCATCTACAGTTACACTGTCAGCTCGACGTCGACCATGTACACGACAACAACCACAGCTAGCACAACAACACAAACGGCAGTGACTGTTTCCACAACTTCGACGACCACAACGACTACAGACACCTCCACATCTTGGCGTGTTCAGACAAGCACTTCGATGACTTCCAGAACAAGTACTAGCGTCGTATTTCTGACATCTTTGACTACTACCTCGCTAACCGACACCTCAACTTCGCTCTATCCAACGGTCACTGTCACATCAATGAACACATCATATAGAACTACAACGGTCTTCTTGCCCCTGGTTACGGTACCTCTAGTCCAAACATCAGTGATACCGATGACATCTTTGGTAACCACAGCTCTCTCTACCACCATGACTGCGACAACTACCACGACAATCGCTCGGCCATGTTTGATCGCATCTGCCGCGTATGGTTCGGAGTTAGCTTCACATGTTCAATTTCTCAGAGAATTCAGAGACCGCACAGTCATGTCTACATTTGCAGGTTCACAGTTCATGCGTGTCTTCAATGCCTTCTACTACTCATTCAGCCCCGTTGTGGCCCAGGCCACGTTAGCAAACCCATCAGTGGCTCTTGTGGTTCGAACATTAATCTCCCCTCTAATCATATCGCTTCGTCTGACTCCCTGGATATTGCCCGTTTTGTCCCAGAACACAGAACTGACAACTCTTTTTGCTGGTGTCGCGGCAAGCGGTTTGATCGGCATGATCTACGGGACACCGATCGCCGTTCTGAAGATGATCAGAAAGCGACGCAGTGCGTACAACCCTGCACCTGAGGATTGAGTTGAACATGTCCGTATCGGCTAGAAAGAATCTCAGGGAGAAGGACGCAAGAGTCATCTTGACCGATTTCAAATCAAGATTCAAATTCGACGAGGAGATATTCGACCCTAAACCCAAGGTCGAATCAATTCAACTTCGAGACGGAGAGTTGATCTTGGTCGATGGAAAATCCGCCATTCTGAAGAAGAATGGGCACCTTTTGCCCGCCCTGAAATTCGATACAGTAATCCGGAAACTATCTCGCGTTGTAGTTGACATGGGTGCAGTTTCACATATCTGTAATGGAGCAGATGTCATGGCAAAAGGAATCACAAGAGTCGATGGAGAATTCAAGAAAGGAGATTTGGTCGTTGTCGTTGACGAGAAATATGGGAAAGATCTGGCTATCGGTGAAGCATTGGAGCCTTCAGTTTCTATTCGTGAGATGGGGAAAGGTAAGGCGATATCCAATCTTCACTATGTGGGTGATGATGCGTGGAGTGTAATGAAAACACTAGGCTAGGAACATCGATTCATCGTCTTCGATGTTCCGGTCTCCGAGTGGGTCCCCCTTTTCTTCTGAACTAGTTTTCGCGTGACCATTCCTGCCGCCAGAACGCCTAGCATAAGTATTGCTAGGCCGACAATGCCTCCTACCGGCTGCAGCACTGTCTCAAAAGATGAGCTCGATTCGACCACAATGATCATCGAGATCTCATTGTTGCCATAATTCGCCTCCGCAATCTTGCGATCTGGGTTCAGCACCCATCGAATTTCATAGATCCCAGGGCCGATTACTATGGGGCCTGAAGACCAATCCTGTGCTCCTCCTGGTTCGAGCCTTCCTGGTCCCCCAGCCGCCAAAGGACTTCCTGCGAAGTATGGTTGAACATAGTACCCTTCAGCGAAGGCATTTCCAAGGTTTTTGACGGTCGCACAAACATAGAATGCTTCTCCTGCCCTGGGGGAGATAGGCGTGTTGTTCTTGTCACCCACCCATATCTTTGAAATCACAAGGTCTGGAAGAGGCTGTTGAGAAACAGAAGGAAGTGATATCATGCCTAGAATCAAAATGAACGTAAGAGCCGAGAATTCCAGCCGATTATGCAATGTTTCTCCCTCCTCCCGGATAAGGCTACGTAAACCATTAAAGCGTTGTCTCTCGGAATGTCCCTGAAATGCCTTCCCCAAAGATCTCAGTGGTAGTTTCATGCTACAACAAGGGCAAAACGATAAGGGACTGTGTGACTTCTATTCTTCATCAAAGCATGGATCAAATCGAAACAATAGTTGTCGACGACGGCTCAACAGACAGCTCTCCACAGATTCTTGAGGCTCTTCGTGCATCCAGCTCCTTGACAATCCTCAATGAGAAGCACAGCGGTATATCATCCACTAAGAACAAGGGATTTTCAGTTTCCAAAGGGGAAATTGTGCTGTTCATTGACGGCGATTGTGTTCTAGAAGACGGTTCGCTCGTGGAGCTTGCCAAATCCTTTGGACAAAACGCGGTGGACTGTGTCGGAGGTGAGGTGCGCGCAACCAACGCTTTCTGCCTAGTAGCCAAGGCAGTGGAGATCATGCAAAATGAAGTTGAGAGGAAATGGCCTTTCGGAGCCAATGTTGCTTATTCAAGAAAGGCACTTGAAGCTGGTTTATTTGACGAGAAGATGACTGCTGGCGAAGATGCTGAGCTATATCTCAGAGTGACAAAACTAGGCTTTAGATCCATAATCAATAGAAGAATTGTTGCACGGACTCAGAATCCGTGCAATCTGATCAGTTTCTTTCGTCAACGGCTGAATTGGGGGAGAGGTTTCCGTCAGTTGACAGAGAGACACCCGGAGACGTTTACTCGAAAGATCAGATTGTGCTTCTTCTGGATTGGCGCTATGCTTCTCTCACCCTTGCTAGCCCTGGTGGACATGCGACTCGTATGGGCATTTCCCGCACTTCTCGTCTACAACTTGGTGCGGTTCACGCCTGGGGTCCTTCCACTCTACAGAAGAACAGGAGACATATTACACTGCTCTTTTGTTCCTTTGCTGAGGCTGGTCAATGCTTTGGCTTATCTTCTAGGATGGAGTCATTGGTGTCTGCTTGAATTTGCCGGTGGAACTGAACGCCTCAAACCTTTCATCGGGTCTTCTACGGTCAGGAGCTTTACTGAGGAGGATTCTCCTATCTAATCCAAGGGATTTCCACTTCATCTATTCGCCATCTTGGTCTGACGAAACTCTTCTCGATTGGAGTGGTGATACCGGCACTGTGTGCGAGGATGCCTGTCCAGGCGATCATTGCACCATTGTCAGTGGCAAGCTCCGGCGGTACAACTCGGACCTCTGCGCCGCGCTCCTTTGTCATGACTTCGAGCATTTCTTGCAGTCGTTTGTTTCGGGCGGAGCCTCCTGTCAACAAAAGAAGCCTCTTTTCGGTGTGTGCCATGGCTCTTTCCGTGACCTCAGTCAACATCGCCAAAGCCGTTTCCTGAAGACTGTAGCAGAGATCTTCGACTCTGTGTCCCTCCTTGAGGAGTCGAAGGGCCTGAGTCACAAGGCCTGAGAAAGCCAAGTCCATGCCTTTGACCAAGTAGGGAAGTTCTATGTACTGGCTTCCCCTTGCTGCTGTTTCAACAAACTTGGGGCCGGGCCATGGGTTTGAAGGGTCATGAATCCCCGCCTCTCTTGCGAAGACGTCGAAGGCATTTCCGATAGCGATGTCGAGTGTCTCGCCAAAGACGCGGTATCGTCCTTTCTCGAAGACTACTATCTGGGTTGTCCCCCCACTCACGTTGAGTACGACTGGGTCAGAAGCGCCGGTCACAAGTCGTGCAATCTCGATATGTGCGAGAATGTGGTTCACTCCGACTAGTTGAATTCCAAGGTACTTCGCTAGTACTCTGGCAATGGTTGCGGCTGTTCTCAGGCATGGTCCCATACCCGGGCCCATTGAAAAGGCTGTGAGATCTATCTCTGAGGGATCGATCTTAGCCTGTTTCAATGTCTCCTGCAAGGCCTTGCCAGAGATCTCTGAATGGTGTTGCGACGCGTCACGCGGATGAATCCCTTTGCCAGGCGGAGGAATGTATGAGTGCCTAACATTGGCGAGGATTCTTCCACCGGAATCAACCAGGCCCATTCCAAGTGTATGAGCAGTTCCCTCTATGCCAAGGCACAATGGTCTCTTGTTCACTTTTCGTTTCTCCCTTGGGCCAACGTCCTGGTTATTGCTAGGGTGGGAATCGCACCCTTTCTCGTAACGACCGGCTTTCCTCGTATTGTGACATCAACGATTGTCGAATACTTTCTCCGTTCCAAGGTCCCTGCGTCTAGTATGAGATCAATTTTCGATCTAAGGGACCTCGGAACGCTTTTCAAGCTGTAAGCGGGAGGCTCCCCAGATATGTTTGCGCTAGTCGACGTGATTGGGTAGTTTGCTTCTCTGACAAGTGCTAGTGCCACACGGTGCCCCGGTATCCTCGCTGCAATGCTGGATGAAGTCAGTGTATTCGGTACCAAAGGTTTCTTCCTAAGGGCCAGTGTCAACGGGCCAGGATTGAACTTTCTCACTAGTATCTCCGCAGTTCTATTGAAGTGGGCGTACTTTTTCCACATTTTGAGATCTGAAACTATCACAGGTATAGACTTGCTCTTTGGTCTTCCTTTGGCTTTGTAGAGTCTTTCGACAGCAATTCTCCGTAATGCATTCACACCAAGTGCATAGCTACTCTCGGTAGGATACATCACCAGACCATTTGCGTCTAGGACTCTCACGGCCTCCCGAATAGTGACAGGATCAGGTGTTGAATGGTCGATTCTTAGAATTCTTGTCAACTCAGATGCCTCAGAGAGGTTCCACAATCGTCTTGGGCTACCGAACCTCCAACGTCAGCGTCTCTTCCCGTGACAATCTCGCTGTCTCCCCGCTGCAAGTATCACACTCAGTTGCCCTTCATTGTTAGCTTGCTTGCCCTAGTAAACACTCTGCCGGACCTCGAAGAGTAGTAGATGACCGTTGCTCCGAACGGTGGCCATATCCTTGCCTAGATTGTGGCGAGACGATTTTACCAGATGGTTGCTTCGAAAGATTGTTCAACCGAGAATCCACCTGGAACGATCCCAGGCCAATTGCCGTTCATTGACGCCAAAAACCTTAAATGAATCTTGCCATACGCAAGATTCTGCTCGCAATTTTGGGAGGACCATATGTTGGCCACAACAGAACCAGTTGAAGAAGAAGAGGAAGAGTGGGGCGAAGAGGACGAATTCGAGGAAGAGGAGTGGTAGTCGTCTCCCTTCTCTTTCTTTTGATATGCTAGCCAAAGAACATTTCTCATTTTCTTGATCGATTCTTGAGTTGCTTGCAATGGTTCGTGTCGCAGTCATAGATCGAGAGAGATGCAAACCTAAGGACTGCAACCAACCGTGTGTGAGATATTGCCCCCCTGTTCGTTCGAGAATCGAGGCCATTAAGTTCGACGAGGATCAGAAAAAACCGATTATCGTGGAGCCTCTCTGCACGGGCTGTGGAATCTGCGTAAAGAAATGTCCCTTTCGTTGCATCACTGTGATAAACCTTCCAGAGGAGCTTGAGGGAGAGTGCAGCCATAGATATGGCCCAAACATGTTCAAACTTTATCGCCTTCCCCTTCCTCAAGAGGGCGTTATTACAGGGCTGATTGGGAGAAATGGTACCGGCAAGTCCACTGCACTCAAGATTCTTTCGGGAGAAGTCAGGCCAAATCTAGGAAGATCTGATTCACCTCCTGGTTGGCCTGAAATAATCAGACATCACCGAGGGTCCGTTCTCCAGAACTATTTCAATCGCCTGAGCAAGGGCAAGCTGAAAATTATCCATAAACCACAGTACGTTGACGCCGTACCCAAGAGGGTCAAAGGAAAGGTCGGCTCGATCCTGGAAAGAGTCGATGAGAGAGGAATCCTTAGTGAGGCTTTGCGAGAGCTTCAGATCAGCAACATACTTGAACGGCAAATAGGTGTATTAAGTGGTGGAGAACTTCAGGCAGTTTCAATAGCAGCTGCTGTGTGCAGAGACGCAGATGTCTACGTGTTCGACGAGCCATCTGGTCACCTCGATGTTAGTCAGAGAATGAGAGCTGCTCGGCTCATCAGATCTCTTGTCGATCAGAAGAAAGCTGTGATCTTGTCAGAACATGATCTTGCAATGCTTGACTATCTCTCTGACCAAATCTGCGTCTTGTACGGGGAACCTGGAGTCTACGGAATTGTCTCCCATGTTCATGGCGTGAGAATCGGCATTAACATTTTCCTCAACGGGTTCCTACCTGATGAAAACATGAGATTCAGATCAGAAGGGATCAGATTTCACGTAAGACCTCCGAGAGAAGCCGAGTCAACTCGCTCATGGGGAATCGAATGGGATCTTATGGAGAAGCACTTCCGAGGATTCTCTCTTCGGGTTGAACCAGGAGACATCAAACGAGGCGAGGTTGTCGGTATAGTCGGCCCGAACGGGATCGGCAAGACTACCTTCATAAAACTCTTGGCTGGCCTGGAAAAACCTGACAAAGGCAACGCTTCGAGCATTGCTGGGTTCTCCCTCAGTTACAAGCCGCAATACATCTCGGCTAAGTACGAAGGGTCAGTTAGCTCCCTTCTTCATAGCATCGCAGGTGAGAGATACGAGACAGAATACTTCAGAGATGGAATAGTCCGTCCGTTAGGTCTCGAAGCATTCATGGAAAGAGATGTCAAAGATCTAAGTGGGGGAGAGCTGCAAAGGGTCGCCGTTGGTGCATGCTTGGCAAAGAAGGCCCAACTGTACCTGTTCGATGAACCAAGTGCATATTTGGATGTTGAAGAAAGACTAGCAGTTGCCAATGCAATCCGGAAGGTTGTAGAGGAAAATGAGGCTTTTGCCTATGTCGCTGAGCACGACATCGCCATTCAAGATTTCATCGCGGATCGGCTGATGATTTTTTCTGGAACGCCCGGTGTTAATGGTACAGCAACGTCACCTTCACCGCTGCGGGAAGGTATGAACAGATTTCTACAAGAGATGGATATCACGTTTCGAAGAGACCCAGAAACCGGTAGGCCACGGGTCAACAAATTAGGAAGCAAAACCGACCGAACGCAAAGAGAAATGGGAGAATACTACTATGTTCCTGAAAGAAGCAAAGAGTAGCCTATCTTCAGGCACTGCAGTTGCTTCAGTGATACTGTCGGCGTGTAATCGCTTATATCGTCCGCCAAAGGTTTAGCAACCCGGCTCAGGGAGTTACATGAATGGGAAAGCTCGTTCGACTATTCATTGTTTTAGCGCTGGTCTCTTTGGTGACAATGCCTTCAACAATGATCGTGCCTGTTTCTAGCGTGCGAACCGTAAGTGTTGACACTTCAGTAGCTGCGACCCGAACGGTGCCAATGTCAATAAAAATCGTCTTCATTGGGTTCAACCAATCGACTCTCAATACGACCTACATGAATTGGAAGGAAAATATTCCTTTCAAGAGAGTAGGCCAGGTTCTAACTGAGCCCAAGGACACGGGAGTAGTCTTCAACCTCTACTATGATTTTGTTTTCGCCAGCACTCCATTCGAGAAGGAACTCCTGACCTATCTCCGAAAGATAGGAGTTACCAAGGACAAATTGAATCCTTGGTTCGGAGTTTCTGTTGCTAACTTCCTCTATGATGCAGACAAGTTTGAAGACTGGCTCTTTCAAAATCGAGAAATGTATGGTGGTCTTCCTACCAATGGATACACATTCTTCGTAGCTAATTTAACCCAATTACCGTCGGTGACATACGATCAAATGGCTCGCCCTTGGATGAAGTCACCGACCCCTCACTATTTCAGCGTCGACTACTATGATCTTGATCTGGGGTATAATATTCGAAATAGAGAGTTCATGACGGCTTGGGGAGGACATCATGGGTTCTGGTTTCTTGACCTCAGTGCCGGGCCGTCATTCAACACGCCAAATGATGCACCAATTCAAGCTGTAATTACGGCTCTGGAAATCGACTTGCGTACCGCCTACGGAGTGAGTTGGCTCACTGAGTATCTGTCTGACTACATTTGGGAATCAGTCTACAATTTGGCTGTTCCCCAATTCGTGTACTTGCCGAAGTACTCTGAAAAATATCACCTTGCTATCACCATCCTTGACAATCGAACAAAGGAAGAAAAGGAGCAGATTCCAATAGGCAAGACTGTCAGACCGGACTTGATCAAGAAGTCTTACAAGGATCTGGTTCCTTACTCAGATATTGAAATCACGGTCACGTTCAGGAACTGTTCAGACGATAAAGAGCTTCTTCGAGAAATGGCAAACTCCTACAGAGACTCGAGAGATCCATCTCAGTCATATGTGGATCTGAGACCCCTTTACCGATTCCTTCAGGCTAAGCTGAGCCGCTACGTAGCGAACATATCTCAAAATGAGAGAGAATTAACCATACCCGTCTTCTGCTTCGCTTTCAGTGAGTCGTACTTGGGCTACACATACAAGTGGGATGTCTCAGCTACCTCTGAGATTGATGAGACTTTTTCGGGCTTGGCTCAAGAAGACATGGTAGTCTGCGCCTTGACTCAAGCCAATGAGTTTGACCGTGGAGCCATAGTAGATCCTCCGCAACCGAGTAAGGGAATGGGTTTCACTCAACTTATCATTCATGAAGTTGGTCACATGATTGGCCTCATGCATCCTCACCAATACGGAGATGTTAACGACTTTGTATCATCGGCGATGAGCTACTTCTGCTACGACTATAATTTTAGTCAGTTTGACAAGGATGCACTTCGTAGAATGCACACTGACCAGTTGACTATGCAAGCGTTGGTGAAATCATCTGAACTTAAGGTTGCTTCTTCCACCAAGGTAACGAGCTTGTATAATCCTCCTGAACTCATTCGGGCAGAAGAACTTCTAGCAAGAGTGGATGAGCAGTATTCCTCAATGAACTACACTGCCGCGGTTGTGAGTGCCTTGGAAGCTCGAAAGCTGTTGTATGATGTCTTTCCACGTATTGTTCGTCTCCCGAATGCTGCACTCTTGCTTGCACAGTGGCTTTTCATATTGGGAGTAGTTGCTGGATACTGTATCGCGAGACGGCTAGAGAAACCAGAAGAATCCAAACCGAAGCATCAATGAGAAGGTATGCGCTTAAGAATCTTTAACTAGATCCGCTAGACGTTCTAGTGGCGGATGTCCACAATGCCCAACTATTGCCTTGAATGTGGTGGCGATCTGTCCTACGATTCTGTACTCAAACAATACACATGCCGGAGCTGCGGAATGACCTTTACAAGTCAAGACCTGATGGAAGGAAGAGACAAGCTGTATGAACATAGAGATACCGCAGACGAGGAGCGAAAGAAAAGGCAGAAAGAGTACCTCAAGTGGTGGCTTTCAAAAAAATAGGCGCCGCATTGCTTGAGATGTCTGACATTGACCTGCGGCGCCGAACTTCTCTGCATTGGAAATGAACTATTGCTTGGCAAGACCCTGAACACGAATGCGACTTGGCTTTCAACAAGAATCACCCTACTAGGCGGATCAGTCAAGCGAGTCACAACAGTAGGCGATCGTGTCGAAGAGATCCGTTTAGTGACAAAGGAGATTCTCAAGAGAAGGCCAGACTTCCTGATCACGTCAGGTGGTCTCGGCCCCACCTTCGATGACATAACGATTCTTGCGGTGTCTAAAGCCATGAGGGTTCCTCTTAGAGTCAACAAGGAGGCTTTAGGTCAAATCAAGGCTCGATATCGAGAGATCTTCTCGTCACGACGGTTCAGACTCACCAAGTTCCGAGTTAAGATGGCGACTTTTCCAATTGAGGCTAAGCCAATTCCAAACCCCGTGGGGACAGCTCCTGGAATGATGCGTGAATTCGGAAAGACCACAGTGATCTGTCTTCCAGGTGTTCCCAAAGAGCTACGCGCAATTTTCTCCGAACATGTTGCACCGCTGATCAAGCTCGCATCTGGGACTGGTGGACACATTTCGCAGACCATTTGCGTATCAAGGATCTTCGAGTCAGAACTTGCCCCACTTATTGATCGGGTGATGAAACGAGAGGGCAGGGTATATGTGAAGTCACATCCTGAGGGTGGCGAGGGACGAAATAGATCTAAAATAAGATTGGACTTCTCATATACTGGCGGCAACCTCGAAATGGGCCGTCAGGCAGTATGTAGGGCTATCGCTCATATGAAACACATTTTGGCTGCAAGGGCCAGATAGCTCATTGACTTGACAGTCGCTGATACGGAAGGTTTTTCATTTTGTCAACTCCTACGCAAAAGTGGTTGGCGTGGCGATGAGTTTCAGGCTAGACTCTGAAAGAAACCATGTGGAGGAATCTGGGTTTCGAGGCCTCGCCAACCCTAGACGCGCAAAACTGGTGACCGCCCATTGAATGTCATCTTTGTTGTTGGAATGGCTGGCTCAGGAAAGTCATTGCTGACCGCGAGCCTTCAGGAATGGTTGAGGTTGCGTAAACAGAATGTCGTCGTTCTCAACTTAGATCCAGGGGTTCAGAGTCTCCCATATACGCCAGATGTGGACGTACGCACATATGTGGACATCGAGAACTTGATGATACAATACCACTTAGGACCGAACGGAGCTTTGATTATGGCCACCGACTTGGTTGGGGAGTACATTGAGGAAATACGAGAAGAGATCGATGAAAGCGGAACGGATCTTCTACTCGTTGACACGCCGGGTCAAATGGAGCTTTTTGCGTTTAGGGAAGGCGGGTCTTTTATATCGAAGGCCCTTGGAGATGAAGAAACAGCTGTGCTGTACCTTTTTGATGCTCCATTCTGCCGAAACCCTTTGAACTATGTATCAAATATGTTCATTGCGACAGCGATCTACAGCAGATTGATCCTTCCTCAGATCTATCCGTTAACCAAAACAGATCTTGTTAGCCATGAAGAGTTGCAGGACATCTTGAAGCGATCAGAGACTATCGAGTCTCTGGAATCGGAGATTGACACGAAACTGGGCGCAACAGCGTCGATCGTCATCAGAGATCTAGCACGGTCAATCACGACGTCAGGACTAGAATTCGATCCGATTCCAGTGTCAGCCAAAGATAACACGGGAATTGTCGACCTTTACGCAGAAATAGCTCGAGTAACAACTAGGGGAGAAGAACCAACCACCTAAGAAAGAACCCTTTTGTGAATGCTGACAGAACACATTAAAGGACACGCACATGTTCCTTTCCACGAATCTATTCGGACTTCCGATAGCCGTATGGCTGGCGATCGTTGCTATTCTCGTCGGTTTGACTTTTTCCATTCTGAACAGGAGACTAAACACTCGTGAAGTCTCCGTGATTGCTGTTCTAGCATCGGCCTGCATTGTGAGTAACTATGCGTTGATATGGTTGCCGAACGTAAAGGTAATGGACCTGATAGTTTTCGTGAGCGGATTACGATTCGGTGCATATGTTGGAGGACTAGTAGGTGTCCTCGTCTGGGCAATTTACGGATCCATCAACCCGTACGGCTTCATCCTACCAATATGGATGGGATGCATGGCTTCTGAATCTGTGTTCGGTATTGTCGGAGGAGTAATCGGAAACCATCTTTCTGCTGCGCATAGAAATCGAAGAGAATTCTCATTAGAAATGGGCGCGACAGGGTTCCTGTTGAGCTTCTTCTATGATCTGGTGACCAACGTCCTCAGCGCAGTGACTGTCAGTTGGTTTGAAACAAGTCCACAGAGAATCCTTGCGGTTCTTGTTTCCGGAATTCCTTTTGCCGTGATCCATGAATTCAGTAATGCAGTTCTCTTTTTCCTAGGAGTTGTTCCTCTTGACACTTCCATTAGGAAGTTGATTGGAGATCGATCCAAATTTGCGACATGATGGAAAGCTCTGGAGGACAGTGGCGGCAGTCTTCCTCTGCTGGGCGATGTCGACCTCGATGCTTTCTCTCTACTACGCACATCAGTACTCCGAGACATTGCGACGACTCGATGAAACGACGACCCAGGTGAGTATGATTATCGACTATGGCAATGGATCAACGTATCGAAAGTACTACAGAGACATCCCAAGTCTAGTGGGAGAGTCCCTTCTCTCCATTACCATTCGATTGGCGAGGGTGAAATATGACATCTATCCTATGGGAGCGATGGTGACTTCAATAGACGGAATAGAGAATACTGGCAGTAAGGCATGGCTTTGGTACCGCTGGAATGAGGTATCTGGAAGTTGGCTTCTTGGCGAAACTGGTCCTGACAAATTCTTGCCAAAAAACGGAGAGATCGTCGTGTGGTACTACACGTCCTTTGCCACGTGGCCACCTAGTCCACCGCGACCGCCTGGCGGGGAAAGGATCGAATGCCGTTCCACATGATCTAGAGTCGCGCCAGCTTGGTCGGAAATTGTTTGAGTTGACGTGTCTGTGTTTGGCTTGTTTTTGGCTAGAAGTCTGTTGAGCCGCGAACCCACCTTGGCACTTCTGAGTGAGAGAGGTGTCAGGTGGATTCGA
>Ga0315280_10001923_pt1 | contig 34556 bp, 35 predicted proteins | sample YL17G06_40_MG_FD_203697 | JGI IMG/M metagenome (GOLD analysis project Ga0315280, IMG submission 203697) | Sediment microbial communities from Yellowstone Lake, YNP, Wyoming, USA - YL17G06_40 | ecosystem: Environmental > Aquatic > Freshwater > Lake > Sediment | place: USA: Wyoming | collected...
GGCTTACCCTGAGTAACCAAGACCGAAGCTAACAACTCAGAAACGTAGCTCTCAGGCATGCATTAATTTAGTCAATTTCAATCTATTTAAATCCATTTAAATCTTAGTTTTGCAAGGGGCTGGCGCGCTGGACAAATACCATGTCGCGCGATATTCTCCAACACTGGCAGACAAAATAGCAGTGTTTACAAATGAAGGTCTAGACAGAGTCGTAGGTGAGATACTCAAGGTCGTCAGAAAGGCAAAAATCAAGAATGAAAATGCAATAAGTACCGATTTCGAGGAAGATGTGAACCAGTTCATCTCCTGCGTATCTGCGCATGGGGAGAAGTTCGAGCAATGTATCAATAAATCGATGGAGCGGTGGAAGATACTGATTGCCGAGCGTGCGCAAGCCGGCCTTATCTCCCATCCGCGCGTGTGTAGAAAAGAAAACTGATGGCAATTCTTGTTTCATTCTTGCTATGTGTTATCGTGATTGGCATAGCCTACCAACAATTGTCTTATTCGGGGCCGTCAACTAGAACTAGCATGATTGTTCAGGGAACGCTCACAATTAAGGACGTCAAACCCTCAAGAATACTTTATGTCGATCGCCATCTCTGATTAATGTGACCTTATACCAGAACTTTACTGCTCCTGTGAGAATCAAACTTGGAATTGTTGACTTTTTCTACCCTAGCAAGAAATTTGCCGAGAACACAGTAGAAGTCTCTGAACCTGGCACAAATACCCATCGGATCTTATTCACACCTGAACCAGAATATGAGGTTACGAAACTAGCTACCAGAGCGTACTACTCGGAGGGAGTTGAATGGGTTCAAGCGAGTTACTACGATTTTAGCATAAGGGTAATTCGGTCTCCAGAGTTCATGGGAGTTTATGACATTCAATATCCAGCAGATGCGCGGATATATGATAACTTATCAATCAATGTGACAATCCTCGCGAAAGGGTTTAACCAAACAGCCACAAGGATTATTATTCTCAATGATGATACGAACAAAACTATAGGAAGAAGCGAGATACGCTATGTTGACAAAGGTTATCATAACTTCTCTATCAATCCAGCAGCACCATGGGAGCCAACGTTTTGGAGTCTGAGGATTATTCCTCAATATTGGGGAGACCACGAACTCAAGCCAACAGAGGATGTATCAGATTCTAGATGGAAGAATGGCACAGACTTGGGTTGCGGAATATCGTTTCACCTGCATAGAAGTTACGAAGGAGGGACTTTTGATGTTGTTAACATCACAGCAGAACCTAGAGAAGTCAAAGTGGATGAAGAACTTACATTGAGTGTCAATTTATCCTATCAGTTCAAAGTAGAGACTGAAACCCAATTGAAAATCTACACAAATGCAGGAGGCCCATTTAGTTCACGTTCGCTCAAGGGAATGCTCTCGGGAAGCTCATACATTATTTATGATGGAATACAGCTCAGGGCACCTGCGGGCATCTCCATATGGAGTCTCACAGCGATCCCCTTCTATTGGAACGGACTGAAATGGGTTGAAGGCAAGAACATGACTGTGAACGTTAATGTTATTTCAAAATAGCACATGGGCAGTAGCGTCAACCACCAGGTGGTCAATTAGTCTCAAATGAATGGCGTCCAAAAAGATGAACGGCGAGCGTAGCGAGCCATTCATTTCGTGTGTGTGCGACAGCTGGTGAGAGCATCAAGATTTGAACCTTGGGTTTGTCGTTCTCTCAATTCCTTGGGCGATCAGTTCAGCTACCTTCCTTCCAGAGAGTAACATTCCACCGAATATAGGTCCCATCCTGGGCGTTTGGTGTAGTGCTGCAACAGCCATCCCCGCCGCGAAGAGTCCGGGAGCAACCTCTCCAGTCTTTTCGACAGTCGATCTCTCCGCCATCGATGTCCACATAGACTTCTCTCCTGGAACGGTTATCTTGAGTTCAGGAATCTTTCTCGACGCTACCTTCAAGACTTCAGCTTCGTGGCCTGTGCAGTCAACTACGGCTTTGGCCTTGAATGCGAGTGGGTCTACGTGAAGCCCTGACATTTGGACTGCGGTCCACTGTGTGACCACACCAGCCACCCTATCTCCTCTATAGACCAAGTCCTCGACTGTGATGCCCAGTATGATCTTTGCCCCAGCATCTATTGCTGAAGAAGCCAGTTTCGCTATCATCTCAGCTGTATCAACAACGTATAGTCCCTCCTCCAACTCGTGGAGCTTAACATTTATCTCTCTCAGAATCTTGTCTGCTGGGGTTTGAACCAGAACCTTTGGGAGCAACATCCCCCCTCCGCCTATGCCTCCGCCGAAACTGAGTCTCCGCTCCAAGATCAATGTCGAGAGTCCCTCTTTGGCTAGGTACCTGCCAGCAACAAGCCCGGATGGGCCTCCTCCTACTACTGCAACATCAACCTCAACTAGGGAGAGGAGTTCCTCCATGGCGCTTTGAATTATTAAACGAGTTACTTGCGCCTCATCTATTTCCTGCAACTTCATGGCTGCCACAACTGTTCAGATTAATGCTCATTCTTAGATTCTGCTTTGGCATATTCCGCAGCTATGTTTTGAGCTATCTTTGTAGCCTCTGTTGCTGTTGGAGCCAAGATGGTTATCATCGGTTCCTTGCCCCAGTCGCCTCTGTGAAAGATTATGTCTGGCACCCTGCCAATCGCCTTGATGGCCTCTTCAGCCCCCCAAATGGTGGATCTCCCTTCTGTGGACTTGACCTCAGGTGGCTCCCGCGTCCTGTCGTAGGAGGATACTGTCAGCTTCAGTCTCTCACAAACTCGCAGTATCTCCTCTGAGAATCTGATGTTCATTCCAGCCCTGACCGTGGTCTCAAACCTCTGGGCTACAAGGACTGTTGCAGCAACATGTTTGGACACCCCAAACTGTGGAGGTGCTGACGCATATGCCCACTTACCTATTCTGACTATTCTACCAGGTATGGCTGCAACATCATCATATCCCGTTGGAAATGAGAGGGCCATGACCAGGTTTGTTTGAGACTCAGGTATGAGACGATAGAAATTAGGGTCGGTCTCAAGAGTCTTCAGGGCCTCTGAGATGTTCCTTGTCACCCAGTACCTCTCAGCCTCCCTATAGAGTGGAGCTAAAGGATTGACTGGGCCGTGTCCTTTACCAAGTTTGAGGCCGAATCTTATTGCGTCACTTACAAGCCTCTTTGCCGAAGCAACGGCTTCAACTATCTCCCTGCCTTTTGCTATCTCTGCCGCTATGGCTGCTGAGAAACTGCAGCCGGTTCCATGTGTAGCGTCTGAGCTTACACGTTCGGCTTCAAATCTCTTTACGATCCCGTCAATGTATAGTACATCGACCGCACTGCTGCCTTGGATGTGACCCCCCTTTACTACTACGGCTTGAGGGCCGAGGCTTGAGATCTTCTTCGCTGCAGCTACGGCATCATCGTAAGACCTAACCTTCAGTCCCGAGAGGGCCTCAGCCTCTGGGGCGTTTGGAGTCACGACCCTCGCAAGAGGGAGAAGTCTATTCTTTAGGGTTTCTATGGCGTCAGGCTGAAGGAGGACCGCGCCGCTCTTGGCTACCATTACAGGGTCAACCACGGTTGGGAAGCTGTATTTCTTGATCTCCTCTGCGATAGCCTCAATTATTTCTGAAGTATGGAGCATTCCGGTCTTTGCTGCGTCTACCCCGATGTCTTCGGCAACAGCCTCTATCTGGGCCTTCACAATCTCTGGAGACAGGTCTTGGATAACAGTCACTCCCAATGTGTTCTGTGCTGTCACCGAGGTTAAGGCACTCATACCGTGGACGCCCAAGGCGGCGAAGGTTTTAAGGTCGGCCTGAATTCCCGCCCCGCCGCCTGAGTCGGACCCAGCCATTGTCAAGGCCTTTGGAATGGTGCGGGCGCCCAGGAGGTAATCTGAAGGTATCTTCATTTCTTCACATCCATCGCCAACCAGTAGATGAATGCGGCGACAATGAAGCTTGGAACAGACGCGCCAAGCCAAGATGCGTAAGCCACTATTGAGTGGTAACAAACTACACCGATCAACCACGCACCAACGGCACGAAGGTTTAGGCCTCCTCTGTACCAGTAGCCACCGCCAGTTCTGTAAAGGTCTTCAGTCATGTAGCTTCTGCGTTTTACGAACAGGTAGTCGGTGACCACCACACCAAACAGCGGTATGAACAATGACCCTATCAAGAGAAGGAAAGATTCGTACTTCTCGATAGGCAGTAGCAGGGCCACCATCATACCTACTAACCCGACAAGGATGATGAGTAGCTTCTGTGAGACCCTTGGCCAGATGTTCTGTATTGAGACCGCAGCGGAGTAGATGTCTGCGAAGCCGTTATCCGTCTCGTCAACAAGTATGAACAGTAGGGCTGGAATGCCGAAGGCAACAGTGGCTATGGCCTGTACAGGATCCGAGACACCCACACCCAGAACAAAGAGGGTGCCGAGTGTATAGAACAGGAAATTGGCAACGAAATACCCTGAATATGTTCCCTCAACAGCACTTTTCGAATTCTTCGAGAACCTCATGTAGTCTGCAGCCAAGGGCATCCAGGAGATCGGCATCGCGATGACAAGGTCTACAGCCAAGAGAAACGGCAGACCCCCCTGAGGCTCCGTGGCCAACAACTCATGGAAGCTTCTCTGTGAGAGTATGTAGTACACTACCCAAATCGATGTGCCATATACGAGCCATATCGCGAACCTCTCAAGCCAGTACCTGACTATTACCAGCGGTCCACCAATAGCCATGGCCACACAGAAGGCCGTGAACACAACGATCCAGAATGTTATGTTTGTGTAGCCGATCGTTACAGAGCTTATTGTGTCCGCAGCCTTCGCCATGATAATTATCTCAAACGCGGTCCAACCCACAAGTTGAATCAGGTTCAGGAATGTTGCAATGTATGAACCTCGAATTCCGAAGGATGGTCTAACCGTGACCATGGTTGGGATAGCGTATTCGCTACCGACCCATCCCACCAGTACAAGAGGTATGTTCCCAACAGCCGTACCTATGATTATCGCCAACAGAGCCTCCTGCAAACTCAGGGCTGGGACAAGCAGTGATCCAGCCAATAGAACCAGTAACCCAACGCCCAAGCTGGACCAGAGGACAAAGTAGTCGAAGAAGCCGAGATACCTAGACGCCTGCTTTACAGGCTCTATTCCCCATTCCGGAGGCGCACGAATCTTCGGAAGCTTGAAACCTCTCATCTAACATGCAGACTGCCTGCTGGGGGAGTTTAATCTACAGGAGACTTGGCATGAAGAGTGGTCAACGCATCATCCCTCCGCCGGCATTATCCGGATCAGGTCTAAGGGGTCGATGGAGTCGAAACCATCCTCTCAGCCGGGTCTATCCAGCTCCCCCGATGCAAAACTAATCGAGTAATCTGGAATTATATAAGCCTTAGGTGGGTATTGCTGCGTATTAGTGGCTTCTCTTACCAAAGCCGTTACCCATCTGAGAAAAAATTTTTTCTTCAGATCGGCGGTTCCAGTCGTCTTTCAAGACACATAAAAGCTGAGTGTTCTATCCTTTGAACGGATTGTTCCAAATTCTAGTGTTTTATGATCTAATATGCAATACACATCTCACGTGACTTGAACATGAAGATTGGAAGAGTACCTCTATTCACTGGAATATTGATGTTCTCGTTTTTCTTCATCCCGTCCACTCATGCTGATAGGCGCATCCTTCCCATAACTGATGTTGATGTTTACGGTCCTGGACAGAAGGCGATAATACCTTGGAACGGCGTGACGGAGCGTTTGATTCTTTCGACAGGCCTCTACGCCAGTGTTGACACTAATGTTCTAGAGCGCCCCTAAGTGACCTAGACTTTGACCTTGAGATTCCACTACATCCAGTTCCATCCCATTCAATCAAAGTCAATACCGCAAGTACCAATGCAACTTGGGAGAAGTTGTCGAGATAACAGTTGAATTTACTCATCTACGCACAAAATTCTTTGAAATCGAAGTCATTCACTCCCACCAAATTCGGCTGGAAATACTCGACTTGAGCAGCGTCCTAATCCAATCTTGGCAATGGATTACAAATGATGATCTACATGAGACGGTTGCTTGGAAGCCCAACCGAGCAGATAGCTACTCTGTGAGGGCAAGCTCATGGTGCAACGGGGAGAAGCTAGAGGTAAGGGATCAGACGACAATGACTATTCTCAGTCAGCTTCCGTATCTAGCTCCAATCTTACCCCGTTTAGAAGTTAGGTGGCTCATCTACGGTGTGATCATAGCAGTAGCATGCATGCTAATAGGAGCCGGTGTAGCCTACCTCTTACTTAGACCTCGTTTGCGATAATTGACGACTGCAAGAGTTTTCTAGATTAGAGATCCTGAAGAGCGGTCGAAGTTTCTGTTCCCTTATTGTTAATTCGAAATCTTATCTGACTAACCTTTTTATAGTTTAGAATTAGGCTTTATGCAAAGAGTGTGTGACTGTACTTGCAGAAAACATCTCTCAGCGCTAGGCAAGTGTCTCTTGTAGCAGTCTTCGCCGCCCTCTCAGTGGCGGTGATAATTTTCCTGCCAGGTATCCCGATGATAGGTCTTCCAGGAGCCCGAATCACCCTCGACGCTTCAATAGCTCCTGTCTATGGTCTGGTTATCGGTCCATACCTTGGTGCATTAGCTGCACTGCTTGGCGGCATAATAGTCGCTGGCTACAAGGGTTGGCCCGTATTTGCTGTTCTAACCTCTTTCTCTCCAGCCATATCAGCCTGGGTGGCTGGGATGTTGACAAGAAAGAGTGTCAGGGTTGCAGGTCGCGAGGTCAAGGGATGGATATTCGCTGCCTCGACAGTCTTTATCCTGATAGCTGGTTGGTACGTGACCTGGGTCGGCCAACGTGCACCTCTATATCCAGTCATACATTGGACTGGCCTAGCTGTGATACTTGCACTCAGAGGAAAGATTTCAACCCTCTATGAGAGTGGAGGAAAGAGAGGATTATCCCTAGCCATCTTTCTATCTAGCTATTGCGGCCTGATCTCAGACCATATGCTCGGCAACATCATATTCATTTCAGGATTGGGTTGGTTCATTCCCCTAGAGGCTGTGGGCGGCATCTTGGCTTCTATGGGCCTCCCAGATGTGCCAGCACTATTCATGTTTATGCTGCCAATATCAACTGTTGAGAGAATTGTGATGACGGTTATTGCAATGATCTTCGGAACCGGCTTAATCCTTGTGTTAAGGTCTTCACGCCTAAAGCCAGATTTAGTTTGTTAAATAATAGGAGAAGTTTCACGCCCGACTCGTGAATGTCAAGGTTCAGAGATGTATTATGATGTCAACTTTTTTCGCAATTCTTTCGACAAGTTCTCGTTCCACGGCTGATACGCCTGTTCCAAGGTCATTCTCGAGGTGCTTTCCATAGTAAGTGTTGGCCACGAATGTTTCTGACTTATTCATGGCCTCGAAGACTTTCTCCCATCTTCCTGACTGAAAGTAGAGGGAAAGGTCGTTGATGAATAGGATTGGTGTTGGCTCGTTCAGGTATGCGTCTAGGGCATCCTCGATCACTATGCGGTTCTCTTCAACCTGCCGTATTAGATCCTGCTTGTCTTTGGCTGAGTATCTGGGCGCATTGACCTTGGTCGGTTGAAGAACTCGGATTGGCATAGGTACCTTGATCATGTCAGTCATTCTTCCTCCAATGACAATTTCTCTATGAACGGTCTTTTCCGGAGCCATATCGACGACTGTTATCTCATTTGGATTCGTCGTTCTCAACACGTCTTTGAGCAGTCTTACTGTAAGAGCAGTCTTCCCGGCAGAAACATCCCCCAGTATGAGGGTTCTCCTGTGGATCAGAGATGATAGAGAATAGACTCGGAGCTTAGACTGTAGTGGAGACGTCATGTTTCTGGCTCCTTTACTCAGAACCGAATCAATAGAATACGCATGCCTTTGTTACTCCATTCGGCGAGATTTATCTACCCAATTCTATCCGACTAAGACGATTCACCCAGAAATATCAGGCCTCTACTCTTTCTCATTACCAGAAGCACTATCAAGCCCAGGATGCATCCTGGAATACTGCTGGCCAAGAATGCGATTAGAAACACCTCAAGTGGAAGCATTGACTTTATTAAGCCAGACTGGAATGCCACGGGTGCTACCAATAATCCGCTGATAACAGCTCCAAGCGCGGTTCCAATTGGTTCCGTTAGGGCTGCGTAGTCTTTTCTCCAGAGGTACCGATAGACAATACCGACAACAAGAGCACCTGAGATCCCTCCTGGAAAAGCGAATATGGTGCCAGTCCCCAAGGCAATCCGTACAATCGCAGCTATCACAGCTACGATCATGGAGTACCATGGACCCAGCAGAACACCTCCAACTCCATTTATCATGTGTTGGGCTGGATAGACCTTGGTTGGGCCGATTGGGAAGGAAAGAGGCGACAGCACAATTGCGGTTGCCGCCAAAACCGCGACCTCTGCGGCTTTTCTGGAGGATATCTCCCCCCTTCTCCTAGGCGTTAGAGCCACCTCATTTAAAGTGTTGCACGTGTCTCTGTAGATACTTGGCTGGGGGCATGACGTTTTAGGTTCGCCCCTCGATGTTCCTCATTCCATGTGACGAAATCGGAGCAACTGTATTCTTCGGCTATCAGAATTATCTATGCGTCGGAGTAGTTCATTTTTGCGCAGATCTTTCCAAAGATTCTTGATACGTTGTTCCTGATAATCTCTTCTGGTGATTGCTTGAGGATCTTCGGGTACAAGATCTTTAGCGAATATTGTCTATTGAAGTTTGTGAAGAGGTTTGTGAGCTCTACGACACTCAGCGTGAAGGCTGCAAGTCCACACAGTTCTAGCAGGTTGTATATCGATGTTGACTTTTCATCTTCTGGAAACAGCTCCTCAATCATGAAGATGTCCATATCTATGAATATCAAGCTGTGCGACTCCGGAGCCTTCACATGACCTCTTCGGGGGGTGGTGCCGAACCTTTCCCGCCAAGTGCCATCACTTCTGACCTTTTCTAAGATTTGGTTCACCCTCTTTTTAGCGTCCTCCACAGGCTCAAGTCTGCCTTCCAGATACTTTCCGATGAACATCTCTATCGGAGAGGAGGGTGCAGTTCTCTCGAGGAACCTTCTGGTCGCGTCGAGGATGAGTTCGCTTCTACTTCGGTACATACCATCTAGGACGTACCGATCAATCCTGCGGAGGATCTCTTCTGGAACCCTGATTTGTATCAGGCGAGTTCCCAATTACATTCACCATACGATTTTGTCTACGCAGTGTATGTCTAAAGACTGCTTGGTAGGTTTAAAGCAGCTTCAATATCTCGTAGGTTGTGCTCCGTTGAGCGGGGACTCTTCCAATATCAAGAATCAACCTAATGATTTCTGCTGGGTCCAGAGTTTGGCCGGTTGTGGCTCCTGCGGCTCTTGAGATATTCTCTTCAATCAGTGTTCCGCCTAGGTCGTTGGCTCCAGCGACCAGACAGATCTGGGCCAGTCTTGGTCCAAGCTTAACCCATGAAGCCTGGATGTTCTTGATGTGGCTGTTCAACATCAGTCTAGAGACCGCGTGTAACTTTACATCTTCAGCCCCAGTTGCCCCAGGTCTGGCTGCTCCACTCTTGTAGAGGGCTGTGTTTGGGTGGACAAAGCTTAGCGGTATGAATTCTGTGAAGCCAGAAGTCTCTTTCTGGATCTCTCTCAGCAGGTCAAGGTGATTCACCCAATGTTGAGGTTGATCTATATGTCCATACATTATGGTTGAGGTTGTTGGAATCCCCAGTTTATGAGCAGTCTTGACAGTGTCAACCCATGTCTTGGAATCGATCTTTCCTGGACAGATTGCTCTTCTGACATGGTCGTCAAGGATCTCTGCCGCTGTTCCAGGCATACTGTCAAGCCCAGCTTCCTTGAGCAACTTTAGATGTTCAGTTATGGTCAATCCAGCCTTCTCTGCTCCATGAACTATCTCCATAGGGGAGAAGGCGTGAATGTGAATTTGCGGGACCCTCTCTCTTATCGTCTTGCAGATCTGTGCATAGAAGTATCCGTCAATGTCTGGGTGTAAGCCGCCTTGTATACAGACCTCCGTTGCACCACTCCTCCACGCCTCCTCAGCCCGTTTAGCTACCTCATCTTTGGGTAACAAGTATGCTTCGGAATCGGTCTTGTCCCTGCTGAAAGCGCAGAATCGGCACCTTGCAATGCAGATGTTTGTGAAGTTTATATTGCGGTTGACAACGAACGTTACGGTGTCGCCGACTGATCTCCTCCTCACCTCATCAGCTACTAGCATCAGCAGGCCAAAATTGATCCCGGTAGTGTTGAAGAGTTCAAGGGCATCTCTTCGCGAGAGTTCTCTCCCATAGAGTGCTCTGTCAAGTATATCTGATATCACTGGGTCGATCGAGCTGGAGAGATGGTTAAAGATCCTGTTCATAGACTGCTGGTTGAGGGTAAGATCTTCTTTCATGTCTGCTCTTCCTGAACATATCCTTCATCATCAACTTGTCGTAGTATCTTGTCCTCCAGCGTCTTCGGTAAGTATCCAGGTATTCTCCTTATGTATTCAGGATAGATTGGTAACCTCATCTTGAGTTGAAAACCTGCTTCGACCGTTATATTTCTGAGCGTCTCGATCCTTGGCCAAGGCTCCTGAGGATTGACGAGGTCGTTTGTAATATTGGAGATTCCACCCCAATCGTTTATGCCTGCACGCAGGATTTCTCTGTAGTCTCCTGGGACTAGGTTTGGCGGCGTCTGAATATTGGTCCTCCCTTGAAAGATTATTCTGGCCACAGCAACTGTCTTCATTACGTCGATCATTGTGGGCTCAGCACTATTCTCCATAGGTGTTTGGGGTTGCGCCCTGAAGTTTTGGATGATCAACTCTTGGATGTGGTTGTACCTGTCGTGTAGTCTTTTGAGGTTGAATAGTGAATTGACAAGTTCCTCTGGATTCTCGCCGATCCCTATCAATAACCCAGTTGTGAATGGTATCTTCAGTCTTCCAGCTTCCTCGATGGTCTCCAGACGCAGTCTCGGGTTCTTTCCAGGACTGTACTGGTGTGGTTCCCCTTCACCACATAATCTTGTACTTGAATTCTCAAGCATCAGCCCCATGCTTGCGTTTACCTTCTTTAGACTTGCCAACTCCTCCCTTGATAGGATGCCTGGGTTGCTGTGGGGCAGAAGATTCGTCTTGTCCACAATCATCTCGCACATGTCAAGAAGATAATCTATTGTTGTTGAGTACCCTAGACTCTGCAGTTGCTTCTTTGCTTTAGGGTGTATTGATTCAGGCCTCTCGCCCAGGACGAATAGAGCTTCTCTGTATCCAGCGTTATCACCGAGCCTTGTAAGCTCCATTATCTGGTCTGGCAACATTATTTTGGCAGCTGGATCTGTTGGGTCTTTCCTGAAAACACAGTATCTACAATTGTTCCTACACATATTGGTTAGTGGGATGAAAACCTTCTTTGAGTAGCTTATTCGTCGACCTTTCTCTCTATCTCTGATTGTTGACGCAACTGACATCACAGCCTGAAGGTCTTTACCTTCTGTATTGATCAGTGTGCAAGCCTCCCTCTCTGTAGGAGGTCTCCCTTCAAGAGCCCTGTCCAAAGTCTCCTTAAGTGCAGGTTCAGATTCAGATTCCAGTTGCATTCCATATCATTTCTGGATAGTTGGTTTGTATGTTAACACGAGGTCTTCACCGTACTGCTCAATACGTTGAAGTAGGAGTCTGACACCCTCACTCACTCTGTTCACTCCTTCACCTTCTGCAAGCGTCACAGAGTCCTTTCCCCCAACTATTACTGGAGCCACAGCTACACACACCTCATCGACCAAGCCAAGTTCCAGCAAGCTCCAGTTCACGTTACCTCCTCCCTCAACCAAAACTCTGTTGATGCCTCTCTCACGGAGTTTATTCATGAGTGATGGTAGGTCTACCTTGTCTCCAGACCCCGCCGTGACAACCTCAGCCCCAGCTGAGAGTAGAGCATCAACCCTATCTTTTGGAGCCCCTTCTGTTACGGCTACCAGTGTTCGGCCACCATCACGACTTAGCGCTCGGGCTGTAGGTGGGGTTCGGGCCTTGCTGTCTAAGATTACTCTGGTTGGGTTTCTTCCTCTTACACGGTGAACAGTCAATTGGGAGTCATCTGCCAGGACTGTTCCTACCCCTACAACTATTGCGTCTACGTTAGCCCTCAAGCGGTGGAGGCGTAGCAGATCTTCTTTGCAGGAGATCTTGGAGTCTCGGGACTTTGTAGCTATCTTCCCGTCCAATGTGATGGCTGCATTCAAGATGATGTAGGGCCGGCTACAATGCCTCTCAACAATTGCCTCTTGAGCTCTTTCCCATATCAAACACAATCTTTCCTCCTATGAGTACTGAACTTACATCTTCTGCCCCGGCCCTATGTGTGAGAGCCGCCAGGAGGTCCTTCGTATTTTTGAGGTTCCTATTCAAATCTATGACGGTGAGGTCGGCTGATTTCCCTTCCTTTATCGATCCTGTTTCATCATCGATTTTCAGGGCTCTTGCTCCGTTGATTGTTGCCATTTTCAGTATCTCTTTCGGGCTGAGATGTCTGGTTGCAGTCTTCTCTATTCGGTATGCTTTGAGGGTGAACTCCATCTCCCTGAACATGTCTGGCTGATTGAGCATCACATTATCTGTTCCCAGGCAAACGGTGATTCCTCTATCTAGCATTTCCGGTATGGGCGGCAGCCTCAGGCCTAAGGAAGCGTTTGCCCTTGGACATACTGCCACTGGAATGTCTCTCTCAGCCACCAAGTCCAGATCCCGCTGTGAGGCATATATCAAATGAACCAGTAGGTCAACGTCAAAGTACTCGACAGCTCTCTCCACCTCAGTAAGTCCGGTTCTAGATTTTGATACTCTCTCAGACTCAGGATTCTCAGCTGCATGAGTCGCCCTCAACTTTCTGTGTTCCTTAGCTATCTCAGCAAGTTGTTGCAGGGCCTCATCTGTTATGTCGTTGGGGCTACTTGGTGCAAGACCATGTGTTGTTGAGAGCAATTCATGCAGAGCCACAAGGGAATCTGCTGGGATGGCACCTCTATTATTGCTAAGCTGTTCTGTGTCGAAAGTGTAGTCTGGGCGTCCGAAGATTAAGGCCCTTATACTCTGCTCCCATAACGCGGTGAATAGAATTCTTGCTCCGTCGACGGAGCCTTCTCGAAAGTCAACGAAGGTGGTGGTTCCAGAGGTGAGCATCTTTGTTAAGGTGTCTTTAACCGCCCTCAATATGACATCCTTCCCAGTATCCCTCAGGAGTCTATGTTTCAGACCGTCTGGGGGCTTGAAGAGTTCGTTGAGAGATCTCCCGAAGCCTGCGTCTTTGAGGGCGGAATCTCCAATGTGGGTGTGAGCATTGATGAGCCCTGGGATGGCTATTGACTGTTCGTGCCGGATCCTTCTTTCAGCCGAGGGTGGTTCCCCAGTCCCCACTTCACTGATTATGTTATTGTCGATGAGGATGTACCCCCCTCTGAGAAGCTCCATCTCATCTCCAGCGACTAGGAAAGGTGCTTCTATCAGGGTCTTCATAGTCTACTCTCAAGTTGTGTGGCTAGGAAAGGGGTGGTCAACATTTCTTGTCTGTTACTTCTGATACTGTCCAATGCTTTGCTTGCAAGTTCTAGTGCTTCTGTTGCCGTTCTCGTGACACCTATACCAGCTTTCATTTCTAGCCCAGCCTCTCCTGACACTCTACTCAATACCTCTCTATGCTGGTCCTCTGTCAAACCGTTTGAGATGACTAGGAAGTTGTCTCCTCCGGCGAAGAATACCAGAGAATTCACTTGGAGAAACTCTTTCGCCAGAGCCTCATGAACATTCAGCATCGCAACATAGGCATCATATGCGGATATGGAGTCTGTGAGCTTCGTCACATCGTTTACATCCACGTGTGCAATTTGAACGAAGCCTTCGTTTATTGATTCAAGTAACCCCTCTACAGCCAAGATTCTTCTTCGTTTCTCATTTCTTGAACTGCCTTTGGTCTGGAGGGCCCCAGTAGCGTTAAGTTGCGCTTCTGTCGGGTGCTTCCCAGCACCGACCCCCATGCTGAGTGTTATGGGGAAGAGTTGGCACACACGTTCCTGAATCTCGGTATGGTCTTCAACTGATATGCCGTTAGTTACCGCCAGCATATTGTCAAATCGGCCTTGGAAAACTAAACCTCCCCTCAGAGAGAAGAGTCTCTGAAGCTCCGCGTAGAGTTCTGACTGCAATATCTGGAGATACGGCTCGCGGCTTGAGCCGAGGCTCACCGTCCAAGGTCCATAGTTGTCTGCCTGGATCAAGGTCATTTGGATACACTTATTTCCCAACACACATCACTTGGGGCCTAACACATAACATTGGCAAGGATTAAAGTTATTTTGACGCAGGGAGTGAGTCATCATCGTTTCAGCATTCTGAGCCATTTCTTATTTATCAATCGTTTTTCAACAGCGTTCCCAAGCACGTTTTCCATATCTTCTCTCTCAAATATTCTCCACTTCTTCCATCATGTCGGGCTTTTTCATTCGTGGCCTGTGAGGGCTGTTGGCCTTTTGTCTTGCAACTCAGCTGCGGCACGTAAAGCTTTGCCAAATTCACCTGCTTTCCTATACATCTAGCGAAGAGATCTGGATACCTATGGTCTATTGTCAGGTGGTGGTCGAAGGCGATGTCTCAGCCCGGTAATATTGAGGGAAAATAATGATCGAGGCTAGTGAGGAAACACGCATCTCTTTCGGGATTGGCTGATCATAGAAGTCCGGCCTGCATGGAATGTTTTAAATCCAACATAGACCGAGATAAACTTTCATTTTTAAATAGAGTAGGGAGAAAAAAATGGAGAAAGAAGGAAGAAAAGAAGTTTTCGTGCGGAAGACTTCAGGACTCATCAGGAACTTGTCGGCTTGGGACGCATTGGTCTTCAACCTCATGGTCATGGCCCCCACAGCTGTCCTCGTCTACGGTATTTGGGCTTCAATGATCTGGCCGGGAGTGCATCTACCCACAACAGCGCTCATATGTATACCAATATCTATAGTCGTAGGTCTCTTCTACGCAGTATACTCTACCACGATGCCCCGATCAGGCGGAGACTATGTGTGGGTGAGTAGAACCCTCCACCCAGCAATAGGTTTCATGATCAGTTTCTGCCTCTTCATGATCGTCTTGGGCGTCGCAGGCTCGTATATTCCTTGGTTCACGCAATGGGCTCTCTCTCCGATGCTCGAAGCAAACGGATTCGTAGACGCCGCGGCTTTCGTGTCTACGAATGAGTTCAGCTACGTGTTTGCCGTGGTCTTCTATCTTATATGCGCCGCCATCATGTCAAAAGGCTCCAAGGTAATGTCGTATGTTCTTGAGGTATTGTTCGGCCTAGTCTTTCTCGGCTTCATCATATACAGCGTAACCTTGCTAATGGGCGGCTCCGCCCAGTTCGCAGCCAACTTCAACGCTCAGACAGGGATGAACTATCAAGCCGTCATCGATAAGGCCATCCAAACCGGCTTCCCAGGGAAATTCCTTATGGATGCAACCCTTCTAGGATTCTCTTTCACCCTGATAAACTTCCTCGGATTCCACTGTTCAGTATACCTTTCAGGTGAGGTCAAAGAAGTACGTAGATCCCAACTGATAGCCATCGCCGGAGCGGTCATCATCTTTGGGTTGATAACTTGGATAGTATATGAAGTGACATATCAGGGGATGGGTGGAATCTTCGTCGGCGCCCTCTCCTACCTTGCAGCAATCAAAGATCCATCATACACACTTCCCTTCGTACCCTTCCTCATGCCGTATCTATACCGATACGCTGTCAGCACCCCTGTCTACACCTTTGTGCTCTTCTGCTGGTCTATGATGATACTGGCGGCCATAATAACATACATTGCGATAGCGGTTCGTCTGACCTTCGCCTGGTCCTTTGACAGGGTCTTGCCGACAGCGCTGTCAAAAGTCGATAGACACTACGGAGCACCCTACATGGCCTTGATCTTCGTGACAATAGTTGCAATCCTACTTCAGATAGCTTGGCTCTGGACACCGTTACTATCCTATTTCGCATACATCCCACTGGTCTGGATGATATTGCAGATAATCACTGGAATCTCAGCACTCGTATTCTCACGGGTCAGGAAAGACATATACGAGAAGGCGCCAGCAATCGCGAGGGCCAAGATAGGTCCACTTCCAGTCCTAGCAACCTTAGCCGTGCTCGCAATAATATCCGGGCTATACATTGCATACGCCAGTATGCAGCCAGCGATGATAGGAGCGATAGACCCCAGCGTCTTAACGTTCTCCTTTGGCCTATTCGTCACAGGTCTAGTGATCTACGCCATCTCATCGATCTACCACAGAAAGGTCGGAATCCCGCTGGAGCTGTCCTTCAAGGAAGTCCCGCCGGAGTAGGTCAGAGCAGGACAGAGACTTCAGAGAAATCCGCATTCTTCCCCAACCTTTATTTTTTTCGAGAACCAGCCTAGACCAGCACATACACCATGTTTGGGGTGCGGAACATTTGAGCAAGAGACGTATCTTCTTCGCCACGGATATACATGGGTCTGAAGCCTGTTTCAAGAAGTTCATGAACGCAGGCAAATTCTACAAAGCAGACGCTCTAATCTTCGGTGGAGACCTCACAGGGAAGACTATCATACCTATCGTCGAGGGTCCAAAGGGAGTATTCACCTGCAAATTCCTAGGCGAGTCCTTAACGGTCAAGGGAGAAAGAGAAAGAGACAATCTAACCCAAAAAATTCGATCAGTAGGCTCCTACTTCTACATCATGGATCGCTCAGAATCAGAAGAACTCTCTAGAAACCAAGAGAAGGTGAAGGAACTCTTCACCCGTCTAATGGAGGATTCGGTGAGAGAGTGGATGAAGCTCGCTGATGAACGACTCAAAGATACAGGAATAAAGTGTTATATCACTCCAGGTAACGATGATGATGCCTGTATCGATCCCATTCTGAATGAGTCTGAATCTGTCGTCAATCCAGATGGGAAGGTCATCAGCATACTCGAAGACATCGAGATGATCAGTCTGGGTAACTCGAATATCACCCCGTGGAGGTGTCCAAGGGACATTACTGAGGAGGAGTTATCTCGGAAGATAAATAGCCTAGTAACAGAGGCCAGGAACCTCGAGAAATCCATATTCAATATTCACGTTCCTCCATATGGTACAGGAATCGATTCCGCGCCAGAACTTGACGAGAATCTGAAGCCGAAACTAGAGCCTGGAGGCGAGGTCAAGATGGCGTCGACTGGCAGCACAGCAGTCCGAGAAGCGATACTAAACTGTCAACCTCTGCTGGGGATTCACGGCCACATTCATGAGTCCAAGGGGTTCTTCAAGCTGGGTCGAACCCTATGCATAAACCCTGGAAGCGAATATCAGGAAGGAATACTGAAGGGGTTCTTGGCCGAGTTATCTGATGGAAAAATCAAAGATTTCATGTTCACTGCAGGATAGGGCGAGCAAAAACTTTATCTCAGTAGGGAATTTTCAGCTAAAGATCCTTTCTAATCTACACCATCGATTGATAAAGACGTTTAGTTCACAAGTAAACGGCATATAGTCTTTTGTTGTACAGTCGAACATCTCTGTAGGGTTCAGCGCACCAACTCTTCAACACTTCTCCACCACTGCTTGCTAGTGCCCTTCTTTGCCCCCCTCATCCATTTTCGAGTCTTTGGCTTGCCGTCGACAACGGCCAGTAGCCTACTTATCTTCTCGGAGATGTCAGCCAAATCCTCATGAGTTAGCAATCCTGTTTTGTGGTAGTCTTTTGCGAAATTCTTTACTCTACTGAGGTTAACTTTTGCATCGTACCAGAAGCCCCAGTCTTGGGCCAACAATGTCGCGACATATTCGGCGTTGATGCTATCTCGTTCTTCTTCCGAGGAAATATTGTGAGCCCGGAAGATGGTTAATATGTCTTTGATGTCTTTCTCAGCTATGTCATGAATCTGGATTTTCTCCAGAAGTATGTCTGTTGGAGTTATCGTGGGGGAGTCTAAGCTTAAGCGGCCTTTTCCCGTGTCGCTACCGAGATAAACATCGTGGCTGAATTTCAAGTGGTCCAGGAAGATGTCAACTTGGCAAGCGGCCTGAGGATGATGATATACTAGGCGTTCTTTGCCACGCATTAGAAGGGCTTGTGGAGATACCTTGAACTTGAGCTTATCCTCCATTATCTTCCTTATCTTATGCCTCTGCTTGCTGTAACCTATGAGGTCTATGTCTGTGAAGCTGCCTGCCCCGCCAATCCTCTTTAGGTTCACATGTAATGATTCTTGGTCTGGGCAATGAAGCCTGACTGCTAGGGCGCCGATGAGTCTCAATACGACTCCGTCTTCTTCAGCTTCACGAATGATTTTCAAAGCTTCTTCAATGAAGGTTTGGTCGTCAAACATTTAGATGAACCTGTTCGCTATTGGTCAAATAATGCTCTTCAAGTCACCTTGATGACTCCTCTTAAACAGTTAGGAGTATCAACAATTGGAGTGTCTCAGCTCTCAACATAGTGCTTGGGCTCCGTATCTGGGGAGAAGTTGTATGATACATGCGTGGCCGATAGCTTTGCCTTCGCCGCCATCTCATTTCCTCCAGAGCAACATCATTCTCGTTAAATCCTCTATAAACTTTTAATCAAAAGGGTAACTTGTGTGCTTCCCCTTCGTTGTGATACTTCTCCAAGTTTTGAGGATGCGGAAACCAACAAGATTAGTCTCCCTTCGTCTCTGTCTCATAGAATCCGGGTATACTTAGAGTGGAATTGATGTCAGATGTCTCTGAAGGACAGGAGACGAAAACCTCAGGATGGTTCATAATCAAGTTGACATGATTATTGGATCGTTTGAGATCGGGAGATGGATGAATTGGATAGGAGAATTGTATTGGGTACACTGATACTTTCAGCGATTCTCATCTCAACATTCTTTTACATTCATACTTGGCATAGCAAAGAATCAAGAGATAATGTGCCATCACAGCTTATGGGTCAAGTGTCAATATCGCTCCCAAAGCCGAGATATGACGGCGGCATCTCCATTGAAGAGGCTTTGTTGAGGAGGAGGTCGATCAGAGACTACGCTGCAGGGTCATTGACACTTCAAGAGTTGTCGCAGCTTCTGTGGGCAGCGCAGGGGATCACCGGTTCCGGGGGTTTGAGGACGGCACCCTCTGCTGGAGCCCTCTATCCACTTGAGGTCTACGTTGTGGTTGGGGATGTGGAGGGCTTGGGGATGGGTGTCTACAAGTATAGACCTCAAGAACATTCAATTCAGAAAGTTGTGGAGGGCGACTGCCGGAGTGAGTTGGCTGGCGCTGCCCTAGGCCAAAGCTGTGTCGAGAGAGCTGCGATAGATGTGGTCATCACAGCAGTCTATGAGAGGACGACTGAAAAGTATGGTGAGTGGGGGGTAAGGTACGTGCATATCGAGGTGGGGCATGCGGCTCAAAACCTTTGCCTACAGGCAGCCGCCCTTGACCTTGGGCAGTCACAGTCGGCGCCTTCCACGACAGCAGGGTAAGCGACACCCTTAACCTTCCCCAGGACGAGAAGCCATTATACATAATCCCTGTAGGGAGAAGAGCAGGGACTTAGATCAGTATTTCGATAGACTGGGTCCGTATCGTCCACATCGGGATGTATCCGCCTGAAGACCGCAAGTCATGATGGCGAGGAAGTTCCGGAGGCTGGACTAGGCTGGGGCCGACCCACTTCAAAAACTTGAGAAGCGGTCGAGTAGGTTCACAACTTCTGTAGGGCTTGCAGACGCTTCACGATGTTCGGATGTGTCGACAGCAACTCAAGCAGCTTGTCCAGCCCACTCACCTTTCTAGACAAGATCTCTTGAACGAGCTGTTGATCTGTCTTGAACATCCTAGTGCCTGAGATGGCGATTTGGTCGCGTTCAGCACTGTCGGGGTCTTCGATGAACAGTGCCTTGAAGCTACTTACGTTTCCCACTTCTCGACGGTGGCGTTTCATCTTGCCTGTGGAGGCAACGATCTTGGCCAGGGCCTCAGAGAGCTTTCGTGCCCCGTCCTCAACTACCGAGGCGCTTCTCTGGTCAGCATAATATTCTCTGAGCCTGCTAAGAGCTAGGACGAATAGGGTCAGTATCCAGTAGATCGCCATACACGCGATTCCGATGAGGACCGGTGCAGCTCCTCCACCTTCCCTCTGTCTTCCTCCGCCATACCATGCGGACAGCATCATCGAGTAGCCTATGTAGTAGAAGATGGCGGGCAGAACCGACGCGAACATCATTATCTGCACGTCCTTATGCTTGAGGTGGCCGAGTTCATGGCCTAGGACCGCCTCAACCTCCTCGTCCTCAAGTTCCTTGAGCAGCCCAGTCGTCACTGCGACTCGGCTCCCCGCTATGGGTGAGCCATAGGCGAAGGCGTTGGGGATCGGAATGTTCGCTATCATGACCTTCGGCATCTTCAAACCTATCTTTTGACTGAGCCGCCCAACCATGCTGTGCAGTTTGGGGTTATCGGATTTTGAGACCTCCTTCGTTCTGTATAGGCCGCTTATCAGATATGGGGCTATGAGCCACTGGATTATGTTGAATCCGATTACAAAGAATGCTAGAGCTGCTATATTCATTATTCCCATTAGGCTCAGGACGACTGTGAAGAAGAATGTGGAGACAGCTATCAGTAGGGCAAGTGTTCCTATCATGGTAAATCGGAGTTTAACCAGACTCATAGCGATCCACCCATTTCCTTGTGGTGGAAAGTTAGAATTGAATTATTTAAAGATCTCCCTATTCAACAATCGTTGAACACTAGTTCTGTACCTTGATATTCTGCTTTGCCTATGTTAAGTTGTGGGAGGCCACGACTTCAGTGCTGTGGCACAACCATAAATCAGGGTTCTTGTAAGATAGGTTTGCTTGCATGTTGGTGTGGCTATGAGAAGATTCCAGATCGCTTCTGACGAGGAGATCAAGAGGGGAGGCACTACTGACGTTTACTTTGTGAGGACCAAGGAAATACTGCAGGCCAAGGGATTGGCGGATATTGATGTTGTGATGGAGGCGACCGCCGGCGAGTTACCCAACGGTTGGCCTTGGGCCGTGCTCTGCGGGATCGATGAGGTTGCCTACCTCTTCCAAGGCCTACCTGTAGACGTTTATTCGATGGGTGAGGGGACCATCTTTAAACCTAGAGACTTGCGTGGGGTACGTCTACCTGTTATTACTGTTGAGGGGAGTTATGGGGAGTTCTGTCATTATGAGACTCCTATGCTCGGTTTGATCTGTCAAGCCTCAGGTATAGCCACAAAGGCGGCTAGGGTCAGGAAGGTCGCTGGTGACAGAGTTGTGATGTCCTTCGGCATCAGGAGGATTCATCCCGGGTTGTCTAGGATGGTTGATCGAGCCGCCTATATTGGAGGATTGAATGGCGTCTCAAGCCTCTCAGGAGCCGACGCTATCAGCAAGCAGCCCATGGGAACAATGCCCCACGCCCTCATAATAGCCTTCGGCGACCAGGTCAAAGCTTGGAGAGCCTTTGATGAGGTCATGCCTGAGGAGGTTCCGAGGATCGCATTGGTAGATACTTACTTTGACGAGAAGACTGAGGCGATCATGGCTGCTGAGGCCCTGAAGGATAGGTTACAGGGTGTCAGGCTCGATACACCAATGTCGAGGAGGGGAGACTTCGCGAGCCTCGTGAGGGAGGTTAGGTGGGAGCTTGACACTAGAGGTTACAGAAAGGTCAAGATCTATGTCTCAGGCGGGTTGAATGAGGAGAATATCAAGAGGTTGTGTGAGGCTGGAGCTGAGGGCTTCGGTGTCGGGACCTCGATCAGCAACGCTCCAACAATAGACTTTGCACTTGATATTGTTGAGAGGGGAGGGAAGCCTGAGGCGAAGAGGGGGAAGTTTAGTGGTAATAAACAGGTTTGGCGCTGCCCCAAATGTCTGGAGGACTTGGTCTTACCGGTTGCTGAGAAGCAACCAAAATGTTTGAGGTGTGGTGGTTCAACTCAGCCTATGCTCAAGCCTCTCATAAAGAAAGGTGAAGTCGTAGGAAAACTTCTGACGGCAGACCAGATAAGAGAGCATGTTCTTACACAATTAAAGAAGATGGATCTATGATCAGTCGCTGTTTGAGAAGTACTTTTGAGGAGGCACAAGGGTTGGATGGCGTAAACCCTGCCTGAGGAGAAATGGAGTTGGAGAAATTTACAGTTGTAGTAGTCTTGGTAGCTTTGATAGTAGTCACATTAGTATTTGCGGTGGTAGGTATCAGAGACTTCTATTCGTTCCTGATGGATATGGGTTATGTCGGAGCCTTCTTCTCTGGTTTGATTGGCACAAGCTCACTCATGATCTCGATACTGCCCCCGCAGGTGGTTGTCTTCGTTCTTAGCGACCCAACCTTTGGCTTCAACCCGCTCCTTATCGGAGTGGCGGCAGGTATCGGAGCAGGGGTAGGACAATATGCCCACTACTATATTGGCGAGGGGGGAAGATACGTCATTCCAGAAAAGTATAGGGAAAGAATAGACAGGTGGAAGCCGAGATTTGAGAGGTATGGTGCCCTCCTCATATTCCTCTTCGCGGTGACCCCCCTATCTCCAGACGACCTAGTCTGGATTCCCCTAGGTATGATGAGGTATCCCAAGAGGAAGGCTCTCGCAGCCTCGATCACCGGGAAGACGGTTATGTTGGTCGCTTTTGCATATGCAGGCTACTACGGCCTCAACGCAATCCGCAGCTGGCTACACCTTTAACCCCATCAAGTAAGGTGTAATGACCGATTCTGGGCTAATCCTATACTCATTCAGTTTATCACCTCCTAGAATCCTAATAGAAAGAAAAGGGGGAAGGTAGCTCGGTCTGGGCTGAGAAAATGTCTTTTATACCTGAAGAACAGAAATATCATAATCGTTGGTTGGAATGAATAGGTTGTATAGGTTTCTGCTTCCGGCTCTGCTTCGTTGAAGAACTTGGATGGACTGTTGATACCGAAGATATCGTTCCTATTGGCGACCGTATGTGGTATACGCTTGTAGCGTATGGCGATCCTTACAACGAGGACGCTCTATGGGCAGTCATAACTTTTCATTGTTTGGGCGAAGGAACCTCTGTAATAGAGGCTGACGGTTTTGCATGGCCGGTAACAGGCTTAAAGTCAGAGCTTGCACCATCTGAAAGCACTGTTAACCAAGTGCCACCAAATCCTGTTGGCGGCGTCTTGGTGCCTGTGAACAAACTTGAGATCCTAGCGCCCTACGTGGCTTTGGCAGGGCTGATCGCAACAGTCACCATAGTAATAGTGAAGATCAGATCAAGAAAGCCTGAGTAATCTAGCGAGAAGGCTAGGTTACCCAAACATCTTTATTGCGTTAGGTTGAAAGCTTATTCTCCCTCATTATTGGGTTGTAGTACCATAGATCTCTTTTCTTTCAGCAATTCAATTTACTGCCAGAAAAATTTGGCCTAAAGCATTCATCACAGGGTTATGATGCTACTTTTGTAAATGTTGGTCCAAGGCCTTCAACCTTCTCTTCGTTAAGGTTCTTGTAAATTGTCTGAAGGCCAATTCCTTCCAAATAGCAAGCCAAGCCAAAACCATGGCAGACGCGACCCCAACTACTATTACGCTTTCTATGAATCTCCCAAACCTAGCCGTCAGGGTTGACGCCAAGAAAGGTAGGGCTGTAAAAATAATCACTAGACCCACTAACATGGTGGCCCAGACAAATATGATGACTAAAACCAAATCAGCTATCTCTCTCATCGGTCACCACCACAATATCAACATCTGGGTTGCGACAGCCAAGACTGCCGAGACCACTGATAGGGCTATCATACATCTGGTGACCTCATATTCCCTCATGGGATGTCGGGCAAGAATCATGCGTGCAAGCGTTACTGGTGCCTTAGGGTCAATGTTAGCTTCAAGCGTGCCGTCAGGTAGAACCCTTATGGGTCTGGCTGAGATCTCTCTTCTTTCATACAACCTACCAACAGCCGCCAGACCGTAGAACGCGTTCATTATGTGGGGCATCATAGCCACAACCGCGGCCACCTCGACACGACCAAGGATCGCCAAGACACCTATGGCTGAACCAATATAGAGGCTGCCGATGTCTCCAGCAAAGACCTTGGCTGGGTATCGATTGTGAATGTGGAAGGCCAAAAGGCCTCCGAGCAGTCCAGCTCCAAGGGTAGCTGCCTCCACCCTGCCGGCCAAACATGAGCAGATAATAATGGCTGCGGTGGCCACTGAACAGGTTCCGGTCATGGAGCCGTTGAAGACATCCAGCATGTTGACTGAGTTTGCTGTCACAGCCAGAGCAATCGGAATCATAATGGGATAGATCACTGTCAGTCTTGTTCCTCCTATGAATGGGAGACTTGGATGGGGGTAATAGACTGCCAAGAGGAGGATTGGGGCTGCGCCCAAAGCTGTTAGGAGGGGTTTCAACTTTGGGCCTATCGCAACCAGTCTGTCGAGAACCCCAACAACCGCGACGACTAGAGTCGCGGCCACGAAGGCTGCAACCTCCAAAGACTCCCCATGGTAGAGAAGGGTCGCTACAAGTGTTGAGATGGTTACACCGCAGACTATTGATAGGCCGCACATCTCAGGTATGCGTGGCCTCTCTGGCTTGTGAACATCAACCCCAACTATTCCACGTTTGAGCATGAGTCTGGATATGGGTGGAATGAGGAGGAGGGTGGCTGCGAAGCCAACGGTCAATGTCAAGGCCGCAGAATAGACTTCTTCCAGCAAGTTCAGCTTCGCCGGCCGCTCTTCCTTATTATGTTTGATAGAATCTTCTTGTATCTTGATACGAGGTCTTGAGCCTTCTCTGTGGACATTGCCTCTGCGAAGAGTCGATAGATCGGTTCTGTTCCGCTTGGCCTGACAAGTATCCAGCCTCTGTCCTCATGCCAGACCTTGACCCCGTCAATGGTCTCGACTTTAATACCTTTGACCTCTTCTCTAAGCTGCTTGAGTACCTTGGATTTGAGCCTCTCAGGACATGGAACCCTGTCTTTGACATTGAAGTATCTGGGAAGCCTCCCCATGAGTGTTGATAATTTCTCTCGACTGGAGGCCATTATCTCAAGAATCAGGGCCGTGGCCATGGCTCCATCCCTCACAGGGATGTGTGGCGCATAGAAGATTCCACCGTTCTCCTCCCCACCAAGCTTTGCCCCTATCTTGGCCATTGTTCTTGAGACGTTGATTGAGCCGACAGGGGTCCATACAACCTTGCCTCCATACTTTGACGCCACATCCTCTATCACACTGGATGAACTGACAGGGGTCACTATCTCTTCCCCAGAATGGTTCTTGAGGTAATGTTCAGTTATCAGGGCGAAGCTTCTATCTCCCCAGTGAACCAGTCCACCACCATCTACGAATATCGCCCTGTCTGCGTCGCCGTCGTGGGCTACGCCTAGGTCGGCTCCGCTTGACCTGACGATCTTTGAGAGGGTCTCAAGGTTTGCCGGTGTGGGTTCAGGCAGCCTTCCGGGGAATGTTCCGTCTATGTTCGAGTTTATCGTGGTGACTTGGCAGCCCAGCTCTCTGCATAAGTAGGGTGTAACCAGTGTGCCTACTCCGTTGGCTGGGTCTATGACTATCTTGGGTCTTGACCTGCTGATTGTTGATTCGTCAACTTTTTCTCTTATGGCCTGCCTGTACGCTTCAAGTCCGTCGTGCACCGGCAGTCTCTCTCCCAAACCTTTCCAGTCACGCAGCACAGCTTCCTTCTTGAAGTAGATCTTCTCTATGAGAAGTTCTCCTTCAGGTGGGAGTTCGATCCCGTCGGAGTCTATGACCTTTATCCCGTTGTATTCTGGAGGGTTGTGGCTTGCGGTTACCATGACCGCGCCGTTGAAGCTGTGGGCCTTTGTCAGGTACTGTATCGCCGGTGTGGGAGCCAATCCAGCCTCGTAGACCGTGCAGCCGGCGCTGACCAGTCCAGAAGCGGCCAGGTCTGCCAGCATTGGGCTGCTCGTTCTGCCGTCCCAGCCCAAGAGGATCTTGGAGCGTCCTATTGTGCGGCCGAAGAAGGTTCCTATGGCCTCGCTCAGTTGAAGTGCAAGTTGAGGAGTCAACTCCTTGTTAACGATTCCTCTGACGCCGTTCGTTCCAAAGAGTCTCCTTGCTGGTGTAGCCTTCAAGTTCTAGGTCACGATTCCCGGGCGGTCTATGCTCCTGTTAACCTCCTTATATGGACATACTCTCACATCATTCTTGAGTGTTAGGTTGCTGCGGATCAGTACGTGGTCACCTATCACGCAGCCTCCACCAATCTCAACATTATCTTCTATCACCGCAGCCTCACCTATTATGGAACCCTTAACAATCGAGTTCCTTCCCAACCTCACTCTGCCAAACAATATTGAGTCTGAAACCTCACTTCCTTCACCTATCACAGCAGCCTCGCCGACTGAGGTGTTTGGGCCGAGAGTCGCACCCAACTTCACAGTCGATTCCGAGCCGACCGTGAGCGGGGGCTTCAGCTTCGCGTCACCCTCAACCTTGACTCTATCAGCCAACATTGGCCTTCTGTCAGATACCTTGGACAGATATGCGTTGTTCGCGTTTCTGTATTCTTCAAACCTCCCAATGTCGAACCATTCACCTCTATACTTGTAGCCGTAGAGTCTCCGGGAAGAGGCCAGAACCGGGAAGACCTCCCTTTCGACGCTGACCTTCCCTCTAGGAGTTATGTAATTGAAGACCTTGTTGTTCAAGACGTAGACGCCGGCGTTGATCCAGTTGCTCGGCGCATCCTTTGCGCTCGGTTTCTCAACGAACCTAGTGATCCTGATAGAGTCGTCGAGTTCAGCAACCCCAAAATGTGTTGGGTCTTTGACCTGGTACAGCATTATGGTGGCCGTCGCGCCGGTGGAGGTGTGCTTCTGAAACATCTCCTTTATGGGGGGTGAGGAGAGTATATCGCCGTTAAGGACAAAGAAATCTTTGTCCTTCCGAAGGAATCTCTCAGCCCTCTTTATCGCCCCACCGGTTCCAAGAGGACTATCCTCCGTGGAGTAGTGAAGTTTGACTCTTCCAAAGCTTCTTCCGAGATGGTTCCTGATCATTTCCTGCATGTAGTTTGTTGCTAGAACCGCCTCGTCCACGCCGTTCTTTGAGAGGCCCTCAAGCGCCCACTCGATCATGGGTCTGCCGGCGATTGGGAAGAGAAGTTTGGGGCGGAAACACGAGAGAGGTCTGAGGCGTGTTCCGAAGCCTCCTGCCAAGATTAACGCCTTAATTTGACTCAACCCCTTCTTCGACTAAGACATTGAGGACCGTTTAAGCTAAGATTCCGCCGGTACCGTTGAGATATTGTTTTCTATTCTGGGATTGATGTCGATCTGGGGTGGTGTGGATACTCTTGAGGGGGGTGTACGCTCTAGTAATCTCCTTGAGTGAGCAGGTTCTTGTAGAGGTTGGGCGTTTAGGCAGAGTGAAACTGGGCGCTGGAGTGTACGTCTATGTTGGGTCTGGATTTGGCTCTGCCTCCTCATCGATTGAGGGAAGGCTTACGAGACATTTCCGTGGGGCCAAGCATAAGCACTGGCATATCGACTATCTCCTAGGCAACCCGTACGCTGAGCCGGCTGCGGCTCTCTTCTCAGAGGCTAAAGAGAGTCTGGAATGTCGCCTCGCAGAGAGTATCTTAAGTGATCTTGGGGCGGAGGTGGCGCATAAGGGGTTTGGCGCCTCCGACTGCTCCTGCCAAGGACACCTAGTGCACCTTAGGGGTCTTGAAGTCGAGGCTACTGAGAGTCTGGTTTGGAGGAAGTTTGAGGAGTTGGGGCTTAGGCCGAAGAGATGGTTGCGATGAAGGCTAGATCGCTTTAGCCTCCTCCCACCTCTTCTTGAAAGCATCCTTGAATATTCTTATCAGGCCAGCGTTCTTTGTATAGTTGGGTCTGTAGTAGACTGGTCTCTCAACACCCACTTTCTTCGTCGCCCAGATCAGGAAGACAAGTTCTTCATCGTCAACTAGGGTTCCTCTGACGGGGTACCACTCCTCGGCGCAGTGGCGGACCTCCACACCGAAATTTTGCAGTTCCTTAGCCCTCTTGGTTGTGTAGTTGTCCTTGACCAGCATCAAGACTTCGGCTCTTACCCCGCGGCCGAGAGCCTCCCGCAGTCGACTTCTAATATTCTCGTACCAATCGAACCTCTCGGCAAAGATGAAGATCTCGCTTCTTGCTTTTGAGATCAACTCGATCGTCTGGGTCTCCATTGAGGGCAGGTCCTTTATGGAACGTATTATCTCCTCAGGCCTCACACCCATCCTCTTCTCCCAGTAGAAGGCGTCGAGTGAACTCTCTAGGTTTAGGGCCGCTTCCTGAACCTTCTTCAGTTCAACTTCGAGGCTGAGTTCCTTCTCGCGGAGAATATTTGATAGGAAGTCTGCTGGGGGGTTGGCTTCGATCCTGTTGCTGTTGATCGATATTCCGCCCTTATCTGCGAGGCTTCTCACAGCGCGCTCCGCATCTTGGGGGGCTAGGCCGAAACTGGTGAGTACGTTATCGATAGATTCACCTCTCGGCCTCTCAAGAAGGCTGAGATATATTGCAGACTCGTTATCAGTCACTCCGAGGAAACGGAATAACTCAAGGTCTTTAGATCTGGAGTCTGTATCCGATTTAGCCAAGTTTCCAAACCATTCCGTGTTTACGAGAAACTGGAAGAACCTGAAGATAGGGTATTCTAGAGTAGTTTCTGAAGATTCTCCTCAATAGTCTTTCTGGGGACGACCCCGACCAAGTTCTCTACGAGTTTTCTGTCCTTTATGAAGAGAAGGGTTGGTATGCTCATGATGTCGAACTTCTGTGCAACCTTTGGGTTTTCGTCAACATTGACCTTTCCAAAAGTCACCCTTCCAGAGTAGGCCGCTGCGAGATCATCTATTATTGGGGCTATTGCTCTGCATGGTCCACACCAGGGGGCCCAGCAGTCGACGACCAATCTGGGATTTTTCTCGGCGGCAGCATCGAAGTCTGAGTCTGTCAGAGTGATCAGTGAGCCTGACTTCCTGATGTTTGAGCCTGATTCTTCAACCATGTCTTATCCAACCCTCAAGTAGTCTATGCAACTATCTATTAAGCCCATTCCCAATTTACTGGAAAGAGGAGAGTTGCGATTCAAGTTGACGGTCTTCTGTTAGATGCTTACTTTCCAAGTTTGGCTCTGGCTGCTCTGATAAGGCCTGTTGGCCCTGTCATCATCATGTCTCCTGCAGGTGCTGCGAAGTGGGCTTCGATTCTGGTCTCTTGGAGTCTGGCCCTGTTTGGGCCTGTCACAGCCACAATGTCAATCTTTGGGAGTTTTGTCGGTTCTCTTATGTAGAAGGCGCCGTGTCCCCCTTCCCTGAATACTGAGTCGTCCTTCACCTCTCCTCTGCTGAAGGCTTTCAGCAGTGCCTCAAGCTTAGGAGGTGGCAGGAGACTTGTATGGTGTTCGAGTAGGGCAAGAACCTTCCTTTCTGAGACTATTGAGGCTGTAGTATGCTCGTTTCCAATATTTGCCGCCAAGACCGTTCTTGAAGTCTTCACTTTAGGGTCTTCGAGGCAACCCAAGATTGCTGCGATCGAGGTATCCATCACTATGGTTTGGGCCTCAGGAAGCTGTCTTCTCGAAGACTTGACTGCCGAATTCATTCTGATGAAGTGGTTTGGTACTTCATCGCCGCTGTAGGCTAGACTCTCAAGTTCAGGATAGTCTGCGAGCCTCTTCTTCATCTCGTCTATTCTGGATCTTCTGTTGCTCAGGTTGTTTCTGGGGGCGCCGTGGTCCTGAACAGCTATCGCTGTAGCCTCCACGTCTGTGATGTCTTCTTCGAACTGGTCTAGGAAATGCAGTAGAATGTTGAAGTTTACTTCTTGAATCTGTAGGGTCTCACCCTTGAAGTCTTTAGGCGGTTCCTCTCCAAGAACAATCTCGAAGCCTTGGTTCTTGACTTCTTCTAGGCTGTTCCTGACAGAGTAGGCCGCGTTCTCCGTCATGACGACCCTCAAGCCTTTGGCTAGGTGTCTCTTGGCGGCATCAACAAATCTTCCCCCGCCTATGGTCTCCCCTTTGATGAAGAGGTCTGTTTGGAGTCTGGTGTAGTAGCGGGTCTTCTTTCCGTAGACGAGTGAGGGGCTGGGCAAAACCATCTTGACACAGTCCTCAAGCTCCCTTGAGTCGTCGTAGAGGAGAACGTCTTCAGTCCCTGCACCTATGTCCAAGGCAATGATCCTCAAATCTTGTCAGCCTCCAAATGTGCTTAAGGAATTGTTGTATCTAGGTAATTAGCTTCTCTCGGAAGGTCTGAACCGTCTTCCTCATGAAAGTTTAATATCCCCCCTTGAGTGAGATATCATCCTGAACATTTGGGTGGGAGTGACCTATAGAGGGCAAGATGCAGCCTGCTGACAAGTTGAGGAGGGAGATTGCCAAGTCATATGACTCCAACCCCATGGGTTGGAGCGTGCTTGTAGGCAGGGATAGTCGAAACTTCAATCAGATTCTGATCTCTCACGGCTCCCAAGTCTGGATGTTGAAGGAGGAGTGGATTAACCCCTACAGGTCGGTCGGGTTCGGCGTCGAACTGGCCGGTGGGGTTGAGGCTTTGAGGAGTACTCTTCCTCAACAGTTCGGTTTGAGGCCGCTCAACAAGAGACAGATTGGGGAGCTTGCCGACTTGATGAGGATGGAGGAGGATCCTAGAGACTTTCTCCTGAGGGTGATGAGGTCCAAACCCGTGGCCTCAAGTGAGGTTAGGAGTCCTTTGGTGGTTCAGGGTCCTGTCGTTGCAACTTCGAATCCTCTGAGTCCACTCTCTGATAAGCATAGGGAACTTGACCTTAAGTTGAGGGAGGAGCTGGAGAAGCTTCTCTTGAGAAAGTATCCGCAGACGGTCATTCCATACCTTTAGACAGTTTCTTGACCGCCTTCTTCTCCGGTTGGAGAATCGTTAAGTAGCTTATTGTAGTATCATTTCAGTCTCGTCGATCATGGTGGCTGAGTGAGGGTGTTGTAGGATGGTTTCGAAGAGTCTCCAAGTGACGATGACATCGCTGAACGCGGCGCTCTACGCTACTCTAGGCTATATGACCTTTCTTGGAATCTTCGCGCCCATAGTTGGAGTTGTACGTTTCTGGGGTATAGCCGTGGTGGTTCCAGCGGTCTTCGCAACCCTCTTCGGTGGGGCGGTTGGGGGGGTTGGGGCTACGATAGGGATCTTCATCAGCGACATGGCCATTCATGGAAACGCGCTCCTGAGCTTGACCGTCGGGGTTCCATCTAATTTTGTGATGTTCTATCTGATAGGGAGGCTTGGACAGGCTAGACTGAGGATGACGGTTCTGAACTTGGGGGTTGCGGTTGGGTCTTTGGTCATTTTAGTACTCTTCTTGGCGAGGTGGGTTATGGGGTCAGAGTTCACCTTGGCGGCTACGATAATCCTTTTGGGATTCACGGTGGCGAGTATAGTCTTGACCGTTGTTCTGGCGAAGTATTGGACTGATTGGAGTGGGTTCGCGGTAGCGGCGGTGATTGGGAATGCAGTTGGGAGCGCAATAGTCGGTCTGGGCGTATGGCTCTTCAGCCAGTTCTTCATTCTCCCTCAGAATCTTGGCCATCAGCTACCGTTCACAGCGGCTCTGATATGGTTCGTCTGGACCTTCACGAATCAGATGCCCTTCTTGCTTGTCTTCGGTCCGCCCGTCTTGAAGGTTTGCTATAGAGCCTTTCCGTCACTAGTTCAGAGGACGCCTGAGCCTGCTGGGACTCCGTAAAGTATTATAGAAGATACTTTAGATGTGATTTGAAGAGCGGGGGTTGCCAAGCCAGGTCAAAGAACGTTGGTAGTACCGACGTTTGGAGGCGCAGGACTGAGGATGCGCTCCTGTGCAGCAGAACTCCTGTCCCGTAGGGGTTCGTGGGTTCGAATCCCACTCCCCGCACCATTGAAAATGTTTTGATCTTTTTCTGTTTTGTGGATGTTGGTTGTCTCATGTTGCTTGAAGGCTTGAATCTACTGTACGTTGTAGTCGTCTTATCTTTCTTTCGAGTAACTCGTTGCGTTGGCCGTGGTATTCTTCATGTCGTTTGAGTACGTGGTATATGGAGACGAGCATCTTGCGGGCGACGGCTGTGATGGCTTTCTGGTGTCCGCGTCTTGCTGCGACGCGTAGGTAGGAGCCTCTCAGTTTGGGGTCGAAGCGTGATGCGTGCTGTGCGGCTTCGATGAGGATCCGGCGGATGTACTTGTTGCCGTCTCGGGTTATTCGGCCGTGGATTGTGTGTTCTGCGGATTGTCTTATTCCAAGGGCGAGTCCAGCGTATGAGACAAGTTTCTTGGCGGATGGGAAACGGGTGATGGGGCCTATCTCGTTGACCAGAAGCATGGCGCCGTAGTAGTCGATGCCTGTGAACCCCATCAGTAACTTCACGTCTGGGCGGTTGATGGCTTCTTGGGCAATCTTGGTTGTGAGGGTATCGATAGACTCCTCTAGGCTTTGGAGTTGTTTGAGGTTTACGTCAAGGATGGTTCGTTCTATCGCTGGTAGTTGTAGGTTTCGGAGCCATTCGCGGCCTTGCTTGCCGAATATGTCGCTGAACTTACGCTCCAGGTCGTACTTGTCGAGTAGGTTGTGTATCCGGTTCTTTATGGCCACGGTATCCTCAACTAGGCTCCTTCTCTGTCTGAGTAGGGCTCGTTGCTCACGTATCTCTATGGTTGGGACGTAGCTTTCAGAGACCAAGTCTGCTCTTACCAGGTCTGCCAGTACACGTGCATCCATGCGGTCGTTCTTAATCTTGGCTTCCGCTATGATCTTGGTCTTGTTCGGATTCGCCAGCACAACTCTGAATTCTGATTGCTGGTTGAGCGTATCATAGATTCGGACCCAGAGGTTGCCCGTTGACTCTAAGGCTATTTTGGCTTCTCCATGACCTTCCAGAACCTTCCTGAGCTGTGCTGCGCCTTCGACGCTGTTGGGGATGCTGAACTCTTCAATCAGTCTGCCTTTCTCATCTTTGAGGCATGCTTGGCAGCGTCTCTTGTGAACGTCTACTCCAACACTTTTTCTTTGATTCATCTCCTTGCATTTGCTGGCCTTCAGACGACAGACACCATTCCGGGCGTAATAGCCCACTTCGAATCGTCGCCTCACTCAGACCTAGCCTATTCACCATCTCGAGCAGGTCTGCTCAGCGAGGAGCCAGGCGTAGCCAGCACCCTACAAATCAGACATCCGAAATCAAAACAAGATCGTAGGCGTCAACATTTTCATGTCGACACCAATTCGCACACACAGAGAGATTCATCCTATCAAGAGACCCTGTACAAGAAATGGACACGGGTTTGAGTTCGAAGTGACGATGTTGAACAGAGAATTCAGGCGCTAAAGAATCATATCTTTGGGGAACTTGTCCTTGCTCTCTTAGCGTATAAAATGTAAGAGCTGATGAAGTTGAAGGGTCGGTTCACCCTATGGCCTCTAAAAACTGTCTTGAAGAGCATATCTTCGTAACGCCAGCAACCTCGCTGCACCGCTTCATGTCTTCTCGCAGCGCTACATCTCCTGTGACTGTGAAATCTGGTTTCGCCACTATTACCGAGGCGAGAAGAGGCGCATCCTTCTTATCCCTAACCTTCTTCTCGTAGACAGAAGATAACTGTCCAATTCCCTTCCAAGGAAGCACTGTATGCTCCATCCTTGCAAGAGATGCATCCAAGAGCGCTTCATGACTTGGGAAGCTGCGGGCTAAAACCAATCTCCCTTCTTCCAACACAAACTCCGGAAGCACTAGAACTATCTTTCTCTCTTCAGCCAGCTTCAGTATCTTGTGCTCATTTCCTTTCAAGAAGACGAGGCCTGAGATGAGGATATTTGTGTCTATAAGGACCTTAGGCTTGGGTTTTCTCATATTTCTCTTCCAGCAGCTTCGCTCTCGCTCTCTCAACCTCCTTCATTAGGAGGCTGCGGGTTATGCCCCTCTCTTTCGCCAAGCTTTGGAGGATCGTGGAGATTTCGTCTAAGGATAATTCATCCACCTTTTTCATCACAATGAGGTGCCCCACCTTGGTCACATAGAGGTAGCTGTCTTTTCCTAGGGAGAGATCCCTTCGTATCTCAACCGGAAGCGTAAACTGCCCCTTCGAGGTGATCTTGACGACTTCACTGGTGGCCATAGTATTTACCATAGCTAGGAGTAAGAATTCCTTACATATATATCTAGCCGACAAGCGCTTTCATGTCGAGAAGAGAGACCTGAAGACCTGACCAAGATTTTGGTGCTGTCCAATTGTGAGCTAGATCTGCGTTGTGAGTATTGTGGTTTTGATTGGGCATTGATGAATATATGTTTTCCAGTACTCCTCGTATAGTGTTTGGGTTCGTGTAGTGGATGAGGACGAATGTCAGGATATTCTTGAGTCCTTCGCAGCTCCAGTGAGCCCACTGGTGCTTGCACCGTTTAGCTATCTCACCCATGAGTCGTTCTATCTGGTTGGTGGT